>Ga0315905_10005194_pt1 | contig 13272 bp, 8 predicted proteins | sample LakEriMetagenome_5_FD_203522 | JGI IMG/M metagenome (GOLD analysis project Ga0315905, IMG submission 203522) | Freshwater fungal communities from buoy surface, Lake Erie, Ohio, United States - Buoy 4 MA121 | ecosystem: Environmental > Aquatic > Freshwater > Lake | place: USA: Lake Erie, Ohio... | reverse complement strand
AATTTGGTCTGTCCAATCGTGACAAGGGAGACAGCTAGATGTACGAACGTTTCACGGACCGCGCTCGCAAGGTGATGCAGCTGGCCAATCAGGAGGCGCAGCGGTTCAACCACGAGTACATCGGCACAGAGCACATCCTGTTGGGCTTGGTGAAAGAAGGCTCGGGGGTGGCTGCGAATGTCCTGAAAAACCTCGATGTCGACCTGCGGAAGATTCGCCTGGAGGTGGAGAAGATCGTCCAGTCGGGCCCCGACATGGTAACGATGGGGAAGCTTCCCCAGACCCCGCGGGCGAAGAAGGTGATCGAGTATTCGATGGAGGAGGCTCGCAACCTGAACCACAATTATGTCGGCACCGAGCACATCCTGCTGGGGCTGTTGCGTGAGCAGGAGGGGGTTGCCGCCCAGGTGCTGATGAACCTCGGTCTAAAGCTCGAGGAGGTTCGGGAGGAGGTGCTGAACCTGCTGGGGCATGGTATGGAACCCTCGGAATCGGGGGAGCGTGCCGTCTCTGCGGGAACTCAAGGTGCGCAAAAGTCTGGCAAGAGCAAGACTCCCGCCCTCGACAGCTTCGGTCGTGATCTCACGGAGTTGGCCCGCCAAGGCAAACTCGACCCCGTGATCGGCCGTCAGAATGAAATCGAGCGGGTGATCCAGATTCTGAGCCGTCGCCAGAAGAACAATCCGGTTCTGCTGGGCGAGGCGGGGGTCGGCAAGACCGCCATCGTGGAGGGCTTTGCCCAGATGGTGGTCGAAAACAACGTCCCCGAGCCACTGCGCGACAAGCGGATTGTGGTTCTGGATCTGGCGATGATGGTTGCCGGAACCAAGTACCGCGGCCAGTTCGAGGAACGGATCAAAGCCGTGATGAACGAGGTTCGACGGGCCAAAAACACCATTCTGTTCATTGACGAACTGCACACGTTGGTCGGAGCCGGCGGAGCCGAAGGGGCGATCGACGCCTCGAACGTGCTTAAGCCGGCCCTCAGCCGGGGAGAGCTGCAGTGCATCGGCGCCACCACTCTGGATGAGTACCGGAAATACATCGAGAAGGATGGTGCTCTCGAACGCCGCTTCCAAACGGTGATGGTCGAGCCCCCCTCGCCCGAAGAAGCCGTGGAGATCCTGCGAGGCCTCAAAGACCGTTACGAGTCGCACCACCGCGTGACCATCACCGACGATGGGTTGAAGGCCGCCGTGGAGTTGTCGACCCGGTACATCACCGGGCGTTGCTTGCCGGACAAGGCGATCGACGTGATCGACGAGGCGGGAGCCCGCATCCGCCTGAAGACCATGGTTCGCCCGCCAGATCTGAAGGAGATCGAAGACGAGATCGAACGGCTGAATCAGCAGAAAGAAGAGGCCGTTGCGAGCCAAGACTTCGAGAAGGCCGCCGCACTGCGGGACAAGGCCGACAAGAAGAAGAAGGAGAAGGAAGGACTGGCTCGTTCCTGGAAGGAGAAGTCCCAGGAGACTGAGGGCCTGGTCGATGGCGATGTAATCGCGGAAGTCGTCTCCAAGATGACCGGCATCCCGCTCACGCGGCTGTCGAAGGCAGACGCCGTGCGTCTGCTCGAGATGGAGGCTGAGCTGAAGCGCAAGGTCATCAGCCAGCATGAGGCGATCGGATCGATTGCCCGGGCTGTTCGGCGTAGCCGCAGCGGCCTCAAGAATCCGAAACGCCCCACCGGCGTCTTCATCTTCGCCGGGCCGACGGGCGTCGGGAAGACGTTGCTGGCCAAGTCGCTGGCGCAGTTCATGTTTGGCGATTCGGATGCGCTCATCCAGATCGACATGAGCGAGTACATGGAGAAGCACAACGTCAGCCGCCTGATCGGCGCCCCTCCGGGCTACGTCGGGTATGAAGAGGGTGGCCAGCTGACCGAGAAGATCCGCAGGCGTCCGTATGCGGTCGTCTTGCTGGACGAGATCGAGAAGGCCCACCCCGATGTCTTCAACATGCTGCTGCAGGTCATGGAAGAGGGTCATCTGACCGACAGCTTCGGTCGCAAGGTGGACTTCAAGAACACGATCATCATTATGACCACCAACGTGGGTGCCCATGCGGTGGCCTCCGGTGACTCCTTCGGGTTCGGGAAGAAGGATGAAGACACCAGCTACGAGAAGATGAAGGAGCGTCTCAAGCACGAGATCGCCCGGGAGTTCAAGCCGGAGTTTCTGAATCGTGTCGATGACATCATCGTCTTCCGTCACCTGACGCGCGAGAACCTGAAGAACATCATCGACATCGAACTCTCCAAGGTTCGTGAACGCCTGACCGAGAAGGGAATTACCCTGACCCTCAGTGATGAGGCGAAGGAATTCCTGATCGAGAAGGGTTCGGACCTCGACTACGGGGCTCGACCGCTCCGTCGGGCCATCGAGCAGTTCGTGGAGGATCCCCTCTCCGAGGAATTGCTGCGTGGCAATTTCGAAGGGAAGAACGTGGTGACGGTCAACGCAGTGACGACTGGGGAACAGAAACATCTCAGCTTCGATGCCGGATTTGATCCCAACGTGGGGACGTCGACCGAAGCCGCCGCAAACTCCGCGGATCTGGCCGCCGGCAAGTCCGCTTGAACGAGAGTGTGCCTGGGGGCCGTCATCCACCCGGATGACGGCCCCTGTTTTTTTGTACATACACAACTCCACTGGATTCCCTTGGTGACGTTCTCTGGCGACGGCGGTTCGCAGGGATCCTGGAGTTTCCGCTGATCTGCATTTCCAGTTTCCGACTGTCTCGGCCCCTGGGGGGGATGAACCGGTCCATTCCCCATGGTGCGGCGCTCTCTCAGAGGCCCTTCGCACTGCAGATTTCCGATGATTTCAAGCGGCCCCAGGTGCAACGGTGAACTCTCGCCAGTTGTCCTGAACTGCCCCCCACCGGGCTGGAATCTCCGGAGCCATCCTCCGCAGGTTCTGAGCGTTGTGTGACCACTCCCCCCGGAACATGACCGAGGTCCTCAGCCTCGTTGCCCGAGGAGTTTCCGGCGAGGCCCCCCTGTTTCGTGGGTTGGGGAATTCATGAGCCGTAGAAAACCGGCAACAAATCGGCGAGAATCCTGATTCCTCTTTTTCATCTGGAGTTTGATTCCGTGTTTCAGCAAGTCGCTGTTGTCGGCGCCACCGGGGCGGTCGGCAGGATCATGTTGCAACTTCTGGCGAACAGCCAACTGCCCGTTGGACGCTACCGCTTCCTCTCTTCGGCCCGATCGGCAGGCAAGCCCCTGGATTTTTGTGGTCGTACCTACCATCTCGAAGAGTTGACCGCCGATTCCTTCCAGGGATGTGACCTGGTCATCGCCAGCACTCCCGATGATGTTGCCGCGAAATATCTCCCCGCAGCGGTCGCAGCCGGGGCCACGGTCATTGACGAGTCGGGATATTTCCGGATGAAGCCGGAGATTCCCCTCGTGATTCCCGAGGTGAATCCCCAGGCGGCCCTGATTTCGAAAGGGATCATTTCCAGCCCCAACTGCTCCACCACCCAGATGGTGGTGGCCCTGAAGCCTCTGCATGACGCGGCAGGCCTGAAGCGTGTGATCGTCAGCAGCTATCAGGCGGTCAGTGGGGCCGGCTTGCAGGGCAGCGTCGACCTCGAGGAGGGAACCTCGGCCCTGCTCGAGAACAAGCCCTACCAATACACCACCTTCATCCATCCGATTGCCTTTAACCTCATACCGCAGATTGGCAGCTTCAAGGAAGAGGGATACACCAGTGAAGAATTGAAGATGGTGTATGAAACCCGCAAGATCTTGGGGCTGCCGAACCTCGCCGTCAACGCAACCTGTGTGCGGGTCCCCGTCGCGAATTGCCATAGTGAGTCGATCACGGTGGAGACCGAACGGCCGTTGTCCCCCGAGGAAGCCCGGCGTTTGTTTGCCTCCTTCCCGGGAATCAAGGTGGTCGACGATCCCCAGGCGTCGGCCTACCCCATGCCAGCCACCTGCACGGGCCATGACGAAGTGTTTGTCGGACGAATTCGCAGGGATCTCTCACATCCCAAGGGACTGTCGTTCTGGTGCGTGAGTGACAATCTCCGCAAGGGGGCGGCCACCAATGCCGTGCAGATCGCCCAACTGCTGGCACGACATCGCTTCGGTTGGCAAGGCTGACCAGGCAGCCCGTAGAGTCTGCGACCGAAAGACGGGTCGCAGACGCACTGCATGCCCCCGCCCCTCCTGAACCTGCTCTCCTTCACCACAAATCTGGCAACACGACGATGGATCATTTTCACTACCAGGATAATGACCTCTTTTGCGAAGAGGTTCGGGTTTCCGAACTGGCCGCCCAGTATGGGACTCCCGTCTGGATCTACTCCAAGCGCACGCTGCTCCACCATCTGAATCAGATCCAGCAGGCGTTCGCGGAAGTGGATCCGGTGATCTGCTACTCGGTGAAGGCCAATTCGAATCTGGGCATCCTCAAGGTGATGAACGATGCCGGCTCGAGTTTTGACGTGGTCTCCGGAGGAGAGCTGTATCGCGTCAAACAGGCCGGGGCCGACACAAGCCGCGTGGTGTTTGCGGGGGTGGGCAAGACGGATGCCGAGATTCGCTACGCGTTGGAAAACAACGTGTTGATGTTCAACGTCGAGAGCGAGGCAGAGCTGGACGCCATCGCATCCGTGGCGGAATCGATGCACACGGTGGGTCCCGTCGCCCTGCGGCTCAACCCCGACATTGATGCCAAGACGCACGCGAAGACCACTACCGGGAAGAAAGGGAACAAGTTTGGGATGGACATCGAGCGGGCCGAGCAGCTCGCCGAAAAGGTCCTCTCGGACAAGCGTTTGTCGCTGAAGGGAATTCACATGCACCTGGGTTCTCCGATCCTGACGACCGAGCCGTATGCGGCGGCGGTCGTCAAGGCGGCCGAGGTGGTGGCCCGGTTCCGCGCTCGCGGCCACGACACGCGCTGGATCAATCTGGGTGGCGGTTTCGGGATCAACTACCGACAGCAGGAGGCGCTTCCGGCCAGCGCCTATGCGGCGGTCATCGTCCCCACAGTGCGCGCGGCAGGTTGTCGCCTGGCCCTGGAGCCGGGCCGCTTCATCGTGGGGAACTCGGGTATTCTTGTCAGCCAGGTCATTTTCACCAAACGCGAGGGGGGCAAGCTGTTTGTCATCCAGGATGCCGCGATGAATGACCTGGTTCGCCCGGCCATGTACGACGCCTTTCATCGGATCTGGCCAGTCACCCCCAAGGTCCCCGCCCCGCAGAACTTCGAGGCCGACATCGAGGGCTGCGAGCCAACCGACGTGGTGGGCCCAGTTTGTGAATCAGGAGATTACCTGGCGAAGGGTCGGTCTCTCCCCCCGATGAGTCGGGGCGACCTGGTCTGCACGTTCAGCGCCGGGGCCTATGGCATGGCGATGAGCAGCAACTACAATTCGCGTCCCCGCGCATGCGAGGTGTTGGTGGATGGCAGTTCTCACCGCCTGATCAGGCGTCGGGAATCGTATGAGGATCTCGTTGCTCACGAGATCCTCTGAAGACCAACCCGACCAGCATCGCCCCCCCAGATTCCAAGTTTTCTCCCTCGCAACCTCCGGGACAGTGTGTGGATCGATACTTCGCCATCGTCGCTCGTGGCATTGAACAACTCACAGCACGCGAGCTCACGGCCATCGGTGCACAGGAAGTCAATCCGGTTGCAGGGGGTGTGCACTTTCAGGGATCCCGGGAGGTTCTGTATCGCGCCCTGCTGACGGTTCGCACGGCGAGCCGGATCCTCAAGCCGCTGCGGGAATTCGCGGCCACGAATCCCGACATCGTCTATTCCCAGGTTCGGCGGGTCGTGTGGGAGGCGTACCTGACTCCGCAGCGAACTCTGGCGGTCTCGGCAACTGCCGAAAAGCCCCCCCGCCGTGATGGTGCGAGGGGCCCCCGCCCCCGGCCCGGGCAGCCCCCCGCCCGGGGACGCGGCGGCGACCGCGGTCGGTTCCCGACGGGAAGTCGGCCCGGTAGCGGGCCCGGTGACAATCCCGATCCGATGGGAGGAACCAAGTGGCTCTACAACACGATGTTTGCCGCCCTGAAAATCAAGGACGCCATCTGCGATCGATTGAAGAGTGAACTGGGTGCCCGTCCCGATGTCGACAAGGAACGTCCCGACCTGCTGGTGCAGGCTCACTTTTCACGGGGCCGATGCACACTGAGCCTCGATGCGACGGGAAGCAGTAGTCTGCACGAGCGGGGATACCGCGAGCAGTCGGGGGGAGCGGCCCCGCTCAAGGAGACATTGGCCGCCGCCATTCTCCAACTGACTGGCTGGAATGGCCTGGTTCCCCTGCTCGACCCGATGTGCGGATCGGGGACCCTTGTGATTGAAGCGGCCCAGATGGCCTTGCACATTCCCGCCGGCGGGGGACGCCGGGCGTTTGCCTGCGAAAAATGGCCCGATTTCGATGGACGTCTCTGGGCTCGGGAACTGACCGAACTGCGCTCCCGACAACTCCGGAAACTCCCCGCTCCGATCTTCGGCAGTGACGCCTCGGCCTATCAACTCGAAGCCGCCCGGGACAACGCGTTTCGGGCCCATTTGGACGCCAGTGGCCTTGCCTTCAATGAAATCAATGTCGAGGAGGTGACTCCCCCGGTGAATGAACCGGGAGTGATCATTACCAATCCCCCCTACGGCAAACGACTCGGCGATGTGACGCCACTGATGCCGTTCTATTCCCGGTTGGGCGAACACTTCCGGCAGAATTTTCCCGGATGGCAGCTGTTTGTGCTGTCCGGGGATGAGCGGCTGTCGAAAAGCCTGGGAATGCTTCCCGAAGCGGAATTCCCGCTCTGGAATGGCCCCATTCCCTGCAAGCTGTTGAAATTCGATCTCGCCGCGCCGATCCTGCTGCCCCCGGTGGTCATCGAACTGCCCCCCTGCGAGAGCCTTTCTCCACCGGCCGCCAGCGAGCCCCTCAGCCACGAGTCGGCGGGGGAAGTCCCCTCCCAGATCGCCACTCCGGAAGACAAGCTGCCTGAAGACAAGCTGCCGGAAGACAAGCTGCCCGAGATCTCCGCGGTGGTACCACCGGACGAAAGACATGCCGAGCCAAAGGCAATCACTCCGCCGGCGATGACCGACTGGTGTTCGCCCCACGTGTTCGACACCAACCACGTACCCGGGGCCGACGAACTTCCCTTTCTGGAATCCGATCTCCCGCGCGGGTAAGAGCTGATTCGACAGACCGCGTTCTGTAAGTGGGCCCGCAACCACGGGAGTCGTGCTGCCGGTTTTCAGATCGGTTGCCTGCCTCCCCGCGCGGCGGATTGGTCAGCTCGCTTTGCGGCGTGACTGGAGACTCGCCTCGTGGGCTGCCGCCACCTGGTCGTGGTCTCCGAAGCCAACAGCTCCCCGACGTGGTTGACCGCTGACAGCCGGTATCACAGCGTCCTCCGGGGAGTAATTGGAATCGCTCAACAGGCAATAGCCCATCGATTCTCCCGTCAGACGGGAATCCCAGAACGCCCGCAGCAACTGGATCCACAACCCGAAATCCGCCGACCAGTCGGACTGCAAATTCCCCTTCCATGAGGTCAACAGGGGCCGCATGGAATTCAATTCCTTCAGCCGGCCTACAAATCGCGAGCCCCATCCACGATCCCAGGCACCGCCATCAAACAACCAGGCGAAATCAAGGATCCACGATCGATCGCGGATGTCAGCGACGGGAGCGACAGGGACAGGTACCCGGCAGGAGAGCAGATCCAACTGGATTCCGGCCCAGTCGATGCCCGACAGCACCCCCAGGGTCAAACCCGGGTTCGGACGCGGATTGGCATCAATCAGGTTCAACTCTCCGGAACTTTCATCCTCGATAAAGTCGAAGCCGAGGAATCCTGTCCACCCCGTCGTCCGGGCGATCTTGTGTGTAATCTGCTCAATCTCGGGATGCTCGATCGTTTGCCGATGGGCTGAGGTTCCCCCGCGGGCAGGATAGGTTCGCAGAGGTCGATAGATGACTTCGCCCAGTTTTTTCCCCGCATAGCAGTACATCAGCGTGTAGATCGGACGCCCGGTCACGACCTCCTGCACCAGAGGCCCGGGGACCCCCCACCGGCTGGCCGCCAGACTCAATTCCTTGTACCTCTCCAGCACCTCCTGTGTCTGTGAGGCGTAAACAACCCCCAGCGAGTTGTTACCCAGAGGCAGCTTGAGAATCACCGGAAACCGGAGTCGGTCCAATCCGGTGGCGAGTTGCTGGGAGGATCGCGGCACCATCGAGGCGGGTGCCTTGACCCCGATCCGATCACACAACTCATACAGAGACGGCTTGTGATGCAACGTCATCATAGTGGGATGCGGAGGCAGCAGAAGCCGCGACCCCTTTTCGATCGACTGCCGATGCTGAGACAACAGCAGCGCCTCTTCAAACGAGGGAACGACGAGGTCGTACTGTCGTCGCTGCAATTCGTCGACCACCGCCCGAACGTATGCTTCGGGCTCTTTCGCGACCGAAGGGATACGCAATCGGCGCGAAGTGAACCGCGAGAGTTTGCCGGTGGAAATCAGGCTGCTATCCGCTGCCGTGACTTCGGCCCCGTGCCTGGCGAATCCCTGGATCAGGACCCGTGAAAAGAAGAGACTGGTCCCTGTCACAAGAACTCGCATGACTGAACCCAAAAAGGGGTTTGGAGGAACCGCGGCCGATCCGACACGGAGATTCACCCGCGCATCGGAATCACCACGCAATCACCCTGTTCATCGAGCAACTGTTGGATCTCGCATCATCCCGTCGCCCAGCATCGTGATTGCAACCAGAGAAACCGGCCTCCTCCGAACTCAGGACCGATTCAATCGTTCGTGTCACAATTTATCGATTGCAGCGACTTTGCCGCCCGTCGCGGGAACCCAGTCTCGCTGAGCATCCCCCGAGTCGGAAATCCGGCTACAATGCCGCCCGACACGAGCCTCGTGTACAACCTTCCTGATTTCCCCTTCTCGCCGGCCGTTGGCCACTCCTTCCCGGGCAACAATGGATGTCAAATCGCAACTCCCGGCTCGGTCTCTGGCTGTTCACGCTCTACCTGCTTTTCTACGGAGCATTTGTTCTCGTCAGCGCCTTCTTTCCTGACCTGATGGAGTCCACGCCGTTCGGCGGATTGAACCTGGCGATCACCTGGGGGTTTGCCCTGATTGTCTTCGCCATCGTGTTGTCTCTGCTGTATGGCGCCTTGTGTCGGGAAACGACGAAACCGGAATCGAGCCAACCGAGTCGCAATCCATGATCTACACGCCCACCCTCACCGCACTGATCGTCTTTGTTGGATTCGTCGCACTGACGCTGGGCATCAGTTTTTACCTGGGAGGCCGGGCCAAGTCCGCCCAGGGCTACTTCACAGCCCACGGACAGATTCCCTGGTTTGTGAATGGCATCGCCTTCGCTGGAGACTATCTGTCGGCCGCCTCTTTCCTGGGCATCTGCGGGATGATCGCGTTCTATGGCTACGACGGGTTCCTGTACTCCATCGGGTACCTCGCGGGCTGGATTGTCGCGTTGTTCGTCATTGCGGAACCCATGAAACGTCTGGGGAAATTCACGTTCGCCGATGCCCTTGATTCGAAATTCCAGTCGCGGGGCATCAAGCTGGCGGCGGGAATCAGCACCCTGGTGGTGAGCCTGTTCTACCTCATCCCGCAGATGGTTGGTGCCGGCGTGCTGGTGCAGCCTCTTTTGGGGCTTCCCCATTGGGTCGGGGTGGTGCTGGTGGGGACCGTGGTGATCCTGATTGTCGTCACGGCCGGCATGGTCTCTACAACCTGGGTGCAATTCCTGAAGGGATCCCTGCTCGTTCTGTTCAGTTTCATCCTCGTCTGGCTGCTCTTGCAAAGGGGTCTACGAACGACCGCAGGCGGTGTCGATGGGCATGAATTTCTGACAGTCGGACCAGTACGGTCCAACGAACTGCTGTCAGCCATTCACAGAGTCACCGGCTTGGAAGATGCCGAAGTCGTGCCTCAACAGGGGATCTGGAAAGACACACCCTTCGTCCTGGTTCAACCCAATGGCAACCGACCCGCGCAGGTCTTTCACCAAACCATCGACGACTCAGGTATGGTGACCCTGACCGAAGCCCAGACAGAGACGCGTCAAGCCGATGGGCAGATCCTGGTGAATGGTCTCCCCCGCGGACGAGGGCCGGGCAAAGGCGAACTGCACCCGGTCGGATTTGTTCGCTCCCTGCCGGGTGACGTGACTCAGACCGGACCGCTGGGTCCGTTCGATTTTCTCCAGACTCTCCAAAACAGCGAGGTCGTGCTCTGGGAGAGTCGCCCGCTGCCCCCGGAGAATGGGAACAAAACGACGGTCTATTTTCAGAAACCCACTCCGGGAGAAAAGGTTCTTCGTCCCGGGGAACATCCCATGTTCCGGGGCATCCGCTCGGCAAAACTGACCGACCGCGTCAACTTCGTGTCGCTGATGCTCGCCCTGTTCTGCGGGACGGCTTCCCTCCCCCACATTCTGATTCGCTACTACACCGTCAAGGATGAGTCGAGCGCCCGTAAAAGTACGATCGTGGGAATTGCCAGTATCGGCCTGTTCTACGTGCTGACCCTGTTCCTCGGACTGGGCGCCATGACCAGCGGAACTCTGGATGTCACCAACAGCAACATGGCGGCCCCCCTGCTGGCCAAGGGAATGAATGACCTGCTGTTCGCCGCCATCTCGGGTATCGCCTTCACCACGGTGTTGGGGACCGTCTCGGGACTGATCCTGGCCTCGGCGGGTGCGGTCACGCACGATCTGATCGGTCACGCCTTGCAGGTCGATTTGAACGACACCCAAAAGGTCCGGATCGCACGGCTGGCGTCGGTGTTTGTGGGCGCGATCGCCATTGTGCTGGGCATCGTCTTCGAGAAGATGAATGTCAGCTATCTGGTGGGCTGGGCATTCAGTGTCGCGGCCTCAGCCAACCTGCCGGCGCTGGTGATGCTTCTGTTTTGGAACGGCGTAACACGCTCCGGGGTGATTGCCTCGGTGGTCGCCGGGATGCTCGCCTCCCTGGGCTGGATTCTCTGTTCCTCGGAGGCATTCACACAGGTTTATGGCCTGCCGGCAGACCAAGCTCTGGTTCCGTTCAGTCAGCCCGGAATTGTCTCCATTCCGTTCAGCTTCCTGACCCTGGTGGGGGTGTCGCTGCTGTCCGGCCGTGCCTCCGGGACGACGGCAGACCGCTCAACTCCCGACGCGAACCGGGGATGACACCCGCGATTTTGGCGCACCAACCAGGTCGACGGCCAAATGGGTCGACGGGAGCGATGGATGATCTACGGGACAGTGGCTCAATCGGATCGAGACCCCTCATCCCGTCTTGATTTCGCGCTGGAGTTCCTCGGCAGCCAGGGGCAACTGCACCCAGGCCCCCTGCCTGTCGTGTGAGAGGTGACAGGCGACGATGATTTCGAGGGTCTGCCTCGAAGACTCGGGGGATTCGACGAACGACCGGTTCCCATCCAGCCAACCGATGATCTCGCTCAAGGCGCGGTCCATCGACGACTCGTTCGTCTGAGCAGGTGGAACTCGCTGCGGTGATTGCCCCCACAGGTCGACGGTTGCTTCAGACCCCTCCACAGTCACCCGTCCCAGATCACCGTGCAAACTCAGGCGGGGGGGAGCCCGGGAATAATCGGGAGCCTCAAAGGTGATGGTCACCCCCTCCCGCAGGCGAATCGATCCCCAGCCCCCCGGGTCTCGAAAATCGGTGCCGCGACAGTCCGGCCGCCCAGCCAGATCGAGACTGGCCGAGACTGCCTCCGCCGGACGGTCAGCCAGCATCAGCAAGGCATTGAAGAAATGCGTCCCGACATTTCCCAACCTGCCGGTGGGCCAGGCGAGACTTCCCCCTCGCAGAAGCCCCAGCCTCCCGTCGGCAATCACTCGCTGGAGGGCACGAAACTGCGGATGAAACCGCCGGTTGTGGTTGACCACCAGCAAGGTTCCCGTCTCGCGACATGCCTCCACCATGCGATCAGCGTCGCCAAGGCGGGTCGCGATCGGCTTCTCGCACCACACCACCCGGGCCCCCGCACGCGCCGCTTCGATGGTCATGTCCGCATGGGCCGGTGCATAAGAGGCCACAGAAACAATCTCGGGCTTTTCGCCCTGAAGCAGTTCTCTCCAATCCGCATACACCCGGGCACCGGTTCGTGCCGCAAACCGTTCACGACGCCCCTCATCCCGGCTGCTCCCGGCTATGAGTTCGACCCGGGGATTCCCAACATACGACTGCAGGTGAGTACCATCCAGGTTAACCACCTGCTGACCCAGGAGGTCGCCTGAAACCTGATCAGCGGCACCGATAAAGCCAAGGCCAAGAATTGCCGCCCGATACGTCTGTGGCACCATCGACAGCCTCGCCATGAATCAATCCGGGGAGGGGATCAATCCGGGTGAGAGGGAGGCATCGCCACCATCCCCAGCCCCAATTCCAACGTTTCGAAAGCGGAGAGGGCGAGATTCGAACTCGCGGTAGGCTTGCACCCACACTAGTTTTCGAGACTAGCACAATCGACCACTCTGTCACCTCTCCGGTCGTCCAGATTCTAAACTTCCGAGCCCGGTACAGCAAGGTCTTCGCCAACTGGATGACTCAGAGCAAATGGACTATCGTTCCGGGCCTCGTTCCGAACGGACTCCCCATCGCGGAAATCGCATGCAGAACCTCAATTCCGCCCGACCCCGTCTCTCGGATTTCGACGGGGCCAATTCTGTCGAGCCCTCTCTTCCCCCCGAAACCAGACGGCGTGTTGCCGTGATTTTCTGGCTCGTCTTGCTCGGGAGCCTCTTCCTGCTCAGTCCGAGACTCGGCGCCGAGGATTCTCTGATCCCCAAAACCAGAGAGCGTCTCGCCTCCCGGGCGTCCACCAGGATCGTCTGCCTCGGAGACAGCGTGACAGGAGTCTACTATCACACGGGCGGCCGCAGGGCCTACCCGGAAATGTTGCAACTCATCCTGAGCAGCCAGTATCCGGACACCCCGATTGAGGTGGTGAATGCCGGAATCAGCGGCAACACGACCAACGACGGACTGAAACGTCTCGAACGAGATGTGCTCTCCCACACACCGCACCTGGTTTGCCTGATGTTTGGGCTGAATGACATGGGAAGCCTGGATCCCACGCAGTTCCGGGCGAACCTGGTGAGCCTGGTGCAAAAGTGCCGCGCGGGGGGGGCTGAGATGATTCTGTGCACCCCCAACGGGATCATGGAGAATCCGGGGCGTCCGAGAGACCGCTTCCAACAGTTCTGTCAGCTGATGTCCGAGAC
>Ga0315905_10005193_pt1 | contig 13274 bp, 12 predicted proteins | sample LakEriMetagenome_5_FD_203522 | JGI IMG/M metagenome (GOLD analysis project Ga0315905, IMG submission 203522) | Freshwater fungal communities from buoy surface, Lake Erie, Ohio, United States - Buoy 4 MA121 | ecosystem: Environmental > Aquatic > Freshwater > Lake | place: USA: Lake Erie, Ohio... | reverse complement strand
AATCCCAGGCAGACAGCATATGTCATTGCGACACTGACTCGTGCACTATCAATTGGAACTTTGCAAAAAGGAATGGCGAGCCATGCTATCTCGGTGATGTATGTGGTGAAGGACGAGGCCTGACAAGGATTGAAAAAACTGACATTGCATGGGAAAGAAAAATTAGATGTGAGGTCTGTGGAGATGGAACAGTCAGAACGCTTATACCGGATCTCGAGGGAATATTCAGAACGCTTAAGCTGGATGTCGAATCGATGTATAACAATGCTGCATCCATTGAGGATGCAGCATTGTTCTACGACCAGCCGTACCAGTACATATGTGTTTCCACAGCAAAAGGCTATACTCGTCCACTTGAAAACTGGAGTTTTCGTTTTTTGTCAAAGTAATGTCTAGTATAGGCAGAAAAATCAGGTCCTCGGAGCAGATTTTTCGGAGGGACGAAACTACTTCGGAACTTTTCAAGGGGGTTAATAATGAAATTGAGTGATTTGAGATGTTTTAGGCCACGAGTTTTCGTTTTCGGTCAAAGTAATATCTTGTACATGCCGAAGAACCAGCTCCTCGGAGCAGATTTTTCGAAGGAGGAATTATTTCGGAACGGTTCAGATGTAGTAAAATTGTACAAACTTTTTTGTGCATTTGGACGTAAATAGAACTCGGAAGCGCTGAAATGCGACAAGAATATGAGCAAGGATCGCAGACAATCGTGCGGGGGGGGGCAGGCAACAGCCTAAACCGGGCACAGGCGAGCGAGCCGGCTCGACAGCCACACGCAGACGTGTCTAACTCCTGGCCACCCTGATCGTACGCAAGGTTAGGAACATTTCCGCAGCCTACCTTTCCCCCACACATCAGCAGCTGAATGCCCTAGATGACCACCTTGCACCTAACCAAAAGCCCCGAAAGAGCCACCTGATGCCGCACCAGCCCAAGCGTCCACGCATGCTTCGACCCCGCACTGCGGGAAGACACCACGTCGCCCAGCCTCCCACATGCCCGCCCGTACAACACCCACATCTGCCTGTGACACTTCAAGGGGGACCCGACCAACGTACGCCTCCCACCCACGGCGCCATACACCGCCTCCACGCACCCATGCCGCTGCCCAGGCTCCTGCCGCGCACCCACGCCGCACCCGCGCACCCCGCACGTAGGAACGACCCGAACACACACGTCCCTGCATGCACCCACTAAGTCCCCTGAAACAAGCCTTTTTGCATATGGCAGCCTCTGGCAACAAGATCGCGGCCAGTGCACATGGTATGGGATTGGGAGGCTCAGCCGTCGACGCCATGGTGATAGGATGTCTGGACGTGGATCGCCGTGCGGAGTGCTTTTTTTCGTACTTAGCCATTTTGAGACCACTCTCAAAATGGGGGATCTGGAGCCCCGTGACCCATGGGGCTCCTCAAACACCTCATGATATTTGGGAAACCTGGACTGCGGGGGCTTCCCACGCGGGTGGCTCTTTTTCTCTGGGCCTTTAACCGACAAGGGGCTACTGGGGTTCCCCTATTCACGACATGGGATTCTGTAGCAGGCTCGGTGAAAAGCCCAATACCTGGAAACATTTCGGGCCGGAGCTGACCCAGGAAGAATACTCAGTGCCTGCTCTTGTAGCGCAGTTGGTAGACCGCTTGGGTGGCGATGGATTCTGGGAGCGGGATTACGGGTGGGGGGTCCGGGTATGCCTGTATTCTGTATTCTGTAATAGTTTTGCGCGGTAACGGTGTCATCCACAGGGGCCAAAAACCTGCTTCAAGGGATGACAACGGCCACGTCGGGCGTCCTTGCGAGGTCTCCCTGGCTCCTCCCTGTCCGGAACTCTTTTGCGAGTTACGGGGCCCGGGCCTCTGCCGTCACTCGTACTTCGGACCGAGGTACGCCGCCCTTTTGGCGCACTGTGAATGAGCCTGAGTTCTGTACGGTATGGAACTCGGCTCGGTGACCTTAAAAATAAACAATCAACACACACCCGTTGCATCATAATCTTTTTCCAAATATGCCTTTTTTTTTCCTCACAAATTTGTAGGAGCGATGAGCGACAAGAGCGCACAAGCAGGTGGAAAAGCTGCTGCGTGCGCGCTGCTTCGCTACCAGCAGTTGCTGTTGCTCTTTGGCGTGATCTGAATAATTTTCGGCTCTCCATTCCATACAGCGATGGCAGTGTACAACGTTGCGGCACAGAACCCAGAGGCCGTGCAGGCCGGAGCACAGGTGCAAGATCCTGCACACAATTGCTGCATGTGTGGGGCGCAGTGGCCTGACACACCTCGTCTTGTCTTGCGTGTTGCGTGCGGTGCTTTCACCCCTTGTTGGTTTTCTGTTTCTTATCCGTTTTTTTCTCACCTTGCAGGCTATAGAAAAGGCGCAGGAAGGGACTCAGAGGGCGGGTGGGGTCGCGGTGGTGGCTGGAGCAGCTGCCTGTGGCGGCCTGGTTGCTGCTGCCGCGGTCGGAGGCTTGATGATTCCCGTTGCCGCGGCTGGTGCTGCAGGGTACGCGGCCACTCGTTCAGATGGCGTTGGCGATGCTGCCAGGGCAACCGGCAACGCAGCCGTCACGGGATTGGCAAAAGCCAAGGAGTTCGAAGAGAAGAATCAGATTGGCGCCAAGCTCAAGACTATCGGGGAGGGCGCCGTTGCCAAGGTGAACGCGCTCAAGCTATTGCTGCGTGAAAGCGTAAAGTGCGCATGCAAGTGTAAACTTATTGCGACGCGCTTCACGCAGGCCAAAGATGTAAACGAAAAGTATCATGTGGTCGATAATGTCAAGGTTTCTTTGCCCACGCACGCACGCACGCACGCACGCACGCACGCACGCACGCACGCACGCACGCACGCGAATCTTGAGAAACAAGCAACAACGCTGATTGCGCACTGGCGACTTTTCGCGTTACTTGGCGCGTTGGCGTCACCGCTTTGCGCGTTAGCGTCACCGCATGCAGCTAACGCGTGCGCACAAATGTCCATGCAAACACGGGCCATATCGCCCTGTCGCCCTCGCTCGTGCACAGGCCGGGGCCGCGGCAGCTGCTGCCAAGGCCACAGCAATTAACGAAAAGTATCAAGTCACGGACAAGGTGGGCAAGGGCCTGATTAGTGGTCTGAATAAGGTCTGTGCATGCGTATGTGTACGTGTGTGTGTACATGTGTGTGGAATTTGGTGTCAAAGGGCCTGATTGGTGGTCTGAACAAGGTCTCGCCCCCCACCCCCCCTCCTTTTGTCCCCCTCCCCTCGTCCTCGTCTCCTCCTCAGTAATACTGTGGAGCACTTCTTTTATTTTCCCAAAGTAAGATTCATTAATATATATATATATATATATAATTCTTTTTGAAGTATATGACAAGCATAATTTCCCCCCCCTTCTTTACTGCATAACCTTAATAACCCTCCCCCTCGCCCCGCGCGGACTCGAGGCCCACCCATCTACCCTTCCACCCCATCCACCCATCCCTCACCCATCCTTCAATCCATGGTCAAAAGCATTTTAAATAGTGCTGTATAGGTATATGGGGTCATGAAGCTTATGAAGTAAAAAAGGGGGGGGGGAATGAGTTATCTTTTACTTCTCCGGAAAAAGAATTTATATATATATAAACACATCTAAGTCTTTACTTTGGGAAAATAAAAAAAGTGCTCCACTATATCACTACTCTCCTCCTCCCCCTCTTCCGCTGTCAGCTATTTCCCCTCGCCAGTACTGTCTCCTCATGCTGCTGCTGCTTACAGCTGCTGCTGCTGTGTATGTGTATGTGTATGTGTATGTGTCAAAATAAGTGTCAGTGTGTGTGTGTGTGTGTTTTTGTTTTTGTTTGTGTTTGTGTGTGTCTGTGTGTTGTGTGCGTGTGTCTGTGTATGTGTACGTGTGTGTGTCGGTGTGCGTTGCTGCTGATGGTTCTCTTCCTCTTCCACTCGATTAACACGAGTGAAATGAAATCCTCCTCCTCCTTGTGCAGCTTGCCAATGCGCTGGACCCCAAGGAAAAACTCGTCAAGGACAAGTGAGCTGTGAAGAGAACAAAAAGTGCAACATTCTGGGCGTATACATGCATAGAGACATACTCAACACACACACACAAACACACACACCACACACATACACACATGGCCCGCACGTGCGCGTCCTCTCTCGCACCTCACTACGCACAGTAACGCTCCTCACTAGATACACTAGAGCTCCTGCATGCACACACAGACGCACACACGCGGACGATGTGATAGATGCCACCGTCTGCATTAGAGGGCCGAGAGACCTTGACAAGAGCGGGTACGTAGGGGTTGGGCCAGTAGCTACACCCAGAAGAAAAGTGTAGCTACTGACCAGGTGCGGTGTCTCCCTAACCGCCGATTAGGGCGGTTGCGTATAATCGGGGCAAGGTCCAATAGTAAGGTTTCAGAAAGGTCAGGAACGTATGAGTCAATGACGTGCGCGAGGAGAGAGAGAGAGAGAGAGAGAGAGAGAGAGGAGATTTTTTGCATTACACCATTATAAAAGGCTGCAACTGGTGGATAATTATTTGTAGCGTGCTGCACGTCGGCAGGGCAACGAATAGCATTACACCGCACAGTGCGCATCAACATTTTCTATGTTTGATGCGCATCGCCATGATAATCATCGCGATGCGCAAACATTCACACATGCGCCTGCGCCCACAAATCGTGCAACGACACAGCGTGCCCACGCTCCAGAAGTACAGCAGTCTTGAGTGCGAGAGAGACAGGTACAGGAGAAGACAGAGCCAGGGGGGAGGGACCGAATCAAGCACTCCAGGCTGATGCAGCCAGCAATATGACTCGCTCGCCCGGTCCACCATCCACCCAGAGCTCTGCTTCTTCCCTCTCGCCCTCCACCCGCAATGGCCGCCGTCCAGGTCGGTGAGGCATCCCCCGCACTGGCAACTCCCGGGCCCAGTCCTGCTTGGAATCATCCTTTAAACCAAAAAGCTCGATCGCCTGTGCCACACGCCCACGAACTAAGGCACGAACATTGTGCGAAGCACAATGTGGATGTGGGTGGCGTTGGTCGTGGCGTTTGCGCTCGTGTTCCTGCTGCGTGCTCGCAAACGGCGCAAGGTCACGGGCTTCTTTCACCCGTACTGCAACGATGGCGGCGGCGGCGAGCGGGTCCTGTGGTGAGAGAAGAGAAGCGCGTGACAAAGCACACACGCACACATTCGTCTTCGCCGCCACCCACCTCGCACACGCTGACGTGTAGACGTCTGTACGAGCTCATCAGTGTGCGAGGTGGAAGGGAGCTGCCAGGCCCCACTCGCGCGCGCGCACACACACACACACACATGACCTGCGCGCACCCAAACACATGCGCGCGCGCACCATTGCCAGGTGTGCCGTGGAGGCGCTGCTCGCCTCGGACCCAGAGATCAGAATAGCAGTGTTCACCGGGGACAAAGAGCCCAAGGCCGAGATCCTCAACAAGGCAAAGCAGCGCTTCAGCATAGATCTGGAGTGCAGCGCGGGGCGCATCGATTTTGTGCGTCTGCGCTTCCGTGCCCTCCTCGAGGCCTCCTGCTACCCAGCATTTACGCTGCTGGGCCAGAGCATGGGTGGGGCGCTGCTGGCGCTGGAAGCTCTACTGCGAGTGACACCATATGTGTGGGTAGACACCATGGGTAGTGCACCCACGTACCTCGTCGCTCGCTACCTGACAGGGTGCCGGGTTGCTTGCTACGTGCACTACCCGACTATTAGCACCGACATGCTGAGCCTCGTCGAGCGCAGAGAGACCGCATACAACAACCGTGCCATCATATCCAAGTCTCGTGTCCTGTCAAGTGCCAAGCTCGTCTACTACCGCTTCCTGGCGGCCGCGTACGGAGTCGCCGGCCGCGCCTCCCACTCGACGATGGTCAACAGCTCGTGGACGCACGGACACATCAGCGACATCTGGGGAGAGTCCCCGCCCCCATGTATCGTCTTTCCGCCCTGCAACACGGATAACCTTCGCAGCATTCCCCTCGAGGGCCGGGAGCAGCTCATCGTGTCGCTCGGCCAGTTTCGTCCGGAGAAAAACCACGCGCTGCAGGTCCAGGCAATGGCGGCACTCCTGGAAAGGCACCCTGGCAGCAAGGCGCGGCTCGTCATCATCGGCAGCTGCCGCAACGAGGGCGACGAGCAGCGGGTGCGGGAGGTCAAGGACGACATTTCTCGCCTGGGCCTGGGGCACTGTGTGGAGGTGCGAGTCAACGTGCCGTGGCCGGAGCTCAAGGACAAGTGGCTACGGCACTCCAAAATCGGCCTGCACACCATGGTGAACGAGCACTTTGGCATTAACATTGTCGAGTTCATGGCCGCAGGCGTCATCCCTGTCGCCCATGACTCAGGGGGGCCGCGCGCTGACATTGTGGTGCCGTGGAACGGTAAGCCCACGGGCATGCTCGCCTCTTCCGCCGCCTCCTACGCCGACGCAATCCACTCCATCTTGTCGCTGCCGGAGAAAGAGTTTGGAGCGCTACAGCTGTCTGCTCGCGCGTCTGTGTCGCGCTTCTCTGACGCCGCGTTCCAGCAAGCCTTTCGTAAGCAGTGGACGGTGGCTTTGGCCTGCGGCCAAGGGGCTGCTCGATAAACCTCTTCTTTCCCTAAACCGCGGGCGGGACGCAAGGACGGTAAAGGTCATCGCAGGAGCGCTGCAGGAATGTCTGACCATACTTGCATCGGAATTGGGGGGGGGTTAGCTGGCGAGCGGTCACGCTGTACTCATCCGAGAACAAGGGGCCATCACTGGAGCATGCGAACAATTTGCGCATTCTCGTCGTTTCTGTCCCCTTCCGACCTCTCTCCTTGTCATCTCCTCCTGCGTCCTCGCGCCGCACCTGCACTCCCCCTCCCCGTCCCTCCCGAGCGCCCAGAGGCGGTGTCACCTGCAATTGTCAATAAACTTCTCTCTCTCTCCCCCCCCCCCCCCCTCTCCCCTGCACGTGCTCCTGCTCCTGTCGCGTCAAACAACGGGCAGAGCCGTGGAGGTCGAGTTGGCTGGAGTGCTTGCCCTGCTCGTCCTGCCTACAGGAGAGTAAGCGGCGTGCGGGGCATGGGATCATGGAGCACAGAAAGAGAGCACTGTGGGATTATTCACTATTAAACCAATACCAACATGAATCGCCCTCACTTCGAATGTTTCCCACCGCCATGAAGAGAGAGCGGAATAGGGAGGAAGAGGGAGAGGAAGAGAGAAAGGGAGAGGGAGAGGGAAAGAGACCTCGAAGATGGAGGCTGGTGAGAGCGGAGTTGCAATCAATGATCGGCGGTGTCACCCTGAAGAGGCGTTGTACTTACCGACCTTCAGTCATCTATTTGATTGTCAATAAACTTTTCTCTCTCACTCACTCACTCGTCGCAAACCTGGCGACTCCCGTGCGAGAGATCGGATCGCCGTGAGGGCAGTGTTCACTCAGAGATGTTCCTCAGAGAGCGGGAAGGAGAGAGAGAGAGAGGCTACTGAAGACGCGTTAAGGGGTCGGGTTTTTCTTCTCTGAGGGTTGGCGTAACTCTGTGGCACGAGGGCCCGGGGCCAATTTCACTTTTGGGAAGATTGAATTTCCGAGAGATTTTGTTTTTCCGGACTCAGTGAGCTCAAAGACTTTGAGCGAGATAACGCAAGAGAGACCACAGTCATATCCAAAAACCTCAACCCACACACTAGTGCGTGATGGGCACACTAGTCCACACAAACATCGGCTCGTCGTACCGCATAGCACATGTCCTCCAATGTACCCTTCCCCCCACGCACAGCTTTAGTAATAGACACACACGCCAAATAAAGACAAGTTCACCCCAGGTGCTCACACTCCGCAGATCATTGTTTATATTATAAACATGTCAAAGCCAAGCAGACCCACACATTTATTCACCCACAATCGATGATATGACCATCTCCCCCCAACTTAATTTTCTGAAGATTCGCATCATTGTGATCTTTGGACGCAAATCGACTTTATATTGCCACTTCAATTGTGTCATCGCGTTGCTGGCTGGCTGGACGACCACCCCGGGGTTCTGGGCGCGGCACCAAAGTGATGTCGGACGCGGCAAAGGGCAAAAATGAGAGGGCATTGCTCAACGAACCCGGTTGTCGCATCTTCTGAGGCCCATTTTCAGAATTAGCGGCCTCAAGCGTGTCCAAGGAATCGTCTTGTGCATTTTCCGGGCCGACAACGTATCTCCCCACTGTATTTTTTGAGGCCACGTTCCACCGCATGTGCTTTCGACGATAGACCATCGAGTCCTCACCCAGTTCTTCCACCCGTGCCTTTTGATTGGCGCTCTTCGCCTTTGCAGTCTGGTCATGCGCGAGTGTGTGCGTGCGCAAACGCAAAAATGGCCTGTCATGACGCGTCACAGCAAGCATATGCCAGTATTGGACCGTTTTATCGACATATCATCAAAGAGACTACCTGTCCACTGGCCAAGGCGCTCTCTCCCTTTCCTTCCTCCCTCCCTGGTTGTAAATGGTCAAAACTTTTAGGCAGCTCGAGATTGGTCCATCCATTTTCGTCTGGGATTGCAACATTGTTGTCGATTCGATCCTGATCACGGGTTGCGATGTGATAGGGGCATGATGGCACGTGGGTGAGGAACGAGGGACCAGATGCTTTGGGCGACACACATGAACAAAGGAATGGCAATCAACGACACAGCCAATGAGAAGCAAGCGAGCCACCCCTTGCCACATCGTAAGAGAGAGCGGGAGTTCTAACCTGAGCCTTGATTTGGAGCTGGGGCTGAGGGAAGGTGATTATTGTTCCGCGTCTCTTGGCATCATCTCTGCTCAGAATGTGAGCATGCGAGCGAGCGCGAGCGAGAGAGAGAGAACATGTGTGTGTGTCTTCGTGCGCATTCGTGCAACGATGATTCTTTGCACCTGTCTCTCTCCCACAGTCCGCCCATGGAGACTCCCATTCATGTGTGTAAGGAGGAGAGGAGGAGGAGGAGGAGGTGTGACGAGGTGCGTGAGCCTTGTCAACGTGAAGACTAAGCCCAAAAACAAAATTCAAGGCCAAATTCATATGGACACTCTCATGCAAGCTGGCAAGGCGGATGTTGCTGACGTGGGTGGTGCTTTTCTTTTCTCCGTTATTGTATGTATGAGTGCGCCATGGTACAAACTCACAATTTGTATCGGAACAGCATTCGAAAACAAACGTAGCCGACGACTATGGCGCCGCATACAGCGGGCAACACGGCTGTCAAGACTGTCCGAAGAAAATTCGCCCTCGCCGCCTTCTCCAGGGCAATGCTTTTCTCATCCATGACACCGCCGATTGTCACCACAGTGGGATCCCGTTCAGAACATGACGGGCTTGGGTATTTTCCATCGCCAGCAAGCCATCCCGGCATGCAAATGCAAGAACGGCCATCGTCGGGGTGGCACATGCCGTGGCCTGAGCAGTGGATCCTGTCATCGCAGTAGGTGGAGCACATGATATCATACCATTTATCGATGCAGGCGCATTTGATTTCATCAATCCCTTGAATTTTTTGGCACTTGCCGTGTTTACTGCAGCCTTTGTCCCGCCCAGTGTTCGGGATACCATCGCAGCCACTGCACGTGGAGTTGTCGCCGCCACATACCGCGCAATGATCCTGATAGACGCGGCTCTGATCCCGGCCATCGCATCCCTCCTCTACGAGGAAGATGGAGTACAACGAGGGTGATAGTGTGAAGACGGACATGGTCAAAAGGTTCCCGTTCCCGGTACTAGGGCGCGTCTTTAGAGCCAGCATTCTAGGGTTCCAGTGCCAATTGTAGCCCTCCTCGTCGAACCACGCGCCGAAAGGAATTTGCCTGGACCCGTAAAATTCGTCTAATTTTTCCGGAACCTCCTCCGTCAGGGGCATTTGGAGCTGCCAAGCAGAGGTCATCGGCTCGGAAAATTGAATGGGGGTGTCTGAGCCTCTGCGGCGAAGCTGAAAGTTGGAGAGAGGCCCAAAGGCTTGCGGCAAGTTAAGTGTCTTGTCGAATGCGCGCTGCCAGAAGACATGCATAATCTCAAGGCTCGTGCCAGTGAGCGCTGGCCCGATCACCGGTTGGGTCAGCATCGCGGGAGTGAAAGTCGCCACGACGTCCGAGCCATTTCCTTCTGCCTTCCAGCCAGCCTTAGTGAGTTCCACCATGCTGACATGACTGCTGTTGATTGTACATCCAGGTAGGTGCAACACGACGGGCTTTCTGTTCACAGGCGCCTGCGAGAGTGAAAGAGACGAAACCATAGCCACCAATTCATTCATAATCTTGTATTGCAAGTTTCGCAAACTCGAAACAGTCAAGGATTGCCGGCTTGTGGATTCGGAGGCGGAGGAGTGAGCGGCAGTGTGCTTCTGCTGTAGGCGCGCCGCGGCCACGGTCCTGCGGTCGGAGGGGGCAGAGGAACTGAGCTCAGAAGAGGAAGAGGAGAAAGCGCGAGAGGAGGGCAACACATCTTGCTCCCATGAAAATGGTTTCTGTGAACGGCTGCGGCCAGTCGCGGATGACTTGCGCGCTTGTCGCAAGCGCTCCAAGGTATCACGAAGACTAACCTCGTCGGTTGTGCCTGCCTTCGCTGCGTGTTTGCTGTCGTCATTCAGCATGCGCCAGGAATGATACGCTTCTGCTGGGTTTGGATGCTCAGCAGCATTTGCACTACGGAGGAAGAGAAGCTGAGATGCGCCTCGAAGCGACTCAAGAAGACGGATGGTTGAAATGCCGTGAACGTAGGCAAGCGTCTGAGTATCAATTTTCATTCTCCCCACCAGAGTTTTGATCGCACGTATGTTATTGGCCAGTAGTCGCACTGCAAGATCAGCCGTCTCAAAATTGATTTCATCTGGACGGTCCAGAATCTTCTGAAAGGCTATTGCTTGCGATGTCAAAGCCCCAGGGCTAGGAACAAGCGAATAGTTGCCTGCTTGTACTGTCAGCAAAAGACGCGCGCGGAAAACCTGGCGACTGGCGATGTCTCCGTTCTTACACGCCCCGAGATTTTTATCTGAAGCACACGGTGGATCCGCATTAAGGGATTGCGCAATCAGACATACTTGCACCTGCGCGTTGTAGATGTCGCCGACGCGAAAAAAAGCGTCGACGTGAGTTCGTAACACCGTGTCCAACGACTGAATGAGCTCGGATGCGTGCACCAGCGCTGGATTCTGAACAGCAACTATGGATGTTGAGCTTGCAGAGGCATCGTGGATGTCGGAAACTTTTACTCTGATCGCTAAGCGTCGGTTGCTCGCGGGAGGGATTGGGAGGTATGATTGAACAGAAAACGCAACACCGGACCGCAGGGGCACCTCAAGGGCACTTTCGCCACCTTGATCCTGACAGGAAAAGTGGTATGTAAGGGGCAGACCGTCCGGATCAGTGTTCCAGCTCATGGCAACCAACGTGAATGTTGTGTGCATCCCAACACCCGTGCTTGGAGAGACCACAAGCCCACCTCCAGTTGGGGCTAATCTGACTTGAATTTGAATCTTTGCAGAGCAGGTATCGGAAAGCCCAGTAGCTGCATCAAGGCGCAGGGTCAGGCGATGACCTGCAGTTAGCAACCCTTCACGTAAAATCAAAATGCCCGAAAGCGGCTCTTTCACATTTGCAAGGACGTTGGAACTATCTTCTAGAATGCCTTTGCCTTGATCTGCGGGGTTGTCGACGGTCCACTGCTGCGTTAAAATGTCGATACCGGGCAGGCTTGTCTGGAAAACTGCTTTCACCACCAGTATTTCATTCGCGTTCACCTTGTTGGGTACTGGTTGTGCACATAAGTCCGGGGTGCCCAGATCCATGGCGGAACATACCATGATAGATGCACTGACAGGGCGGTCGTCTGACACAACCTGGAAACTTTTTGTTTTGCGTACTCTAGCTGTCCAGGCTACGGGAAGACTAGCGCGTGGAATCATGTAGTCATAGATAGCTGGGGGAAGCGAAAATATATCACGCGTCACGTTGACTTCAATCCTGTAGTGCTTGCTCAAGATCAGCGCGGTCAAGGAGGCCGTGTGTTTACACGACGAATCTTGTACGCCATACTTCATCCTGCAAGGAGCAGCAATCAAGGTCTCGTGAGGACAGGGGACGAATGGAGCCGGCTCGCAAACTGCCGGAAATGGAAGAAGGCAAGCGCTGCTTTCCACCTGGACCATACAGCCCCAGGTCACATGAAAATACTTGTGCTCGTTGAAGCCTGATGTTCTGACCTCCGGGTCAAATATTTCAAGTTTCAGCTTTGCCTCCCCTCCCCTCCCCATTGTCCCCTCCTCGTTCACCCCCAGGATGTCAACGACAATATTACGAACGGGCACTATGACAGTCGTGCGGGCCTGAGAAGACTCAAGAAACGCTTCCTGCTGTGTCGAGACCATGAAACGGTAGGTAGCTCCCGCTACGAGGCTGTATGCCGCAAGATCCAAGGATCGGGTGCTGCGTGACCTTGCAATTGTCTGCAAAGGAGGCGCAAGAGTACACGGCCCCTGGAGGCACTGGCTAGTCCACTCATATATGAGCACCTGGCGAGGAGCGTTGGGCAAGCAGGATGCTGGCTGTGCGAGGGCGAGGAGAGAGAGAGGCTTATCGGTTGATGCTCTTTCTCCCGAAATGGTGTCATATTCTTGCATGTATATGGTGGGCTTCAGAATTTCGTTGCGCATCTGCCCTGTAATCCCGCGATCTTTAGAAAACTCTAACCCTGCGATGCTCTGCTGGTCGATCCAATTTGTGAGTTCCAATTCAATGGTGTAGTTTCCTGGTACCAAGCCTCCAGAAACAAAATAGGGCAAACCAAAAATGGATGGCGCCAACACTCGGGCCTCTGAAATGATGAGTGAGGTCTGCAACTTCAGAACCCTGTCCACCGCTTCAATGTCTGAAGGCCGGAGACATGTCGCACACGTATCGAGCATTCTCTTGCTGTAATGGTCCATGCCAGGGCTGCCGTCATCAATCGACAAGCTTGCGACAGCGACCTCGTGTATCCCTCTGTCACACATTTCACCTCGATGCCATGTGTCAGGAATCGGTGGTTTCATTTGGGAGCATAGTTTTCCATTGGCTACAAGCACCTTCAAGCAGGAGGCCGGATTGAGGCGCCAGCATTCTTTCCGATTCTCCGGAACCTGTCGGTTGAGCATTTTGAGGACGACGCGAAACGGGTTTGCTGCATCGATTTTCTGTCCCTCTTTCACGGTCATCGTCAAATCTCCACCAGCGTTCCAAAAACCGAGAGAATCTTGGAATAGCATATGGGGATTCGAATACTCGTCCTGCAAAATGGGTACGCACG
>Ga0315905_10005192_pt1 | contig 13276 bp, 16 predicted proteins | sample LakEriMetagenome_5_FD_203522 | JGI IMG/M metagenome (GOLD analysis project Ga0315905, IMG submission 203522) | Freshwater fungal communities from buoy surface, Lake Erie, Ohio, United States - Buoy 4 MA121 | ecosystem: Environmental > Aquatic > Freshwater > Lake | place: USA: Lake Erie, Ohio... | reverse complement strand
TGTGGCGTCCCGGGGGGTGGGTGGGGGGGGGGGGGGGGGGGGGGGGGGCAATGTGAACCGTGTGTGTGTGTGTGTGTGTGTGTTGGCGTACGTCTTGCAACGTCTTTCATTCTCATGCATCCATACTTTTACAAGTACACGCGCCCGCGCACACACACACACCGCGTAGGCCTCGTCGACGCAGATGATGCAATCCTCGGCGCAGAGCACCTTGATGTCCTCGTTGGGCAGGAGGGTGCCCGTTGGGTTGTTGGGGCTGGGCAACATGACGAGCTTGCACTTGTTTGCGCGGATTGCCTTGACCACAGCGGGGATGTCGACATGGAAGTCGTCCTTGCGTGCCACTTCGATGATTTTGATCTTGGAGATGGTGCCGAGAAACTTGTACATGCCGAACGTCGGCGGGCAGATGATGCAGCTGTCCGCGTCGATGACGCGCATGATGATGTCAAGGATGTCGTCACTGCCACTGCCCGCGACCACCATGTCGGGGGTGAGCCCGTGGAGCTTGGCGATGGCGGCGCGGAAGTGGGTCTGCGACGGGTCCGGGTAGATCTGCGCCGAGCATCCACTCCCGAGAGACTGCAGCGCGTCGGTCACGGCCTTCATCATCTCCGCGGGGACCGGGTGCAAGTTCTCGTTGGCATCCAGCTTCGCAATGTCCTCGGCCTTGATGCCAATCTCCTCCGAGATGACGTCCAGGGGGCGCACTGGGTGGTAGATGAGATCCTTGAGATCCTTGCGCGTGTACTTGCGCGGGCCAACCGGGGCCTCCTCCTTCCCATTGACCTTGGCCCCCGACCTTGTTCTCTTCGGCGCCATCCTGCGTGGGGAGGGGCAATCGCAGAGCACGCAGCCGTGAGCGAGCGCGCACGTGAAGGGGGCGTGCCACTTGTGCAGAACCCCAGGGCGTGTGCGAGCAAACGGTCACGACCCCCGCACAGGTCACGGACTTGGCCCGCGTGCCGGGGAGGACTGCAAACAGTGCGCCCTCTTCTCGCTGCCCCACGGCCGCCGGTGACCTCTCCAAATTCTGGCCCACTCGACCTTATCGAACCAAATTCCCTCGAATCTACACCCCAAATTAAAGGTGAGGTCAGTTGAAAGTACAACATTTCAAATACCCTCCGGGCGCGGTGGACAAGACTGCATCAGACGGGGAGGAGATGATGAGGAAATGGTTGTCGGTGCTCGTGGCGCTGGTCTTGCTACCCGAGGGCCGAGGCTTCTTGCCAGCGCCGCCCGCCACCCGCCTCCTCCTGCGCGGCAGCGCCAACGGCACGCCCGGGAGAGTGCGCCGGGAGTCACGATGCTCCGCGTCGCTGCGGGCGATCCTCGACAAGATCCCGCTGCCGCAGTCGCCGAGGCCATCCGAAATCATGAAGCGCCTGGAGAACAAGGAGGTGCGCCGCAGAGCGTGTGCGCGTGTGCGCGCAAGCGCCAGAGTGTGCTGGCGGCTGCGGGTGCGCATCCCTGGCGTGTTTGGTGCGGGCTCTCCGTGACGCTCCCCGCGGGGCCCGCTTCCAGGTCCAAGGTAGTCTCGACCGCTTCATCAAGTCCGCCCCAGAGGGCCTGAAACGCGCGGCCGAGGCTGCAATCCCCGTGGCCAAGGTGTTTACCCCTATTGGTGCCGTCTCCGTGTTATCGTGTGTTCTTTGCCTGTCTGGGCACTATCGATACGGAATCCCCTTTGAAGTGTCTCTCAACACTCTACAGTGTCAGAGAGACCTAATACAGTGTCAAAGAGACCTAGTACAGTAGTAGAGTACAGTGTCAAAAGAGATCTGTTCCAAGTATCTCTCAACACTCTGACCGAGTACACCTGCCTCCTGCTCTGCTACCCTCTCCCAATCAATGAGTACACCTGCCTCCTCCTCTGCTACTCTCAACACTCTGACCAAGTACACCTGCCTTCTTCCTCCTCCTCTGCTACTCTCTCACAATCAACGAGCCCTTGATATTGTTTTTGTCTTGATATTGCTCGCACGCGAACCGCAGGCCGTGCTCTTCAACGAGGACCTCAAGAAGGGGGACGCTCTCCCTGCTGGATGGACCGAGCATTTGGATGAGAAAACTGGCCTTCCCTATTACTACGCTGCGTCAACAGCTTCCACCGTTTGGCAGCGGCCTACTGAGCCTGCGCCGCCAGCCTCCAGGTTCGGATGCAGCCGTCGTATGTATGTGTGTTTGTATGAGTGTTTGTATGTGTGTTTGTGTGATTACATGTACTCACCAACAGCTCCGCCCCCTCACTCCAAAGATCCTCCACGGCCCCCCTCTGCTGAGATTGGCAAGAGTTGTCTTGGCACGCGCACTGTCAACTACTTCCTCACTCCCTATCCCGTCTCCCTCCCGCCCTGCCGACCGTTGCGCGTGCATTTCTCTCTGGCGCACTTCTGCCGGCAACAGGACCGGCGCCACCCAGCAAGCTCAAGCGCAGATCAACGTTGCGGCCCCAGACTCGTCGTCAGACATGAAGGACCTGGCGCGGCTCATGCACTCTGCTGTTGCTGACACTTTGCCGTCGGCCGACGAGACGCGGTAAGCTCGAGGTTGCTGGCCGCGTGCGTGCCTTGCATGCAGCGGTCCTCGCGTGCTCGCCCTGTGTCTGCCATGTGTCTTTCCTCGTGAGCAGTCTCTTCCCTCGTGAGAACCCTGTCGCGCTTACTCGCGTTGATGCGCATCCCTCAGCAGCGACGTGAGAAGCAAAGCCTTTGATTCGAGCTCCATTTCCTTGTCTTGGGGCGACGACGACGAGGAGGAGGATGCGGCGGATTGGATGCTTGACAGCGCCTCCTACAAGCCCAAGTAGTGCGTTGTTTTTATTGAAAGAAAACTGCCAAAACCGTCCCTCACCCCAAACAGGCCCTGGTTTCACCGCGGAATGCCTAGGCGCCGCAATTTGTCGGGTCCCAGTTGACAAATGGCTTTTTCGATCGTCTGCGCTCCTCTCCCCATCGACTCCTCCCCTCTCTCTTCCCTTTTCCTTTTCCCCATCGCCGAGTTCTCTTCTCTGAGGTTCGAGTGAGCGGGTTAAATTTTTTTTCGGAGGGGGTTGCGCTGAGGAGAGGAGGGAGAGAGGAGGGAGAGAGGAGGGAGAGAGGAGAGAGGAGGAGGGAGAGAGGAGGGAGAGAGGAGGGAGAGGGAGAAAGGAGCGCAACGTGGAAAAACAGATATTTATACATCATTTATTGAACATCACGAGGCCTCGCCGCAATCACAAGTTGTGCTCATCGGCACATGGCCAGACGAGCAAGCTCAACCATCTGCTCCGCGGAAGCCACCTCGCCCTCTTGCTCTTCCTCAGAAAAAACTTTACGCAGCACCGGGCTGGACCCTGAGAAGGACTTCACAGTCGCAATTACGTCTTGCGCCGAGAGCTTGCTGGTGCGCCAGCACTCGATCACACGCTCGATCGTCTGCTCCGCCCCGCTTGGTACCTCCTTATATGCAGCTGAGAGCAGCGCGGTGGTGAGCGGCTCTGGGAGCGACCGCGCGTTCGCACGGGCCTTGGCCTCGGCCGCGTCCGCCTTCATCTTCTCCTCGAACGAGAGAACCACCTTGACCTCGACCTTCTTGACGGTGGCGGGAAGCTCCTCCGTTAGAGCGTGGACCATCGCCGCGGCCACGTCATGCTCCAGTGGGCAGCGCTTCGCAATGTCGTGCGACACCTTGCGTGCCTTAGCATCGCGCGCGTGCCGCCAGCGCAGGGCGTCGTGAACGTTGTTCTGGAGCTCGAGGAAGAGCAGCGAGGTCCGCCGGTCAAAAGCCGCGCGGGAGTCTTCTGAGACGGCCTCGGTCGACAGGCCACGGCCCGGCGCCCATCCGTCCATCTCCTCGCGCAGGGTCCGCTTGCCAAGCATGGCCATGCTAATGTGCTTTGGATTGTGTTCTTGCTTTGTATTTGATTGCAAAACATTTTTTGTGACGTCTCCAGGCCCACATGACGGGTTAGGGTATTTTAGAAAGTGTGGGGATGACAAGAGGCCAATCGTTGTCCACACGCAACGATTCAAGGTTTCTCCAGCGTGGCAGATCAATTTTACTACACAATTTTGTTTTGCTTTGTATGCCCGTCCACGTTTTCGCTTGACCCAAAGCCAACATTGATATTTTAATAACTCGTCATGAATGCCGTGGCCGTGACGGCAAAAAATTAACAAAGAATGAATAAAAGAATATTTTCTGTACAATGTTTTCATTGCTTCATCTCATTTTGTGCATAAGAACCATGCGCTTTTTTTCTTCCTAATTTCTCTTCACGACCCATCCGGATTCTGTGATGAGCGGGCGTATCCCCCCCTTGAGAATCGTCCACGGTCGTTGCAGAACAAGCCTGTATGTGGATCTAGATCGAGCACATGTGCCAAAAACTGGTGATAATGAGTAGTTTGGATGTTCTACGCATGACCATACAACTAAACTACTCCTTTTGACAGGCGCGGTTGTAGATCAGCGGCACCACACGCATGACCAGATCACCAAACCACTCCTTGTGAACAGAGAGATCCAGTAGGTCCTAGGGTTCGAAGGGAGGGACTTTCAAAAGTCCTTTTTTTTTAGAAACAAAAATTGTTTTCAGTGGACGCATCCCCAACTGAATATGCGGGGACCAAAAGTCAACTCGTCCGTGTCTCTCCCAAGAAGTCAATGGCTGAAGGTTCTCGATATTTTTGTCTCGTCTCGGGACTTCTTGGCCGCGGGGGGATGCGGGTCTATATTTTACTACAGGAGCGACTTCTTGTCAACGGAGGGATGTGTCCACCCAGTGCAAGTCTTGGAGACATTCTGTAGTAAAAATATCGACAAACTTCAAACATTCAAAAAAATTCTTTTTTATTTCCTCGTGGCACCTAGCCGGCGTTGCTGAAGGACAACGTCAAAAGTCAAACACGGGCAAACGAGGATGGTGGGCAGAAAAGTGCTCTTGGCGCTTGTGGCGCTCGCCGGCGGGTGCGCAGCCTTTGCACCAGCGCCTCGCGGCCTGAGGGTTGCGAAGTGGTCGCGTAGCGCGAGCACACCCGCCAGTAGGAGCCGAGTGCGAGTCCTGGCGCTGAACAACAACAGCTTGGCGCAAGAGGTCGAGCAGGACGACGAGCTCCGCAGCATCGTTATGGAGGAAGACAAGCATCGTTATGGAGGAGGACGAAGCGTTATGGACGAAGACGACGAGCTCCGCAGCATCGTCCTTGACAAAGCAGGGCAGGCCGCCATCGACACCGTCGACCCCTGGTCGCGCCTGGCCGTGGAGATGCTGGGCCGCGTCGACGACAGCATGTTCGTTGTGGCCCGCAAGTCGGGCGTGATGCTGGAAAAGAGCCTGCCCTCGCTGCAGAGTGCGGTGGCCAAGGCGCAGAACGCGGATCTATCTGCGCTTCTGAGCGGCAGCAAGCACGCAGACATTTCGAGCGGCCTGTTGAGCGGCCTGTCGATACTGTCGCACGATCAAATCTCCCGAGTGCTGTCGATGCTGTCGCACGATCAAATCTCCCGAGTGCTCTGGGAGTATGTTCTCTCTTTGGCCCGGTGATGATGGGCGCGCGCGGAAGCTCGGCGCGCCCGAAATGGAGGCTCAGTGTACAAAGTGTCAATATCCTGCAACAAATCTAGGTGTAAATAAAGATGTTGAAACCCAACTTGAACGGATCCCAGCGGCTGCGTCTTCCTTTGAACGCGCCTAGAAATTCAATTTACTGTCTGCAGAAACAGAATACAGTATTTACCTTCAAAGCGAGAAAACTTTTGAAGACGGCTCTCGGCCGTCCTCGATTGGATTCTCATGGCATGGGAGTTATGGGCATACAGCGATTCTCGACACGCCAGTGGAAGTGTCCCACTGCACAATAGTAGTGCATGAACGCCGCTGCGAACACTATCATGTGCCACAACTAAACGGAAAAGGGGGAGGGGGAGGGGTGCGGTGGGTCGAGACAGTTAGCACAGCGTGATGCAGTGTCAGGGGGCGCGTAAACTTGCACGGGCATCCATCCTGGATGCTGTCATGGGAAGCTAGATGGATGGAGAAGTCATGTGACACAAGATGCATGCGCTGCCATGTCACGCTAGATCCATCCAGATCCATAGAAGCAGCAAGGCCTCCACACAGAAACAGGAGAGCGGGGTAGGAGAACAGCGGAAGGACCTGGTGGGACGAGAAGATGAGGTCAAACCTCCCCGGATAGTACTTCTCCGGAAACTGATAGAAATAAATGCAAGACCCGAGGGCATAGAGCCCGAGCATCTGCCAGGGAGAGGTGTACCAAGGAGAAAGCGGAGAAAGTAAGCAAGGAGGGTGTGAAAGTAAGCACGGAGGGTGTGAAAGTAAGCACGGAGGGTGTGAAAGTCTGCTAGCCCATCTACGGTCAGATGCAAGGGCATTTGGCGTCAATTGTTGGCGTCAATTGTTGCCATTGCCACACGCGGCAAGGGCTCCCTGAGGCCACGAGGGGTTGGACCTCAGGCCCATATCCTCTCACGAGAGGGGAGAGGATAGCGTTCGCGCTGGGTGAGAGCGGCGCCGCCCGGCGGTTAACGCAGGCTCGCTCCTACACCGTGGTTGCAGCTTTTAAGCTTTCGCTTTGCGCAAGGCAGTGGGCGCGGGAGTTGCCCTCCTGCCTCCCTGCCTCCTTGAGGGGGGAAGAGGGAGAGAAGGAGGGAGAGGGACGAGCAGGCAGCGACGCACAGCAGACTAGTAGGCAGCGACACACACAAACGGCAGAAGACAGACGCGCACTGACCGCAGTCATGTATGTAGAGGGTTTAGGCTTTAGTTCAAGGAGGGTTTAGGCTTTTTAGTTCAAGGAAGGTTTAGACTTTAGTTCAAGGAGGCCATTGGCACTGACCGCAGTGATGTAGAGGAGGGTGGATACGCAACAGGGCTGCCCTTGGAGGAAGCGGACTAAGAGGTGCCCGCAAGGGACGATCGCAAACAGCGCGTTCGCACTGTGCGTGTGTGTGTGTGCGCGCGCGATCAGTAAGCGTCAGACTGGGTAGGAGGGTGGGTGGGAGGTTGTGTGGATGAGTCAGAGAGAGAGAGAGAGAGAGAGAGAGAGAGAGAGAGAGAGAGAGAGAGAGAGAGAGAGAGAGAAGCAGGGCGGACCTGTAGGCGATGACGCGGACGAACTTGAGATGGACGTTGGGCCAGATGCCCGAGTACAGGCCCACGAAGCAGGAGAAAAGAGAGAGGACGGAGATGAGGGCGAGGTAGACGTTACGGAGATGCGTGTCGCAGTAGAAGCCGTAGTAGATAGGCGGGAGGAAGGAGCCGCCAATGAGGATCGAGATGCCGGCGTAGTCGAGGAGCAGGAGGAGGTTGCTGACCTGGCATGAGCACCATGCCATGCGCGCACCGAGGCATGAGCACCATGCCATGCGCGCACAGAGGCATGCGCCAGGGCATTTTCACTAAGCTACTAGTCTGATATTAAGGGGGCGTGCGCGGCTGGGTTGCGCTCACGTGTTTGCTGCACAGGAGAATGAGGGAGCAAGAGGGTTGCCCTCATGTGAGGGAGCAAGCCTTTGTAAGGCAGGGTGCAGCAAGCCTTTGTGAGCCAGGGTTGCCCTCACCCCCCACGCACCTCGATGGAGTGGCAGTTGAAGAGATGGTACGAGGCCGAAAAGGTCAGGCACGTGAAGGCAGACAAGAGGAACATGACGATGGGCCAGCGCTCCATGCTTGCCTCCTCCACACCCTGCTCTAGGAGGCGTTGGGGAAAGATGTCTTGGAGGACGTCCTCAAAGCCGCGCATTTCGCTCATCTGGTTGTACACATCCTGAAGCAGGTCGTGGTGGAGGCGACTTGACGCATGCGTCAGGGCACGCTTGCTGGCGGCAATGCCATTGTTCAGCGCTGTCGTCACGCTCGCCACCTCCGACATCGTGTAGTCGGCCCATTCGCGCGCCGACAGGCCCCATACCCCCTCCTCCTCGCCCCCGGCAGGCTTCCCGTCTATTCGCTCCTTGTCATGGAGACCCAAGGTGACACTATTGATAGAGGCCATCTGATCCTGCAGGGCTGCACGCACGCCGGCCAGGCGTCGTACGAGCTCCAGCCAGCACACCACACAACCCTCCATGGACGTGGATCCCAGGAGAGCCATTTCCTGCCGCATCGTGTCCAGAGATTCCTCGAGGTTCCTCATCGTATCGTGAAGCTTGCGTTGCACGTGCTGCCACCACACACACCTCCTGTCAGGACTTGCTGTCAAGAGGTCCTGTGAGGACGTGTGTGTGATGAGGTAGTGTTGTGTGTGTGTCAAAAGGTGGTCCTGTGAGGACATGCTGTGATGATACACGTCTCCTGTGAGCATGTGCTGCCATGGCACAGTCAAAGTCTAGAGCCACCCCACAGTCAAAGTCTGCCGGCATGACTTGCGTCCAAGTCTTCCGCGTCCATGCAAGCGTCGATACAATAGGCAAGCATACAGGATACCTCTGCCTCCTGAGCCACGCGCACGCCCACCACGTTGGGGTCGAGCATATCGCGGAGGCGATCCAGGCCCGGGAGCTTGAGCTCTACATGCTGTGTGTGTGTGTGGTATGCGCTCTACATGCTCTTCCTCCCCTCCCATACCACACACACACCAAACGCAAGGACAGAGAAATAGACAAGACATGAGGCGCAAGACATGCGGCTTGCGTCAAGACATGGGCGCCTGCCAGGGCCCGACTGAGCAAGGGACACCAAGGGACAACAAGGGACACCACTCTCGCGCGCCGCAAGGGGGGCAGCGGCAGGGGCACAGACCTGTAGGATGTTCTTGGCTGCCGCAAAATGGCGGCGCGCGGCACTGAATGCCATCTCCTCATTCCGGCGCTTGCACTTCATCGTCCGATTCCCTATGTCGTGCGCCGCCGTGCAGTTGCTGCCATTCTCACGCTTCTCTGCGCCGTCGTCGGGCCCGCAGAACTCCTCTTCGAAAATGGACACGTTGAACCTCCCCTGAAACGGAATGCTCCCGACAACACTCTCGACCATGGCCCGAGGCCGCTCAAACGCAGATGAGTCCTTAACATAAAAGACGAGGCACACAAAGAGGATCGCGCCGGCAAGGTGGCTCCACACGTTTATCGTCTCGTTGTGCAGCTGAAACATGGACCTGATGCACTGCGAAAACGACAGCCCCAGCCTGTACCCGCGTCGTATATGCGGCGAACCCTCGCTCACCATGTAGCTCCACCGCCCCCTGCAGTCCTCCACGCTGCGAGACGTGCCTGCGTTAAGCAACTTTCTGCGCGAGCGCGGGCATACCCGCCCGTGCGCAGTAAGGTGCATGCGTGCGTGCTGCGTGCGCATCCCCTACACCACAGGGCGCAGAGTGCAGGGCGCACCTGTACGATATTCCCGGCCGCGTGGCCGGGCTCTCAGATGCCATGCGGCGGGAAGGGGGCTCGCGCCCTGACGGCGCCGCGCTGCCGCCACCGCGCGACGCCGTGCACTCTTTCGCGCGCTCTTCGTGCACCTGCGTCTGACCCGCGGCATGCTGCCGCGCCATTCTGAAGAAGGAGCGACTTCGGACCTGAGCTTCAAGGACCCGTCCTTGGGTACAAGGAAGCTCAACGTATATGAACTTTATACGGTTTTTTTTTCTGATTCTTCTTTCTCCCCTTTTTTACCACTGTCGACCCATGTTGTCCCCGGAACAATACCTTTTTCAGAACTTTGATCTGGTACATATTTGAGATACAAGCACCATCTGATTTTTAACACGGTCAGACTACGCCTCCGTGGGAGATAAGTATAGTACTTAGACTCATTTTTTTTTCAGAATGCTCACAAAAACAAAGCCTGGCTGGCTCGGCGCACACGTCCCTGCGGGTTCTTGGAACCTCGGAGAGGCGCAGAGCAGCATGGACAGTTTGGCGCCCCCGTCCTTCCTGTGCCCGATTACCCAGGAGATCATGCGCGAACCCGTCACCTGTGCCGATGGTCACAGTTATGAGCGCGCCGGCATTGAGCGATGGCTGGACACGAACAACACGAGCCCAAAGACTGGGGCGCAGCTTCCCAACAAGGCGCTCACCCCCAACCACGCGCTGCGGAATGCGATCGAGGAGTGGCTCTCGGCGAACTTCAAGCTCGTTCCGCGTTCCGCCGTGACCTTTGACGAGCACGCGCTCGCGCATGGCAGCTTCAAGTCGGTCCACCGCGGCACGCTGCAGGGGCGCTCTGAGCCGATCGCTGTGTTGCGCATGCGCATGGGAGGCTCATGCGAAGAGGAGGCGAAGACGCTCGTGAAGCTCGGCCGGCATCCGGACCTCGTGCGGTACTTCGGTATCTGCACCGAAGGCCCCGAGCAGCTGCTCCTCACCGAGTTCGCGCAGTACGGCTCACTGGACCATTTCCTCGAGACGCATGAGGGCCAAGTCACGTTGCCCCACAAGCTCAAGATGATCGACCAGATTTGCGCGGGCATGATTGTGATCACCAGCATGCAGATGATTCATCGCGACCTAGCGACTCGCAACATCCTCGTCTTCGCCTTTTACGCAAGCAACCCCGCGGCCACGCGCGTCAAGATCACCGACTTCGGCCTCTCCGTGGACCGCCACTACCAGACGCACGCGTACGGTGCGCAGAACGAGGACGTGCCAATCCGGTGGATGCCGCCCGAGGCTCTCAAGAAGCGTAGGTTCACCGAGAAGAGCGACATTTGGGCCTTCGCCGTGACCGCGTGGGAGGTGCTCACGGACGGCGAGGTGCCCTATGGCTTTATCGCCTCCACAGAGGCCGTCGCTGAGCGAGTCTGTGGCGGAGAGCGGCTGACGCGGCCAGGCGAGTGCCCAGACGCGCTGTGGGCGCTGTTGCAGCGCATGTGGGCCGAGTGGCGATCGGCCGACCTTTGTCGAGGTGGCGGAAGCGCTCGTCGTCCTCCGCTCACGTGTGAACCAACCGACCGAGCTACATGGCGTAGAGCTACATGAGCAGCAGGTGTGTGTTGCCGCGGGGGGCCGGGAGGCGCAGGAGCGCGCAGACGCTGAGCTCGCCAAGAAGCTTCAGATGCAGCTTCAGCTGCAGCCAGCGTCGACGCCAGACAATGAGAGCGAGCTCCTGAAGGCTGCGAAAGATGGCGACACGACCACGGTGGTGGCCATCCTCAAGGCAGGCACGAATGTCGACTGCCGCAACCCGCGCGAGAACTTCTCCTTGTTCCCCTCACATCGCGAGAACATGCCGCTGCACCAGGCCGCAGCGAACAACAGGCTCGAAGCCGCTAAGGTCCTCTTGGCGCACGGCGCCGACGTGAATGCGCGCGACAAGTTCGAGAACACGCCGCTGCACTGGGCCGCAGTGTACAACGGTCTCGAGGCCGCCAAGGCCCTCTTGACGCACGGCGCCGACGTGAATGCGCGCAACCAGTGGGGTGACACACCGCTGGGGAGATGGGAGATGGTGCACCGAACCTTGGAAACTCCCATGAACCTTGGAAACTCCCATCGCGAGATGGAGCTGCTTCTGCGGCATCATGGCGGCCAGTGAGGTGCCGCGGCCACGAGAATCACGCAGGGGCCCCAGTGTCAACGCACGTCATCGGCTGCAACAACCCGCGGGACGAAGTTACAAGACACAAGAAGTGCAAGCTTTTGAGATACTGTGCAGCCCCGCAGCAGCTCTGTGAAACTAGGCTGGCTGGGTCAAAAACCGTGGTGGTTTCTTTCTCCCGGCACCCTACTGCAGGGTTTAGTCAGTTGAGCTAATCCTGCAAGGGCGAGATGATGGTGATGCCTTTTGTTTCGGTTTCACCAATAACCCTGCCCTGGCTCCTTTCGCGAATGCGCAATGCCCTTGCCAGCGGTACTTCATGGGTGGTGACGGTGCCTGGGATCACATCAATTCATGCATCCATCACAGCGCAAATTGGACCACCGCACACGAGCATGTCTTGCAGGCGTTCGAGCGCATTTGTAACGACGCAGGCTTTGCCACCAGGCGCAAGCGGGTGCTCACGAGTGAGGGTGGTCGTCGCGCCGATCTCGAAATCCGCAACATCCGATTTAGAAATCGAGCGTGTTTGCGTGAGGCAGACCTAGAAATTCTGACACCTAAACCGAGTAGCGGATAAGATCGATTTGCTGATTGACGTCACCCTACGCCACGATTTAATTGGCGCCGGCCGATCAGGGCTCACTCAGGGTCAGCTCCGCAACCCTCACAACCCTGATCACATCCTCCAGAGCGCCGCTGCCGACAAGATCCGCAACTATCGTGACACATATCAACGCAATCGCCAGGTGGCCTTTTTACCGGCGTGCATGTCTACATCGGGACTTATCCTTGGCGAGCTCTTGCGCTTGCTCTTCTTCCTCTCCAACAAGCAAGCCGACGATTACTTTGCAGCTCTTGGTCACGAGGCACACAAGGAGGAGTTTTGCGATCGCCGCGGCGTCTTTTTCCACCGCAACCGGTGCACCATCGGCATGGCATGTGCTCATGCTGTGGCGTTGCGTGTGTGACAGCGTGGCGTCCCCACCACAGCTCGTCGCCACGTCCCTGCCCCTCGCCGCCTGCCGCCCTCACACCTCGTCGCCGATAACTTTCCCTGAGCCGACCTTAGATAGAGTAGCTAGAGTAGCGCTACTATCTTAGTATAGTGAGCCTAGCCTAGCCGGCTTCCGCGTGTTTTTGGTCCTGTAGATGCCCGTGGCGTGATTTCATTAATAAACGGAACCCTCTCTCTCAATTTTGTGTACCAGGGTCAAGCCTTGTGGTACATAAGTTGACTGAATCAGGATTCGGCATCCGGAAATTCGGCATCCGAATCGAGATTCGGAGTCTCATGTATGCGGGGATCGGCTGTAACTTTAACTATTTTAAATTTCCGACCTCAATTTGACGTATTTTGAGGAGGAGGCGGCGACTTCCACCAAGTGTAAAATTGATTCCGAGGGCAGACCGCCCAACGTGCGTGCCGCAGTGATGGGCAGACTAGTCTGTTAAGGCCTCGGCTCGTCGTCTCTCGTAGCACATGTCCTCCACTATCCCCCTCCCCCCACCTTTGTATTCGGTACTGCAGTAATAAACTATTATAAACAACAACGATTGATTCCCGGGCCCTTCCCCCGACCCACTTGGTACGTGGAGGGCACGCATCATGATGGAACACATTCTCAATAGAATGTGTTCTCATATGTGCGGGGCACGCATCATGATGGACATGTGCCAAGACATGTGCCAGGACATGTGCCAGGACATGATGGTCGCGACTCGAAGCGCTCTGCGCTACCTAGATCTTTTGTACCCCTTGTCTGGACGTCATATCGATGGTCGCGACTCGAA
>Ga0315905_10005190_pt1 | contig 13278 bp, 5 predicted proteins | sample LakEriMetagenome_5_FD_203522 | JGI IMG/M metagenome (GOLD analysis project Ga0315905, IMG submission 203522) | Freshwater fungal communities from buoy surface, Lake Erie, Ohio, United States - Buoy 4 MA121 | ecosystem: Environmental > Aquatic > Freshwater > Lake | place: USA: Lake Erie, Ohio... | reverse complement strand
AGGATCGGGACGTATGGATTAGCGCTCACGGGGCGTAAGTCTAGGCGTTGTGAGCGTGAGGGGAAATCGACTAAGGGGCAACAGCCATGTGAATTGTCACAACTCCGCCGGTCAGATTCTTCCAACCGACTTGGGTCCATCCGGCATCGACAATCGCTGCCGCCAACCCCTTCTGATCTGGCCAGGCTCTAATCGAGTCAGCCAGGTAGATATAGGCATCTGGGTTAGATGAGGTCACCTTGGCGATCGCCGGGAGGGCGCGCATCAGGTAATTCATATAGATGGCGCGGAAAGGGGCAAAGGTAGGGCTGGAGAACTCCACGACCACGAGGCGTCCGCCTGGCTTGACCACGCGACGGGCCTCTGCGAGCGCCTTGGCGGTGTTCTGGGTGTTGCGCAGGCCAAAAGAGATGGTCAGGAGGTCAAATGAGTCGTCCGGGAAGGGCAGATTGAGGGCATCGGCCTTCATAAAGGTCAGATCTGGGCGGGCCTTCTTGCCGGCGGCGATCATCCCTTCCGAAAAGTCAGCGGCGATCACATCGGCACCTGCGGCAGCCAGCGGGGCCGAACTTGAGCCTGTTCCGGCGGCTAGATCCAGGATCTTCATGCCGGGTGCGGGGGCGATCACCTTGGTGGCAGCCCGGCGCCAGGCCTTGGTCCGTCCTAGGCTCAAAATATCGTTGACGATGTCATAGCGGCGAGCGACCCCATCGAACATCGCAGCTACTTCCTGCGGATTCTTATCCATATTCGCTCTCGACATGCCCTTATTCTCGCTCAGAGTAGGCTTCTCCACAACTTCGATTCAGCTTTCGAATCAGGTCGAAATAAGAGACAGGAATAGCGATGACTTCAAGCCGAGCAACAACACAGACTCTTCGTAGCGCTGTCTTTCCATCGACCACAGCGTTGACCCAAGCCCTCTTCGTAGTCGGCGGCGTCGGCTTCTTGGGTGCGCTCGCCCAGATCGCAATTCCTGTTCCGGGCTCTCCTGTTCCAGTCACCGGTCAGACCCTTGGCGTCTTCCTCATTGCAACCACATACGGTGCAACTCTTGCCACAACAACCTTTGCTACATATCTATTAGCTGCAATTGCTGGCGCACCACTCTTTGCACCATCTGCAACATTGCCAAGCCATGGCCTTGCTCGCATCACAAGTGCAACAGGTGGATATCTCATCGGAATGTTGGTTGCCACTTTTGTTATCGGCTACTTGGCACAACGAAAAGCAGATCAAAATTTCCGCACATCATTTCCGATGTTGATTCTTGGTAGCGCCATCATCTTTGGATTTGGACTTACCTGGCTTCACTACAGTCTTGATATGACGTGGTCACAGACCGTCGCTGCAGGACTGACACCATTTATCTTTGGTGAAGCGCTCAAGATTGCAATCACTGCAACATCACTTCCCTTAATCTGGAAGAGAATTTCGCGACGACTTAACGCATAACCTTCTATGACTTCCCTTATTCCAGTAACAACCTCAAAGGTTTCATCTCACCTTCCACTTCTTGATCTACTGCCTGAAGATGGCGGCCTATCGTGGGTTCGTGGCGGACAAGGTCTTGTCGGTTGGGGCGAATACGCAAAGACCACAGTGCGCGGTCCAGATCGCTTTCGAGATGCGCGCCAGTGGTGGCAGGATCAATTAGCAACATTTAACGTAGTCAATACGCTCAACATCAGCGGAACTGGCCCAATTCTCTTTACCTCTTTCTCATTCGATGAAGATGAAGAATCTGTTCTCGTTATTCCACAAGTAGTTGTCGGTACTCGTTCTGGAACTTCGTGGATGACATGGATTGGCGATAAAGCTCAGCCATATCTACCAAAGAAAGCTCCAGAGTTAACTCAAGCTGATTTTGCATGGGCCGATGGATCACTTACGCCAAGTGAGTGGATGTCACGAGTTGCAACAGCTAAGGGCGAAATTGCGATCGGTGAACTAGAGAAAGTTGTCCTTGCGCGTGACTTAGTTGCACTCGCCGATCGCACCATCGATATCCGTCCGATCCTCAATAACTTAAGTAAGCAATACCCATCAACCTGGATCTTTGCAGTTGATCATTTAATTGGCGCTACCCCAGAGCTCTTGCTTCGCCTCACCCGCGGAATGGTTACTTCGCGCGTATTGGCCGGAACAATTAGCAAGACAGGTGATGACGACAAAGATTTAGCACTCGCAGCTTCCCTTGCTCGCTCATCAAAAGATTTAGAGGAGCACGAGTACGCAGTTAGATCTGTGGCAGATGCCCTCGAACCATTCTGCACATCGACAAACGTTCCTGAATCACCTTTTGTATTGCACTTGGCAAATGTCATGCACCTTGCAACAGATGTCACCGGCGCTCTGATCGAATCCAAGATTGATGTCGATGCCTTCTCACTGCTTTCCCGACTTCATCCATCTGCAGCTGTCTGCGGAACACCTACACACCTTGCCTTCAAAGTGATCTCATCAATCGAAGGCATGAACCGTGGCCGCTACGCAGGCCCCGTTGGCTGGATCGATGCACGTGGCGATGGAGAGCTCGGTATCGCACTTCGCTGCGGTCAGGTCACCGATAAAGCAATCCGCATCTTTGCCGGCTGCGGAATCGTTTCAGGATCAGATCCAGAGAAAGAGCTCCAAGAGAGCAATGCAAAGTTTGCGCCGATGCGCAGCGCTCTACAGTCAAACTAGTTTTTTGTCTTTGCAGCTTTCTTAGTTTTCACCGCGCGAACACCTTCTTTAGCTCTTACCTTCTTTGCAACCGGCTCATCGCCAACGCTTGCCTTGAGAACTTTGATTGCTTCCTGAACTCGCGATGGTTTCATTGTGATCTCCGGGGCAACTCACTAGCCTCGTAAGCGATTCTTAACTCTAGCCATGACAGCAGCAAGTCGATCTTTTCGAGCCGTTATGACTCTTTGCTCTGCAGCAATAATTGCTTGGATCTCACTGTAGGTATCGCGATCTTTTTGCGCAGCCTTTCGTACCGCCAAAATAAGGCTCGCCTTATTTTTACTAGCTGGTGAAATCAATCCGACTTCAACAAATGCATTGTTAGGCACTGTGCGAAGACTCTCGGAGCCGATCTTTCCAATCACTTCATACTTACGAGCAACCTTAAGAACCTGCTTGAGATCGGTTCTGGAGTCGGCAGGAAGTGCCAGGATCTCTTCTTGAACTTGCTCAAAATTGGCTGCATTAACGCCAGAAATATCTGCCTCTTTAAAGAGGTCAAGTGTTAACGATTCTGATCTTGCTAATCTATTTGAGATATCTGTACGCGCTTCTCTTACTTCAGCATCACGCTTGGCTTGTGCAGCTGCAGCAGATTGGACTTGCACCGAGGAGGCCCTGAGTGCGGCAGTTGCAAATGGTGAGAAGCTTGAGGTGAGACCACACGTTTGAGTGGCGCTTTGGCTCGTCGTAACGTCTTCCCACGCACCATTTGTGAAGTGCCAGAGTCGAACATTTGGTCCACCATCAACACAGATTGTTACTTGGCCGCTGACGTTGACGACAGAGACGTCAAAGACTGAAGCCTGAGCGATATCAAATGGGGTTGCAGCTTCAGTTGTCGGATTTGCAACAGGTATCACTGTAAGTGCGGCTACAGAGTTACTTGCCGAAAAGGAGATAGCAGTAGCAGGTGTACTGACACTGGCTGCCATGCTTGCCGTTGTCGCAGATGGTAAAACTGCTACGACGCGAGAATTTGGAACCTTACCTGTCCAAAGATTTCCGCCGTATGCACCTACAAATAACAGCGAGCCATCAATGTTGCTAGCGATTGAAACTTGCCCGTTCGAACCAACAGATTGGAAGGTCCAAGATGCGCCAAAATCTGCTGAAGTGCTCACTCCTGATTGACCATAGATTGTTGCAGCTAAACGAGAACCATCACCGTTAGATGTAAAGTTGATGTAATCCAGAGTGGTCTGTGCAAATGCTTTCCACGTTGCACCGTAATCAGCAGAGGTGAAAATAATTCCACCATTGCTAGCCCCTGAAAGACGGCTTCCCGTTACCAACCGCGAGCCATCGCCGCTAGATGCAACTGCTTGTAAATGAGTTTCGCTTCCTGGGTTTGGCACCGGCAAGGTACGCAGCGTCCACGTCTGTCCAGAGTTATTGGATGTGTAGATTCCACTAGTCCACGTTGTCGCAGCGAGATATGTACCGTCGTTACTTGAAGTAACTCCAGTGAATTTATTGTTGCCACTTGGAGCCAGATTGATACTCCACGTAGCTCCGCTATCGGATGACGTGTAGATAAATCCATTGCTGCTGCCGTTAGATGCAACTGCAACAAGTTTTACACCGTCACTGCTTGAAGCTATAGATTCCCAGTTTCGCACTGCTCCGCCGACAACTCGTTGAGTCCACGTTGATCCGGAATCGATAGAGGTCCAGATATCACCACCGCGATCGACAGCAGCGACTTTTGTGCCATCAAGATTGGAGGCAATGGAGAACCAGTTACGGCCAGAGGTATTTGCAATAACGCTCCACGTCACACCAAAATCTGTAGAGCGGTAAAGAGAGCCTCCACCATCAACGCCTGCGAACAATTTTGAGCCGTCAGCACTTGTTGCCAGAGCGTGCCAATTACGAGAACCAGCCGATGATTGATTAACCCATGCCCAGTTTGCAATGGCACTTGATTTATTTAGATTCCAGTGTGCATAAAAAGTCAGAGCTCCATAAGGAGATGCCGGAGTATAGGAATTATTAGTTATCTGCGCGCCACTTGAGCTAGATGGGAACCATCCAACAAATGTGTATCCAGTCTTCTGCGGAGCTGTAGTTGGAATACTGGCAACGGCTGAGCCGCTTGCATAAGTCTCCGAACCACCACTACTTGCTGTCGTTGCACCTTGGTCATTCCAGGTAATGCCATTGAACTGCTGTGCCCTTGTAACCGTGACTGTATAGGTACTCGTTGTCGTTCCATCTTGGGCCGTCACAACAGTTCGAATGATGTTTGCACCAAAGTTGAGATTTCCTGCAAAGGAAGTGGTGCCCGTCGCTCCTAAATACTGAACAGTCGTCGCGTTGCCCTGACTTTTCGTTGGAGTAACAGCAAATCCAGTCGAAACAGAGCTGGCAACAGATGCTGTGTAGCTCGTTGTGCCGCTAGCAAATGCCGGTGAGAGAGTTCCTGAAGAAAGGGCAAGATCCGTTAACGTCGCATCAGTAGATGCAGCTCTCGTCACCGTGGCGGTGTAAGTCTGTTGAGTCGTTCCATCTTGCGCCGTAACAACTGTTCTAATGATGTTGGCACCAACACTGAGATCACCTGTAAAGGGAGTCGTTCCAGATGCTCCTAAGTACTGAACTGTAGTTGCAGCGCTCTGGCTCTTTGTTGCAGTCACTGTGAAACCCGACGAGACCGAGTTGGCAACAGATGCTGTGTAATTTGTCGTACCAATAGCAAATGATGGCGAAAGGGTTCCCGAAGAAATAGCTAAATCAGAGAGTGATGCATCAGAGTTAGTTCCCGCTTCTCTTGTCACGGTAACCGTATAGGTGCTGCTTGCCGCTCCATCCTGAGAAGTAACGATGGTTCGAATAACGTTTGCGCCGACACTGAGGTTTCCCGTAAAAGGGGTGGTGCCGGTTGCTCCAAGGTACTGAACAGTTGTTGCAGCGCTCTGACTTTTCGTTGGAGTAACCGAAAAGCCAGTTGAGACCGAGTTAGCAACTGAGGCTGTGTAATTCGTCTTGCAACTATTAAATGGTGAAGAAAGCGTTCCATAAGATACGGCTAACCCTGAAAGTGTGGCCTCATTTGCTTCGGTTTGAAAAATTCTTCCGCCGTAAGCATTGACAGCTATACGCCCACCGCTACCGCAGATGGTTGCTTCAATGAAATTCGCTGAAACGTTCTGTTGTAGTGCCCATGTAGCACCACCATCTCGCGAAATACTAATTCCTGAGGGTCCACCGAAAGCTACAGCGACCAACGTTGATCCATCTGCACTAATAGCCGCGTTCATCCAGTCGCCATTAGATTGTCCTCGATTGGCTCCGTTATCTCCGCTAGATGCAACCCACGTTGTACCTGAATCTGTTGAGGTGTAAACATTTCCACCTGAGCCGTAACCAGAAGCTCCGCGCGATGTTGCAATTAGTTTGGTTCCATCCGAGTTAATACCAATTGCAGACCAAAGATAAGTTGTCAGCGGTGAGCTCATCTTGTTTACATAAGAGAAAACACCATCGGTTGCCATGTAAACGCCACCAGCCCAAACCGATGCGATGAGTTTAGTTCCATCTGAGCTGGACTTAAGTTCAGTAAAATTTAAGTTGTTAGTTCCCTGACTAACGGTCCACGTGCTTGCATCACCTATACCTGCATTTGTGTTGACATAGATTTTTCCCGAAGAACCTCCACAGGCAACAGAAACATTTGTGGCACCACTCGTGGCTACACCAACATAGCTACAATTCGGCGCCGATGTTTGAGTCCAGGTCGCACCAAAATCAGGTGAACGGTGGACTCCCCCACCATTATCAACTCCGTAAATGACATCCGATGTTTCCGATATCGCTACGGCCGTCCAGTTCCGATTTCCCGCTCCACTTCGGTTCAGCCAAGTAGCGCCCGAATCATTTGAAGTCCAAATGCCACCTTGATACACCCCGCCTACAAGTTTTGTTCCGTCGCTGCTCATGGCTAATGCATGCCAGGTTGCACTTGGTGGCTGTGAAGGGTTACTCCATGTGTATTGCACAGCCTCTGCTGATGGTAAGAAACTTGGAACTAATACTGTTGGCAGAAGTGACAGCAGAGGCGCAATAAGAACGATCGAAATTGACTGGCTTAAGTACTTTCGAAGACGGTTCACTTTTAACATAGGTGTCATTTCTTTGGTTGGAATCCATCAACTCGATAGCTAATTGCCACCCACTTAGCGCCTACTGCCGCTTTAGGAGCCAACTTTGCTGGTCGAATCAGAATTGATGTCTTTAAGGTTGGTCGCAATTTCTTCACGATCGAACAGACAGCGTTTGCTTGTTGTTTTGCCAGAACTGTTGCTTTAGCGAGCGTGGTCTTCTGGGTGTAGGTGTAGCCAATGCATGTAACGGTGGCTGTCTTTTTAAGTGTAGATAGATACTTCTTTAGGTAGGCAAGGTCGTAAGTACTCAATGTCAGCTTTGGCGAAATCGAATACAAGCTCACATCCGGTGTGATCTTCTTTGCGGCAAGTGCAGCCGCAGCTGCGGCATCGGCAGTTGCTTTAGCCTCTGCTGCAGCCTTCTCTTCTGCTGCCTTGAGTTCGGCGGCAGCCTTCTCTTCAGCTGCTTTAACTTCGGCTGCGGCTTTCTCTTCAGCTGCTTTAACTTCGGCTGCGGCTTTCTCTTCAGCAGCCTTGAGTTCTGCAGCAGCTTTAGCCTCGGCTGCAGCTTTCTCTTCAGCTGCCTTGGTCGCTGCTGCTGCTGCTGCATTCGCTTGCGCAACTGCTGCGGCGGCGGCTGCAGCTAGCGCTGCATCGGAAGAGCTATTGGAGTTATTTGTATTCTCAGTTGGAACAACAGGTGGAGCAGCAGTGGTAATTGATGCGCTTCGGGCACTTTGAGTACTTGTACCAATAACATTTCGCGCAACAACTGCAAATGTATAGGAAGAACCAGCGCTCAAACCGGTGATGGTGCAAGTGGTTGTAATAGTTGTACAGCTCTGACCCGCGTTTGAAGTCGCTACATACTCAGTGATCGCTGAACCACCGGTTACTTCAGGTGCCTGCCAGCTCACAGTCGCAGAGGTTCCGTCAATAGCTACAGAGGAGATTGCAGTCGGTGAATCTGGCTCAGTAATTGCAACTGTAACAAGTGGATCTTGAGTAAGTAGAGTTTGAACTCTTCCATCCTCGGTAGCTGTTCCAAGAACGCGCACATCAGTTCCAACTAACTTATAGATGCGAGAGCCCTTGGTAATTTGGCTATTGGTGATCGTGACAACGATTGGCTTACCAACTGCAGTATCTGGGACTGTGCCATCGGGTGCTACCCAGGCGACGACGATTGATAAGACATAGTTGTAATTTGCATCGATCAGTGATGATGCGCGATTTGATGTGGTCTGGACGTAGGCAGTGATAACTGTTCCGTTAGGCAAGCTATCTGCGGTGTACTCAACAGATGCAGTCGATCCCTGGCTGCCAGCAGAAAATGATGAGCTGCTTCCAGTAAGAACGGTTACTTCTGCAATCTTTGTAGCCTGACCAAGTCCTTCTAGGGATGCTTGAATCCAGTGGGCGTAGATTGTGACTGAGCCTGTTGGCGTGAAGTTGCTATCGGCTGCGCCAATTAAATATCCACCAACTGCCGCTGAGTACCAATTATCAAAGACATAGTTGGCGCGAGTTGGTCGTGGCAAGACCAAAGGAGTTGTAGATCCGTAGGTAAATGATGCAGTTGGCGTAGTAGATGTTCCGCCATTTGGGTTAAATGTAACTGTGAATACTTGCAACGCCCACTGGGCATATAACGTGCCATCACTAGCCGGCGTAAAGCTTGCACCGCCAGCTGTAATTGATCCACCAGATTGCTGGGTTGACCATCCCTGTAGCGTGTAATTTGCTCGGGTCGCATTTGGAAGCGTCATCGCCTGACCAATGGTCACCTTGGCTGTTGCGCTCTCGCTTACTCCGCTCTGTCCATCAAAGGTCAGGCGATAGATTGCAATATTCCAGATTGCATAAAGAGAGATATCAGAACTTGGCGCAAAAGTTGTACCGACGCTTGATCCGCCAGGCGAAGTTGCCCAACCGCCAAAGTTGTAATCACTTCGTGAAAACCCGGTTGTAGGTAGTTGATAGGCAGCAGTGCCATAGGTGTGCGAGCGATTTCCTCCGGCGCTGCCCTGTCCCCCATTAAGGTCATAGCTAACGGTAAATACCTTGGCTACCCATTGAGCGGTAAGAATTATGTTGTTATTTCCAGTGACATAAGTAGCGCCAGGGAAGTAAGTATTCGTCCCGTCAGACCAGCCGTTGAATGTATAGAACTCGCGAGTTGGCGCAGAGCCAACTGCAAAGTTCTGTCCAATTGTCTTTGCTGTTTCACTTGGTGCAGGTGTACCGCCAGCGGCGTCATATGTTACCGAATACGAAACAGCTTGCCATTGTGCAAAGAAGAGATAGTGATTTTCTCTGACGGTGTATGTCGCACCCGCCGTGGTCGTTTCTCCACTTTGATCAACCCAACCAACAAAGGTGTATCCAGCTCTCGTTGGAATTGTGGATGTAACAGTGATGGTATCGAGAGCAATCTTCTGCTGATCAGCGATTGCGTTTGCGACACTTCCACCGCTGAAGCTGTACTTAACGTTATAGATACGTGTCCACGTAGCAGTGAATGTGAGATCAGCTGCTGGCATGTAATAAGCCTGACCAGGATTGTATGTTGCAGAGTTCGCACTCCATGCAACGAATGCATAGGGATCGCTGCCGATGGTTTTTGTAAATCCTGTGGCTGGTGCCAAAGTGAACTGCTGTAGATAGTTCACAGCTGTTGGAGAATCGACAGTTCCAGTTCCGCCATCGAGGTTATAGGTCAAGGTAAAGCTGGCAACTGTCCACTGCGCAAAGAGGGTTGTATGTGCCGAAACTGTGAAGGAATCTGAGATTGCAGTTCCCACCGCTTGAGTAGCCCAACCACCAAAGTTGTAACCACTCTTTGCCATTGTTCCGACGAGCGCTAGGCGGGCTTCGCTAGATCCAACTGTGTATGTATCGGAGCTCTTACTTGGAGCACCACTTGCACCATTTACATCATAAGTAATTGTGTAGGTGTTAGGAGTCCATGCTGCCCAGAAATTGATATCGCTGGTACCAACTGTGTAGGTATCACCTGAGACATAGATACGCCCTGTGCGGCTAGCGTTATCTGCCCACCCTGCAAAGACATATCCAGTGCGTTGCAAGTTGCCTGGATTTCCACGAACGTTTGCAGTGCTCGCAATTGCATAAATACTTGAATCTGTTGGAACCGCACCTGATGTCGCCTCAGTCAAGTTATAGAAGAATCGATAAGGGTTCGCAGTCCACTGTGCAGAGAATGTGACTCCGGCATTTGCAAGAGAGTAAGTAGCACCTGGTTGGTAATCAACACCGAGGTTGTCTTTCCAGCCAGCAAATGAGTAACCCGGCTTGGTTAATGTTCCTGTATTTCCTAAGACCGTAAAGGTTTCATTGGTTTGATAGGTGGATGTATCGCTTGGAACCAATCCACCAGTGTTTCCATTGCCGGTATAGGTGGCAGTCAGTGCAGCAAGAGTGGTCGCCGAGAAAGGTGCACTTCCCGTTACATAGCTATTGCGAGACGCTGTCACCGTTGCAGTAACTGATGTTGCAAAAGCTGCGCCAGTAACCCGTACCGCACCGCTGATGATCTGCGCTGTTCCTGACGATGGATTAACAGACCAGGTGTAATTTGAATCGTAATTTGTAATCGGTACTGAGTAACCATTTGTCGTAATTGATGGTGAGCCAAAGGTCGGAGTCAGCGCTGCACTCAGTGCGGTACCGGCCGTTGTCGCCGTTGCCGTATCAAACGTGCTGCGCGTAGTTCTCATACGGATCGAGGAAGTTGCACCGCTTCCCATTCCAGAAATCGTTACTGGCATGATGAGTCCGCTTGGAGTTCCGAGTGTCACTGTTCCAGATCCGGCAGTTATCTCGCCAAACCAAGTGAAGTTTGCATTGTAATTAGTCACATTGAAGGTGAAGCCATCTGCGGTCGCAGTTACGGTATCGAATAGAGGCGTGAGGCCTAGTCCAAGTGGAGTTACCTGCACTTCATTGGAATATGAACTGCCACCTGCAATATTGTTGGCCGCTACTCTGAATGTGTAGGTCGTTCCATTTGTTAGACCACCGATAGTTGCTGATAGCGCGGTAATCGTTTCAAATGGGAATGTGATCCAAGGACCACTTCCAGATTTATATTGAACTGTAAATGTGTCAGTCAAAGGCTCGTTACGATCTGCACCCTTGGCCCAGCCAATTGATACCTGCTGATTGGTCTGTGAAGAGCTTGTGATCGATGGAGCATTTGGCGCAACGAAATCACACCAGATCTTTGCGTTTTTCTGATAGTCCCTGAGGTATCTACTCAGTGCGTTTGCGTTGCCCTGCGGCCCGCAATACTGAATGCTCTTGAGATAATCCTTATCGAATGCCCACTCATTAATTGATGTGATCGACGTAGTTGTCTCTGAACCAAATCTAATTATCGTCAAATTTGGGTTATATCTAAAGGCTTCGCTAGCGATAGATGTGATTGTTCGCGGAAAGTACGGTATCCATCCTGCAGAAATTCCATTTGCCTTAAATGCGGTCGTGTCGATGCTCTTGATACCGGTTCCAAAGTCGACCGTTGAGAATGTTGTCTTATAACCGAAGTTATAACTAATCTCGATTTTGCCGCTACCAAGGGTTAATGCAATCGCAGTAGTGAGTCCAAAGCCCTGATTAGAGAACGCACCTTGGCTCAAGACCGTTGATGCAAGGCTACTTGATCCAGTAACGGTGACCGAGGTAAGTGGATTGTTTTCAAATGCTGCAAGTCCCACCATCAACACAGATGCTGGGATTGTTAGTGTTGTTAAACCAAGGTTTCTGAATCCGCCCTGGTCGATCTGTGCAAAGCCGGTAGCAGGGAAAACAATTGCAGTGAGCGCGCGGTTAAGGTCTGAAGGTCCAGACTGTGTGCCCGGTGCAAATGCAGCAGTCAAGACTCCTGTGATGCCTTGAGGAATCGTGGCTGTTCCTTGACACGCCGCGCCTGCTCGAGAAGGAATTACTGCACTTGTAACGTAGAAACTGCCTCCGCCTGAACAGATTACATAGTAGTGCGTAGTTGAATTAGCAATATTTGAATAGTTGTAATCCGTACTTCCAGATATGTTGGTTGCTCGAACACGGAAATAGTATTTTGTGTTATTTGAAAGGCTCGAGATAATTAGCGATGTCGTGCTTTCGTTGGTGGTACCGACATCTGTCCAGTTCGTTGAGTCAAGCGAGCTTTCAACCACATATCCATTAACTGGACGTCCACCATCTGATAGCGGAGCACTCCAGGATAGAGAAGCAGATCCTTGCCCACCGGTAGCCGTCAGACTTCGCGGAGAGGAAGGGTTGTTAGCTGCGACAGCTGTGACTGAGTAGTTCTGGACCGTCGTACCGTCTTGTGATGTCAAAACATAAGTAACCGCTGAGGTGAAGTTATTTGCGGTCTGTCCAGAAACTTGAGGAGTGCCAGCGACTGCTGCTGTTGTACCTGCCGATAATGTGAAAGTCGCAACCAAGGCCGTCAAATTCGTTCCGGCTGGTACGGAAAGTTGAACTGTGCGCAGTGAGTTATCTACGATCCCGGTCACGTTTGGCGTCAATGAGTTGAAGCTAAAGCCAGAAATGCTCACTACATTTGAATTCACAGTAACGTTTACGCGACTGTAATTAATGGTGCCATCTGCTGCAGTTACTTTGATGACAAAGAAATCGCCAGTTGTGATCTGTGCAGTTGATCCATTGGTGAAGGCGCTAGCGCTATCGAAGTTATTTACCTGGGATCCGGAAGCGAACTTCACAATCTTGCTGATAGTCGCCGAAGGTTCGTTCAGCACAAATGTAGTAGCAACCACACCTGTCGCTTGGGCGGTTGTGAGAGTCAGCGTTCCAGCCGTCTCACTACCTAGCGTTGCACTCGGAGTTCCCAACGTTGGAGCTTGTCCCTTGATCACCGACGTAGTTGCAAGTGTTGCATCGTTGGAAAGGCGCGTAAGAGTAACTGTGTAGTTCTTTGTTGTGCTTCCGTCTTGAGCTGTGACGACTAAAGAAATGGTGTTTGGTCCAACGTTTAGCGCAATTGAGCCAGAGGCAGAACCTGATGTAACTGCTGTGCCATTTACGGTTATAGTCGCATTGGCTTGAGTGCGCGCAGGTGTGACGGTAACCGATGTAACTGAGTTAATAACAGAAGCTGTGTAGCTCTCAGTGCCACTAGAGAATGTTGGGGAAAGCGTCCCGGTCGAAAGTGCCAGCGATGACAGGGTGGCATCGGCAGAGCCGGCTCTTGTGACGGTGACGCTATAGCTCTGTGTTGTAGTTCCGTCTTGAGCTGTGACAACAACGGTGATGGAATTTGATCCAACGTTGAGCGCAATTGAGCCAGAGGCAGAACCTGATGTAACCGCTGTGCCGTTGACTGTGATCGTGGCATTGCCTTGAGTACGTGTAGGCGTGAGGGTAATCGAAGTTACTGAGTGGCCAACTG
>Ga0315905_10005189_pt1 | contig 13279 bp, 10 predicted proteins | sample LakEriMetagenome_5_FD_203522 | JGI IMG/M metagenome (GOLD analysis project Ga0315905, IMG submission 203522) | Freshwater fungal communities from buoy surface, Lake Erie, Ohio, United States - Buoy 4 MA121 | ecosystem: Environmental > Aquatic > Freshwater > Lake | place: USA: Lake Erie, Ohio... | reverse complement strand
GCAAGACCTTCAAAGTGGCTGCCGGCGCTGTCGTGTTCGACCAGACCTTCGCAGCGGGCAGCAACGACATCAACGGCCGTCCCCAGCTGACCAGCATCGCGGGCGTACCCGCAGCACGCGCCAACTGCATGGCGGTGGTAACCCCGAACTCCTACGGCAACGCGCCGCTGGATACGAACGGCGACTACTCCATCTACCCGTTCCAGGCCATCACCTACTTGCTGTTCAACTCGAACGGCAACGGTGACAACGCCCTGAACCTCCAGCAACTCGCTGGCGCGTTCTACGGCCCGGCCACCGCACCGGCGATCAAGGCGACCACCACCTCGATCTCCCCGCTGGCGGGCTTCTCCTACATCGCGGGTTACAGCCCGACGGCACAGATCAAGAACTGCATCGGCTTCTGAGCCAGGTCTGACAAGGAAGCCGCGGGCATCGCCACGGAAGGCGGCTCTCCCCCGCGAGAGTCGCAGCGGCTTTCTCCTGCCAAACCCCTCTGTTCCGCCAGGAACGGGGGGGTTTCTTTTTTTGATGCCCCGCCCGAACCCGCGTCGCGCCCGCTCCGGGAGCCGCTACAATCCCGCGCCACGTCGCGGTCGCCCAATAGCGAGAGCCCCTTAGCCGTGAGCCGTCGATATGTCCTGAACGGGGCACTGCGTGCCTTGTTCTCCCTGTGTTTCCTGCTGGCAACGTCACTGGACGTGAGCTGTGCCGTGGCTGACACCCCTCCCGTTGGCACGCAAATCGGCCCCGTGCCTGTTCCGCCTCCCGTCGAGGACATCCCGTCCGTGGCCGCCGCGCTCGATCCGCTGGAGGCGCGGGTGGCGTCGCTGCCGACCAACCCTGTCACCATCACTCCCGATGTGCGGTCATTGCCGGTATTCGTCGACGCTGTGATGGCGCGGCTCGGGCTTTCCGTGAGCTTCGGGCCGGGGATCCGCGAACGCGAGGATCCGGTATCGCTGCGGCTCGCCGCACCTGTGCCCCCCGCGCAAATGCTGCGCATCACGCGCGAGATGCTGCGCACTTTCGCGATGTCGATGACCCTGCGGGACGGGGCGGTGATGGTGTCCCGGGATGCCGGTGCCCGGGTGCCCGTCTACGCGGCAGACGGCAGGGTGCCCGCGCAAACAGACGCCGCGCAGCGCGTGCTGGTCGTCGTGCCGCTGGTCACCGCCCGCCACACTGCAGTGACGCCGTGGCTCTCGCAGGCCTTTGGCGATGCGGGCGTCAATGTGGACCAGGACCCGGCGAGCAACACACTCCTGGTGGCGGGGCCTGCCGCGGCAGTGGAGGACGCGATCCGGGCCGTACGCCTCCTCGATCAACCACTGCCGCGCGGTCGCCAGGCCTTGCTCCTGAAGCCCGCGTTCCTGACGCCCGAGGACCTCGCTACGGAACTTCTTTCCGTCCTCAATTCCGAAGGCATCGAGGCTGACCGCCTCGTCCTCGGCGCTCCTGTGGTCCTGTTGCCGCTCGGCAGCACGCGGGCGCTTGCGGTATTCGCTTCCGACAAGGGCCTGCTCGATCACGCCAGCGAATGGGCGCGTGCGCTTGACCGGCGCCCGGACGCGGCAACTCGTCCGGTCGTGTTCTCTTACCCGTTGCGTTACCTTCGCGCCGCGGATGTTGTCGAGACGCTGTCCGCGCTGCCGTCGGCCGAGTCGAGGCCCGGAGAGGCCGCTTCAGCTCCCACCGCATCCGGAGATACACAAGCGGTGGCGGATGCACCCTTGAACGGCGCGGATGCTCCGCCGCCGAGGCCTGTCGTTCCTGCGTCGGGTCGGCTTGCCGCAGACCCCAACCGCAATGCTGTGATGTTCCTCGGCCGGCCGGCGCAGTGGAGCACCCTGTACCGGGCAATACGCGACATGGACGTGCCCCCGCGATCGATCCTCGTCGACGTGCTGATTGTCGAACTGAAACTGGACGGTCGGTACGAAAACGGCATCGAATGGCTGGCGTCGGGTTCGGTGGGCGGAGATAACCTGCGTTACGGCACACTCGACGGCTTGGGGCTGGGCGAGGACGGTTTCAGTCTCAGCCTCACGGAAGGCCCGGAGGTGCGCGCGGTTCTGAACCTGCTGAAGGCCGACGCCTCGGCACGGGTGCGAGTGCAGGCGCAGTTGAGGGTCTCGAACGGGCAGTTGGCCCGGCTCGACGTGGGCGAACAGGTGCCCGTGCTCAGTTCCACCAGCCGCTCCATTGCCTCTGCAAGTGCCTTGTCGGTCGACAGCGTCGATTACCGCGACACCGGGCTCGCGCTGAGCGTCCGGCCGACGCTTCGGCCAGATGGGGACATGGACATCGACATCGACCAGAGCCTGAGCGCAGCCGTTCCCGGCAACGGCAACATTGACTCCCCGACCATCCAGTCCGAGCGCCTCCACACGGTGCTCACGGTTCGACAGGGCACGGCGACCGTGCTCGGCGGGCTTGTGTCCTCGGAGACCAGCGAGGACGATCGCCGGGCGGCCTCCACGCACATCCCCGGTGCGGGTGCAAAAGCAGGTGCGGGCAAACGCCGGGAGCTTTTGGTGCTGATCCGGTCGAGGTTGATCTGAGGGAAAAAGACGGCCCCGAAGCCACTGCCATGAATCCGTCATATCCGGACGGCTACCATACCGCTCCGAGCTTTGGCCTCAGCATTCTCCCCGGACCCCAAGCGATTTTTCCAGGCCCCGCGTTCCCGTATCAGGAGTTGTTTCATGCGATTGTCAGTCGTCCTCGCCGCCGCCATGTCAATGTGCCTTCTCGCGGCCGTCCCCTTGCGCGCAGAGCAGGCCGTATCGGGCGGACAAGCCGCGGAGCCAGCCGCGTCGCCTTCGGCCGAAAAGCCCGCCAAGCCGCGTCACAAACCGCTTCGTACCCCTGCGACCCGCCTTACGGCGCAGATGGAGCGGGACCTGGCCCTCGACCGCAGCCAAGCCGAAAAAGTCGCGGAGATCAACCGCAAGGATATCGAAGCGCTGCAGGCGCTGCGGCCCACCGATGAAGAGATCAAGCAGGCCCGCCGTAAACAACGTGAGATCCTGGCCGAGCGTGACAAGGCGCTGAAAGCCGTGCTGACCGACAGGCAGTACCGCGAGCTCACCGAGAAAAGGGAAAAGTACGAGAAGCGTATGCGGAACATGGCTCCGGCAGAGGCTCACTGATGCTCGCAGTGGTGCAACGCCGCGCAGGCGTTGTGTCACCCGCTTCCTGTAGACTTGCCCCACTCGCAGCGCCCTTGAACAAGGAATGTACCGCGTGATGTTCCAGATACCTCCTCGACCGGCGTCATCTCGCGGCGACCGCCTCTCGCAAACCGTGCGTAGCCTGCGGTTGGTGTTTTCGGGTGTCTTCGGCAGACTGGGTGTTTCCGTTCTTGCAGGCCTGTTGCCGGTCGGGTGCGCAAACGTTGTGCCCGGGCTCAACTTGCCGGAAACGGAGGAGGGCGTCCACGAGATCCAGGTGCCTCCCAAAGGTGCGACGGTCAAGGCCGAGTGGCCGCCTTACGGGCCGCGGGAAGTGCCTCCGCCGCCCTCGGCTGTTCCTGAGTCAGGGGTTGTTACGCCGGAACGGTACCGACTCGTTCGTGTGACGCCGCAGGTCGTCGCCTCCTTGCGGCAGGGATCGTCCACCGCGCTCGGCGATCCCGCATCGGAATTGCCGGACGTGAGTCCCTCGTATGTGCCACCCGAATATCGCGTTGGTCCGGGCGACGTACTTTTCGTCACGGTCTGGGATCACCCCGAACTCGCGCAGCCGGTGAGAGGCGGCCTTCAGGACCTCGCCGTCAAAGAGGGCCGTCTCGTGGCGGCCGACGGCACGATGTACTACCCCTACGCGGGTACGCTGCGGGTCGGCGGGCTCACCTGCGCCGAGATCAGGGAGAGCCTCTCAGGGCGTTTGAAAGGCGTGATCCTCGAGCCGAAGGTCGACGTCAAGGTCGTCAGTTACCGGGCGCATCGCGTACAGGTGACGGGCGAGGTCAGGAAGCCGGGCACGTTCACCCTTGATGACGCTCCCAAGGGCGTTTTGCAGGCGCTTGACGACGCGGGCGGCCTCTCGCAGGACGCGAGCCGCAGACGCGCGATTCTCGTGCGCGGCAAAGAACGCTTCACCATCGATCTGGCGTCGTTGCTCTCGGGTGATGCGCCCGCCAGGAACCCCATGGTTCGTCCCGGCGACGTCATCCACGTACCGAGTCGGGCGGACGACCGCATCTTCGTGCTCGGAGAGGTCGAAAAGGCTCAGCCGGTATACATGGAGCGCATGTCGATGCCGCTCATCGAAGCACTTACCCTGTCGGGTGGCCTCGACAAGGCCCGTGCAAACGATTCGGGCGTCCTCGTATTCAGGAACAGCGGCGCGGGTGCCGACGTGTCGGCCTCGGTCTACGCGCTCGACGTCTCCAGTGCGGGAGGTTTTCTTCTCGCGAGCCAGTTCCCGTTGCGCGAGAGCGACATCGTCTATGTGATGTCGACTGCGTTGTCCCGCTACAACACCGTTATATCCCAGATCCTGCCCACGGCCCAGCTGCTTTGGCAGGTCGATCAGGTGCTGGAGAGGAATGACCTGTAGCAGGGTCAGGCGGATGGCGTGAGCGCCGGCAGGGACGACGCTCGGTGATGTCAAAAACGAATCTTTGCGGGACCCACAAGCCGTGACTGAACCCAGAGCAGTGAATGCCCGGCCCCGGGCGCGAAGCGAGACTGACGAGATCAACGTCGCGGACATCCTTGATCTTCTGGTCTCGGGACGGCGCAGCATTGCGGCCAGTGTGCTGGTCGTTTTGTCGCTGACCGTGTTGTACGTGGGCACGTCCGAGCCCTCGTTCGAGGCGCGGGGAAGCCTGCAGGCTGAAGCCCCGCTCGGCGACGCAGGTGCATTCAGCGAGGCGCAGGCAACTCTGGGCCTTTCCTCGGCGGGCAAGAGCACTTCCGCGCAGATGGAGTTGCTGCGCAGCAAGCGCGTCATCGACCCGGTGGTCGATGACCTTGACCTGGACGTGGTCATCAGCCCGAACTATTTCCCCCTCTTCGGGGGCTATCTCGCGCGGAGCTTCAAGCCCGAATCCCCGGAGGAGGTCGCCGATGCCCTGCCCGGTTTCGGCCGCTGGGCCTGGGGTGGTGAGCAACTCGTCATCAGCAGCATGGTTGTTCGCCAGAAACAGGTCGGAACCAGCTTTACCCTTATCGCAGGGGCGGGCGGAAGTTACGACCTTGCCGACGGGTGGGGCAGCGTGCTCGCCTCGGGCCGCGTCGGTCAGGAACTGAAGGACCCGAGCACGGGCCTCAGTCTGGTCGTCAAGTCCATGAGAGCCCGACCGGGTACCCGCTTCAACATCCGCAAGTTGCCCCGTGGCGAAATCATCGACGACATCCGCCGCAGTCTCGTCATTGACGAACTCGGCATCAAATCGGGCGTCATCGGGGTCAGTTTCCGGTCGCCCGATCCCGAAAAGGCCGAAGCCTTCGTGAACGCGTTGATGACGTCTTTCATCGAAGACAACCGCGTGCGTCAGGTCTCCGTCACCAACGACGTTCGCAGTTATCTCGAGCGTCAACTGCCCCTGCTGAAACAGCGTCTCGGCGTCGCCACCAAGAAGCTCGCCGAATACGAAGCACAATTCGGCTCGCCGGACATGGAAAAGGAAACGACGCTGCTCATGCAGCAAAGCATGAAGTTCCGCGGCAAGCGTCTCGACTTCCAGGCACAACTTCAGAGAGCCCGCGCCACGCTTGGCCCGAGGAGTCCGAGGGTGCTGGAACTCATGGGCGCCCTCGAAGCGGTAGATCAGGAGGAGGCGAGGCTGCGCGAGCGACTGGATGCATTCCCCACGCAAAACCGCGACCTGCAGATCCTCAAGCGCGAGGCCCGCAATCTGGTCGAACTGAACGATGTGGTGCAGACGACAATCAACAGTTATCTCGTTGCGGAAGCAGGCAGCGTCGCAAACGTCCGCGTCGTCGACGAGGGCAACGTCAAGGATTTCCCCGTCTCTCCAGAGCCTACGGTGCTGCTTCTGCTCTCCCTGCCGCTCGGCTTGGTGGTCGGGATACTGTTTGTGCTGCTGCGGCGCGTCATGCTTCCCGGGATCGACAACCCTTCCGACGTCGAGTTCCTGACCGGTCTGAGAACGGCGCAGGTTCCTTTCGAGGATCCAGCCAAGGGGCAAACGGCGCCGGCTGTGCGCGCTTCGGGTCGCATTCCCGCGGCCCTCAGGATCTTCTCGGCGTCTCAGGCCCTGGACGGCATCACCATGCTGTGCGGGCCCGTCGGGGGGGTGGGCAAGACGTTCCTCATGGCCAACCTCGGTGCTGTGCTTGCCCATGCAGGACGCAGCGTGGTCATGGTCGATGCAGACCTGCGGGGTGGAGATCTCCACCGCTACTTCGACGACAGCCTCTCACCGGGGCTCTCCGAGTTCGTGACGGGCGCCGAGGACATCGGCGCGATCGTGCGCCACACAGATGTGCAGGGCCTTGACTTCGTTTCCGCGGGCGAACGGCAGCCCGGTTCTGTCTCGATCCTGCGGCACCCGCGTTTCCCTGAATTGCTCGCATCCCTCGCGCGCTCCTACGAGACGGTGCTCGTATCGGCCCCCGCCGTGCTTGCCCGTCCCGACGCCGGCGAAATCGGCAGGCTCGCCAATCACACCATCCTCGTGATGCGCGCAACCCGGCATACGTCCGACGACATACTTGCCGCGTGCGATCGCCTGTCGGAGCAAGGCGTCAAGGTCGATTGCGGCATCCTGACCCGTGTCGGGGAATCGCTCGGCAGCTACGGGTACCGAGGCTATCGCCTCGTCCGCTACGCCTAGAGAGTGATCTCCGCCGCGCGTGTTGCTTGCCGAGGAGTTGGTAGACGGTGTTGCCGAATTTTCTCTACATCGGAACAGGCAAAGCCGGCTCCACCTGGCTGATGGAAGCGCTCACATGGCACCCCGGCGTCTTCGTGACGCCCGCGAAGGAAACGGATTTTTTCGATCTCAACTTCCATCGCGGCACGGCATGGTACGAGGAGTTCTTCGCCGGGGCGCAAGCGCCGGCCGTCGGGGAGATTGCCCATCGTTACCTTCGCCACCCCGAGGCGGCAGAGCGCATGCGCGCAGTGCTGGGTCCGACACGTTGCATCACCGTTTTTCGAGAGCCCGAGGACTACACGATGTCCTCGTATCTGTTCGCGGTGCGCAATGGCCGTTTCAGCGGAGGTCCCGATGCGTGGGTGGAGCAGCGTTTCGAGTGCGACAGCGTCCGCTACATGACGCTGCTCGATCCCTTCATCCGTGCCATGGGGCCCGAGAACGTCTTTGTCGGCTGCTTCGACGATTTGCAGGAAGACCCCGCGGGATTCTTCCGTGATATCTGCCTCTTCCTCGGCGTTGAAGCGCTCGGCTTACCCGGACACCTCCTCGGGAAGTCGAACGCGGCTGCGCGTCCGCGATCTCCCGCGCTTGCGCTGCTGGTCAACCGCACCGCCAAGTTCCTGAAGACGCACGGGGGGCAATACCTCATCGCAGCGGTGAAGCGGCGCAAATTCGTGAAGTCCCTGCTGTATGCCCCGCTCGCGCGTGATGAGCGCATGCCTTTCTCGCCGGCAAGCCGGGCAATGATCCGCGGCATCGCAGAGCCCGAGGTCCGTTCCCTCGATCGGGCCATGGGCACACGGCTGGCCGAGCGCTGGTACGGCGCGCCGGGAAGGGTTGCAGCATGAGTCGAATGCCCAACACCTTCATCATCGGCGCGCCGAAATGCGGCACGACCGCAATGGCCAGTTACCTGGGCGAACACCCGGGCGTGTTCTTCAGCAAGCTCAAGGAACCGGGATTTTGGGCCACCGACTTCGGCTGGCTCGCCGAGCGCAACCGGCTGCCGTCCCTCGCCGACTATCTGTCGTTGTTCGATGACGCCTCGGATGCGCAACCGGTGGTCGGCGAGGCCTCGACCATGTACCTCTGTTCTGCGGTCGCCGCGGGCAACATCCTCGCCGCCGCGCCCGACGCCAGATTCATCGTGATGCTGCGCGACCCCGTGGATCTCGCGCATGCCTACCACATGCAGAAGCTGCTGATGTTCCACGAGGACGAGCGCGACTTCCGTCTGGCGTGGCAGCTGCAGGACATACGCCGCGACGGGCAGCGTGTCCCGGAGAACTGCCCCGGGGCAGTGATGCTGCAGTACGCCCGCATCGCCGCCATCGGCCAGCAGGTACGGCGTCTGCTGGATGTGGTGCCGCGCGAGCGCATCCACTTCATCCGGTACGAGGACTTCAAGGCCGACCCGGGCGGATGCTACGCACGTACGCTCGCGTTCCTCGGGCTCGCCCACGACGGGCGGAGCGCGTTCCCGGTCGTGGGTCAGGCGCGGGATTACCGCTTTCCGCTGTTTGCGCGGTTGTTCCATGACCCGCCCGCGCTGGTGCGCGCGCCCGTCAGAGCCCTGCGTCGGCACCTCATCCTGAAGCGCTATCCCGTCGTGGAGGCGCTCAGGCGGAAGATGTTCAAGCCGCGTCCGCGCGATGGCCTCGATCCGCAGTTGCGGGCCGAACTGCGCGCGCATTTCGCGCCGGAAGTGGACGAACTCGAACGCCTGCTCGGGTGGAATCTCACGGCATGGCGATCGGACCTGCCCCGATCACGCGACTCGCGTGCCTCATGAGAGCGCCCAACACCTTCATCATAGGGGCGCCCAAATCGGGCACCACCTCGCTCGCCGATTACCTGGCTGCCCACCCTGCTGCCTACGTTTGCAGCCCCAAGGAACCTTTTTTCTGGGCAGAGGATTATCCTGGCCTTGCGCAGCGGCTCGGCATCCGCTCGCTTGAGGAGTACCTGCGGTTGTTCTCGTCTGCCGATGCCCGTCACGAGGTGGTCGCGGAGGCATCCACCAACTACCTCTGCTCCCGCACGGCAGTGAGCAGGATCCGTGAGTACTGCCCGACCGCACGCTTCATCGTCGTGCTCCGGGATCCGGTAGAGGTCGCCCATGCCTTCCACATGGAGCAGGTCTTCGCCGGCAACGAGGACGTCACCGATTTCGCCGCGGCCTGGCAGTTGCAGGAGCGCCGGCGTCGGGGCGATGCGCTGCCACGTGCGTGCTGGGCGCCGCGCTTCCTGCAATACGAGGAGTGTGTGCGCTTCGGCGAGCAGGTCGAGCGCCTGCTCGCGGAAGTCGAGCCCCGCAACGTGTTGTTCCTGCGCTTCGAGGATGTCCGCGCCGACGTCGCCGGTGTCTGGGCGCGTGTGCTTGAGTTCCTGAGCTTGCCGCCAGATGGACGCCGCGAGTTCCCGGTCAGCAACGCGGCGCACGCGCACCGATTGCCGGGCCTGGCGCGTTTCCTCTTTCAGCCTCCGGGGCTGCTGCGCGCGCCCGTCGAGGCGCTGCGCGCGCACCTGCGCCAACGGCGCTATGCGCCGATCGAATTCCTCAAGGCCCGCTTGCGCAGGCCCGTGCCGCGCGCGGCTGTGGTGCCGGCGTTCGAGGCCGAGTTGAGGCGCGGCCTCGCGCCGGATATCCGCAAGTTGCAGGCCCTTCTGGGCTGGGATCTGTCGGCATGGTCCGGGGAGTCGCTTGCATGCGCGCGCTTCTGAGTCTGCGCAAGCCCGGTTTTCCTGCACCCGGCGCCGCCGCGCTGCGGGATCCGGCATGGCTTGCGCGTATGGCGGTCTACATTCCCCTGCTGCTGATACCCCTCATTGCGATACCGATCAGCCAGACCGAGCGCGCCTCCACCGTCGACCTTGCCGGGTTGCCCATCCTGCTGCTGCTCCTCGCGCGCCGTCGTATCCCGCGGTCCATGCTCCTCTTGTTCCTCGCCTCGTTCCTGGTGAGCGCGCTGCTCCTGTTGCCATTGGCCCCTTCACCCGTGCTGGAAACCCTGCGCATCTACCGGCTAGCCGCGATTTACGCGCCCTTCGTGCTGGCGCTGACGCTGCCATGGGACGTCGAGGACGCCGAGCGTGCCTTGCGCATCGTCTGGTGGGCGGGGCTTGCCGGCATTCTCCTCGGCTTCTCGATTTTCTGGAGTGAGGACACAGTACGGGAGCGGCAACAGCGGTTGTGGATCGGCGAGAGTTCAGAGGCCGTGTTGCGGGCAGGCGGCCTGCTCGGCAACTCGGGTGGATTCTCCCACCTCATCACGGGATGGGCGATGGCTGCACTTCTGCTGCGATGGTTCGCGCTGGGTCGCCTCAACCTCGTGCAGGTAGCGATCACCGTCACCCTCCTGTTGTACGGCATTCTCGCAACGGCATCCCGGGCGTCCCTGCTGCAGGTCGGTGCGGCCTTGCTGTTCGGTTTTTTCCTGATCGTGCGTGCTGATCCCCGCTCGGTGCTGCGGAGTGTCTTTCTTCTGGTGGTGGCGGGCCTCCTCGCCTCGGCTGCGGCGGCGGCGCTGCTTGTGGTGATGGAGCCCGAGTTCGTGGACGCCGTCCTCACGCGTTTCGGTCTGGCGGGTGATCCGTCTCTGCTCCTGCAATCACGGCGCTACGAGCACTGGTACGACCTGATCCGCATCACGCAGTGGAACCCCTTCGGCATAGGCTACAAGCGCACCACGGAGCTCACGGGTCTGCAGGTCGACAACTCCTACCTGCGGATCTTCCTGGAGCTCGGCTTGCTAGGAATTTTCAGTTACCTCGCCATGTGGGCATTGGTGCTGGTGGGACTGTTACGCCGCGGCGCCGATACGCTGGTCAACCGCTACCGCGCGGCGACTGCCGCGCTGGTCATGGGGGAGCTTGCCCGGATGGCGTTTTCGGACACCTTCACGATGTTCCTGAGTGCTCCCACGTTCCTGGTGCTCGTCGCCATCGCCTTGCGCCTCAGGGACAGGGAGAGTGTGGACGGCGTCAGGTGAAGCACACGGGCGTCGCACCGCGGGTGCTGCTGGTGTCGTCCCGCGCGGACCTCGGCGGTGGCCCGGAACACGTTCTGCAGTTGCTCCGGGGGCTGTCGCCGCACTGCGAACTGCATGTTGCCTGTCCCCGCGAAGCGCCTTACTGGCAGCGGTTCGCCGCCACCGTCGGCGAGCGGAACATGCTCCCTATCGCGAGCCGCAAGCTCTCGCTGCAAGACGCGCTCGTACTGCGTCGCTTTGCCCGGGCCCGTCGCATCGACATCCTCCATAGCCATGGCCACGGTGCCGGTGTGCTCGTCCGGCTGTGCGCGCCGGCAGGGATCCGGCTCATGCATACGCACCACGGGTTGCATTTTGCCGAGCATTCCTCCGGCGCGCGCCGTTTCGTGCTCACGCGCCTGCAGCGGGCACTTGAGCGGCGAACGGATCTCACGGTGTTCGTGTCCGAGGACGAGCAACGCACGGCATGGGCGGCCGGGCTCGCCCGAAGTGCGTGGGTCGTGATCCCCAATGGCGTGGAGGTCCTGCCGGAGGCGCCGTCGGTCGTTCCGGCAGCCGACGGCAGGTTGCGGGTCGCCACTGTCAGCAGGTTCAACGCCCAGAAGAACCCGGAAGGCCTTCTTGCGGTGCTGGGGGCGCTCGCCCGGCGGCAGGGCGTAGCGGAGCGCGTCGCTGTCTCGGTGTATGGGGATGGCGAGGTCGAGGCGCGCGCCGCGTTTGCGGCACACGTCGATGCACGTGGCCTGCGCGCCATGGTCAGCCTGCGTGGCGCGGTGCCTGATCTGCGCGCCGAGTTGCGCCGGCACGATGTGTTTTTCTCCTGCTCGCGGTGGGAGGGGCTGCCGTTGTCGGTTCTCGAGGCCATGGCGCTCGGTCTGCCCGCAGTCCTGAGCGAGGTCGACGGTCACCGCGACATTCTGGCCAACGGTTCCCACGGAGTCTTCGGCTACCCGCTGTCGGAACCCGCGCGCGCGGCCGAGGCGCTCGAAGGTCTTATGGATCCGGAATTCCGCGCGCGTTCGGGCGTGTCCGCGCGGCAGTGCGTCGCGGTCCGTTATTCGCGTGAAACAATGCTCCAGCAGACTTTCGCCGCCTACGAGAACCTTTTGTCCACTTCAGTTCGGGAGACAATCGCATGAACCTGTTCGACAGACGCCGGATGATCCTTGGGGGAAGCGCCACCCTCGCCGCCACGGTTGCCACGACTGCCCTCGCCGCCTCCAAACGCGACGAACCCGTGGTGGTGGCACCCCCGGCTCCCGTGGTTGCCGGCATGGGGATGTCCGTCTTGCAGTTCGGTGCCGACCCCACCGGAGAAAAAGACTCCGTTGCGGCATTCCAGAAAGCCGTGGACGAGTGCGGCGACGGCATCCTGCAAGTGCCCCGTGGCAAGTACCGTTTCTCGAAGCCGCTGCGTATCACCCGCCCCGGCCTTGTCATGGTGGGAGAGGGTTGCCGCGGCGAGCGTACTGCGGGCACCGTTCTGTTCAAGGACAAGGGATTCGAGGGCAAGGCACTGCTGATGATCGGGGGCGTCAAGCCGACCGTGAGCGGGGTCTCCATCAGCGGCATCTCGATCGATGGCCGGCGTAAGCCGGGTTCCGGCGTCTACGTCGAGCGTGCGGGCAACGTGGTGCTTTCCTCCATGGTGGTGCACGAAAACCTCGCATGGGGTGTCTGGATCGACGGCGGCTGGCTGTGTTCGCTGCACAACATCGCTGCCAACCACAACGGCACTCCCGGGGAGGCCGCCGTTGGAGGCGGCATCATGTTCTCGAGCAATACCCGCGAGTCGGCCAATTGCCGGCTCTTCGATTCATACGGCAACAAGAACCTCGGTTCCCAGCTGAAGCTCGCGGGAAGCAAATGGCCCAAGCGTGTCGCGAGCCTGACCGTCTGGGGCGGGCAATTCGAGCGGGGAGCCCATGGAGATCCCCTCGTACCCGTCATCGATGTCCAGGCCGCCGACCGCACGACGTTTTTCGGCTGCAATGCCATCCAGCCCAAAGGAAAACCTGCGCCTTGCGTCGCTTTCGGCAATGGAGGCGGAATGGTGCGGGATGTGTCCTTCGTATCTTGCTACTTCCAGTACACGGGCAAGCACAGCGCGCTGACCGCGAAAGGTCATATCGAGAGCATCGACTTCGTCGATTGCCGTTTCGGTGGCAAGTCGAAGCTGTTCGATTTCGACGAGGCCATCCCCAAGGGGCGCATCTACTTCAGCCGGCCAATTGACCTCGCGCGCGGCAAGGGACGCGCGGCGATCTCGTATCCGGCCCTTTCCACGGGTTGATCCGCGGGCGCGTGGCAGCAGCAAGCAGACCCGGACCAGGACTCGGACGCTTCATCCGGCACGCGGCAATCGCGCGTGCCGGATCGTTTGCGGCTGCGGCCCTGAGCCATGTACTTGCGATCCGCTGGCTGGGAGCGG
>Ga0315905_10005188_pt1 | contig 13280 bp, 13 predicted proteins | sample LakEriMetagenome_5_FD_203522 | JGI IMG/M metagenome (GOLD analysis project Ga0315905, IMG submission 203522) | Freshwater fungal communities from buoy surface, Lake Erie, Ohio, United States - Buoy 4 MA121 | ecosystem: Environmental > Aquatic > Freshwater > Lake | place: USA: Lake Erie, Ohio... | reverse complement strand
AGAGATAGATGAATCTGCACTAGTAGAAATTTTAAAATCTGCCGATTTCGTTTTGCTGGGTGAATTACACGATAATAAATTTCATCATGAAGTGCGGGGAAAATTGATTACTCGCTTTGCTGATCTTAGTCTTGCCGTCGTTAGCGAACATTTGCCGGCACCTAATCAAGTGACTTTCCAGTCGACGACAAAAGCGGATTTGGAAGCGGCTGGTTTTGATACAGAAGGTTGGGATTGGCCCATGCATCAGTCGCTGTATGACCCGATTAAGGATAAAGGACTCCGCGTGTTTGGTGGCAATCTCCCTAAAGAAGAAGCGCGCAGAATGTTTATGCAGGGTGCTAGCAGTCTGCCCGAGCGGATGGCGAAAACGTATTCACAGTCGAGTCTTGATGAGGCAGCTGAGCGGAAACTCGATCATGATTTAGTTGAAGGACATTGTGGCAAATTGCCCGAGAAATATTTGTTGAGAATGCGATTTGCTCAGCGTATGACCGATTTATCGTTAGCGCACAATTTGTTAGATCGTCGGCCATCACTGCTGATCGCGGGTAATGGCCATGTGCGGCGCGACTATGGCGTGCCACAAATTTTGGTGAGTGTTGCACCTGATCGTAAAGTGGTCAGCGTTGGTTTCTTTGAGCGGGGCGGCGACCTTCAGGAATTGCTGCAGTCTACATCGGGGCAATATGATTATATTTGGATTACTGAACGTGCCGAACGAAAAGATCCGTGTGAAAATTTCAAGCTTAAGTAAAGCAATAGTGCGATAAAAGTAATACATAATTTTCTATAACAATAAATTACAAGAGGCCAAGCATGTTCCGATCTTTTTTTCTGTCCCGATATTGGGCATTGTGGGCCTGGCCTGGTGCAGTCTTGATTTTTGGAGGAACCTGGTATCAAGTTCAAATTGACGTCAAGATCAACGACTGGTTCGGTGGTTTTTATGATGTCGTACAAAAAGCCTTGAGTAAGCCCGGTGCGGTATCTATTGAAGAATTTTTTGGTTTTTTACTCAGCTTTGGTGAATTAGCGGGAGTGTATGTACTTGTCGCAGTTTTGTTGGGTTTTTATACTAAGCATTGGGTATTTCGCTGGCGTCAGTCGATGAATGATTTTTATATGGCGCATTGGGAAAGCCTGCGTAATATAGAAGGCGCCAGTCAGCGAGTGCAGGAAGATACCAAACGTTTTGCATCTATCATGGAAACCTTAGGGTCAAACATGATCGATTCCATCATGACCTTAATCGCTTTTTTACCCATATTGTGGACACTCTCTAAAAAAGTCAGCGAAGTGCCGGTGTTTGGTCAGGTGGAGCATGCGCTTGTGTATGTGGCGATCTTATTCGCTCTGCTGGGAACTGTGGCACTAGCATTAATTGGTATAAAACTGCCAGGCCTTGAGTATAACAACCAGCGTGTTGAGGCGGCCTATCGCAAAGAATTGGTCCACGCGGAAGATGATATCAACCGCGGTAGCCCGCCAGTCGTTAGAGATTTGTTTAATCAGGTTCGCGATAACTACTTCCGACTATTTTTTCACTACATGTATTTTGATATCGCCAAATTTTCGTATCTGCAATTTGGTGTGCTCGTACCCTACATTGCGCTGGGTCCAACGGTTGTGGCAGGCGCTATTACGTTGGGAGCCATGCAACAGATCGTACGAGCATTTGGTCGTGTTGAAATGTCTTTCCAGTTTTTGGTAAGAAGTTGGGGAACGATCGTTGAGCTAATTTCAGTATATAAACGTTTGCGTGCCTTTGAAGCGCAGGTTGCAATTATCGAGGCTGAATCGCGTACTCAGCCCACGGATAAAGCTAATAAAAACTAAAGCGTCCTTAGTTCGCCCGGGCTGTTAGTCTCAGGTTCGGGCGTAGCTGTTTTTTCGCTATCACTATCGAAATAACTGGAATGTTTTTGCAGCTGCACCTAGCACTAATATGAGTATTTGCATGGCGTATCAGTGGGCAATTCTTCTAACTTACATCACCTATTCTGTGTCGCAGCATAGATTGTCGCATCGCAGACCGGATCACTCTGTACTCATAAAACTTATAATTTAACGTGTTAATTCTTTCTTTTTGCAAGCATTGTGTTCATAATCCATTAGAAATAGAGTGAAGAGCTATTTATTATGATAATTAGTTAATCAGTAAGTGTCGTCGTTGTGCTGAAGGTGTTACATATGTCACAGTGACGAGCGTGACAGATGTGAATTTATAGCGTCTAAAAGTAAAAAGTTTTCTGTACGTTGCAACATTAAAATTAGGAAAAGTATTCTGATTCAACTGCTTGCAGGATGAATCGGGATCTTGTTGTAAGACTTGCGTTATTGGCATGTCACTTGCGGTAATGATTGTAGTTCGACCTTTCAGGGCGGAGTGCCGTCAGGCAGCAGCAGTACAACACCGGCAAAAAAAAGTCGTCCAGTTCATAGGAGCTGAGTCGTTCAAAAATATAGGAGACAAAAATGACAGATAAACAAAGACCATTTGGTGTTTCGATGACGGATAGGGAGTTTGCAGAATGTATGCCTGCAGACGAGTCTGCATTCCGCTCTCCGATCCCGACACAAATGGTGTCGAACGGTGAATACAATCCGCTTCCCCAGACAGAAAATCAACGTAAGGTTGAATTCCTGATCAAGGAAATGGCGGACAAAGAAGCTAAGCGCCACAACATCACACGTCGTCAGTTCCTGGCAACCTCAGCAGGTATGGCCACAGCGTTTGTCGCCATGAATCAAGTCTACGGTAGTGTCTTTGAAGTTGATGAGGCAGAAGCCAAAAACTTGGACGCAGCTGGCGATCGTAAAGCCAAGTACAAAGGCCAATTCATTTTTGATGATCAGACTCACTTTATTCGCGATGATTTCAAAGAGGAAGGTCTGACCGGACTGACCAAGTGGGCCGAAGGTGCGGGTGTTAACCCGAACATCAACAACATCCCAACTAATTTGTCCCGCTATAAGATGGACAACTACCTCAAGGAGATCTTCCTTGATTCGGACACATCGGTTGCGTTGCTCTCAGGCGCGCCATTTGATGATCCTAACTGGTGGTTGCTGTCCAACGATGCAATTCAAAACGCCTGCCGCGCTGTTAACAAGATGGCAGGTAGCGTTCGTATGTTGGGTCACTCCATCATCACACCAAAATATCCAAACTGGATGGACGAAGTAGATCGTGCGATCGAAGAGCTGAAGCCAGTTTCTTGGAAGGCTTACACCATCGGTGATCCTTTCGGCCCATCTAAATATGCATGGCGCCTAGACGATGAGAAGCTCATGTATCCATTCTATGAGAAGGCCATCAAAGCGGGTATCAACACGATTTGTATTCACAAAGGCTTGATGCCACGTGACTATGAGAAGGCGTTTGCTGGAACATGGGAGAACGCGACCGTTAACGACCTGGGTCAAGCAGCCAAAGATTGGCCGAAGATGAACTTTGTGATTTATCACTCTGCGTTGCGTCCATGGTTGGCTGACCCACCGGATATGGAAATGAGCCAGTTCGAGAAGAACGGCTACATCCAGTGGTCAACCGATCTGGCGCGTATTCCAGAGAAATTCGGCGTAAACAACGTTTACGGTGAAATAGGTTCTTCGTTCGCATCAACAGCTGTTACTAATCCCAAGTTCTGCTCAGCTTTCATCGGTCAGATGGTTAACATGATGGGTCCAGATCGTGTTGTTTGGGGAACTGACTCCGTCTGGTACGGCTCGCCACAGTGGCAGATCGAAGCGATGCGTCGCTTAGAGATCCCTGAGAGCATCATGAAGAGCCAGGGCTGGAAGATCCCTATGGGTGATGGTCGTGGTACGGTCAAGAACAAGATCTTCGGTCTCAATTCGGCCAAGCTGTATAAGCTTGATGCACAGAAGATGGCAGCGGACGCAATGACCAAGCCATTCGATAACGACATGATCGCGAAGATGAAGGCTGAGTACCTAGCTATGGGTGGCGAGCGAAGTAATGCAGCTTATGGCTATATTGCAAAAGAAGGTCGCACGTTTGGCTAAACCTGATTCCAGGTAGCCTAAAGTAGGCGGATGCCGCGCTAGCGGTGTCCGCCTCCATAAGAAAAATTATTTGCACGTCATGAAGGAGGGTTCACGATGAAATCTCTGAAGCTTGTCCCGCTAATGGCAGCCTTGTTGTTGATGTCAGGAACAGTTGCTTTTGCCGATCACCACGGCGAGAAAAAAACACGCGTCGGTACCTGCGCCGATGCCAAGAAACAGCAAGATTATTTTTGCGATATGAAGAACGCTGCGACTGATTCCATGGTTGCGCTAGGTACCGCATGCAGAAATGCGAAGATCAACATCAAGGAAGCGTGTGAGGGCGTTGTTGAAGCTGATGAAACGTACAAGTCGTGCAAGATGGAGCAAAAGTGCTGATTCGTTAAAACGGTTTGGGAAATGTAATCTAGCTACTATGTTTTTTTGACGTGAACAAGGTAGTCATTTTCTCTAGTTAGTTTGCCGGCAGCTCAGCGCTGCCGGCTTTTTTATTTCTGGTCTTATACTTTGTACTGAAGCTATCTTTATGTATTAAAGATCTGTTGGCGAAAGATTGAAAAACCCGAAAATCACCATGAAAATTATAAAAATGAGTCCTAAATTTTTAGCGACGTTTTCCTTGGCTTTACTGTTCTCGGATTGGTATTTTATGCCAACTGTCCATGCTGAAGATCGTGCCGCTGGTAGCGTGTATCTCGATTGCCCTGAATGCCCAGAAATGGTAGTTCTCCCTGTAGGTGAATTCGTGCAGAGCTCCGACAAGGTTGAAAGCGGTCATTTGGATGAGAAACCCCAGCATAAGGTGAAAATAGCGCTACCCTTCGCGGTCTCAAAATATGAAACGACCTTTGCGCAATGGGATGTTTGTGTTGCGGAGGGTAAGTGTCCGAAAGCTGATGATGCTGGCTTTGGTCGAGGCAAATTCCCTGCTGTGAATATTTCATGGTCTGAGGCTAAGGCCTATACAACGTGGCTGTCAGCAAGAACCGGTAAGAGTTATCGCCTTCTGAGTGAATCTGAATTTGAATATGCTGCTCGTGGTGGTACGCAAACAGCCTGGTTCTGGGGTGGCAGTGAAAATAAGTTGAAGACCTGCGAATTCGCAAATATGCATGACGAAACAGGTAAGAAGGCTCATCCAAATTATGTGTGGTCGCATGTGCTTTGCGATGACGGTGCTGCTGAAAATGCAGAGGTGGGTAAATACAAACCTAACCCGTTTGGTTTGCACGATATGTTGGGTAATGTACGCGAATGGGTGGATGATTGTCACCAAGCGGGTTATGCCGGCGCACCAGATGATGGGTCAGCGCGTAAGCACGAAGGCCAATGCGAAAAACGCGTAGTTAGAGGCGGTGGCTGGCTGGATGGCCCATCGACAGCGCGTGCCGCGTATCGCTATTCTGAGTTGGAAGGCATGCGAAATTCTCAGACGAGTTTTAGAGTTGTGCGTGATCTTTGACCCAACTCAGTATTGGTAATATAAGGAGATCCAATGCGACGCGTTATGGAAGCTTTTAGACGATTGCATCATCCAGTCGTAATACGCGCGTTAGCGGTGATTCTGGCGGCAGCGGCATGTGCTATTGCTGGAACTGCATCGACTCAAATAATTCGCTCAACTGAGAAGCCCATCGATCCCTCGATGGTTTATATGCAGCCGATCAAAGGCCTCAGTCATTCTCAGCTCCAAAAATTTCAGGCGGGTGAGAAGCAGTTCAAAAATCCGTGGGTCGTGTTTCCGCTATTGGGTGGTGACTGGGGTCTTGGGCCCACTTTTTTAGCGAGTTCTTGTATTGGTTGTCATGTGCAGGCCGGCCGTGGCCGTACCTTTGATAATCCGAATGTCATCGCATTCCAGCAATTACTTCGTTTGTCGATACCCGGTGAGGGCTCGGATGGCGGGCCGAATCCTCATCCCAACTATGGGGATCAGTTGCAAGTGTTCGGCGTCAACGTCGGGCTAAAGGAAAATCTAAAGCCCGGTGAGGCGGAGCTATATATCGACTGGATAGCTGAGCTTGTCACGTTGTCGGATGGTGAAAAAATTGAATTGCGTAAGCCAAAAATACGTATTGAAAAACCAAATTTTGGAGCTATCGATGAATCGGTAATGACCTCGCTGCGCAATACGCAGGTGGTGTTTGGCATGGGTTATTTAGAGGCAGTAACAGAAGAAGACATACTCGCCCTAGCTAAACTTCAGCAGTCGCAAGGTTTGAATGGTCGTCCGAATTATGTGCGCGATGATATTACTAAGCGCGTTGCCTTAGGTCGTTTTGGTTGGAAAGCAAATCAGCCTAACGTACGCCAGCAGATTGTCGCTGCATTTCATGGCGATATGGGTGTCACATCATCGTTGTATATTGAGGAAAACTGTCCTCCTATACAAAAAGAATGTCGTGCTATGCCACCCGGTAATCGTCCTGAGTTATTGGACTATGCGTGGGACCATCTGACATTCTGGCAGGTGGCGCTTGATGCACCAGCACCACGAAATCAAGAGAGTGAGAACGTTAAGCGCGGCGGAAAATTATTTGACCAAGCGCGTTGTGCTCAATGTCATGTGCCTGAATTACGCACCGGAGAATATCCGTTATTACCTGCGCTTTCAAAACGCACCTTCCGACCTTACACCGATCTGTTGTTACACGATATGGGTCCAGGATTGGCAGATGGCCGTCCGGATTTTAAAGCCGGCCCGCGTGACTGGCGCACTGCTCCACTCTGGGGTATTGGTGTCTCGGAACAAGTCAACGGTAGCACTCATCTCTTGCATGATGGACGTGCACGCAATGTACTTGAAGCGATACTTTGGCACGGCGGCGAGGCAAAAGCATCACGTGATATTTTTTCGGGGCTGAGTAAAACAGAGCGTGACGATCTGATCGCATTTGTGAATTCACTCTAAATCCAATAGCGCTAATTCCATGACGCGTCCACAACAAATTCGCTATTTCTTGATAGCGTTTTTTCTGTATTTATTCTTTCGTCATTGGATAGGTCCTAAATTGAGTCTAGAAGGTTGGTTGCTCACTATTAGCTCCTATGGGTTTGCTGTTGTGATTGCTACGATGTATTTGTATTGGATACTCAAGCGCGCTGCGCGACCTCCTGAAGAGAAGGATGCGTGATGATGATCAGAAACTTGTTAGCACTTGTATTGATTTTAGTCGCTGTAAGCGCGCATGCAGAGTGGATACTGTATGGCGATAACGGTAAGGCTGAATTTTATTATGACGATAAAACGATTGTTACTAATGGAATATATGTCACTGTTTGGGAAATGCTGAATTATAGTTTTCCTCTCAATGGTGTATTGTCTAATCGATCGCATAAAGAGTACGACTGCAAAGCAGCTAAGTTTCGTAATTTGCAAGGTGAGTTTTTTAATGCGCCCTATTTGAAGGGCGAAAAAGTTAGCAGTAATATGGATCCGGAAGTTAATTGGCGACCCGTAATCGAAGGCACACAGAATCAGCATCTTATGCAGTTTGTGTGTGGGAAGCGTAGCTAATTTTAGCCAAACGCTTCGTAGTAAAATCAAGGAGTAGTCAGTGATTGCCGTCTTGGAAGCTCACCGCGCGGGGTTATTTGCGCGTGTGCATTGGCTGCCGAATCTCATTGCAGCCTTGGTGGTTGGCATCGTTGCTTTGCCATTGGCGATGGCGTTTGCGATTGCTTCAGGTGCGCGACCCGAACAAGGCATTTATACCGCTATCATTGGTGGAGCTTTGATTTCCATTTTCGGTGGCAGTCGATTACAAATCGCTGGGCCGACCGGTGCATTCATCGCCATATTGGCAGGTATCACCGCCAAATACGGTATCGCCGGTTTGCAGGTAGCGACGCTGATGTCCGGAGTCATGCTGCTGTTAATGGGCTTGGCCCGTATGGGTGGCGTAATTAAATTCATCCCCGCGCCGGTTGTTGTGGGATTCACCGCTGGAATTGGCGTCATCATTTTTATTGGGCAGTGGAGTGAATTTTTGGTTTGCCCAAACCCGGCGGTGAGCATTTTCATGAAAAGCTCTGGCATCTGCTGCAGTCACTACCGAATGCACACCTACCCACGCTGAGTTTCGCGCTACTTGGTTTATTAATAGTTTTACTAACGCCTAGAGTCAAACTCTTAGCGCGTGTGCCTGGCCCATTAGTCGCCATGATTGTGGTCACGCTGTTGCAGATGATTTTGCATATGCCGGGTGTAGCCACTATAGGTTCGGCATTTGGTGGCATACCTACTGGCCTGCCTACATTTGTCGTACCTGAAATGTCAGTGCCACAAATAATCACGCTGATTGGGCCCGCATTTACGATTGCTATGCTCGGTGCTATCGAAGCCTTGCTCTATGCCGTAGTCGCAGACGGCATGGCTGGCACTAAACATAATTCAAATCAGATATTAATTGGTCAGGGCTTAGCCAACATTGTTACGCCATTTTTCGGTGGGTTTGCTGCGACGGGTGCGATAGCACGTACAGCAACAAATATACGTAATGGTGCGACCAGTCCACTCGCCGGCATTATGCATGCCATCACATTGATTTCAGTGCTGTTGTTTTTGGCGCCACTGGCATCAGATATACCGCTTGCAGTACTGGCAGCTATTTTGTTTGTGGTGGCGTGGAATATGAGTGAGGTCAAACATTTTGCTCATCTGCTTAAAACAGCACCGATTGCTGACCGCTTAATTTTAGTCATCACCTTTGTATTAACCGTCTTTGCGGATCTGGTAGTGGCGGTCAATGTGGGTATGATTTTGGCGATATTACATTTCCTTCGTCGTATGTCGGATGCGGTTGAAACGCTTCCCGTCGATGAAACTGAGCTTCATACTGAACTGGCACGGCATGGTATCCAACATTTGCCTCCCGATTTATTGGTTTACGAAATTGCGGGTCCGATGTTTTTTGGGGCAGTAGAAAATTTTGAGCGAGCCTTGGTTCAAACACAAGCCGATCCTAAAACTTTAATCATTCGTTTGCGGCATGTGCCTTTCATGGACATCACAGGTATACAAGTTTTAGAAGAGATGATGCAGAAATTACGTCTGCGTGGTATTCGCGTCATGCTGTGTGAAGCAAATGAGCGCGTACGTGCCAAACTTGAGCGGGCTGGGGTGATCAACGAAGTTGCTGCTGATGATTACGTCGATCATTTAATCGAGGCGATAAAAAAAGCGATACCTTAATCTTAACGATAACGGTTTAGAAATTAATCTGCGCCGAAAATTATGTGATTAAAAAAGCCCGAATGCTTGCGCAAACGGGCTTTTTCTCGAACCATCCTTTAAGGCGATTCGATAAATTGCATATAAATTACTCTTTGAAAGCTTCGATAGCGATGTCGATTCTTACTTCGTCGCCGACGTTAGGCGCATATTTGCCCATGCCAAACTCTGTACGTTTGATGGTCGTAAACGCGTTCGCGCCAAGCGCATCTTTCTTTGCTATCGGATGTGGCATCGCTTGGAAGGATGTCACCGTCAAGGTCACAGGCTTGGTAACGCCCTTGAGGGTCAAATTACCTTGGATTTCAGTCAACTTGTCGCCACTGAAAACGACTTTGGTTGATTTAAAAGTCGCGGTTGGGAATTTAGCAGTGTTTAAAAAATCTTCAGCTTGAATGTGCTCGTTAAACAGTGCTGAGCCTGTATCCACCGAAGTTGTTTCAATGGTGATGTCTACCTGACCTGTTTTTGCTGCTTTATCAAACACAACCTTGCCTGTCGTTTTGTTAAAACGCGATAGTTGGGTCGAATAGCCTAGGTGGCTATACGAAAAACGTGGGAAGGTGTGCGAGTTATCAATTGCGTAGCTATCAGCGGCTGCAAATGCATTCGATGAAGCGGCGCTGACTAAAACTAATGCTGTAAAAATTTTTTTCATGGTGATCATGGGAGATTCTCCTTGTTGTTAAGTGAGGTTAATTTACTTGCTACGGTAATGCTATTTTTCTTAGTGAAAATTAATGATTCATTTCTTCAGGTACGACTTGCTTGCGGGATGGGAGCATTTGTTTAAGTACATTGTCTTTATCAATGAAATGGTGTTTAAGGGCTGCAAGCACATGAACGATTAGGATCACTATCAGTAGCAGATTGAGCGCTTGATGGATTTCTTTTAGTGCGTCGCCGACCGCTTTATCTTTGGGTAGTAAATCAGGAATAGGTAAAACTCCAAACCAGACTGTTTGAAATCCTTTAGCAGAACTCATTAGCCAGCCAGACAAAGGAATTAAGAACATGAGTGCGTAGAGAGCGAAATGAAAAATAGTCGCTGCCACTTGCTGTAACTGAGGCATTTCCTCAGGCATCGCAGGTGGCGTGTGAGTGATGCGCCAGCCAAGGCGGATAATCACTAATAAAAACACGGTCACACCAGCCCATTTATGCCATGAATAAAATTTTAATTTATCGGGTGAGAGCGGCAGATCGCTCATATAAAAACCAAGTAGTAGCATGCAAAAAATCATCAGTGATATCAGCCAATGAAGTGTTTTTGCTGTACTGGTGTAGTGCGTTGACTCTGACATGAAATCCTCAGCGATTAGTGCGTAGGTGAGAATGCGTAGGCATCCATAGCAAGTACATAGTCGCTAATGCCCGCATGAAAGCGTTGTACATCGGCGCCGGCGCCAGCCGCTCCGAGTGCGACATACAAAGGCAAGAGATGTTCATCAGTAGGATGAGCATTCACTGCGCCCGGTGCTTGTTCGCGGTAATGCATCAATGAATCTATATCGCCATCATGCAAATGAGTCGCCATCCATTCAGGAAAATCTCTTACGTAGCTCGGGGTCTGGCCGCCGTTTTGACGCGCAATCATGTAGTCGCGTAGGTTATGCGTGATGTTTCCCGAGCCAATGATCAGAAAATTTTTATCTACTAGTGGGGCTAATGCCTGTCCGAGTTTGTAAGCTTGTGCCACACCTGCATGACTCTGCAATGACACTGGGATTACTGGTACATCCGCTTCCGGATACATCAGCCGTAAAGGTACCCATGCACCATGATCTAGACCATCAGAAGTAATTTCGCGCACTGGCAGGCCTGCCGCTGCAATAGCTGCTGCCACTTCATGCGCGCCCTCAGGGCAACCGGTTGCGGGATAGGTCAGTTGATACAGCTCCTGCGGGAAACCAGAAAAATCATGAATAGTTGACAGTCGCTCTGCATGACCGACTGTCACTATTTCTGTATCCCAATGCGGACTGATGATGATGATGGCGCGTGGTCGTGGTAGTTGGCTCGCGGCTTCTGTCATCGCTGCGCCCGCCGCGCCTGGCCGAAGCGCAAAGGTGGGAGCGCCGTGCGGAACAAACAAGGTGGGTAGATGCGTTTTCATTTCGATACTTTTTGGATGCTGCTATTCATATGGCTTTTGCCCTAGTCTTGAGGCGTGACTGTAGACTGTTCGGTTGATGTTAAATAGGGGACAATCAGCAAATATTTATTCCATATGGAGCAACAATGGATAGACTTCAAGCTATGCATTTGTTCGTCCGTGTCGCTGAGTTGAGCAGCTTTTCGGCGGTAGCCCAGCAAATGGGTTTGGCGCGCTCCGCCGTTACGCGCCAGATTGCCGCGCTCGAGCAGCACTTGGGTATCAAGCTCATGGTGCGCAGCACTCGACGACTTATGTTGACCTCAGCCGGCGCAGCCTATCTTGAGAAGTGTCGAGTCATCCTTAATCTGGTGGAGGCCGCTGAGACCGGAGTCGCAGAAGAAAGGCAAACACCGCGCGGCATGATACGTATTAGCTTGCCGTTGACGTATGGCTTGATGCGAGTTGCACCGATATTGCTAGATTTTGCGCGTCGTTATCCCGAGGTGCAATTGGATATGGATTACACCGACCGGCGAGTGAATTTAATCGAAGAAGCGATTGATCTTTCGGTTCGCATCACATCGCGTTTGGGCGCGACTGAAATCGCACGTCGCATAGGGTCGAGTCAGCTGCAAGCCGTTGCCTCACCGAGCTATCTTGCTGAGCATGGTGTGCCGCTTCATCCTTCTAAATTAATAAACCATGAATGTCTGAGTTACACCACCACGGCCGAATCAAAACAAACCTGGTCATTTGAAATCGATGGCGTGTTAACGGCTTATCCTGTTCGGGCGCGTATTCATTCGAATAATGGTGAAGCGTTGAATGACGCCGTAGAGCGAGGTTTGGGGATTGCGTTGCAACCGGATTTCATCATTGAGCGATCGCTGCAATCAGGCAAAGTGGTCACCATCCTGAACGAATTTCCACTACCTGAGCTGGGTATCTATGCAATGTTACCCAGTAATCGTCAGGTGCCACATCGGGTCAGAGTGTTGATGGATTTTTTGACAGATCAGTTGCGTTAAATTTTTCGTTCAGCAGATTTACCCAAAAATATTTCAATGAGTGTGTCGGTGATGAATGTCAGGAAAATGGGGATGTTTGTGCGTCATCGCCGTGTGGCGATGGAAGTGCGAATGTGGTTTGCTAGAATCCCAATCGAATTCATGCTCATGTTGATGATGTTCATCATGGCTATGTGTGTGTTCATGTTCGAGCGGCTCATGCATATGTTCGTGTTCATGCGTCTCTGTTAGATGTAACCAAACACCTACGCACATCAACGCGCTGGCAGACCAAAAAAATGGACCAGCTGATTCACCCATCAATAATGCAAGGGCGGCACCCATAAAAGGAGCTGTCGAAAAATAAGCCCCCGTTCGTGCAGTACCTAAGCCGCGTAATGCCAACACGAATAAAACTAAGCTGGCTCCATAGCCTGCTAAGCCAAGTGCCATGGTGGCAAACATCATTGAAAGCTCAGGTAGTTGTATTCCCAGTGCCAAGGCCAGCGTGCAATTGATCACACCTGCGACCAAGCCTTTACTACAGGCGATAAATAGTGCATCAGTTGTGGCCACTTTACGCGTGAGATTATTATCGATAGCCCAGCACAAACATGCGCCAGCTACAGCCAGTGGCCCGATGAAGTTGGTATGTGGTGTGAGTGGATACGATTGATCCGGCAATGCTAATAAAATTCCACCTGCGACGATAGCGATCATACCGATGATGATGCGTCGATTAGCGTGCTCATGAAAAACAACCCAGGCAAGCAGCGCCGTTAACACGCCCTCCAAATTCAACATCAGTGAGGCAGTAGATGCCGATACTGACTGCAAACCTATTAGTAGTAATACCGGACCGAGCATGCCACCACTAAGTATGGCTAGTAGAAGCCAGCGCCATTCA
>Ga0315905_10005186_pt1 | contig 13282 bp, 11 predicted proteins | sample LakEriMetagenome_5_FD_203522 | JGI IMG/M metagenome (GOLD analysis project Ga0315905, IMG submission 203522) | Freshwater fungal communities from buoy surface, Lake Erie, Ohio, United States - Buoy 4 MA121 | ecosystem: Environmental > Aquatic > Freshwater > Lake | place: USA: Lake Erie, Ohio... | reverse complement strand
ATCATGAATATAGTCGGTGAGTTTAAATTTTTCGGTAGCCCCCAAAACCAAGTCAACCCCATCTACTGCTGCCAATTCTTCGGGTTTTAATTGGGCATAACACCCAACGGCAGCTACAAATGCTTTTTCGTTAAGTTTTAGGGCTTTTTTAACCACTTGCTTAAATTGTTTGTCGGCATTATCGGTAACCGAACAGGTATTGATAACATAGATATCCGCAAACGTTTCAAAATCGACGCGTTCAAATCCTTCATCTTGAAAATTTCTCGCAATTGTAGAAGTTTCAGAGAAATTGAGTTTACATCCTAAAGTATAAAAGGCTACTTTTTTCTTGTTTTCCATAGTTTTTACAACCTCAGAATCCTGTTTGCCGACAGGCAGGTCGTTTTCAAGTAATTATAGCCGCAAAAATACAGCTTTTTTTTATGTGTCAATAAGGAATATAATCATTGCGATTTATAGTAAATGAACAAAGAAGATTGACTCCCATCTCATAAACAAATACCGCTTTGTAACATTGCACCGTAGACTATTCCTTTCGGTATTTTTTGGTTAATTCAAATACGTGCTCCAAAATACGCATTTCAATCGCATCAAATTCCACCTTACGCCTCGCCATTACGATCTTGGCGGTTTGAAAAGCTTTGGAAGTTAAATAGGTTGTAAAACCAGCTGCACCCCCCCAGCTAAAACTAGGAACAAAATTGCGAGGAAAACCGGCACCAAAAATATTAGAAGACACTCCGATTACGGTTCCCGTATTAAACATGGTGTTGATACCGCACTTACTATGGTCGCCCATCATCAATCCGCAAAATTGGAGTCCAGTGCGGGCAAACCCTTCGGTTTCATAGCTCCACAAGCGGACTTCTTCATAGTTGTTTTTTAAATTGGAATTATTACTATCGGCACCAATATTACACCATTCACCCAAAACCGAGTCGCCTAAAAATCCGTCATGACCTTTATTAGAATACGCGAATAAAACCGAATTGCTAACTTCACCGCCCACACGGCAATGAGGTCCTACGGTCGTAGCTCCATAGATTTTTGTGGCCAATTTTACTTGGGCTTCTTCTCCCAATGCAAACGGACCACGAATCACCGAACCTTCCATGATCTCGCTGTTTTTCCCAATGTAAATCGGACCCGTTGAGGCATTTAGTGTTACAAACGCCAAGCGCGCGCCCTCCTCTATAAAGATAGATTCTGGAGCAATCACATTGACTGATTTTGGGATCGGTTGCGAATGACGATCAGCTGTGAGTAAGGCAAAGTCTTCACGAATTGCCGCATCATTTTTTGTGAAAATATCCCACGTATGTTCAATTTTTAAACCGTTTTCTTTGCATTCCAAAATTTCATACGTATCAAAATCGACTTCATCTTGGGTATCGTGGGTATAAAAAGCAATTACATCCGCTCCCTGCATGATAACTTGATTGGGCTCGAGATTGCGCACCATTTCAACCAAGACTTCATTCGGAAAATAAGCTCCATTAATCATGACATTGGCTTCCATCTCTACCATGGGAAACTTTTCCGAAAGGTACTCTTCTGTTAAGGTCGTGGTAGTAAAACCTAAATACTTCTCCCATTTTTCGCGGATTGTCAATATTCCTACTCGGATATCGCAAACAGGACGGGTAAAGGTAAAAGGCAATAAAGCGTTACGGACAGGACCGTCAAAAAGTATATAATTCATGATGCTGATTCAACTAAAGTTTCAAAAATACAAAGAATTGGGCAATAAAAAAACCATCCTTGAAGGATGGTCTCTTAGTATTTGAACACACAATAAATTGTAATTACTTACCGTGTTTAGCGTATTTCGTTTTAAATTTATCAATACGTCCAGCTGTATCGATTAATTTTGATTTACCTGTGTAGAATGGATGCGATGTTCTCGAAATCTCCATTTTAAAAACCGGATATTCTACTCCGTCTACTGTAATTGTTTCTTTAGTTTCTACTGTAGATTTGGTGATAAATACATCATCATTTGACATATCTTTGAAAGCTACCAATCTGTAATTTTCTGGGTGAATACCTTGTTTCATCGTGTAAATCTTTTTATTTGTTATGCAGCAGTTTGCCTTGATGCTTTTTAATTCAAAGGTATTAGCCAACTGCAACTTTTGTTAATCCTTTTTTATTTGAGTGTGCAAAAATACAACTAATTTTCAATTATCAAACTCAAAACGTGTTTTTTTTAATCTAAAAATCCGAAAATCGTTGCTACAGAATCATTATATTTGCAGGTTGAAACTAACCATTTAAATATACATGGAACAAAAAACTACAATTGGAAAAACGATCCTTCAATGCGGTGCTTTATTTGGCATAGTAATGGTACTCGAATTTGTAATCGGTTATGTGCTCAATATAGATCCACAAACCAATCAAACTTATGGATTACTTATTAATTTACTCAATTTTTTAATTTTACCCTTCGTATTTTGCTGGATGGGTGCCAACCAATTTAAAACGAGTAATAATGGTTTTATTTCATTAGGAGAAACGTTAAAAATAGCAGTCGGTATGGGTGCTATTGCCAGTTTGATATACGGTATTTTCTTTTGGGCATTTACCTTTATATTTCCAGATTTTATTCCAGAATTAATGGAAAAAGTACGAAGTGTTACTTTACAACAAAACCCAAACCTAAGTTCGGCACAAATCGAAATGAGTTTACAATTCATGGAAAAATTCATGGAACCTTATATTTTGATTCCTTCAACTATACTAATTAATTGCTTTGTGGAATTAATTCATGGTTTAGTCGTGGGACTAATCGTAAAAAAAGAGCAACCCCACAGCTTTTAATACATGAACATTTCCATAATCATTCCGTTACTCAACGAACAAGAATCCTTACCCGAACTCCACAATTGGATTAAAAAGGTAATGGATGACCATCAATATTCCTATGAAGTGCTATTTATCGATGATGGTAGTTCAGATCAATCGTGGCATGTTATTGAGGGTTTATGCAATGAAAATCCCAATGTAAAAGGGATCCGTTTTTTTCGAAATTATGGGAAATCGCAAGCTTTGCATGCTGGCTTTGCCCGAGCGCAAGGGGATGTGGTGATTACCATGGATGCTGATCTTCAAGACAGTCCAGATGAGATTCCGGGATTATTCAAAATGGTTATGGAAGAAAATTTTGACCTCGTTTCTGGCTGGAAGAAAAAACGCTACGATAATGTAGTTACTAAAAATTTGCCCTCAAAACTTTTCAATTGGGCTGCTCGAAAAACTTCGGGTGTCCATCTCAATGATTTTAATTGCGGTTTAAAAGCCTATCGAAATACCGTGGTGAAAAATGTTGAAGTTTCGGGGGAAATGCACCGATACATTCCGGTACTTGCCAAAAATGCGGGTTTTAATCGAATTGGCGAAAAAGTAGTGATCCATCAAGCCCGTAAATATGGCGAATCGAAGTTTGGAATAAGTCGGTTCATTAACGGTTTCTTGGATTTAATTACGATTTGGTTTTTGTCGCGCTATGGTAAACGCCCAATGCACTTATTTGGTGCATTTGGCGCCTTGATGTTTGTTCTCGGATTTATAGCTACTGGAATTATTATTGTTGTGAAATTAATAAAACTCTACACGGGTTTCCACACCGTTTTAGTAACCAGCAATCCGCTTTTCTATATTGCGCTGACCGCTATGATTATTGGAACCCAATTGTTTTTGGCTGGTTTTTTGGGCGAAATCATTTTACGCACAAAAAGCAATGAAGAACGCTATAAAATTGCAGAAGAACGCTAACCGTTTTTTAAACCAAAACACAATCCCAACGGATTAAAAAAACGTACAAAATGCAAATTGAACCTAACGTACTAGAAAAAGTAAACGAGTGGTTGACCCCAACCTTCGACACACATACCCAAGCAACTATACGCGAATTGATGAATTCCAATCCCAAAGAATTGGAAGAGTCTTTCTATAAAAACCTAGAATTTGGAACCGGCGGTATGCGTGGAATTATGGGTGTAGGAACCAACCGCATCAATAAATACACCCTCGGAAAAAACACCCAAGGCTTATCCGATTATTTAAAAACTGCTTTTCCTGGTGAAAATTTAAGTGTGGTGATTGCTTTTGACTGTCGGCACAATAGTGCTACTTTAGCCAAAGTCGTTGCCGATGTGTTTTCAGCAAATGGGATTAAAGTATATCTTTTTTCAGATATGCGAACCACACCGGAATTATCGTTTTCACTTAAACATTTACATTGCCATGCCGGAATTGTATTAACGGCCTCTCACAACCCACCCGAATACAATGGTTATAAAGTATACTGGCAAGATGGTGGCCAACTAATCCCACCTCAAGATCGCGAAATTATTCATATTATTGAAGCACTTCGCTATGCCGATATTCGTTTTGAAGCCAATGAAGAGTTAATTGAATATATCGACTCCGCTTTAGACGATGCCTTTGTAGCCTCAACTATTGCTAATGCTAGTTTTAATACCCCAAAAGCAGCGCGCAAAGGATTAAAAATTGTCTATACTGCTTTGCACGGCACGTCTATCAAGTCCATTCCTGCGGTTTTAAACACTGCGGGGTATACCGACTTGAATATTGTTACCGCGCAAGCTGAACCCAATGGCGACTTTCCTACGGTTAAATCTCCCAATCCAGAAGAACCCGAAGCACTCCAAATGGCTTTAGATTTGGCCGATAAAATTGGTGCAGATATTGTAATCGGTACCGATCCGGATTCAGATCGACTAGGCGTTGCTGTGCGTAATACTTCAAATGAACTCATTCTTTTAAACGGTAATCAAACGATGGTCATCATGACCGCTTATTTGCTCGAACAATGGAAAAGGGCTGGCAAAATAGACGGCAAACAATTTATTGGAACTACAATTGTATCTACTCCGATGCTTTTGGAACTCGCTTCGGCCTATGATGTTGAATGCAAAGTTGGCTTAACTGGTTTTAAATGGATCGCTAAGTTTATCAAAGATTTTCCCGAACTTCAATTTATTGGAGGCGGAGAAGAAAGTTTTGGGTATATGGTTGGCGACGCAGTGCGCGACAAAGATGCTGTAGGCGCTACTTTGTTGGTTTGCGAAATTGCCGCTCAGGCGAAAGCAGCCGGTAGTTCGCTATACCAAGAATTATTGAACTTATATTTGGACTTTGGTTATTATAAAGAACATTTAATTTCCCTAACCAAGAAGGGAATTTCGGGCCTTCAAGAAATCAACCAAATGATGATTGATTTGCGCGAAAACCCCGTAACTGAAATCAATGGTCAACGCGTAGTATGTATTGAGGATTATCAAACTTCAAAAGGTCGCGATATCATTAATAAAACTGAGTTTTCCATCACGCTACCTCAATCCAATGTATTGATTTACTATTTAGAAGATGGCAGTAAAATATGTGCCCGTCCGAGTGGTACCGAACCAAAAATTAAGTTTTATTTCAGCGTGAATGCACCCTTACTTTCGTTGGAAGACTTGGAATTGGTTGAAGCGGAGTTGGATCAAAAAATTAATGCAATTATTGCTGCAATGCACTTGAACTAATGGATGAAAATTTAAAAAAAATAATCCCTTATATACGAAACTATAAGTCCAATGTGGTTTGGAATGTGGTTTTCAACATTTTGTACGCTCTTTTTAGTACACTGTCTTTTGTATCCTTAATTCCCATGCTGCAGGTACTCTTTAACCAGGCCGAACGCGTAACTAAAATTCCAGAATACCAAGGAATTTGGGATTGTGCCAACTATGGTAAAGAATACTTGTATTATTACATGACCAACATTTCTGAAACTAAAGGCGCGCAATATGCACTGCTGTTGGCGGTTAGCTTAATCATCTCGACATTTTTACTAAAAAATCTTTTTAATTACCTAGCGAGCAATCACTTGATGAAATTAAAAAATGGTGTACTACGGGATTTACGGAATACCATGTATACTAAAATCATTTCATTACCTATATCGTATTACACCGAATCGCGTAAAGGAGATATCATGGCGCGAACTTTGGGAGATATCAATGAAGTTCAAAATTCTTTTTTCTCGATACTTGAACTCATCGTAAAAGAACCCATGACTATTCTATTCTCTATTTTTGCATTGGTTTCAATTAGTTTTAAACTTACCCTTTTTGTCTTTGTTTTTATTCCAATTTCGGGTCTAATCATCTCAAGAATTGGAAAAACGTTAAAATCAAAATCGCAAAAAATTCAGATCGAAAGCGGAAATTTAATCGCTATTGTTGAAGAAACCCTTTCCGGAATGAAAGTCGTAAAAGGATATAATGCGGAATCTACTTTCAAATCAAAATTTCACAGTACGGTTGATCGAATGCTGAACTTGTCGAATAGCATTGGACGAAAAAACAACTTGGCTTCACCCATGAGTGAGTTTTTAGGTATTATGGTTATTGCTGCCTTATTGTGGTTTGGAGGTAATATGGTGCTTGTTGAAAAAGGACTTGACGGGAAACCTCTTCTTGAAGCTGCAAAATTCCTAACCTACATGGGGTTATCTTACAACATTTTAACACCCGCCAAATCAATTTCAAAAGCATCGTATTCAGTAAAAAGCGGTTTAGCAGCTGCTCAACGTGTTTTTGAAGTTATAGAAGTTGAAAACCAAGTCGTAGACAAATCAGATGCTCATGTTTTTGAAACATTTGAAGATTGTATCGAACTGAAGAATGTTGAATTTGGGTATACTGATGAGCCTGTTTTAAAAAACTTTTCACTTCGCATTCCTAAAGGAAAAACTATTGCTTTAGTAGGGCAATCAGGATCTGGAAAGAGTACAATTGCGAACTTACTTACGCGTTTTTACGATATCCAAAAAGGGAAAATTACAATCGACGGACACGAACTTAATGCAATTACGATGCATTCACTCCGGCAGCATATCGGTCTTGTTACCCAAGAATCGATCTTATTTAACGATACGATAAAAAACAATTTATTGATTGGTAAGCCCGATGCAACTGATGAAGCGATTATCAATGCATTAAAAGTTGCCAATGCCTATGAATTTGTAAACGAATTACCCGAAGGTATCCATACTCCAATTGGTGATGCGGGAGGCAAACTTTCTGGAGGACAAAAACAACGCCTTTCTATTGCACGTGCTGTCTTGAAAAATCCGCCCATCATGATATTGGATGAAGCGACTTCTGCCTTAGATACCGAAAGTGAAAAACTGGTTCAAGATGCGCTAGAAAACATGATGCAAAACCGTACCTCAATTGTGATTGCCCATCGCTTATCCACGATTCAAAATGCCGATTTGATTGTGGTGATGCATAAAGGTGAAATCATTGAACAAGGAACCCATACCGAACTCATGGCAAAAAATGGGACTTATGCCAAATTGGTATCACTCCAAAGCTTTGAACAGGCCTAACCAGTAATTCTCTTTCCTTTTGTCAAGTATTAAGTGAGTAATAGAGCTTACTTAAAATGAATTACACGTTTATTTTCGTCACGTAATTGTACAGTTGCCGATAAATAGGCAAAACAATAAAAAATCCGCTATTGTAGCGGATTGTATTCGGTAGGTTTTAATTCCTTAGATCCAAGATTAACATAGTAATAATGCACTTTATCGGCTTTATCAAAGGCCCCATTTTTATTTAAATCTTCAACCGTTCGAAAATAAAGGCGCTCTTTTGTATCAACGGTATTCCAATCGATCAACTCATGGTAATCGGTTGATAATTTTTGAAATTCGGAACCGTCCAGTCTGCTTATATACAGACTATTGATGTCGTTTTCATTGCATTTACCGTCTTTGTTGGTATCTAAATCTTGTACTTTATAAACCACGTATTGCTTCTTAATTCGTGCCGCTACCCCATTTAAATAATGCAGTCGCTCAATATGAATTGGTTTATTTGTTAGAGCAATTAAGGTGTCTTTTCCAGGAATTTGAAACTTTACATTGGTCAAATTTCCTGCAATCTCAAACTGATCAACATTGGAAATGGTGTAATTAATTCCGCTCTCGCCGCTATATTTTCCATAATTAGAACGGTCTTTCATATAGGTTAATGCGCCAACTGGAAAAAGCAAAACATCGGTTCCTTCAAATTGAATTGGTAAATCGGCAATCCTATACGAAGAAGTATCTACACTAACCTCTTTTGGTGAGGTATTGGTCGTATCATAAATCACCTTCGGCTGAGGTGCTTCTTCTTTACAACTCCATAAAAACAAAGTGCATAAACCTAATAAACTCCATTTTGTAACTTTCATAATTGAGCTTTTATAAACGAATTGATAAACGCATATTAAAAACACGGGTGGTCATATAATTTGGGATTCCGAATTGATTTTTGGTATAGGCATCCCGCACCCATGTATTGGTAATCGCGTTTTGATTGTTAAACATATTGAATATCTCAACACCCAAAGACAAATCCTTAAACTTCTTCAACCAGTGCCCATCAGGTCGTTGTCCATTTTTCTCAGTAAATACATAAAAAAAGCCAACATCAGCTCTACGATAATCCCGTAAACGGGTTTGATAGGTATAGGCATCTGCATAAGAAGGAGATCCGCCCGGCAAACCTGTATTATAGACGATATTCATGTAAATTTTCAAATTAGGAATATTCGGCATATAGTCTTGAAATAAAATTCCAAATTTTAATCGTTGATCGGTTGGACGAGCAATATAACCTCGGTTGTTTTGGTTTTCCTCCGCTTTCATATAACCAAACGTAAACCAAGACTCTGTTCCTTTTACAAATTCTCCATGCAAACGCACATCCATACCATACGTATACGCAACAGCATCATTATTCGCACGATAGCGAATACGGACATTTTCCAAAGTATAGGTATTTACGTCTTGCATGTCTTTATAATACAATTCCGTAACCAAACGAAACGGACGTTTCCACATCGAAAATCCATAATCGTTTGCCAATACAAAATGTAGCGATTGTTGTGCTTTTACATCGGGATTTACGACTCCAAGTTGATCCCGCAATTCACGGTAAAAGGGCGGTTGGTAATAATATCCGGTAGCCAAACGAAATAGCATATCCTTGTTGTCCAACTTATACGCCAGTTGAAGTCGCGGACTAAATACGGTTTGCCTATTTGACGCTACACTGCGACCAGAAACCATCCAACTGTGCCAACGCATACCAGCATTGGCATACAAGGTTCCTTTGCGCATTCGGCGACTCGTATTCCATTGTGCAAAACCAGAAATACGGTCAATCGATATAAAGTTGGTTTCCCGCACATTTTGAAACGGCACTAATGGACCGACATACGGGTTATACGGCTGATCTACAGGTATATCAATAACCGGTGGATTGATTGAAAATCCAGCCGAATCAATAACTTCCCACTCTACAATTCGATCGCGAATGTTTTCATGGGTATATTTTAACCCCCACTCAAAACGGTGTTTGCCGGTTTGATTGTTTGACCCCTTGACCTCAGCATTAAAAATTAAAGCATCCAAATTGTTGCGCGCATGATTTAATTGCGAACCAATCGCACGGTTAAACGTGACATTTCCAAAGGTCTCTGAACCAATATTGGCATCAACTTCACCTAGAAAATAAGAAGCATCTATATCAAAATATTCTTGTTCTTGGGTATGATAAGCCGAAGCAATAAATCGGTAATTGTTATTGTCATTTGGGGTAAACGTTGACTTAAATGCACCAAACAAGGTTTGATAACGGTCGTCTTCCTGTCCTTCATAAAACACTTGCAATGCAATGGGTTCGTCTAAAGTACCGAAATTCGTTTGTCGCGTTAACGGCTGGTAATTGTACCGATTGGAAGAAGCATTTCCTAAAAAACTAAAATTCCAAAATTCAGAAGGTGTATAATTTAGATTGAACTGCCCATCCCAAAAACGGGGACGAAAGTTGGTTTGGGTTTCCTGACTATTGACCAGCAAGGAATTATCTCGGTAGCGCAACCCACCAATAGCATTCCACATTTTATCCTTAGAAATTCCTTTAGCAGACACAGCACCTCCCAAAAAACTAGCATCCATAGAGGCACCAAACTCTTTAGGTTTTTGATAGGTAATATCCAAAACAGAGGACATTTTATCACCAAATCGGGCTTCAAAACCACCGGCATAAAAATCAATTTTCTGAATCAAATCACTATTCACAAAACTTAACCCTTCTTGTTGACCCGATCGAATTAAAAAAGGGCGGTACACTTCGATTTCGTTGACATAGACTAAATTTTCATCATAATTTCCACCACGCACCGAATATTGCGAACTCATGTCACTGTTGGAGCTGGCGCCTACTATTTTTAATACATTTTCAACACCTCCATTTAATCCAGGGATTTTACGAACAACCTCGGGTGTTACACTCAATATTCCGCGCGCACGGGGACGAATTCCAGTAATAACAACACCTTCCAATTGTTCGTTTTCACTGTCCATAACCGGATTGAATTCGAGTACTTCCTTGGGTTTTACTTCAAATGGAGCGGTAATTTTCTTAAAGGCAACATGATTAAAAACAAGCAAAACCCTTTGATTGGCAGGTACTTCAATCACATAAAAGCCTGTATTATCAGTCGTCACGGTTTTGGATTCAAAAGTGATATTTGCCCCCTCAATCGGTTGGTTCTTTTCATCCAAAACAACACCCGTAATTTTTCCAGTTTGGGCAAATAAGACGGAAGTTACAAGCGTAAACAGCAGTGTGTGATATAATTTTGATAACGTCAAAACAGTTATTTTTTCTTAGTTCGATTAAATGATGATTCAAATATAGTTGAATTTCCGACATTGTCGATGACTTCAATTTTCAAATTATTCGTGCCATCCAATAAAAATCGGTCCTCAAACACATGAGTAATCCGATTTAGTTTGGGTTCATATTCAAACAAAACCCATTGATTATTGAGGTATCCATTGACTTTAGCTACCCCCGATTGTTCGTCTAATAGGGTTAAGTTCAAACTGTTGGAAGTGCTCCAATCTTTATTTTTAGCGGGCTTATACCACGCTACTTTTGGCGGTAAAACATCCGTCGCCAGTTTAAATTTGCCCAACGTTCTAGTGCGAATACTCAACGTAGAATCCTCACGTTTTGTTGTATTGTAAGTTAATTTAGATCCGTTAACTGTTGCAATATAGGTTTTGGAAAGCAAAGCTGTAGGAATTGAATCTGCTTGAAAAGTTACCGTAAATGGAATATGAGCAGGTACTACATCGTTATGGAGTTGAAGTTCGCCATTTTTGACCTCAAACTGTAAATAAAAATCCTCATAAAAAGTCTGAGCAGGAAAATACACCGATACATTTTCTTTCTCCAATACCGCATCTGTAAAGCATTTTATTAAATACGGAGTTTTTAAAACACCATCATCAATTTTTGCAGGTGTATTTGCATATTCAATCGGAATATCAATTCGCGTCTTGTTTCCATTAAAATCAACCACATCGATTCGAGAAATTGCAGTAAAATTGGGCGTAACTTCTATTTTACCACCCCTAATTACATTGCGCATATTGGACCAAGCGTATGGATTATTAAAAAACAATTTTTGAAAACGTTGGTGCGATTTTTTATAGCGTTCGTAGTCAATAAAGGCATTTACATAGCGCGCCTCATCAAAAGGCATTTGGTCAAAAATCACTTCAAAAATTGGATTCCCATTATGACTTAATTGGGTAAAATACGTACCGTTATTATTAAACGAAACATCATCGCGATCATAGGCATTAATCGCAAAGCCAATAGTCCCCATGGCTTTTACTTTCTGAGCCAAATACGTACCATCTGCTTGTAACGACAAACTCAACAAAACAGGACGTTTAGATTCATTTACAACGGAATTGGCTCCTATTGGATAGACCATTAAATTGGTAATGGTGGGTGCTTTAGTATCCTTAATTTGCAAACCAAAATACAGCGGATTAATAATTTTTTCTGTTTGCGAATCCCGAAACTCAAAATGCAAATGCGGGCCATCAGAACCCCCGGTATTTCCAGAAATAGCAATACATTCCCCTTTTTCTACAGGTAATTCTCCTGGCTTAAAATAGGCCTCCACTGCAAACGATTGTTCGGCATACTGCAAAGCTTGAATTTTAGCTTCTATTGCCCCAACCGCTTTTTGCAAATGACCATAAACCGTAGTATAACCATTCGGATGAGAAATATAGATTGCTTTCCCATAACCGTTGGTAGCAATTTTAATACGCGATACATATCCTGCTGCTGCTGCATAGACCTTGAGTCCTTCGCGTTGTTGCGTTTTAAAATCAAACCCAGCATGAAAATGATTGGGACGCAATTCGCCAAAATTTCCAGATAATTGGAGCGGAATATCAAGTGGTGCCTGAAAATAATCTTGGGGATAATTTTGACTAAAAAGCGTAGTCATTGAAAAATAAAAAATTAGTATCCAGCGCATAGAATCAACAATTTTGGCTAAGATAATAAAAGGAAATTGGAGTTAAAAACGAATGCGACTACAAATCTCCAAATTCCTGAATCGCAAAACATTACCTAAAGTGGATAAAATAAAAATTATTTTTTATAGTTTTTATTGGTTTAATAGTGGTAGAATTATAAATTTGTAAGATAAAGTAACGAAACACGTCACGTATGAGTGAAATCACAGAAATCATTGATGCGCTGGAAAAAAAAGTTCAAAAATTGTTTGCTACAATTGACGATTTAGAACATAAAAACCGTGCATTACAGCAACAGCTGCAGCTTTCTGTTGAAGAAATCCAACAACACAAAACCGCTAAGGAAACTGTGATTAAAGATTTTGAAGCACTTAAAATGACCAATGCGTTACTGGGCAGTGACGAATTTAAACGAGATACCAAGCTTAAGATCAATGCACTTATTCGAGAAATCGATTATTGTATTGCCCAATTGGCTGATTAAATATGAACGATAAACTGAAAATCAAAATTTCGATTGCCGATCGTGTCTATCCGCTAACCGTGGAGATGAACCAAGAGGAAAGTTTGCGAAGCGCCGCAAAAAAAATCGATGCAATGATTAAACAGTTTGAAGAAAACTATGCCGTTCGTGATAAACAAGATGTTTTAGCGATGTGTGCCTTGCAGTTTGCTTCTCAATTGGAACAGAAAAAAACAGAAGTAGCTGTTTTAGACACCGGTTCCATAGATCGTTTAGCACAATTGAATAATGCCTTGGAAAAATATCTCAATAAATCATAGAAAAAACGTTCTTAAATAAAGCACAAAAGACACTGCCTACATTAGTTCATTTTTGGTAAACTGAACACTAAC
>Ga0315905_10005185_pt1 | contig 13283 bp, 3 predicted proteins | sample LakEriMetagenome_5_FD_203522 | JGI IMG/M metagenome (GOLD analysis project Ga0315905, IMG submission 203522) | Freshwater fungal communities from buoy surface, Lake Erie, Ohio, United States - Buoy 4 MA121 | ecosystem: Environmental > Aquatic > Freshwater > Lake | place: USA: Lake Erie, Ohio... | reverse complement strand
CCCGGTGGTGAATATTGTGTTCTCCTGAGGACATTTTTCTAAATCCAACGAGATTCGAGCGTACTCGCTTGAGGTCACTTGGAATTTTTTGCTGTAAATCAACAGTCGAGACGACTCAGGATATGCCATTTGACAAACATTATCGGAGTAACGCTGAAAAGAAATGTAGTAATCCGTTCCTGGCTGGTCGATGCGCAAATCAGGAAATGCAACATGTCCTGGTGAAACGCCTGAAATTGCTTTGCATGGCGCTTCGGATGACGATGGGACCCACAGGTGATTCACGTTCACACACGCACATTCAGAAGAGAATTCGTCCGACGGACAACCAATGCATTGCAGCAATCTCGCACGAACACTTTGTCCATCAACCACCGCCTTTCCGGTTCCATCACGCAAAATGAGGACTGGACCACATCCTTTTGCAATTCCGAACTGAGTCGATCTCACTGCGATAGGCGCCGGACATTCAGAAGGCCAAAAATCGAAGGGATAGTATTGTGTCTGCACCGGAAACGGTTGAGAGTATACTGAAAATTCGTGAAACTCTCCGTCGACAACCCTGAAAGGGTCAGAATCTACAGTGGGAACTCCAGGCCAGTCCGTCGAGTATCGAACGCGAACTTCCAGGCCGATTGACCATTCCGCCACCAGCTTGACAGCGTCGAACGTTGCGAACCCATCTACCCCCGTGAAGACCTTCAATGCACCTGTCAAGTCTGTGAGATTGTTTTGGAAAATTGCTGACGATGAGTCTTCTGGCGGTACCAATTGCATCGAGACAGAAAATTTGGCCGGGACTATTCGACCGAATTGATCTACTGCCTTCACTGTTGGTCCAGGAATCATTCTGGCATTGTAATATGACGGGTTGCCTGGCTGTATAATGGGCTTTATAGCCGTGAATGTGCGAACGGCAAAGAAACCTGACGGTGTTTTAATAGATGTCGCTTGAACCTGAAATAAGATGCTATACTCTTCGGATGGCATGCCAATTACACCCAAGTTCGTGAACGTTGCAAACCCGTCCTTCGGCACCACCACGGTCGATCCGGTCAAACTCGACTGATTAAAACCAGAAATACTTGCCTCGATCACATTGGCACCAGCATCCTCTACCAAATTGCCATAAGCATCTAGCACCCGTATCCGAGGCTGCACCGACAGCAAAAACCCTGATGCAAGTGACCCTGGCTCTCTAACCATTTCCAGCAAATTTACCGTGGTGTGCTTGACTTCGAAGTAGCTTGAAAAGACAACATCAGGTATACCAAAGATAAATCCATTGCTGTCTGACACCAGGAAATAAAGAGTAAATTTTTCTTGTTCACACGGCTGTACGCAACTCGACAACATAGACGACATGTCTATCCGTAAGTCGGTAAAAGACACTACACCGCCGTTTGCCGCCACTACCTTGGTTCCCTGCAGGATGTCATCTGCCACTATATTCCCCCTCGCGGGAACAGCACCGATTTGCACCGTAACCTCATTTGAAGCAGCAGCTTGAAGTGCATAGTCGAAATCTAGAAGATCAAGCACCGGCTGGATCGCAAATGGTTTTCCTGCTGTTGCATTACCTGGCTGGACTGTGATCTTCAGATGTATCACATCTAAACTTTCTACGTTAAACAGATTCGAGGCTGTGCTCAACTTGGAATCGATATGGGTAAATATCAAGCTCAATCTCGATCCAGGTTCGACGATACGTGCTCCTGGAAATGAAATCAATCCGTTTTCCACAGACGCTGTCGTCTGACCTGAAATGCCGCGAGGCTTGCTTGACAGCTGCACGCTCACATTGCCAGCTGAAATGTTGATTTGAACCCCGTTGGTATCCAACACTTGCACAACCAAATTTCCTATCTCGGTGTTTTGCTTGACACGACGAGGCAATATACTACTACCGTCAACACCAGCAGCAGTCCCAGGCTGCTGTGCAAGCACCAGGCGTGATATCTTGATGACCTCAAAGCTTCTAGAGATGTTGTAGATTATGCTGCTGGACAAAAGATTGCCTTCATTGCATGCATCTTGTCCCTGACCCCAGCACATGTTACAAGCATCCCTGATTGGACCTTGAGCGGCAACGAGATTTTCAGCAAATCCACTTGGACATTGAGGCATTACAGCGTACCATTTACACGTCTTGAAGGCCAAGCTGTACGTCCTTGTCCTTGCTGTCGTGGATATTCTCAAGTTTTCAAAAATGGCATATCCTGCATTTGGATCATAGTCAGCCAAGTCTGGTCGAACTGACACCCAGTCGGCAAATGCAGAACCCAAAATGTATTCTCCCGCAGCAAATTCTTGACCATTTCCATTCATCAACAGGGCCTGTACACTGATAGGACACGAAAAATCGTTATTATATTGGTCCAGTACCTTTACAGCAACTGAGCCACGCACGCGTTCATACCCAACACTGCGCTCGGGCACTGAAAGAATTCTAATCTGCGATGGTTTGCCGCTAAGAATATTCATTGCCGCAGTCTGAACTCTGACAAAAACGTTATCGCCCCCATCCTGTTTCACGGATACGGTGAGCTTCACTTGTTGCCGCACCTCAGTCGCCACCTTGATTGGGGCTAGCATCAGCAAGCCAGATGCCGCACCAATATTAGCTCGAAGAGAAAAGGTATTGATCCACTGCCATGCTGGGTCCTGCCCTGTCATGAGCATCACTCGCTCGGTTTGAGTTACATTCACCGTGAAGTTGGACTGCACAGAAAAAGCTACATTGCCAAAGTCATCAACGAGCCTTAGAATGAATCTGTCGATGCCGACTACATCGAATTTAAGATGTTCTCCGGCTGGAGTGTCGATCACATCAGCAGTTAAAATCAGCTGCTTTATAGGGCCATGTACAATATCAAATAAATTCGAAAAAATGCTTTCGAATGGTCCGATCTGATACAGAAGTCTAGCATTTGTAAATGGTTCCAAGAATGGAGATTCAAAACTCGAGGAGTTTGCCGGCACTTCCAGGCTTATCACGCCATTTCGGGCCTGTACTTGGGCAGGAAGCCCTTTCACTTGTGCTCCCATATATTGAATCGTGAGAGGGAAAGGGCTTGGTGTTTGAGAATCGATAGCCAGGTTTCCAAAACGGTCCACCAACGACACGTTACAAATGTGAGAGCTACCAGTCAGAATGCCCTTTGGAACTTTATGAGCATTACAATTCTGAATGGTTGCTCTCTCTAGGGTTGCAGGCGAAACCGTGAAGGGGATAGAACTCCCAGGAGTAATTCTACACCAATCTGGAAGAGGACATGCTTGACCATTAGTGCATCGTCTTGTGGATAAAGCAGGACACACTTGCAGGGTGTATTCACCTGCTTGATATAGTCCAAATGCCACTTTTACGACACCATCGTTGAATGTGAGCGGATTGGGCGTTGACAAGCAAGAAGACGTGATATCCAGCGTGGAATTTTTCCGAAAATCACCCGCCGCGGTGTCCAGACATCCCTGTGTTCCTCCTGGTGTCGAGTCGCAAATAACCTGAAAAGCTCTAGCTGAATTCAAGCAAGGTTCTCCGTGCCTAGGTTGAATGAAGACGTGCACTGCATCAAAGGGATGACTCAAAGTCGTGAGTCCAGCAGATTGCACTTTTCGGGAAATTTCTTTTACAGGATTGCCCCAGAAGTCTTCTAACCTAAACTTTGCGAATACCCAACTTGTTCCTGCAATCAATGGCGTGCTCATCGAGTTCCCGATCAGTTCTTCCGTCACGAGGTCGCGTAACGGAGCAATCAGAGGATCAATTATAGTCAATTTGGACTGATTGTTATGTACAACTTCAAAAGACGACGTATTTTGTCTCATCTGAATATTGCTAACGCAATTTGCTCCATCAAACTCACAACCCTGAATCACATTGCCTTTCGAGGCCAGGACTATTTTTGCAGGGAACGTTGCCTCGCCATTGATGAAAGAAACCGGAGCATCTGATTCTAAACTTCCTTGTCCATACAAAAAGAACTTAGCAGTCTTGTTGTCGTTATTGAAACATTCAATAGATCCTGTTAAAATGGACTTCGTGCTCTCCTTCGAACAACAGCATGAAACACGGTTGCCCCAGGCATCCAGTAGACTCGCGCGCACCAAAAATGTTATTCCTGCTATCGCTTTGGGATCAAATGCCTCCAACCCTGGTAAGTCAACTTCCAGTTTGAAAACATCATTGTGGACTATCGAAAAGTGCGAGCTCGTGGTATTTACCGTCTGATTTGTACCCGCAAGGTAATCTGAGCCGACCACTTCAAACCAAAACGAGTATCGAGGGTACGAAGTTCCAATCACCAAGTTTTCAAATAAAACTCTGGCATCTGAAACTTGAAGTCGGCGATCCGTGTACTGGCATGCTTCTGCACTGCACGCGGCATCAAGGATCTGTGTACCATCCATCGACCATTTTGCAAGCTTTGCAATGACTTCTGCCGTAGAGTTTGTTGCCCTGTTATTATAGGCATCTTGCAACTCCACCACAATATTTTGCTGTATCACATTGCCAGCTACGTAGCGCGCCCTGAGCGGATCTGATGAATTCAGTACAATAATTTGCGAGACAACGGCATGGTGAACACATAAGCCTGCAGCAGTCACTTCAATGCCACCCACTAGGAATCGCAGTGAAAAGCATCCAGCTGCTTCAAGCGCAAGATCGGTGAAAAACGCCAATCCATTATTTACCGGGACCACGACGTTTCCCTTTAATTCACAAACTGGGTCAGCGTGGGTTACACAACGTCCAGAATCGTGAATAATGGAAAGTAACGCTAAAGTTGAGGCAACCTTGACGCAGCAATCTTGCTCGCAGGCCGGATTCCCGACTTGATCGTCGCACATGCGAATAACAGGTTGTTGAGGAAAGAGCTGACCTGCCGGCACGGCTGCAACTGGAGGCGCTTGAAGGATGAATTTTCTCAAGGTGACCAAAGTCAAAGGACCAAGGTCGGCTATTGCATTGGATGACGTGATTTCTCCTGCGATCTCTCTCCTGCAGTCATACCTGAAACGAATCTTGATCTCACTACTGTCAACGAGGACTCGGACTGCAAGGTTAAAGTGACTGTGGCCAAATCTGATTGGCATTACTGGAGGGTACTCCTCAGCACCGGCCCGTTGAGCCAGTTCAGCCAATGGTAGTGGCATCCCAGCAGTATGTGCCTGTTCTACTCCGTTCTTCAACAATACTGCACAGATAGGACCTGTTGCGTTGTGCGCAAGGTTACCATACCTGTCTACTGCTTTTACATCAACGTCGGGGCCATATGCGCTCGCAAGCCAAGTCAGCCCCAACGCGGGTTCAAATAGCAAGGTTACTGGCTCGAGATGCTGGATGAAGAACTCAAAACTCTGAACAGCTGGCACACTCTCTATGGCGCGAGACGCGTTGAACAATTGAAAACGAATCAAGAATTTCGTCAGATTGCAGCCTGACTTGACACATCGTATGCCAGTCTCTTTGACATCAATACCATAGAATGAAGCAGAACCATCAACCACCGGTGCTGACCAAACTCTAATGGGGCCTCCGGTCTGGAGTGGGTCTGATACCAAAGAGGCATAGATCTGCAAGCCCTTTGTAGGGACTGCATTTCTTCTGTCGTCGCACACTACTAGTTCGAATGGCATCCTCTGCCCAGCCTTGATTGTGGTGTTCAGATCAGTCATGATGTACAGTTTGGAAGCGTCGTTCGGAAACACTCTGAAGGGCAATGTCACGTTGGAAATCACGATTGCATTTGTTTTATCACTGTCCACCGGCCTGTACAACACCACTGAAAACTCCAATGAAAATGACCACCCTTCTCTTGACTTCGTCGAAATCGAGAGACCAGGAAATGGCACCTCGCTCATGACGGTGATGGCATAATCTCGAGTTCCAACCAGCCCTGGAATATGTTTTTGACGAGAAGCGTGTCCAGTTGGTTCTGCTTGTACATACTGTGGAAGATAAGTGTCCGCCACATCGTAATCAATATCTTCAATGTCGTTCCACTCTCTTAGCCGTGCCCTGTACTTGTGAAATCGTGTGCCATTCTGCTCTGAGCATCCGTGTAAATTGTTCAAAGGATGGCTGCGCAACAGCTCGCAGCAACCGTTTGACTTCAGTGTTTGCCGCCTAGACGCACATTCCTCGACGTCACAGATGCGAAGTAGTTCGATGGAGTCACATCCGAACATATAGCCAGAAGGCGGCAAATACGCCAAGCCAGTTAAGGCCCTCACTCGATTTGAATATTTATCCACTAAGATTGACGTAGGTGGCGGTCTGCCTTGCCCTTCAAAAATTTCCTTCGCCTTAACAGAATAAGGCTGGCTAGTAATCTCCATTGCAACAGGAGTGGTGTGTAGTACTGCAAAAACTGATGAGTCCACGTCAGAAACATCATGCACATATTGGTGATCAGTGAATTGGAATCGCACCGAGTACCTCGCAGCTGCGCGGTAAAGGGACACATTGTAATACACAAAGCCCGCCAGTGCACGTCTGCGGGTGCAGTCTGACGGGCTTACAGGGCACACGATCTGCGCTCCAGTCGGAGTTTCCAACAATTCTATCGATACCTCAGTCGAAAAGTCTTGTTCAATAACGAATCCTGCTTCATCCAACACGCCTACTTCAAACGTCACCCATTTTCCGGCTTCTGCAATTATTGGTTGCTGTCGTATCTGAAGTTGAAAAGGACGCCCTGCAGGCACCTTGAAAGTGCTAGAGACTACTGACCGACCATTTGCAGTGCGAAACATGAGCTGCACCGAGCGAAAGGCAATTAAGGAACTTAAATTCACGAAGCTCGCGTAGCCTTCTAGCGCATCTCGCGAAATCGAGCCCAAACTCGGTGAATGTTGGCAGGGAACAATATTATTATGACAAACCAAAATGCCGTCTCGCCTAATTTCATCCACCGATTTATATCCAAATGATGTGCTTTCGTAGCTCTTCACGGGTCTTGGTTGCACACACGATGCATCAAGATCACAATCGCTCCCGACCGCCAAGGTTAACGTCAGTTTATCTTTTGTGATCAGATTGCCAAACGAATCGGTGACCTGCAGTATCAGACGCCCAGGCATCAGGTGGGCCCTACTGAAGTTGCTCGGTTGCTGACAACCCGCGCACAATATCGAAACTGCATCTGCACCTGATCGATGGTGAGTCACGTGAAACCCGATACTGGTAGTCGTGATTGGTTTCTGCGCACAAGTCGAGTCGTCGATGCCATCACAGCGTGGATACCTGAACTTGAGTCTATACCACCCAGCCCTGTTTACTCGGAATCCAGTACATTCAACCAATCCATCTCGCCCTGAGCACACGGCCTTTTCCAAGCAACCCTCCCCTGGATTGTTCCCGAAAACAAGACCCCGTTTGAGAGGATTAGCGACAATTGCTCTGTCTACCGCATTCAACAAGTTGAGTGGTGAAGCAGAGACATTAAACGATGCTTTCTGCTGTCCCGTGTAACCGGGTGTGGCAGGACACTTGGCCGAGCAGAGAATGCCACCAGTATCACATACACCAAGGCAGGGTGATGCAGATCGATTCGACAGAGCATCGAGCGACTCGTTTCCCATCTGTAAACAATTGGACGCTCCTCCTTCCTGATACTCCAAAATTACATCGATTTTAAAGACAGTCAAGCTGGCTAACTGATTTTGATCGCGCTTTGCGTACAAAACACGCATGAGCAAGGGGACAGGCTCTGGCGGAAATCGTGAACTAAAGATTGTCGTGCTGATACTGCTGAAATACTCAGAAGCAGTAATGTCCTGCGGCTGACTCAACACTTGGAGGCTTGATACGCGATAAACGTTGAACGGTGTTGAGGTATTCTGAATTCGGCGGCCATTTAACACCAGCGAGTCTGATCCACATATTGGAAAGCTTCCAGCCCAACGGCACAGGTCCATGGTGACAACAGAAATAAAAATGCCTAAACCTACCTGATACTCGACTTGCTCATTTGTACCTTGGGTGCAGCCCAACGTGATGCCTAAGTCCGTAAAGGCAATTATGGAGGAAGTACTTTGGAAAAATAGCTCGTTGTAAGAGCATTTTTCGCATTGGAGATAAACCTGACTGGTATCCACTGGATCACCCACGCTATCGAATTCAGAAGCTCCGGCACGGAACTCCGAAACCTTGACAATAAAGTTTGTGCGTATCGAAATCGGATTCATAGCTTCATCGGAAAGCAAAAGTCGTGGTTGGTGTTCAAACGCCTGGACCCGTGCGGGAGGGATGCAGCTTGGATCTCCACAGGACTTGTAGGGAAAGCAACGGTCTGTAGAAGCTACATTTGAAGGCTGCTGCAGCCAAGTCAGTCGGCTCAGCCTACCAGCGACCACTTCAAATGGTACAGACTCGGCTTGAAAACTTCGAGATACAAATCGAAGAAGATATTGGCCCGCGACATCGATCTGCAAATTCGTAAATTGCGCATAACCACCCACCGTACGCACACGGGTGTCTCCAAGTAAAGCAACTTCATTAGGTCGTGCCGACTGAATAGTCTCGATGAGGACCTCCATTTCCTCCCCACTTAGAGGCACTAAATTTTCGTACACGTCCACAAAGCCAACAGCAGGCTGAGGGTTCAAAGGCAGAAGGCTTGTCGCGCTTGTTGGAACGATTGCCGGATCTGTCCAAAGCTCGGTCCGTGGCTGTACCTGGATCCTGATATTTTCCAGCCCGCCCGAATTCGAAACGATTGGTTGACTAATTGCTGCACGGATGGTAGGATTTGCTCCAGATCCGATGTTAGTAGTGCCGAAGCGCAACACAAAGGTGCCCGAATTTCGAAGGACAAGATTCGTGAAGCGCACCAGGCCCGAAAATGCATCTACAGGATATTGGTTCGGGCTATATTCGAGAATCACTGGACAAGATGCGGTCGGACAACGATAAACTGGGCCAACCACTCTGGCAGGGTCCCTGACATCCTGAATCTCAATGGTAGTTTTAAACGACGCCTCACCATAAATCGAATTGTTGTACTGGTCAACCAGATTCAAGATGGGCATTTTGGACAACGCAACACCCGCCCGAGCTGTGCCCGCCGGTTGTCGAAGGATGAGAAAAGTGTCGGGCTCTGCAGGCAACACGGTAATCGGGTAGGCCAGGCTCTGCATGCCATCTGATATGAAGCGCAGCCGATGCTCGCCAGCCGCAAGAATTCTGAGATCTGTAAAAATTGCTCTGCCGTTGCGTGACAATATGTCTTTTGCCGTCTCAGTCAATTTTCCACTCAACCCTGCCATTAGTCATGGCGTGAGGCCCAATAGAAGCACATCAACATGCAAGCATGAGTGGCGAGACGCATTTTGAGGCCAAGTTTGAACAGATCGCAGTTTTGCGTGAGATAGGAAGATGCGGAAAAAGGAAGCATGCAGGCTGCAGGCACATAACAATCGATCCTGGGCAGACGCTGGTGCTGGTGGACATTATATCACGAGATTGATACGCATCAGCATGGGCATTGCATATTTTTTTGGGGCGACAGGAGACAGCTGCTGCTGCGAAACGTCAATACTCCATGCATACCTGTCCGGCAGACGGGCACTTCGACTTGTGAATCAATGAAGATGCATCCTTGAAATTCTTGGATTGCAACTCGAATATCGAAGTCCCAGTCTGCCACATCTTCCCAACCATCGCATTCAGATCCTGCTCTAGGATCGCGCATGTTAAACTTTCTCACCCATACTGTCGGAAATTCGTATCCCGTACATGGCTGAAGACTTGCATCCGGCCAGGCTCCACCAGGCGATGATCGCACGACTTCACCCGCTCGAATCTTTGACTGGGGTGGAGAAGGTAACGTGACTGCACCGCACTGGCATTTCTTGCTTGCAGTCGCAATATAGTTCCAAAGCGGATCGTCTGGAATGTAGATTTGGCCCTTCAAGACCTTGAAGGGCGCAGTGATGACTGCGATAGGTGAAAGCGGCAAGCCTGTAGCGAAACGGAATCGATAGATTGACTCAGGATTTTCAATCATGAGATCAGTAAACGTTGCAACGCCGTTCACCGTTTGCACGATTGTGGTCCCATGCAGTTTCGAACATCCCGGGTTGTTTGAGATGGATGCTGTCACAGGAAAGATGACATCCTTGCAACCTCCGTATCCGGTACAAAAGCTGGCATGTTTTCGCCCGAACATGTCGAGCAACGCAACCTGCGGCTGTTTGCCTAGCGTGTGGCGATTCCTCGGCCCGCCGGCTCGAGCTATTGGCCATCCTGCTATCGGGCCCGCCACTGCCTGGCCGTGAGGCGCTTCAGCGCTCAAGCCAACAACGCCTTCCATTGAGGGATCCCCCTGGGGCGCTTCCAATATAGAATGTAAAGTAAACCCGCCTGCATTCTGTGCATCATCTGCACCACCAGCAGGCCTGCTTTGTCTGCCATCAATGCGGGCGTAGCGCAAAAGTGCGCCTGTCGCCGCCCTCGTGCCGGATGCGTTTACGCGGCGTCCGTGCGAAGAAGCTGTGCGGTCTGCGTCTGGCTCATTATCTGGACTCATGTGCGTAGAAACAGCAGCAGAGAGCAGCATCACGACGCAGAGCGCATTCCCATGCATCCTCGTCCGCCGCGGCACCGTCCTGGGGTGGCGATGCGCAGCCGGCGTGGTGTTGTTCTGGGGCTCTCGCACTGCTGCCGTGCACACGCCTGCGCAGCGGTGTGCGTGCGCGGGCCTCTCGGAGACCCCGCCGGGGCATGTGCGCTCCGCAGGCATCCAGAGCGCGGAATCGCACGGGGCGAGGCGTCCGAGCCCGCAAGAGCACACCAGCGAGGGCTTCAGCGTGCGAAAGCAATGTGCCCGTCGGCGTCCGCGCCAGCCCGGCGCAGCTGCCTTGCTTATCAGCGCGCCGCACCGGGTGCCCGCTGCCCAGCTCGAATTTTCCCTCGGCACACGACGCTTGAGCAACAATGGGCTGACCACGAACCTCTCCCAAAACTTTTCAGAGGTTGAGGATGCGTCATGATGCCATGAAGGCGTACGTGCAGGCTCTGGACGCGCGAGATTTCGTGCTCCTCTGTAACGTCGTAAGAGAAGAGCGCCGCCGCCGGGAGAGCAGCGCGGCGGGCTTCACCGTCATCGCTGGCCTGCTGGACCTTCTGGAGATGACATCGACTGCGGCCTTCGGGGCGATAGGCGCGGTCGTCCCGGGCACGCGCGTGCACATCCTGGCGCGCGTGTGCAGACGCGCCAGGAAAATTGTCGACCGTGCGCTGCTCGCATCGCTGCTGGGGCTGGTGCTCAGGCCGAAGCCCTCGGCCAGCAAGCAGCAGCTGGAGTCGCTCGCATTCGGCCGCCTAGGGTCGGGCACGGTCCAGTTGCTGCTGGACAGGGGGATGGACAGCCTGATCGCGCCGTTGATAGACCGCATGCAGGTGGCGGTGAAGCAGCAAGCATGGGGAGGCTTGCGCTCGTTGCGAATAGCGGGCTGTCCGAATATCGAAGTCTATAATAGCGGAGAGGAAGAGCCACCCGCGTGGGAAGCCCCTGCAGGGCTGTCCTCGCCCATGATCCAGCTGTGCCAGCTGTTGCCCAGCTTTTGTCTGCTCGAAAAGCTTGAGCTCGTCGAGAGCGGCCTGAGCAATGAAGCAGCCTGTCAAATTGCGGAGGGAATCGCCTCTGCGCGAAACCTGAAGACCCTCGACCTGTCTGGCAACGATGTGAGTGCACTTATTTGTCAGCAAGGATGCTCCAGGGCCTCGTGGCGACTATGCGACCCCTGTGCCTTGCATCCGACCCTGAACGCCGGCACATGTACTTGTTCTCATGTTGCATCGTGCAGGCCAACCTGTGCTGAACTGACGCACTGGGGCCGCAGATCGGGGAGGAGGGCGCGCATTTTTTGGCCGCGGGCCTCGACGGCGGAACCGAAGCACACGGAGGGCCCCTGATACAATTGGAGCGACTGGATCTGAGCGCCAACGACCTCCGGGGAGGAGTGAACGCGCTGGCTTCCTACATCATGCGCAATAGCAACCTGCGAGAGTTGAACTTGTTCAACAACGGCGTTGACGACAGAGAATGGGTCGACTTGATGGCAGCACTGGGTCGCGCGTCGCAATTGACTTCTCTGAATTTGGGGTTCAACAACATGGGAGTGCACGGAGCCGCGGGGCTCTCAGAAGCCATCATCCGAGATGGTGGCTTGTGCGCCCTCGGTGAACTGTGCCTGGGGTCAAACGACCTAGGAGACTGTGGAGCATGTGCGCTCGCCCAAGCCCTGGGGTACCTCACGCGCCTGGTCCGTCTCGACTTGGACGAAAACAACATCAGTGCCAAGGGCATGTTCTACCTAGCTTCGCACCTTGTTACGCTGACCAAACTCTCCCAGCTCCACCTTCAGGGGAACCCCTTGAATGAGGAGGGCACTTCCCACCTGCTTTTTCTGATGCCGTGCAACAAGGCGACGTGTTACGTCGACCACTTCTATCAGAGCCTGCACCCTTTCTTGGACCGCATCGTAGTGGGCAAATATCCTGATTGACGCAGTGCTATTATTTTGTGCTTGTAATTTTCCTGGCATTTGCGCCTCCCAGATATGCTGTCCTTTTGAGACAGGATCGTGCGTGTCCTCGCGAATGCAACGCGTCCTCTCAACGTTTTGTATCCCGACAGAAGGTTGCCAGGCCTTTGAGTTTCCCGAGGTCATGGGAGTGAATGACGAATGCCTCTCGCTTGTCTTGTGATTCATGTGAGTGAGTGACCTGTGTCTCTCGCTTCTAAATGTTTTAAAAATAATAATTTTTTTCTTTTTCTTTTTTGTGAGTGGCCAGTGTCTCTCGCTTGTCTTGTGTTTGGGTCACGTGTTCCTAAACACTAAACCCTAAACCCTAAACCAATGTCTATCGCTTGTCTTGTGTTTGGGTCAAGTCTTCTCACCGGATCCTCTAAAAATGAGCGTCTGCCATTCCTGCGCGTGTACCGGCGCAGAAGGATCACTCCACTAGGAGGAATCGGTACTTTGAAAGGACGCGTTACACTTTGAAAGGAGGGGTTACACTTGTCCCCGTTCAACACCCGGTATCAAACCAAACGCCGCCGACCTGCTCGGAACGGGGGGAGGGGGAACGGAACCCCCTGCAGAGTGTACTGTGCGCAGGCTGGCTGCGGCTTTGGCTCGCCGGGGAGCGAGCAGCAAAGGGAAACCTCAATGTGCTCTCTCTCTCTCTCTCTCTCTCTCTCTCTCTCTCTCTCTCTCTCTCTCTCTCTCTCTCTCTCTCTCTCTCTCTCTCTCTCTCACAGATGGCT
>Ga0315905_10005179_pt1 | contig 13290 bp, 4 predicted proteins | sample LakEriMetagenome_5_FD_203522 | JGI IMG/M metagenome (GOLD analysis project Ga0315905, IMG submission 203522) | Freshwater fungal communities from buoy surface, Lake Erie, Ohio, United States - Buoy 4 MA121 | ecosystem: Environmental > Aquatic > Freshwater > Lake | place: USA: Lake Erie, Ohio... | reverse complement strand
ACCGAACACAATTTCCTTGCTTTCATGGGATGGCCTTTCATGGGGGTGGCCATTCTTATTATGCTGCTGATGATGTGGAAGCTCGAATTCATCGCCAGCATCCTCAACCTGAAGGCATTCGCTCTGACCATCCCCTCCCAGTTGTGCGATGTGTGGGCAGAGGATGCCTACGCGAAAGCGCGGGAGTATTCCATCAGTTCGACGAAGTTCTCGCTGATCGAATCGACTTTCTCGTTAGCACTGGTATTGGTGTTTTGGTTTGCGGGCGGATTCTCCTGGTTTGATTCACTATCGCGCCAGTGGTTCGCAGGATCGCCGATTCTCATCGGCATGGTCTTTCTCGGCATGCTGTTCCTCGGCCAATATCTGCTCACACTTCCGCTGTCGATCTATGACACGTTTGTGATCGAGGAAAAATTTGGGTTCAACAAAACCACATCGAAGACTTACGTCATCGATCAAATCAAAAGCCTCGCTCTCGCCGCAGTGTTAGGCATTCCGCTGATCGCAGCGGTGTTGTGGATTTTTCTTAACGTTCCGAATGCCTGGCTGTGGGCGTGGTTGCTGTTCTCGGCATTTCAGTTGATAATGATGTGGCTCGCACCCGCAGTAATACTGCCGCTGTTCAACAAGTTCGAACCGATGCCCGAGGGCGAGTTGCGCAGTGCCATCGAAGTCATGGCGAAGAAGTGCCAATTCCCGATTTCCGGGCTTTACATCATGGATGGCTCGAAGCGCTCGACCAAGGCCAATGCATTTTTCACCGGCTTCGGCAAAACGAAAAAAATCGCGCTGTTTGACACCCTGCTCGCCAAGCACGACACCGCAGAACTCGTTGCGATTCTCGCCCACGAAATCGGTCACTTCCGTTGTAAACATATTCCGCAGCGACTCGTCGCATCGCTTCTACAATCGGCCGTGATGTTTTTTCTCATCGGTCTCGCCACTGATCCGCATGGAACATTTTCGCGCATGTTGTTCAATGCCTTCGGTGTGGCGGATATTTCTCCTCACGTCGGGCTTGTTTTATTCGGGCTGATCTTCGCTCCCATCGGGCGGTTACTGGGGATCGTTTCCAACCAATGGTCGCGGCGCCATGAATTCGAAGCCGACTCGTATGCCGCCGAGCATACAGGATCAACTGCTCCGTTGATGTCCGCATTGAAGAAGCTCTCCACCGACAACCTCAGCCATCCCACGCCGCATCCACTTCGGGTTGCGCTTGATTACTCGCATCCGCCGCTTAGCCAGCGACTAGAAGCCTTGGCAGGTCGTATGCAGTAAATGCCAGCATCACTTGCCTCGCCCTGGGCCAGGCCTGCGCTGCTTTTGTTCCGGGCGTTGTGGAGCTTTTGTTTGGGGAGTCTTTTGGGCAGCGGGAGCCTTTGTTTTGTCAGGCTTCCATTTTTCTTTCGTTCTTTTGCCACGCGGCGTTTCGACTGAATTGCGCGAAGACTTTTGCGCGGCGCCAGATGTCTCGCCATCGATTGTGAAATCAACAAATTTGCGTTCGAAGTCAACCTTGCCAACGCGCAAGCGGACAGACATTCCTGATCGGAACTCGCCGCCACTGCGGGAGGTGAAACGAAGTCGTGCGGCATCGAAATACCAATCCCCCTCGGGAAGGTCCTCACGCTTGACCACTCCCTTCATACCGATGGCGATGGCCTCGACAAACAAGCCCATCGGTCGCACTTCGGTGATCATACCCTCGAATGTCGGCGCATCTTTTGAATCTGCCGCTTTGCCAAGCCATTCCATCAGCTTGAGTTGTTTGGTCTCGCTCTCTGCACCAGCGGAGGTGCGCTCGGTGGTCGAAATGTGCTGGGCGATCTGGGTCAACTCGCGCTGCGAGGGAGTGCTGTCACAGTGTTTCGGAGCATTCGACAACGAGGACTGCAGCGCGCGGTGGACAATCAGGTCCGCATAGCGCCGGATCGGACTGGTGAAATGACAATAATCGACTTTTGCCAAACCATAGTGCCCCAGCGGGTCGACATCGTATGCGGCGCGTTTGAGGCTTTTGAGCAATCCTAGTTTGATGACATGCTCGTCGGGATTGCCCTTCGCGGCATCGAGCAGTTGTTGCACATGCACACGATTGCTCAAGTCGCCGACCTTGTATCCGAAGCCTCTTGCAACCTCCGCGAATGAATTCAACTTGGCAAAATCCGGGTCTTCATGAACCCGATAGACGACGGGCTTTTGCTTGCGTTTCAGCACTAGAGCGACCGCATCATTCGCCGCCAGCATACACTCCTCAATGAGCTGGTGACTGCTGGTATGAATCACCTCGCGCACCTCGCAGGCCAGGCCCCTGTCATCGAGGATCACGCGAAACTCGGGAAATTCCAGGTCGAGCGAACCATTCTTGTAGCGCAGTTCCCTCATGCGTGAAGCCATCTTCCACGACTCCCGAACCATCGCCGTGGCAGCGGCATCGCCCGATTGGTCGCCGTCCAGCATCGCTTGGGCCTCTTCGTAGGAAAGTTTTGCCCGACTGTGAATCACGGCATCGAAAAACTCGGCTTTACCGACACGTCCGCTGTCGTCGATTTCCAGCAGCGCACATTTTGTTAGCCGATCCACGTTCGGTTTCAACGAGCAAATGCCGTTGCTCAATTCCGGCGGTAACATCGGCAATACGCGGTCGACGAGATACGTGGAATTGCCGCGCTTCTGAGCCTCCTCATCCATCGCGCTGCCCGGTTTGACATATGCCGAAACGTCGGCGATGTGCACGGCGAGTCGCCAACCTTTGGAAGTCCGTTCGACCCATATCGCATCGTCATGATCCTTGGCATCGGCAGGATCGATGGTCATGACAAGCCGATCACGCCAGTCCTGACGACGTTCGATCTCCTCGCGCGGAATGATTTCCATCGTCGCATGGGCCTCGGCCATCACTTTGTCGGTGAACGCCGTGCGCAGTCCGTTGCGATGGATCACCGAGAGGATGTCCACGCCGGGATCACCTGGCCAGCCCAGCACCTCAACCACTCGGCCCTTCGGTTTATCCTGCGGTCGATCCCAGTTGTCCAGTTGTAGAACCACCATCTGGCCGTTTTGCGCGGTGCTGTCGACACTTAGATCGATGGAACCTTTCAATGCGACATCGTCCACCTCAACCCAGGTGAATTTTGCCTTGCGCCGAAAGATGCCGACCACCTTACCGCTGCGGCGCGAAAGCACCTCCATAACCTTAACTTTCGGCGCCATCTCTTCGGGATTCGCCACTTGAGGACGCGATGTTCGCGCGGGTCCCGGGCCTTTTCCAAATACACTGACCAGCACCTTGTCACCATCTAGGGAAGTTCCGCAGTCGCGCTGCTCCGCACGAAATCGGTCGAACTTCGTGAAATCCATGGCCGCGTTTTCCGGCGCGTCGATATCCGCATAGACCCAGGCGAATCCTTTCGGAGAAAAACGAATGGTACCGACAAATTGCTGGGGTTCCTTCGCAGGGGCGGCCACAGCCCGAAGCGGGAGTTCAAGTCTCGACTTTTTTCCCTCCCTGACTTTACCCTCAGCAATCAGTTTCCGCAGAATGTTGCGCAACGCGGCGCGGTCATTCGAATGGATTTCCATTGCGCGCGCCAGTTCACCCTGTTCCATGGCCCGGTAATTCGGTGCCGCCATGAACCGCAATACGGCCTGCTCGTTAAGCTTCATTGAATAAACCCTGCACCATCCCTGCTGAATGGGCAATGGCAAAGTGCGCCGACAGCAATACTCTACATCAGTTCCAGCAGGCGGTCACTTTGTTGTTGTGGCCTGTGAAAGGAGAAATGCCATCAGGTTCTGGAAGTCGTCAGGCGACAGCGTGTCGGCGAAAATTTCCGGCATCAGCGATGTTGCGGATTCGGTGCGCTGGGCAATCCTGCTTTTGTCGATTGACACTTCCTTGCCTGCGGCATCGACGAAAATGATCTGGGCGCCTTCTTCCCGTCGAAACAACCCTGTAAGCGCGGATCCGTCCTTGAGGGTGAAAATGCTGTAGCGGAAGACTCGGTCCACATTGCGATTGGGATCGAGAACATCCTCGCAAAGACGCTCAAGCCCGCGATGACCGATGCCGTCCAGCTCGGGACCCACCCTGCCGCCCTTGCTTCCAATGCAGTGACAAATGGCGCAGTTGATTTGAAAAACTGCGGCGCCTTTTTCCTTACTGGCTCCGCTCTTAGGAAAAGCCGCCTGTCTTTCCCTGGCAATTTTCTGCAAACGCTCGTCATTCGGTCGGATTTTTTCGGTTAGCTCCGCCACCCGCGAGGCAAGCTCAGGACGAACAGCAAGAATCTTGTCCTTTACCATTCTCTGAGCAAGTAGTGATGCCGGCGCCTGCCCATTGGCAACCGCATTTATCATCAAATCTGCGCCCCCAGCGCTACCGCAGAGCGCGCTTGCGATGATCAACGCGAAGCGCTCTGGAGCCACGCGCAGGGTACCCATGAGCATATTGCGACTCTCCACAGTATTGATCAGCGCCAGCGGTTGAACGAGCTCGCCACGATTTTCAATCGGAATGCGCGGATCATTCAGCATTGATTCAACTTCTTTAAGATGAGCTGCCGCATTAAGAGTTAGCAATGCTCGAATGCAGGCCAATCTGACTTCGATATCACCAGTGGAATTGTTTGTGAGTTCAACTAACGATTTTTCTAGTCCGCGAAGCTCCAGTTTTGTTGCCATTGCTGCCGCAGTCTTCTGTCGCGCAGGATTCGGCGGACTTGTCGGCACCAACAGTCGCCCCGCCAGTTGACCGGCCCAGGTTTTCATTTGATCGCTCGGTTTCATTCCCCGCTCTTCCATGCCTTGCGACATGGCTTGGAAAAGGCTGACTTGTGTATCGAGATCATAGGTGGAATCTCCGTCCAACAACCCGGCGAGCGCATCCATGGCCGACACCTCACCATAGCGGGCGATGTGTTTCACCCATTGTTGATTGGGTTTCCCGTCAACTGGAAACCTTGCCAAGCAGTTGACGAAGAACGAAGCCGCTCCCGCGGTGGGCAGGCCTAACGTGACATCGGCGATGGCATGGGCATCGGCATCGGACAGCTTGAGTTGGTCGATAAAAGCAAAACCCTCCGGCAGCAGCAACTGGTCGCGCAGGGCCTTCCTGACCTGATAGACGAGATGGGTATCGTCAGCCAGCGTACGTTGCCGCAGGGCCAACAGCGGCGGAATGTGCGCGGTTGACGGATGCCTCGCAAGGGCATCAGCGGCGGCGCGGGCAACGCATCCTTCTTTGTCTTTCAATCCCTTGTAGATTAATTCCAGCTCGACTGGTTTCCAGCTTGGGCGTTCCACCAGAATGCGCATGGCATGGGTGCGCAGCAACCTATCCGAATCAGCCGCTGAGGAAGCCAGTTCGGCATTTGTTAGAACGCCGAGTCTTTCGAGAATCCATAACGCTCCCGTGCGAAGATTCAGGTCTGCATGAGAACTTTGCGCGGCTGAGCGAACGGCTTTGATCACATCTTCACCACCCTGATCGGCGAGGAAGTTCAACACGGCGAGACGATGGGCGAGACTCGGGTCGCTGAGTCGGGATACTTTTTCCGCGACACTAAGTGAAGCGAAATCCGGGCGCTTGCGCAGCAATGGCTTTCCTTCCGAGCCAACCCTCACCACGCGCCAGATTCTTGCGCTATTGCGATCCCGACCCGGATGATTGAGGGGTACTTCGACATGGGCGATAATGCGATTGTAAAAATCTGCGATGTAAAGTGCGCCATCGGGGCCGAACTGCACGTCAACCGGGCGAAACCACGGATCCTTGGAAATGACAAGGTCAGGCATTTCAACGGCAAGTCTTGTCGATCCATGCTCCTCCACCCGGTCGCGGTTCACCCGGCTGGTCACCACATTGCCAAGCAGGAAATTGCCTTGGTATTCTGCAGGCCACAACGGTTCTTCACAGGTGATGAGACCAGAAATCGCGGTCGACCCATGGTTGTGCGTGAGCATTTGCGGAGCATAACCAAGACCGTCGTGCGGTTTGCCGAAGACCGGATAAAAGCCTCCGTAGATATTCTGATAGATCGGCATCGAATGGCAATCTGAGGTATACAGATTGCCAAGCGGATCAAAACACAAGCCGAAGACATTTGCCTGGCCGTCGCCAAATTTTTGGATGCTTGATCCATCGGGTTGGAAACGGAATGTTCCTCCGCTCATTTGGAACGGCTTGCCGTCGCCGCCCTTCATGATCGAATCATTCGCCACTCCCTGACCGCCGTACATCCATCCATCAAAGCCGCGGCGGAAATTGTTGGCCAGATTGTGATGGTCCCTTGTGGCAAAAGGACCAAGCACAACGTCGCGTCGATCCGCCGTGCCGTCGCCATCGGTGTCCTCAAGCCGAACGACGTTGGGAATGGTAAAAATGACCGCGCCATTCTTATAGGGAGCCACCGCATCCGGCATGATCAATCCATCGGCAAACACCTGGTTTTTTGCGGCGCTACCGTCGGCTTTGAAATCCGATAGTATTCGAATCCGGTCACGGGGCGTTTTGTCGTTGGCGGATTCGATCGGGTAATTGTTCGCTTCCGCCACCCACAAGCGTCCAGCTGCATCAAAGCTCATCGAGATCGGCTTACCAATGTCCGGCTCCGATGCCACGAGTTGAATCTCGAATCCCTCCGGCACAGTAAAGGACTTCTTTTCATCGACCGGGCTCAACCATTGAGTGGATCGAATCATTTCCGCAAAAACATCCTCGGCGAGAACGTCGGCGGTTGCCGAAATCAGCATGAGCATGGCAGCAACTGCTTTCATTGGGGAAACCATCTTGTTGTTACTTGTCAGGAGCGAGTTCGGGTATCGTCCACATCTCACTGCGGTCCTTGAATTTCTCACGCAGGGCGCGCACTTCCTCGGCGCTGACGGCTGGTGCATTATTACCGAAATTGGCTCGCACGTATGTCAAAACATCGGCGACTTTCTGATCGTCGAGTCCGCTTGGTGGCATCGGGATCGGATTGCCGGTGCCATAGGGCTCCCCTTTGACGGTCACTGGACCAGAAAGCCCGTGCAAGAGCATTTTGATGGGTACAGCTTTGTCGCAATTAACCCATTCACTGCCTGCGAGTGGTGGATAAATTTTGGCCAATCCCTGCGCGTTGGCCTGGTGACAGTTCAGACAGAGCGAGTCGTAGATTATCTTGCCGGGATGTTCGGGTGGGGGAATTGCACCACCAATACGGGTCACGAAGTCCCGCTGAGTGTTGTCGCCTCCAAAGGACAGCTTGCCGATAGCGGGTTGCCATTGCGGTTTGAGCGCGTTGACGCTTTGAGTCAATGCGTAGTCGATGAACTTATCGCGTGGCTGTGTGGATGCCACCGCGGGTATTTCAACTGCCTCGGGCTTTGCAACATAGGTCGATGCAACGATAGCCTCGAGCCGCACTCGCGCGGCTGTATCGGCAGCGCGCTCTTTCAAGAGCGCAACAGCTTCAGGATCACGATCCGACCACATGCCTGCCATTCGTGTTGCATAGGCGCGAATCTGGGCGTCCTTGCTGGAGAGAAGGCGCTTGAGCAATCTAGGTCGCGCAATTTCATGCGCTTCATAGATGCCCAGCGCGCGACGCAACAACGCTTCGTCGGCAACCTTTTCCGTCCAAGCATCCAGCGCTTTCACCACCTCATTGGTTGGTTTCCAAAAAAGCACGCGCTGCGCCTGATAGCGCGTCCATCGTTCCGACGAGCCGAGTTGTTTGAGCAGAGCGGGAACGCCCATCTTAGCGAGGTCGGGCTGCTTGATTGCGGAATGACCTTTGGCGCTGATACGCCAGATGCGGCCGTGGGTCTTGTCGCGTTGCGGGTCGCGGTAGCTGGCTTGATAGTGACCGATGATCGGGTTGTAGAAGTCGCAGACGTAAATCGCGCCATCAGGCCCCTGACTCACATCCACGGGACGAAAGGCATTGTTCGAAGAGCGCAATAGCACTGGCAGTTGTTCGCTGCGAAAACCAGAGCCGTCATCGATCATTCGATGAAGTTCCACCTTGCTGGCCATGAAACCGGCAATGACCGCACAGCCCTGCACATTGTCGGGCAGAGCCTTTGAACCGAGCAGGTCAATGGAAACGGTCTTCACATCAGTTTTAAAGATCCCGCCAATCGGGTGGTAGTCGCTTGGTGTGAAACTAGTCGCCGCCCGCACAAGTCCCGGTTGGCTGTAATAGCCTTCGGGACGGTCGCCAGCTTTGTGGAAAATATTTCCTGCATCGTCCGTGACTACGCCCCAGCAGTTTGCGGCTGATTTGGCATGATTGAAAAATCCTTCCAGGCGCATCGTGCGCGGGCGTAGCCGCCAGATGGCCGCCTGATCAAGACGTGCAATGCCCCACGGCGTCTCAACGTGCGACAACACATGCAATCCTTGCGAGAGCCATAATGATCCTTCGTCCCCATGGCTGACCGAGTTGATCAGTTGGTGGGTGTCGCCGACACCGAAACCGGAGAAGACCACGCGTCGTTGATCAGCCTTGCCGTCACCGTTGGTGTCGCGGAAATGCAACAACTCGTCGTAGTCGCAAACATACACGCCGCCGTCACCCGGTTCGACGCCGTTGGTCATTGTCAAGCCGTCTGCGTATTTCCACGCCTTACGAACCACTCCATCCTTCAGTTCACACATCAGCACGAAATCATGCGGCTGCGCGCCAACCTCGAGATGTGGATAACTGGGAGAACAGGAAACCAGCATGCGACCTTGCTCATCCCAGGAAATCTGCACCGGCTTGACGATGCCATCTTTTTCGGAAGCGACCAGGCTGACCTCGTAGCCATCGGCCACGGTGAAAGTCGCGAGTTGCTCCTCCGGCGTGAGTGCTTTCTGATCTACAGGCGGCGCGAATGCCGGTGGCGGTGGCGGAACATCCTCACCCCGGGAGATTGCAGAGATCCGCGCGTCTGCGGCGATGAGCAGCGGTCGATACTGGGCAAAAGTCCCTTTCAAATCAGGCTGCCCAACCGCAGGCCGACCGAATGGCTGACTACCGCGATCGCCATATGCAAAATTCCAGTTCGACGGTCGCCAGCACTGGGACCACAAGCGGTTTTTTTCAATGATGGCCGCGTGCAAGTCAGATGCCGGAGCATAGGGAAAGGACGCCCAGAGCCCGGAGTTGCCGGCTTTACCTGGTGACATGCCGACGCCCAGTTGTTTTGCGATCAACTGGGCGGCGCATTCCAAGCCAAACTCATTCAAATGCAATCCGTCCGTAAGACTGCCACGCTTGGGAAACCCTTGTTCATTCAGAGTGGATAGATCCACAAACAATGCACCGCGCTGTTTGGCAATCCCGCGGATGGCATCGGCATAGGCGCGAACATCGTCATTGCGCTTGCTGAGATCAGGAGCCCATGGAAGAGAGCCTTGGAAAGGCATTGGCGAGACCAGCACAAGGCGCACGGTGCGTGCGGAAAACTCATCGAGCAACTTGTGATACGCAGACACGAATTCAGGAAGCCTGACCATGCCGTCAAGAGCCTCCATTTGCCCGAACTGCGCGATCACCACCGTCGCTCCGACCGCATCAAGCTGTTGTCTCCAAGTGCCGAAATTCAGTTCGCGTTCCTGCAGAAAGACCGAATCCGCATCCACTGCCATCGAGCGAAACAATGGTTTCTGTTTGGCAAAAGCCTTGGTTAGAGCCGTCTCCAAGTACGCGGTCTTCGACTCATGAACGAAATTTGTTCCGCCCGTGAACACCACCGTTTCATTTTCGCCAAGGGTGAACTTTCCCTCGGGAAACGGTATTGTCACCGGCGGCGCGATATGATCTCCTCCGAAGCGTTTAAAAGGCTCAGGCAAAGGATCAGCGGCGAAGGCAAAAGCACCAAAACAACAAAAGGCTAATAGCGAATCAAATTTCATATATTATAACAATTGCGGGAAACTACAAATCTGAAAAACCAGGTTCTTATGGCTCGGTGATCCAAACAGTCATCGGCGTTTTGCCCCGATTCTGCCAGGTATAGTATGGTACGGCGGTGAGCTTGTCCTTGCCGGTCCCATCTGTCGTGATCACCTTGACACCGCCTAGCAACTCCTTGCGAAAATCAGCCGTCAGCGTCGCTTTTGCAGGCAGGCCGACAGTGAAAACGTCGGCACCGTTCTGATCCATGCCTTCAAGGCAATAGACAAGCGGTCCGCGCATCAAGGCAACCTTGCCCTTGTTTTCCTCCACTTTTTCATGCGCATGGACCCGCTGCACCGCCATCGGCAGATTCATTTCGACCAAATCGCCCGGCTTCCAGACTCTTTTGATATGCAGGTAGCCGTCACCGCCCGCAGACTGCTGGGTGGCTACTCCATTGATAGTCAATGTCAGCGCGGTCGGTTTGGCATTGCTTACCCGATAGAGATCGCTCGGCCACGGCTTGCCCAGCGACCACCCGGGAACACGTAGAGCCAGCGAGAATTCTTTTGCCGCTGTGGGCGTGACAGTGATTTTAATTTTGCCGTCCCACGGATATTCGGTTTGCTGGTTCAGTTTGACCACGCCGACATCAGGCAGCTTCAACTGTGCCTCGCCGGCAACATACAGATTGACGAACACCTCATTTTTTCCAAGAGCATAAACCAGTCCGCCTACTTGGGGAATGATACGCGCCAGATTGGTTGGACAACAGGATAAGCCGATCCAAGATCTACGCTCGGTGCCTCCGGACGACAGCGGATTTTCATAACAAAACTTATCCCCCGCGAGGGATATCCCCGAAAGCACCCCATTATAGAGGCTCAACTCCATGACATCGGCGTATTTCGAATCCCCTTTAAGCAGGCACATGCGGTGCTGCCACAGCACGCTCGCGATCGCGGCACAGCTTTCGCAATAGGCCGAACCGTTTGGCAGCAAGTAGGGATCGCCAAAGCCTTCGTCGCCATATTGCCCAGTTCCCATGGCGCCGGTAACATAGGCCTTGCGTCCCACGACATCATTCCAGATGCCGTCCAGCGCTTTTTCGTAACCGGGTGCCTCACCAAAACGAAGGATGTCGGTCATTGCCGAATACATGTAGCCGGCCCGAACCGCATGACCGATCGCCTCATACTGATCGACCACAGGCTTGTGATCCTGCATCCGACCGTTGCGCATCCGCAAAGTGGCATGGAAAAAAGCCCGGCGCTGTTCGGGAGTCAGTTCTCCTTCCGGTTTGACCGGCTTAACAACAGTGCTCGGATCAAAGGGCTTGCGAGAAGTGCCGTGGGCATGCCCACGCTCATCGAGGAAAAATTTTGCTAGATCGAGGTATTTCTTTTCGCCAGTGGCACGATACAACTTCACCAGTGCGAGTTCCACCTCCTGGTGACCGTCAACGTCGTAACGTTTGCCCTCGCCGAAAACACTTCCAATGTTGTCGGCAAAACGTTTCGCGGCATCCAAAACCGTAGGCTCGCCGGTTAACTGTTGATGTGCCACAGCCATTTCGAAAAAATGGCCGGCGTTGTACATCTGATGCTCGAGGCGAAGATCATCCCAGCGCTTGCCCTCGTTTTGACCGATAAAATATGTAATCAGAAAACCGTCCTTTTGCTGCGCCGCGAGAATCCGCGCGATGATCCCGTCCATGCGTTTGCGTAATGCGGGATCGTCCTTCAATTTCAACGCAATCAATCCGCCTTCGAGTGCCTTATACAAATCCGAATCGAAGGCGTGATGCCCCTTGAGCGGAATATCATTGTTGCCGGCCGCTCGATCAAAATTCGAGACATGACCATCCGCCTCTAGAGCGTCGAGGGCGTGAGGAACGGTCACATCCCGCGAAGCACTCACGCGCGGAGCCCAAAATCCTTCACGTAACTCCACCTGCGAGTGCGAGACTTCTTCTAGGCCACGTAGCGCGGGCAAGGTCGACGGAGCGGCGGAAATCTGAGCAAGCGGAGCAGCGGAAATAAGGGCAATGAGAACTGCGGAAGGAAGAAATTTTAAATGACGTTTCATGGTGGCTTTTTGGATATGTAATGAGGGAAATACGCCGATTTTCAATGATTGCTTTCAACAAGATTCCCCTGCCCTGTTGACAATGCTGGCAACCTGAAAACCCATGTAACGCACTACTTTATGGGAAATTTTTTGTAATAATCCAGCATGCCAGCCAGCACAGCGTCGGCATATTCCCGATAGATCGACTTCCTAGGTTTGCCCGCGACAACCGGCATTCCCGGATAATCCCCAGCCTGCACGCGCTCGTGGACTTCGAGGGAATTCATCACATAAGGCTCAAAAAATATCACCGGACAGTTATAAAGCCGATTCGCCAGCAAATTGCGTGCCCACAGGTAGGGATGCCCGGCGACATTTCGCGCACGCGGCGAACCAACCTCATAGGGATAAGGCGGCAACTGCGTTTCAGCGGCGAAGACATCAGCCATTGCCGCACCAAGTGCCGATTCTTCATGAATTGTGCCCTGAAGGATTTTTTGGATCATCTCGAAGCGCTGATCGTCCAGGCCGATCTCGTCATCGGTATACGCGCCGTTGAGAAGAATGTGAAAATGATTCTCCTCGACCAAGGTAGGGCGCCCGGGGTCTCCCCAGCTTGCCGCGTTGAAATGCAGGCATAATACCACGTCAGGTTTGATAGTGCCATTGACGAAATCCGCTCGCGCGCGGATTTCCGATGTTCGATAAAACAACCCCTCCGCCGCTTTGTTCACCTGATAGGCGCTCAATAACATCGGATCGATTACTTTAACCTCATCCAGGAGGGTTTCCGGACGTTCCTTGGTCAGCGGCGCAGTGCTGTCGCGAACAAGTGTCACCTTCGCGCCGTGAGCTTCGAGCGCCGGTTTCAACAACCGCGCAACGAAGAGTGTCATATCCCCTTCAGTCACTGCCACGCCATCGTCGAGTTTATACCAGCGCTCCTCCATCTGCGCCCATTCGCCACCGAGGTGCCCGGCATCGATCGCCACATGCAATCCGGCGAGGACTTTGTCGGATTTCGCATTCCGCCACTCTTTCGGTTTCCTCCATGGACGCGGTGCTGGCTTTTCATGACCGGCAGTGGCAAAATTCAGCCGGAAAAATGATGCCGGATTGGACGCCATGCTGCGGATGATGGCATGGGAATCGGAAATTTCGATTGTGTTTTCCCATGCTTCACTGCAGGTGAAATACCTGGTCAGGTCATCAACGAATTTCTCCCGGGTAATGGTCGACTGATAGCCCTCAAGTTGACTCCAGTCGGGAATTTTACCGAGCGGAGAAATGCGGGGCTGCGGTGAGGTATTGACACTCTTACCAATCCCGACCGATCCCGGTGTAG
>Ga0315905_10005175_pt1 | contig 13298 bp, 22 predicted proteins | sample LakEriMetagenome_5_FD_203522 | JGI IMG/M metagenome (GOLD analysis project Ga0315905, IMG submission 203522) | Freshwater fungal communities from buoy surface, Lake Erie, Ohio, United States - Buoy 4 MA121 | ecosystem: Environmental > Aquatic > Freshwater > Lake | place: USA: Lake Erie, Ohio... | reverse complement strand
TTTGTGCGGTTTCAGCGATGAAACCGTTTGCTAACATAAGCCCGCGAATAATGCCGCAGGCATATTTATATTCCCCATGGTCCTTTGCAGTGCCACGGGCGAGGTCGCCGCTAATTACGTCAATCTCATCTTGTACCTTTTTTGACAGGTATATTAGTACTTCGTTTGTCATTCATTCTCCTTGGGCTTCGCTTGGTTGGGAACGGGTTGTTCTTTCTGCAGTGCTTCACGGGCGACTTCTATACCCATGCGGAGTCCTTCTGCTTCCTGCTTGGCTTCCATTTGACTTTTGGAAGTGGCAAGTTTTGCGCCGACGTTTAGGCCAGCTATCTCTTCTTGTGACTCGATACGCATTTGTTCGAGTTCGAGTCGGTCGTTCTTTTCGGCGGCGTCAACCTGAAGCCTTTGTTTCTTAAGCTCAAGCTCACCTTGCTTAATCTGAAGCTCGCCCTGCTTAATTTCCAGCTCTTTCTGCTGCATCTGGACGATAGGGTCTTGCTGCATTTGCTGGTTCTGCTGCTGTTGGGCTTCGGCTTGGTTCTTCTGAAGCAGCTGTTGTGCTGCGGCTGCAGCCAAACGAGAGACAGCCAACTCGGTATTCTCGTCCATTTCTGCATTTGGTGGGGGCAGAGGTACACCGGCCTGCTCTTCGACCTTTTTACGGTATTCAAATGCAAGGTGTTCCGCGATGTGCGCCTGCATAGAAGACATCATCGACTGTGCGTTAGGGTTTTGGCCCACAAGCTGCATAATCTTAGGGTCTTGCATAGCAGCCGTGTGCACGGCGATATGTGCTTCGTGGTCTTGGTAGATAAACGCTTTGACCGGCTTGCCGTTGATGACATCCATATTTTCTGACACAGGGTCACGCGGCTTCATATCATCTCCGTCCTTAAGCGGGACGAGCTTCTGCGCGTTTTTAATACCCAACACCTCAAGCATCTGACGGTGTAGGTAGGGCAGGTCGTAGATTTGCGGCGCGCCCTGTGCCAACTGGATAACAGCCTGATACTGAACAATCTTCTGCGCCATTGTCGCAGCGTTAGGGTCAGATACTGGGATAACTTCTACGTTGTCGTAGTCAGACTTCTTAGCCCGACGACCGCCTTCTTCTGGCTCGTAGCTATACACATCGGGTGTGTAGTCGCGGATGATACCCTTAAGAAGCTGGAACTCACGCTTCATGGCGTAGTGTACGCGTGCCTGTACGGCACTCATCATCTTCAACGTACGCTCAAGAATAGCCAGCGTGGTACCTACAGGTGCTTGCCCAGACATATCTGAGACCTGCATATCTGCCGCACCAGCAAAACGACGACCTTCGTCTACGATGGTGCCCAAAAGGCTGTAGAGTACTTGGCTTGGCTCCTTGTAGGGCAACGGCATGATGTTATCACGCATTGTACCGCTGGCTACGTCCACATCGCGCCATTCGGCGGGGCTTATGGGTGTATCGTCGCCTTTAACTCTAAGACCTTTAGTTTTAAAGCCACCCGGAAGGTTAGATAAAGTACCAGCATCAACAAGCTGACGAATAAGACTGGTGCCAGACTTAGCAAAAGCACCAATAAGGTGAATAAGGCCAAAAGCGTAGAAGCCAAAGCCCGGTACATACGAGTAATGTACGAAATGATTGCGCTTAAGTTTCTTTTTATCATCAGGGTTCCAATTCCGGCGAATAGAAAGGACCGTTTCGGTCTCTTTATCAATAGTAATAACGTATGGAAGCGCTATTTGGAGGTCGTTTTCGGTGTCATCACGATAATCGTCGTCTTCAATGACTAAATCTACGTGCATTTCTAGCAGTTTGTACCGGTCATCGGTCTCTGCACGGAAACCAAGCTGTTCCGAAATCTTCTGCTCTACTTCATCCATCGAGTTGACGGGGTCTGGTAGGTCTACTTCACGGTAAAACCCATTTGCTTGGAGCTTTTTAAGCTCGTTCGGGGTCTTCCGCATTACATGGGTGACGCGTTCAGCGACTTCCAAGCTGGACGCGCCATAGGGTACGACTACATCTTCTGCAGCGACGTACATAGCGACTTGACGACCGAGTGATGGGTCGTAGTACACCTTCTTGAACGCGTTTCCTGCGAGGCCCAACCCCCACAGCATGCGTTCGTGTTCAGGGCGATACTCGACCATCACATCGGTCAACTGATAATTCATATCTTCTTGGACGCGGGCAGCGGCGTCCTTCTTCTCTGTAGTCTCTTTGCCGATAATCTGCGTACGCACCGGCCCTTGGGCTGGGAATGTCTCGCTCATAGTCTCGGCTTGGAACTTAACTACAGCTTCAGCCAGCAGTGGGTGATGCACACCGCATGCGCCGGGCCAAGGTTCTGTACGGTCCTCGACCTTCATACCCAACAGCTCAAGGCCATCTACGTATGTCTGTATCCAGTCCTTGCGGCTGCTAATATCTTCGTCAAACTCACCAAGTAGATCGCCAGCAAGCTCTGTAAGCACGCTCTCGTCCATGTCTTCGGCTAGGTTGTCGTTAAAGTCGCTCTCCCGTTCCTCTTCAGGTTCGGCGTCGTCCTCGTCAGAAAGGTCAATCTCAATCTCGATGTCCGGGCCGTCGTCCATTTCCGCTACGGCTAGGCCAAGCGGGGCTTGGTTAAGTGCTTTATCAATATCCATTTACTTAACCTTCTTCTGAGGCGTAGCTTTGGCTACAGTTTTGACTGCTGATACCACGGACGGTATCACTACCTCTATTACGTCTCCGACAATCGTGGCCCATCCGCTACGACTAGCCTCTTTGATGGCATCTTCGTGAGACACACCGCCTGCACGCGCTTCGTTAAAAGCTGTGCGCTGGTCATCAGACCATTTAGCCCACTGAGTTTTGCCGATAGGAAATAAAGCCTTGACCATTAGTAATACCCCTGATTGCGATTTGACTTGAAGTACACGATATCTTCCGGTTCGTCTAGATTAGTAGTAACGTACCCGCCACGCCGGAACCTATGCATAGCCATAGACACAGTATCGACGTAGTCATCGTTTGAACCAGCAGGGAATTCTGCCACTTCGTCAATAACTTCTTCCGCCCAACGAGTCGCTGGTGCCCATACCCGGCCTGATGCAAATATATCTGCAACGCCGTTCAACCGGCTTATCTTGTCATTACCCCGCGTCGGGGTGAACTCTTGCACTGGTATGCCCATGGCTCGCATCTCATATATGAGCGGAGCACCCGACGCCTTCTTTTCTATGATGATACCGTCTGGTTGCCACTCTTTATACTCTTCGACGGCCACGCGTTTAAGCTCTGGGAACTCCATGCGGTCGCGGATAGCATTAAGGAGGATGATGTTAGCCTGCGTAATACCGCTGTCGTCCGGGTGGTAGAATATACCCCACGTAGTACATGCACTATAGTCGGCACGGCTGCTCTTCTCGAACGCCGTATCCCAGCTTTGTAGGATAAAGTCGCACTGTGGCGGTATGTCGCTTTCCCACTCCTGCCACCACTCACGCTTCACGATAGCCGCGCTTTCAGAGATGGGGTTCTGCTGGTACTGCGCCATCCACTTACTATTAGGGACGTCGCGCTTGACTTTCTCAAGCTCGTCTAACTCCCAGAACTCAGGCCACAGCGGCTTGCCGCTAGGCAGGATAGCCGGAAACTCAACGACTTCCCACTCGTCGAGGCTGTCGTTAGCAGCCGCATCCTTAAGTATCTGCCCGGTCAAGTCACGTTTCGACCAGCGCGTCATAACAACTATAATAGCGCCGCCCGGCTGGAGACGCTGACGTGGCCCGGATGTGTACCACTCGTAAGTCTTATCGTATATGTCAGGGTTGATTTCCGCCAGCGCAGCTTCCTGCTCTGAGTGCGGGTCATCAATGATGAGCACGTCGGCACCTTTACCGGTAACCGCACCGCCCACACCGATAGCGAAGTAATCACCCCCTTTCGATGTATTCCACCGACCGGCAGCTTTTGAGTCTGCGGCTAGCTTCAAGTCAGGAAATAACTCATGGTATACTTCTGTGTCAACCAAGTTACGAACTTTACGTCCGAAGCCTACAGCGAGCTCACCCGTATGGGAACATTGGATAATCTTTTTACCGGGGTTGAGTCCGAGGAACCATGCAGGGAGCAGGTAAGAGGCGAACTCCGACTTCGTGTGTCGCGGAGGCATGTTAATAATGAGCCGTTTGAGCTCACCACGAGCAACACGTTCGAAGGCATCTGCCATTTTTGCATGATGTCGTCCTCCTATGAATGACGGCCAGACTTCCGTAACGAACTTCATGAACTTCTTGTGGGCCAACTCCTTGGCCTTGAGCTTCTCAAGCTTGTCTAACTGCGCGAGTAGCACCTGCTGGTCCTGCGCCGACAGTCCCGGGAGGATAGTCGGTATATCCTTAAGCGAGATGTTGTCGAGCGGGTTAGCGGCCATTACTCTGTGTCTTCCATATCAGCCAACTGTGCTTCTTCCATATCGTCTAGCTCACCTAGTAGTGACGATTTAGGCTCCGGACGTGCGACACCTAGCTCAATATCTAGGTCCACGCCGATGGGCGTCACGTCTATGAGGTCTGCATGCAGTAACCGTTTGACACGTTCCTTAATGGCGCTCTCTAGGTCTGCGGACGTGTTGTAGTTGACCGTTATCTCGCTGCGTTCTGTGAACAACCCGATGTCTGAGTGTTTGCCTAGCAATTCCAATGCTTTAAGTTCAAACTTAATATCCCCACAATCAGCTATTTCCATAAGCTTCATGGTGATTGCAGACCGCGCTTGCGCTGCATCAAATGCCATCTGCTGTCCATAGGCACGCAGGAAGGACGACGCCGCATACGCGGTATTCAGGTTTTGTAAGGGTTCTCTGTCCTGCTTCTTGACCACTGCTTCGAGGAGCCGCTTCTCGCGCTCCGCAGTATCTTCGTCCACCTCGATGGACGCACCTAGTTCTACGAGCAGCTCTGCAGTGGCACCGGCCACCTGTATTTCATCGACAAACGTCTTGGGTTGCTCTGGCGACAGGTCGAATGGGACTTTGTGTTCCCGGGTAGGTTCTATCTTGACGACGGTCACGTGTTGTAAGCTCCGCTTGTAGGAGGGTTGCTGCGGGGGCGTATAGCAGCGCAGCGAGAGAAAGGAAAGCGTTAATCTTTATGTGTCCAACCACCACGCTCGTAGGTCTTCTTCCGGTGGCAGTTAGCGCAGCGTACCTCGCACTTAGCTATCTCGTTCTTCAGCTTTGTCATGCTGTACCCGTGCCGGACGGCATCTGATATGGAGAAATGCTTGTCGTCGCCTATGTGGTCAAATTCTAAGACTATTATATCCGTTTCCCCGCAATCTACGCAAGGGTGTGCCCTCAAGTGTGTATTTATGTGTGTACGGATACGGTTCCGGGCTATCTTACTGTTCTTCTTTGCGCTGGCAATAACCCTGTCACGATGCTTCGCGTAATGCCTGCGGCTCGCTTCCCTACGCTTTTCTATATCCGAAAAAGGCATGGGTGGGGGGTATACCACATAAGTTTCAGAAATAATACAAGGTACCATCGACGGGGGGTCTTCCTATAATGCGTGCCGGACGGACGCTGGATGGCAAAAAATATGGGGGTGGGGGGTCTTGATTTGAAAAGAGGGTAGGGGGGTTACCCCAAATGGGGTATTTCGGGGTAGTGACACAGGTTTTTTAAAATGCACCTGCCAGACTGTGCAGATTACTATGTATACGGGAGCGGCGGAGTCCCAACGCCACAGCGGGGGGTCGCGGGTGCGTGGGTCGCGCGGGCGCGCGTTATTTTACTATACCCCACCCCACTTTCACCCCACCCCCAGAACAAACGGGGAACATTACCTAACATTGTGAGGTAGGTTCATTTTTTTATTGCATTACCCGAAATAATCTGGTCTAAGCAAATCATCGGGACGAACCGATACCCACCGCGCCGGACTTGGCGCACATTATGAAGGACGTTTATTTATGACTACCATTATTGTTAAGGGTGAGACTGTTGACATCAACGTGACCAATGAAACGCTCATCGCGCTTGTTGATAAAATGGTCGAAGATACCAAAACCGTTTACGGCGCTAACATCCGCATTGCTGCCAAGCTTAACGACCTAATGCCTAACGCATGGTTTGATGTTGAGCATCAGGAAGTGTCGGATGACGCCAAGACGCTTGCACCACATAAGACGCTCGTGCTGGCTGGCTTCAAGCGCGCTGGCCATAGCAACCCTTCCAAAGCGTATAAGGACATCCGCGACTATGGTCGCAACCTTCGCGCTGGCCTTGCACCTAATGGCAAAACTATGGCTGACGGTTCACCGTTGCCCGAAGGCGAAGGCACTGGCGAAGGCGCTAATCCTGCCAAGCGGTCTGATATGCTCTTTGCGGTCGAGGAAGGCACCCGCTACTGGAAGCGCATGGCGAAAAGCGACAACCCCGAATTGGTCGCGCTGGCCGATGATTTCGCGGCTCTCATGAAAAAGCGCCTCAAGTTCGATGTGCGCTTGGTGAAGTAGGCAACAATGGCCAGCCTAACAATGTTAGGCTGGCCTACCGCTTGGGGCTGGACGGGAAACCGTTCGGCCCTTCGCTATGACAGTGCTACGCTGATAGTATAGGTGATAGTTCGACCCAAGCCACGATGGACGGAAGGAAGGGCGGAAAGCGTTGTAAGAAAAAAACTCTTACGCGTAAGAAGTAATGTAAGAAAAAAAGTGAGGATTACTGCGGGTTGTAAGCTGTAAGAGTTTTTTCAGATTACAGAGCGGGAAATGACAAGCAAGGCCTCTATGCAGAAACGCACAACGCACAACGCACACACAGAGCAAGAGGCGAAGGTAGCTGCTATACTTTCAAAATGTGCTTACAATACTACAATACAAAATTATTATAAATATATATAGAGAGACACCAGCATTTTCGCGCCTCTCCAGCCTTCCCAACCTGTAAGAGGGTATTCTTACACGGCTCTTACATTACCCATAATTCCCTTACATTCCATACTGCCCTCGATTGGTAGCTATTGCATCACCCTCTTTTATCTGCTAGTGTATAAAAATCGGTAAAACACATGACGGACGTCATAACCGATGCAAACCCAAGCCTAACAATGTTAGGTGGCAATCAGTCGGAGGACACAATGAGTAAGACAGACCAACAGACCGCATATAATCTTGGCTATGCTGACGCTATCAACGCTCGCGCTGCGCGAGTCGGCCAAGTCGCCCTAGACTTGATGTTCTATTACAATGCGGGACACGCAGAGGGCTGGCCCAAGCGTATGATACCAACAACCATCATGACACCACGCGGCCCTATCACAGAGCATTGCTCACTCGAACGTGCATTATACCTCGCCGCCAACAACCTGCACACAAGGAGTAAGTAATATGATGTTCAACGCACCCATCAAGTGCGCCGATGGTTTCACCATGTCGGTGCAAGGCAGTGCATACCACTACTGCTCACCTCGTATCACGGGGCTGGCTATCTATAACAACTACGAGATTGGCTACCCATCCGAGGCCGAGCCACTGCTCATGCCATATGCCGAGGACGCAGAACATCCAACCGATACGGTATATGGCTATGTGCCAGTGCAAGTTCTCGTGGATGTCATCGCCAAACACGGCGGCGTAGCTAACAATGTTAGATGAGGAGCAAGACCAATGACCCAAGTATTATGCAGAGAGTGCCACGAGCCGTTCAGTGTCGAGCGGTTCCGCTTAGGCTACCATACGTGCCTATCATGCGGTGACTACCAAGCTAAGCAAGTCACTTACTGTTCCGCACCACTCAACAAGAGCAACTATATGCTCATCACCAACCGCGCAGACCTAGCGCAACTCAACCCGAAGAGGACGACATCATGAACAAGGAATTATTAGCCGCATTGAAGCGCATTAGAATGGTTGCCCAATATGGCTTAGAAGAGCGCGAGTCGCGTGACGAAATGGTGAGCACATTGACCTACATCATCGAAGAAGTGACCGAAGCAATCAACATAGAGTGGGCGCGCCAAAACACCGAAACCATCGACGAGTATACAAAGGAGCAAGGAGATGTATAGCAACGCAGCACTATTCGCCAAAGGCTCCGCACTACGTGAGCAGATGGAAGCCGAAGGGTATCAGTTCTACGACATACCACTAAGCCCCGCCTTCATAGAATACGACTGTAGCTACGCACCATGCGAGTGTTGCGGGGAAGGGTGCGACCCAATGGCAGCGATGCCAACGCAATGGCAGTGCAGTAGCTGCGAGCAGTGGAACGACAAGGAGCAAGACCAATGAGCGACTGGAACAAGCTATCAAAGGCGTTCGACTTCATTGAGGCAGTGATACCATACCTAGACGAGATGGCTTCACGCGGTGACTACCAAGCCAAGATGCTGCACGAGCAAGCGACTACAATCGAAGATGAGGAGGAAGGATAATGAAGATGGATGAGTTCTACACATATGTGCTTAGCTTTTATGGCAAGGGTGGCCTTTACCCGATGAACGCGACGCTGACCGACGTGAAGGCAGCGACCAAGGAATACAAGAAGCATCTGGATGCGCCGTTCGAGGGCGACAGCATGGACCGTGAGGCGGTGCGTGACATACTTATCAAGGACTTTGGCTACACATGGCCAGTCGAGACACAAGGAGACATAACAATGTTAGGTAAATCAGAACAGGCGGTAACACAGGCATCCAAAGCCAGAGCGCGGGCCAAGCATATGATACGCTGGATGGACGAGCGCAGACTAGGCGACGCCACACGGGAACTGTGCATTGAGTTCGCAATGGAACTTGCACGGGTAGCAGCAGAGGAACAACTCGATGAGTGAGGACTACGACACACATGGCATGATGCTAATCAGGCGCAGGGAGGGTGACGAGAACTTTATCGGTGACTTAAACGCCGATACGCACACGCTGCACACTAGGCTCGAACTGTTCATCACCAAAGGCGTTACCGCAGAGATACTGGGCTACTACCCACGCACGACGAGCACTTACGAACGCAGTGACATATACTACGACACACGAGAAGCAGAGGAGATATTCCGTGACTAACCAGATACTACACGCATTAGCCGAGATATTCTTTGTGTCGGTGCTAATCTTTTCCGTGTGGGCTATCCACGCCACCATAAAGGGGAAATGACATGGGCTATCGTTCAGAGGTTAAGATTGTGTTCTACCTAACGCATGGGTGCAGCGAGACAATCACCGAGGCCAACGACAACACACCCAACAACTTCCCCATCCCGTTCTCCATGCTCAAGCTATGGTTCGACGAGAATTACCCCGTCAAGGAAGCTAAGGACGAGTGGTGCGCAGAGATTACCTACGGCGATGACCACATCCTGCTCCGCTATGACGACGTGAAATGGTATGACGGGTATCAGCACCCTAACAATGTTAGCAATGCCTTCGAGAAGTTCAGCGAGGTATTCCGTAGCGACGAGCGTGACCACCGTGCGCAGTATGAGTTCGTGCGTGTCGGAGAGGAAGACGATGACGTTGAGCGGGAGTGTAGCAGCTATTCCGACCGACGACTGTTCGTCGAGCGCAGCATCTTATTCGAGTGAAGGAGAAACGATATGATTAGTTGGCTACGAGAAAATCTAGCCTTGGGCTTTATGTTCCTAGCTAGGCAGACGGACTACGAGGCGTTCGTGACTATGTGTGAGGTGGTGGTCGTAACGGAACACATCGAAGAAATACGCGACGCAATGCGCCTCGAACAGGAACACGACTACGAATACAACAACGAGAAGGAGCAACACGATGACACAGTTCATTGAGAGGGTAAACGTAAGCACAGTGCTTGCTGGCCGAGAGGATGACGCAGCAGACAGGGATACTGTCAGACTATTACACACGGTGACGCAACTCCGCGCACGGCTACGCGTCCTCGAACCACAGCTAAGCAAAGCGATAACCGAATACGGCTTGCGCCGTGGCCAGAGCGGATACCGCGAGTTCTTCTTACGCAACGAGTTAAACTACAAGGAGCATAACAATGTTAGGTGAATACAATACACCAAGCGAGGAGCGCATCACGCGTGACCTAATGGCGCTGGCACGGGGACGGTTGATACTTACAAACTGCCCAAGCGGACGACCAACCATCAAGAACCAGCCCTGCGCACATTGCGGCGTGGACTTTGCAGGGGAAGGCTATTGCGGCCAGCCAGTCGATGATGACGGGATTACACCGTTCGACACAACAGTAGCACGGCGCATCATGGCCGACAGCTTTAGAAACAACGGAGAAACAGAATGAACCGCGAAGATAAAGTGCAGCTACGTCTGCTACGCGATGAGATTGAGGGCGAGGATGACAAGCGCATATTGCGTAAGGCATTGAACCATATGGAAGATTTAGAGCGCGGCATGCAAGCCATACGCGTATTCGCTAAGGCTATCGACGCCGAAGCATCAGGCAAGAGCAAGGAGAGTTGAGATGACCGAGACAAAGCAACTAACCAAAGACCGCAACTATTATCGGATGATGACAGACGAAGAACTAGTTGCCTACGCTAAAAACAGCGTAGCTATAACGGAACTCGAACGGGTGCTGGCCGAGCGCCTAAAGAGAGCAAACCGATACAACTAACAAGCTAAACGAAGGAGCAAACTAATGTTAAACCATACCACATATTACGCACTGCCGCGCCTTTACTGCTACGCAGATGCGCTGACGCACTATAACAATGTTACCCCAATCAGGGGCGACAAGGACAGAACCAAGCCAGCGGGTAGGCGCGACCAGAAGTTCTTTGCTATCTGGCAGGACAGCGACAAGTCAATCAACGTGGGCTACCTTTACAACAAGGAGAAGCCGCTCGTTAAGTTCTACACTGACGGGAGTGTAGGCATCAAGACATACATGGGTGCGGCGTGTCGTGAGCGCGTTCAGCGTGTCTTAGGCATGAACCTACAGCGCAAGCACAATCGGACTTGGGTGCAAGCCAAGACGTATCAGGATGGTGCAGAAGTAAGAGGCTGGTTCCCGATATCCAGCCCCAAGGATAGCTGGCGGGGTGAGCATCGTGAGGCGTTGTTCATCGTGCAGAAGCATGGCGGTGCGCCTACGTTCCTTAACCCGACACCTGTTGAGACGCATACCAAGGACCGACAGGCATCGAAGGACATCACCGCCAAGTATAAGGTGTTCCGCTCATACGTCGAGAACATGGCTAAGCTGACAGACGGACGCGTTCCGAATATGCTGCCATCAGAGCTGCGTGCGCTATTAGACCTTAGTGTTGATAAGGAACACGCGAACAGGGACGTTAGCCTATGTCCGCAGTATTCCTACGGTGACGTTGAGCGGCACGCTAAGTATCGCGCACGGTTCTTCGACTTGCTTGAGAGCAGCGAACCTGAAGATATGTATAAGGCTATGCTATGGGTATCGTCTAGCGTGGGCGGCTATTGGGGCGGCAACGCAGAGGCGCGCTACATAAACGAATGGCGTCTGGCATGGGAACGGACACTTAGCATCCACCACCGCGACGCACTATTCTTCAAGACGCAATCACGCGATGGTGTGCTGCGCGCTGACCGCTACGCTAGGTTCTTCAGTGCAGTATAAGGGTGGGGGCTAACGCCCCTACCTAACAATGTTACCTACCAGTCGAGCCGAGGACTGGTATGTGTTGACCCACCCTCTTTAGTGTGCTATACATTAAAAACTGGGTGGACAAGTGCAATCGGTTAGTAACCCAGTAAGACTACCTAACACTGTTAGGTGCAACACAATAGGAGCAAACTATTATGACTACGATTAACTTTGGTTCAACCGTATCCCTTGCGCAAGCAGCGCAGCTTATCATGTCCAACCCGAAGGTTCGGTTCCTCGTTCGCGGTGAGCCCGGGATTGGTAAGTCTACCATGCTTTCAATCATCGCCAAGGCTAAGGCATCCACCCACAACGCAGCCTATATGGATGTGCCGAATATGGACTTAGGCGACATTGCCATGCCCATTATCGACCACGACAATAAGGTGACGCGCTATTATCCCAACGCTCGCTTCCGACTACACGAGGGCAAGCCCGTTATCATCATGCTTGACGAGTTCACCAAGGGTGCAGAGCCTATCAAGAATATGCTTCACCCGTTGCTAGAGATTACGGCTCCGCGCCTTGGCGACTTGTTCATTGACGAGGGTGTCGAGGATGACGAGGACCGTTCCATCATCTTTGCTACTGGTAACCTTGTGACCGATGGGGTGGGTGACAACATGAAGGCGCATACCCGCAATCGTATTGTCGAGATTGTCGTTAAGAAACCAGACAGCGACCAGTGGCTTGAGTGGGCAGTCAACAACAACATCGACGCGTCAGTCATGGCGTGGGTGCAGCAGTTCCCGCAAGCCTTGGCATCCTACACTGACGGTGACAACGACAACCTATATATCTACAACCCGAAGAAAGTGCAGACTGCATATGTTTCACCGCGTTCGCTGGCTATTGCCTCTAACATTGTTAGCACTCGTGACGCTAACGACTCCGGCGCTATGATTTCCGCGCTCAAAGGTGCAATCGGTGAGGCGGCTGCGCGGGATATGCAAGCGTTCGTGGACTACCAAGACCAGCTACCAGCATGGGACAACATCATCAACAACCCTACGTCAGCGGTTATACCTACGTCAGCGGGTGCGTGTGCGGTGCTTGTGTTTGGTGCTATCGCCAAGGTGGACAAGACCTGCATCACGCCGTTCATGAAGTATTTGGAGCGGTTTGAACCAGAGTGGCAAGCATGCTTCGCTATCAACGTGGCCAAGAACCCGACCAAGCAAGCTATCGCGTTCTCTTCACCAGCGTTCGCTGGATGGGTGCAGGCTAACGAAGACCTACTGTGAGTCGGGACTTCATGAACAGGGGTAGGCGGCGCTTTGTGCCGCCCAGCTTTGTTGGAGCATCCGTTGAGTTCGTCACAGCCCAGCCGTCAACAGCATCCGATAATCGTTGGATTGTCACGCTCAACGTGAACGGCTGGCCCCATGACATAACCATGTGGGCCAAGGACGAGTTAGACATAATGAAGCAAGTGTTTGAGTTTCAACGCGGCGAGACACCAGAAAATGTGTTCGACGTATCAGCATAGGAGCAACCTAACAATGTTAGACACCAAGGATAAAGAAGAGCGCAAGCTTAAGAAGGTTAAGATTGCATTGATGCGCAACCCGCTCTTTGCGTTCTGGTCGGGCATCATGATGGTCGGCAAGACAATACTGTCAGAGGATATACCCACCGCTTGCACCGATGGCCGCGACGAATGGTATGGCCGCGAGTTCGTCAAGAAGCTTAG
>Ga0315905_10005174_pt1 | contig 13301 bp, 11 predicted proteins | sample LakEriMetagenome_5_FD_203522 | JGI IMG/M metagenome (GOLD analysis project Ga0315905, IMG submission 203522) | Freshwater fungal communities from buoy surface, Lake Erie, Ohio, United States - Buoy 4 MA121 | ecosystem: Environmental > Aquatic > Freshwater > Lake | place: USA: Lake Erie, Ohio... | reverse complement strand
TTACACGATTGAGGGTGATCTCCTGCAATTGCACGGCCCACGCGACGTGGCTCGTCACGCGGTGGAATCGGTCAGTGCCCGCAAGGGATTCATTCGTCAAATGTTTCAGTCGCTGGTCAAGCAGAGCCCCGCAGTGTATGGCCTCGACACGCTCGATAAACTGGATCAGTCTTTCACGTCGTCAGGATTCAATATCCATCGGTTATTCATCGAAATCAACACCCTCACGGCTGCGCAGGGAATGCAAGCCAGCACGCCATGAACATTCACACACGCCGCCATTTTCTCCGCCAGCTCGGTTTGTCCGCCGCAGCGCTGCCGTTTTTGCCAGCATTGCCTTCCCTTGCATGTCAATCGCCTGGGGCCAAAATGCAGCGCGTCATTTTTCTGTTCACTCCCAATGGCACAGTCGGCCCGGAGTTTTGGCCCGAGCAAGTCGGATTCGATTTTCAATGCAAACGCATCCTCGCGCCACTAGCGGATTTCAAAAACAGGATGATGACCTTGCAAGGGGTGCACAATAAAATTAACGGCGATGGCGACAGGCACATGCGCGGCATGAGTTGCCTGCTCACCGCAAACGACCTGCTGCCGGGGAACATTCAAGGCGGTAGCGAAACTCCGGCGGGCTGGGCTCGCAGTATTTCGATCGACCAGGAATTGCGGCAATTTCTCCAGGCGCGTCCCGAAACCGCCACCCGCTTTGGCTCGCTTGAACTCGGAATCGCGGTGCCGAATCGTGCCGATCCTTGGACGCGTGCGTCCTATGCCGGAGCAAACCAACCGCTGACTCCAAATGCCGATCCCTACGCTTTGTTTGCCAAAATCTACGGTCAGGGCAAGGACCGCGAAACGCTCGGCAGCGTGCTCGATGATGTCTGTGGTGACCTGCGTCGAATCGGTGCTCACGTGGACCCCGAGGAGAAGCAATTGCTGGATCAACATGCCACCTTTGTGCGGGAAATGGAAAAAGACCTACAAAACTCGGGCACCGTGCAGTTGTTGTTTCCTCCTCCCTCTTTGGAACAGGGAGTGGCGCTCGACAACGACGGCATCCCCAAGATAAGCCGCATGCAATCTGACCTGCTGGTCAGCGCACTTGCCAATGGCATGACTCGCGTGGCCACTCTGCAATACACCAACAGCGTCGGCCAGGCCCGCATGCGCTGGCTTGATATTCATGACGACCATCATCACCTTTCCCACGAGCCGGATGAAAATCTCGATGCCCAAGAGAAACTGGTGAAGATCAATATTTGGTTGGCGGAACAGGTCGCCTACCTGGCGCGCAAGCTCGACAGCACTCCCGAACCTGGTGGTCAGGGCAGTATGCTGGACAACACTACTATCGTGTGGACCAATGAACTCGGCAAGGGCAACAGCCACACGCTAGACAACATTCCCTTCGTGCTCATTGGCGGCGGACTCGGTTTCAAATCCGGACAAGCGATGCAATTCGACGGTGTCACTCATAACCGACTGTGGCTTTCGATCGCCCATGCTTTTGGTCATCACATCCCACTTTTTGGAAAGAAGGAACTGTGCGATGGCGGAGCGCTGGTTCTCGGTTGATCGCGCTTATTGCAGAGGAATCCGTCTCGCCAGATTCTGCAATGCCTGACAGTCGGTTTGATCAAAGGCGGCAGGCAGGGTCGAATCGACATCAAGCACGGCAACGATGTTTCCCTGCGTATCCAGCCAAGGCACTACGATCTCGCTTGCGGACCGGGAATCGCAGGCAATGTGTCCTGGAAACGCATGCACGTCGGGCACAACGATGGGACGTTGTTCGCTCCAAGCGCTGCCACAGACTCCTCGGCCTTTGCGGATGCGCAGACAGGCAGGCGTTCCTTGATAGGAACCGACGAGCAACTCTTCTCCGCAAACCCGATAAAATCCCGTCCAAAAATAATGCGGCATGCTTTGGTGAAGCACTGCGACCACCGTGCTCATCACCAGCGTGCCATCGCTTTCCCCGGCGAGCATCGCCTCGAGAGTCGAAGCAGCTTTTTCATACAGCAACTGCTTTTCCTCCGTCGGAGGAATCCGGTTTTTCGCGACCTCATATATATCCCCGTGCGACACAGCAGCATGTTAGTTGAATCGCAGGCCGGGTCAAAACATTATGTTCACCGCTCGGTGCGGAAGTTACTCTCGTCTTAGTAACTCGATCTTCTGATTTCACAAGGCGCCAGACTGATATATAAAAAAACAGCGCGCCGCTTTTTTTTAATTTGATTTGTGAGGGATGCGGATATGCGCGAGTTACAAAGTGATGAGAATTGAATGAGCGGTCGCATCCTGTTGCGCTCGCTCACTCGTTCAAGGTGACCTTGAGGCGGGCGCTGCGATGAGTGGTGTCATTCGTTGTCAGGGTGTCGATCACTTTCACCCGCTCCCACCGCGGGTTGATTGTGGTGACCGACGTGGTGCCGAGACTCGTCCAGACATTCAAGTTGGAGGAAAACTCTGGCGTGTAGGTGAGTCCGGAACCACTTGCGCTGCTGCGACGCACGAATTCGATGGTGAGCCTGTCGTTGCCGGAAATGTTTTCCAGTCGCACAACCGGCAGCCCACGAACTCCCGTCGCGGGCGTCACCGTAACCTGTTCTTGGAAAGTGGGATCAAGATTGAGTGCGAACTCTAACAAATTTTTAATGCAGTCATTGTCGAAGTCACCCGCCGCATTGCTGGTTGCCGTCGCGGCGATTTCGCTCGGTGTGAAATAGAGTCGTTGCCAGGCGCTGTAACTTTCCAGAGCCAGTGTGTTTGAACCGGGAGCTTTGTCCATGATCCAGCTCAGCGATGGGGAAATTCTCGAGCAGTAAAAGCTTGAGGGAACGTCGTTCGCGGTGTCGGTTATACTAGTAAAAACATTTGTCGGCCCCTCGACTTGCAGCCCTCCGACATCAAATAGCGTGGCATAGTAAGGTGGGTTGTCCATCGCATTCATTCGAAAGCGACCGTCCACGCCGAGGTTGATCCCCGCAAGTCTCCACAAACCGGCCTCGAGCACATACATGCTGCCTCCAGAATCGTATTCCGATAGATGACATTCATTTGGAATACCAGGCTTGTCAAAATTACAATAAAGTAGTTTTCCATAGTTTACGTCGTTGAGTTCACCGACAACTACATTCCTGCCCCAGCGCTGGACGTAGTCGGCGAAACCCCATTTCCAACCCTTGCTCTGGCCGCTGACAATTACTTCCTGGCCGCGCTGCCGGCCGCGACCGATGATAGTGGCTGTCCCAACGGTATCCGCGATCCCGCTAGACAAGGGCGCGAAGGTCGGAAATGGTTTTGAAGCATCCACTTTCCAAATGCGCAGATCAGTCGTTGGGCTGTCGTATGCGGCGACCGTTGTATACGCATCATTGTGAAAATAAAAAATCCCGCCGACGCTGCCGCCGATATGTTTTGCGGTGATGAAATACAGCGGGGCAATCGGCACTCCCTGAAAGCCGTAGAACGCACCTTGGTATTGCCAGCCAGAATTGTCGCCCGGCGTTTTGGAGTTGTAAGTGGGATCGGCTGTGTGCCAGAAAACCACCGCACGCACCGCCTGACTACTTGCAAGTAATAGCGATATAGTCCATGCGGTTGTTAGGTTTTTGAGCATTAAATACATGTTATACTTTTTTTGTCGTCTTGCAAATCAGCATTCTTATTTAACACAAAAAATAGTCCGCAAAGTATTTTGCAGCTTGTCGCTCGGAGGTCCGTCGATCATGATACCGTAACTTGACGCACGACAATATTTTTGACCCTTTTTTTTGAATGACAGATCTCCAACCCGTTTTCCAGCAGGCGAAGCAATTGTGGCTGAATTACCAGCGGCCTTGTGCGCTGTCATTACTGGCGGATTGCTGCGCCGCTCATCCGCTATCGGTGGACGCGTGGATGGAATACGGGAAAATTCTCGCCACCTATTTCCGCGCCGCTCCGGCAGAAAATGCTTTTGCTCACGCGCTTCTTCATGGGGGAAATCAGCCGGAGCTGATGTTGCGCATCGCCCGCTGCTGGAATTTCACCAATCATCACGGCAGAGCCATCGCCTGCTTCACTTCGCTGCATTCCCGCAATGCTCTGTCCGCCGCCGAACTCGTCGAGGCGGCTCAATGCGCAGAACGGGCGAATCAAGCGGACTTCGCCGAGGCCCTGCTGGAGGAAATCGCCCATCACGGCGACATCCGTAATGCGCCCGAGGTCTTGCTGGTGGAGGCGAAAATTTGCAACCGCAGGCGCGACCACGAACGCGCGCGCACAATTCTCAGGCAATCACTGCAGAGTCCGCCTTCATCCCAAAAATATCTGCACGCCGCGCTGTATTACGAACTAGGAAAGTCATGTGACCGGTTGGAACTTGCCGCGGAGGCGATGGAGGCGTGGACTTCGGCCAAAGCACAGTTCGACCTGCCGCTGCTTCCCACGCCTGAAAGCGTTCACGCCTGCTGGCCGGATTACAAAAAAATTCATGCGAAGCTCAAAAAAATCCACTACACGCGCTGGAAAAAAGAGGCTTGCCACTCCCCTAAGTGGGGGCGCTTAGTTTTACTCACGGGATCACCACGATCCGGCACCACTCTGCTAGAGCGTTTACTCGAGGAATCGCCGGGCGTGCATAGCATGGATGAAACCAATTTCTTCAAGCACGACTTTCTCACGCCAATGCAACACGCAATGACCCAAGCGTCGCCGCGGAAGAAAAGTCCGGATTTTGAAGAACTCCTGCTCAAGCCACCTGCCGAGCTGGCCAATGCGATGGCCCTCCGATTCTACGATGCCTGTGCGCAGTCGGTCAACCTTACTCCCGAACACTACGGAGCCACCGTGATCGACAAGTCGCCCGACCGCACCTCGACGTTGTTCGCCATGGCGCGGTTTTTTCCAACCGTGCCGATCCTGAGGATCGATCGCGATCCGCGCGACACCGTGCTCAGCACCTTCGGTCTCGACAACGGTCCGCGCCGGGAAATGCTCGTCTGGCAAAGTTTGGAAAGCATCGCATGTAATACCGCGATCGTGAGGTCGTTTTGGAAACAATTGCAACCGATCATTGAAAATCCGATACATTGCCTGCGCTACGAGAATTTAATCGTAGACAAGGATCGCGAAATGGAAAAGGTCCGCCACTTTCTCGGCATCGCCGCGCCCGAGGTTCAGAAGCCCAATGGCGAAGGGCGGATCGCGCTATCACCGACTTATGCTGACGCCGCTAAACCGGTTTATCAGGATCGTTCGGGCCGTTGGAAACTCTATCAAAAATGGCTGGATCCGGTGATGCGCTACCTGGAGCCATTGCTCTGACAAGTCAACTGGCTCAGCTCAGACTTTGCAAATGGTTCCAAAGAATTTTCCGCTAGGATCGCGGGGAATCGAATCCACATACTCCACGGTAATGTCGGGCGCATAGCCGAGTTCCTTTAGAAACGCCGCGTTTATTTCGGCGTCAATTTTTTTGCGCGCGGCAATTTTCACTGTAAATTTTTCCAGTTCCTCCTGAATAACCTGATATTGGATCAGTCCCGGCAAGTCGCGCATCGCCACCGAGAGATCGGTGAACGGAATCAGTGTGCCGTCGCGCTGCTTGAAGCAACCGCGGACCTTGCCAAGAATGTTGCTGAGGGCGGGCAGGGAGATTTTGCCGCAGGGGCAGGTGGCATACGCCGCGAGGTCGCCAATTTCATAGCGGATCAACGGCATTTCGTAATTGTAATAATCGGTGATCACGACCCGACCGATCTCGTCATACGCGCAGTGTTGGTCGTGATCGTTGAGAATTTCAATCGCCAGCTTGTCAGTGCTGGCATGATGATATTCGGGAAAATACGGACACTCGAATGAGATCAGATTGAATTCCACCGAACTGTAGTTCGACCAGATCTTCGCATTGGGAAAAGCCTGCTGGATCATCCGCCGCTGGGCCGGGTCGATCGATTCCGACATCAGCCCCAGCCGAAGGATGAAACCGAAGTCGAGCTGTCGTTCCAGGATCGCCTGGCTGAGCATTGTGGCGTTGGTGGGATAGGTGATTATGGCGCACAGATTCCGGGACTTGTGGCCTTCGAGAAGCGCGTCCAGCTGCTCGTCGACCGGGGACATCACCGACATCGTATCTCGCGTTTTTTGGCCGGAGGTATCGATGATTCTCATTCTTTGCAGGGGGGCTCCCAAGTGTTGCAGGAACATCTTCACCGCGTACTCGTTGCGCTGTCGTCGTCCCGCTGTCATGTGGATGCGCACCGGTGTTCCTGTCGATCCTGATGTCCGCTGGGTTACTTCATGTCCGTTGAGAATTTCATCGTTGTATTCCTGTAGGATGCGGCGGGTTAGCACTGGGACGGAGCCGTCAGCTGGCAGCCACCTGCGATAAAAAGGATTTGTGGCCCGGGCGTGCGCTACGATCCTTCCGAATAATTCGTCGTTCTTATATTTCAAGTGAGGTGATTGCATCCGCGGTGCTTTTCATCGCTGCGTCATGACTTGTCAATTTCATTGGTGCCTTCTTTTTTAGGCATTTTTAAAAATATTTAACAGCCGCTCCGTAGGGAAATTATTTTAGTGGCCGGCGGGTTGATCCCACACAGGATCGGTCCTAATGAAAAAGAAATAGCGAGCGAAGGGAGATGCCATCGTATTGAGCGGAATTTGCCAGCTAATTCCTGGACATTTTGTCTCAAAGCTCGCGCGCGAATACGAGATCGATCAGCAATTACGCAATTTTAGTCCGTGGAGCCATGTCGTGAGCCTCCTTCACGCACAAATCACCCACGCTGTTGGACACAATACCGCACGCCTTTTCACCATGCTGCGCGGCCAAAACTGCGGCAAGGACAGCGCGCAAAGGTGTTGCAGCGCCTGACGTAATAACGCCGTCCAGGCCATCAGCACAGGTTTTACCGTGAATTCGAAACTTGTTCCGATGCCGCCCCCACCCAAACCTTGATGGTCACTGCGGATATTGTTGGGAGACCAGTGGAAAAAAAGATGCAAGCTGCCAACAAATGAGGTTGTCGAACTAGGTGCATGGCGTAGAATCCCGACTGTGAGTTACCAGGTCTTTGCGAGAAAATACCGGCCAGCTGTCTTTGCCGATGTGCTGGGCCAGGATCATGTGGTGCGCACCCTCACGAATGCAATTCGTCAAAATCGCCTTGCCCACGCCTATTTGTTTGTTGGCCCACGTGGCACCGGAAAAACGTCCACGGCCAGAATTTTTGCCAAGGCCTTGAATTGCCCGGGCGGTCCAAAGGTGGACTTCGACCCGAACGACCCTGCATGCCTGCAAATCGCGGAAGGCACCTCGCTCGATGTCATCGAGATCGACGGTGCATCGAACAATGGTGTCGACGAAGTGCGTACCCTGCGCGAGTCGGTCAGCTACCTGCCGATGTCAGGACAATTCAAGATTTATTATATCGATGAGGTGCACATGCTCACCACCAGCGCTTTTAACGCGTTGTTGAAAACCCTCGAAGAGCCGCCTCCTCATGTGAAATTCATTTTCGCCACGACCGAAGTCCACAAGATTCTGCCGACGATTCTGTCGCGTTGTCAACGATTCGACCTGCGTCCGATCCCGACTGAAACAATCGCGGCGCATCTGCTTCATATCGCTGCGAAGGAGAGTGTGAGCCTCGATGAAAAGGCCGCGTGGGCGATTGCCAAGGGCGCCGATGGCGGCATGCGCGATGCGCAGTCGATGCTCGACCAGTTGGTTGCTTTCTGCGGTCAGAAAATTGGAGAAGAGGATGTGATCACCATCTTTGGATTCACATCGCGGGAAACCGTAGCTTCGCTCTGCGATGCAATTTTCCACAAAAACACTGCGACTGCCTTGCAGATCATCCAGCGCGAATTCTCCACGGGTCACGATGTCACACAGTTGTTGAATGAATTGATTGGTGTCCTGCGCGCGATCATCGTTGCCAAAGTGGACCCCGATGTCTCCAACGAGGGGATTCCAGACGAGATATGGCAGCAGTTACTCGAGGCTTCAAAAAATTGTAAAGCAGATCGGTTGCTCGCGGTGATTGACGTGTTCGCCGATACCGAAGGCAGGATGAAATGGGCCTCGAACCGGAGACTTCATCTAGAGTTGGGAGTAATCAAGGCGATCCAGACGATCAGCGAGGCGCGTGTTTCCGATATCATCAACGTGCTTGCGGGGGCCTCTGGATTTTTCGCTGAACAAGCCCCCAGCGCTGGCAGTGGGATATCCGCCGCGACTTCCCCGCAGCCAGAACCCGACCCCGATCCGCAGAGGCTTGAGTATGTCGCAGCACCCTCCGCAGCCACAGTAGCTGTGCCACAGCCAAAAGCGGCCGAGAAAAAATCCAAGGACAGTGATTTTTCCTCGCTGGACGATCTGATCGAAGTTGCGACGGACCTGCCTCCGCAGCCGCCTGCAGAGCGTATTGAAGATACGACGGCGCCCGCAAAGTTGGCTATCGAGCCCAAGCGGGACATCGCCCGTCCGGTTGACGATTTTCACAAAGATCCATTGATTAGCAAAGCCGTCGAGATTTTCGCGGCAAAAATTGTTAATGTGTGAAGTAATTATCCCATCGACTCCTATGAACATAGCCAAACTTATGCAGCAGGCCCAGAAGATGCAGGCCGGCCTCGCCCTCGCCCAAGAAGAACTGTCGAAACGGACGGTCGAAAGTTCCATCGCAAATGGCAAAGTTACAGTCACCGCCACCTGCGCCGGGGATGTTACGGCGATCCGCATCGATCCCTCGGTGGTCGATCCATCGGACGTGGAGTTTTTGCAAAACCTCATTCTGAAGGGTGTCCAGGAAGCGATTGCCCAAGGCCGGGAAATTTCCGCAGCCGAAATGAAAAAACATACCGGCGGTTTGCCAATTCCGGGCATGTAACGGCATGAATGTCTTGCGCCATGAATTGACAGGTCTTCCGGTAGTTCCGGCACGCCATAATCCGGGCGTTTTTGTATGTCGTGTCAGCGTTTCGAGTATCGTTCTCTCTGGTTTTTTTCTCGCCGCGTTGTTATGTTCGGCTCAGGAAAGTGCTGTCAACATGCAGCACATCAGCACGGCGGGCGAGTGGATGAAAAATCCGAATTTAGCCAAGCGCAAGGCTGCTTATCTGACGTTCCATGTTATGGACGTGTCGGCTCAGAAGTATTACAAGTCCGCCCTGGATGCTGCGCAAAAATTCCATCAAGGCAGCATCTCTCGCCTCGATGGCTCAAAGAATTCGCTCAATGAACACGCGGAACTCGCGAAACGATTGAACGAGGAGCGCGGTCGGATGCTGCAGTTGATTCGCACCGATTATCACAAGGACGAAAAGAAAGTGAAGATGCTGCGCGATGAAATGAAGGATTTGATGAGCTTGCATGAAAAAGTAGTCAAACTGGCTAAAAAGGATCTAACATCCGACCTGGCAGCAACGGATGCTGCGATCGACGCTCTATGCGAGATCGCCCGCGAGCGCGAAAAATTCAACTCCTCGGAGTTTACAAAAAAGTTGTCCGACAAAGAACTACGGGCCTCGATCATCAGCGACAGCCTGGAGGCGGAGCGAGTGAAAAAAACGATCGCATCGTTGGAGAAAAGCCGCAAAGAAATCGCCGATCTCGCCGAGGTGGAAAAACACAACGCCGCCAATGGCAGTTGGTGCTCGTCGAGCATGAAATCATTCGCGACCCTCTGCAATTACGAACGGGTGGCGGTGGGTCTGCGACCGCTGTTTGTTGAAGAAAAACTGAGCAGTGCCGCTGAGGGCCACAGCTCCGACATGGCATCAAAAGGCTTCTTTGCTCACGAGTCCCCGGTGCCGAATAAGAAAACGCCCTGGGACCGGGCCAATCTGGCGAAGTTTGATGGTCAGGCTTCCGGGGAAAACATTTTTATGGGATCAGCCAACTACCAGGCCGCCTACAATGGATGGTTCGGGTCCGATGGTCATCGCTTTGGCATGTTTGCGGATGGGCTGAATTGCACGGGCATTGGCATTTCAGGGGTTCACTGGACGATGATGATCGGCAGCAAAAACGGCTGGCAATGAAAAAAATTCTCGCCCTTCTGGCAACGGCGCGCATTGCCAATGTACCGAGCGTTGTTTCCAATGTGCTCACCGGCATGATACTGGGATCTTTGCTTCAGCACCAAGAACCATTTCACCATTCCGCAACTCTGCCGACCATTCTCGTCGCCTGTTGTTTGTATGTGGCTGGGAATTTTCTTAATGACTGGCACGATGTCGAATGGGATCGGATGCACCGTCCGGAACGCGCGATTCCGTCGGCTCTGTTTCCGCGTTGGTTCTATCTTTTGGTGTCATTGCTTCTATTCACTACTGCCACAGCCGTCGCGATATCACTGAACAATGCAGTCTTTCTGGTGGCATTGGGCATTGCCGTCCTGGTGACCGCCTACACTTTATTGCACAAGAAAACAAAAGCCTCAATTTGGCTGATGGGGGCTTGTCGCGCGGGTCTCTATTTGCTGGGGTGGGCGGCCATGGATGCAGGGTTTCGAAGTTTTAATTTCCATACCTACTGCGCAATGTGGTGGTCACATTTGCTGACTCACTCAGAATTTTTGGTTTTTCCGATGGTCGGCCTGTGTTGTTACATTGCGGGGATATCCCTGCTGGCTCGCTTTGAATCCCGACCCGATGCCCCAGCGAATGTGAAAATGATTGCCACGATCTTGTTGTTGTCGCCTTGCCTCACACACACCTGCCTTTGGGTTTCAATTACGGTTACGCGTGGAGAAACTCCCTGGGTTTTCTTGGCTGCGCTGCCTTTTTTCCTGTGGACGATGATTGCCATTCGCAAAAAAATGCCTCTACCCCGCAAGGTTTCTCATTTGCTGGCAGGTATCACTTTGGTGGACTCTGTTTTTTTGTTTGGCTATGCCGCATTTGCGCTTTCCCTGTCCTTGAAGCCGGATATCGAACTGATCACCATTCTGATACCGATCCTTGCCTGGGCTGCCGCACTGCTATTGCAAAAACTCGCACCTGCCACCTGATTCTTTTTCTCCATCATGTCACCAACTCTAACCCAACTTGTCGCTGAGGCCTCCGCCGGGCTATCCCGCAATCCCGATCTCGTCGCTGCTGCACCCGGACGTGTCAATCTGATCGGCGAACACATCGACTACTGCGATGGTTTTGTAATGCCTTTCGCTCTAGACCGCTACATCGTGATCGCTGCGACGCGCAATGACAGCGATATCGCGAACGTAAGCAGCGCGGGGCTTGCCGATGTGAGCATTTCTTTGCATCAACCGCAGGAGATTCGCGAGCCAAAGTGGGCAAACTACCTGCGCGGGGTGATCGATGGATTTCAAAAACTCGGCTATGAAATTCCCGGCTTCGATGCCCACATCGTCTCCTCGGTTCCGGGCGGTGCGGGGCTTTCCTCCTCAGCGGCATTGGAATGCGCCACCGCATCCTTGTTAGAGGGTTTGTTAGGTGTTGCCCTGCCGAAAAAACAAAAAGCCCTGCTCTGCCAAGCCGCCGAGCACGCCTTCGCCGGAGTGCCCTGCGGCATCATGGATCAGTTCGCCTCGACATTCGGCGAGGAAAACCGCCTGGTGATGATCGATTGCCAATCGGGCGAACCGACGCTGGTGCCTTTTGAAAATCCGGCGCTCTCGGTGATCATTGCCAATACCAGGGTGCATCACCAACTCTCCGATGGCGCATACGCGCTCCGCCGTAAACACGCGGAGCAGGGACTTGCACTGCTGCAAAAGCCTTCATGGCGGGATGTTTGCATCGCCGATGTCGAATCAGCCTGGGATCTACTCGGCGACCCGATTAACCGTCGCTCGCGTCATGTGGTGAGCGAGATTGCCCGCACCCGCGCCGCCGCAGAGGCTCTTGCTGCCGATGATTTCACCGCGCTGGGGAAATTGATGCACTCCTCGCATGTTTCGTTGCGCGATGACTTTGAAGTCTCCTGTCAGGAGCTCGACCTGATGGTCGAGATTGCCAGGGACATCGGTAGGGAAGGCGGCGTGTTCGGGGCACGCATGACCGGTGGTGGCTTCGGTGGCTCCACGGTGACCTTGTGTGAAACGGCCCGAGCAGGCGAAATCATGGAAATGATGCGAACGAGATACGAGCAGCAAACAAACATCGTGCCCGAGATTTTTTGCTCCCGGCCCTCCCGCGGCGCGCATTTGATCGACTTTGATCTTGTATGCCTGAATCAATCTGTTAGATGACGGATATGAGTAAGTTGATCCGGATCGAGCCCATTGCGCTGATGCCCACCCAGGCGGGTTGCGCCGTTTTTCTGGGCAATGGCAAGAAGGTGATTTCGTTTTTCATCGATCCCTCGATCGGCGCTTCGATCAACGGCGTCCTGGCCGGGCAAAAGCCAGATCGACCGCTTACGCATGATTTGTTCCTGATGACTCTTGAAAGTTTTGGCGCGCAACTGCAGCGCACGATCATCGTTAACATGGTTGATGAAGTGTATTACGCCCGGGTAATTTTCCAGGTGGAGAACGAAATCCAGGAGAAAAAAATTGTCGAGATGGACGCCCGCCCTAGTGACTGCATCGCCTTGGCGGTGCGGGCGCGCTGCCCGATTTACATCGTGCCGGCACTCTGGCACAGTCTGCCCGATGTTTCAGAAACACTCGAAGACATGCGCAAGCAGGGCGAAGAGGACTGATGGTTGTCATTTTTTCCGCGGCCAGCCCAGCAGTTGATGTGTGAGGACCGGAACGAAGAAAATGCCAAGGGTTGTCACCGACCAAACCACTTTGAATGTCATGCTCTCCAGCACATGTGCGAAGCCAGATGCAGGCCAGAAATGCACGCCGACTTCCGCGAGTAGTTTGAGGCCGAGCAAGCCGACGACAAGGAATGCACAGGTTTCCAAAAACGGATAGCGGTGCATCAGCTTAACGAAGCCCTGTGCGGCGAAACGCATGAACAGAATACCGACAAAAACTCCAAAAATGATCAGCGTGTAATTGCCCGGTGCGATCGCATTCGCAGCAATCACATTGTCGATGGAGAACATCAGATCCATCACTTCCACCGAAGCAACGGTGGCCCAGAACGGCCCCAGTAGTCGTATCGCATGATTGTAAAGCCAGTTGCCCTGCACATCAACGGCCTCCTCGGCTTCCTCTTCCACATGTTCTTTTTTTGCAAAGTGCTTGATCGCAAGCATCAGCAGATAGGCACCTCCGACTGGACCGATCCACCAGATTTCCACGAGCACGCCGACCAGTAAAATACAGATGCCCCGGAGTACGTAGCCAAAGATCAGTCCGATTCGCAATGCCTTGCCGCGCTGG
>Ga0315905_10005173_pt1 | contig 13302 bp, 9 predicted proteins | sample LakEriMetagenome_5_FD_203522 | JGI IMG/M metagenome (GOLD analysis project Ga0315905, IMG submission 203522) | Freshwater fungal communities from buoy surface, Lake Erie, Ohio, United States - Buoy 4 MA121 | ecosystem: Environmental > Aquatic > Freshwater > Lake | place: USA: Lake Erie, Ohio... | reverse complement strand
ACCCAGCACGCGATGCAGCGTGATGCACCCTCCATCGCATGCGGGTCACGGGAATACTCTGGGAGAGTCTTGCTGTCGGACGTGTCGTCGCCTCCGCGCGAAGTACGGACGCCGGCCGCAGACGACGACCGGGGGGTGGGCTCTCCTCTCCACCGGCGGCGTGTATCGACGGTTGAGGGCGTCCTGCGACACGGGGTGAAGGCCGTGCGTTCGCAGGCGGTGCAGCTGTCTTTCCGTGCTGCCCCGCTGCTCCGGCGAAGAACCTCACGACGGTCGATGGCTACTGCGCGAGCGGAGCCTGTTCGACGCGGAGAGTCGCGTCCATCGCGCCGGACGAAGATCGCGGTAGGTCGTCGCCGCGCAACCGCAGGCGACACCGCCCCGCGCGCAGGCCACCGCCCGCCCCCGCCGCGCGCCCCAGGCCCTCGGCCCCGGGTTACAGCCCCGCCCTCCATGGGCCACCGACCGGAAAAAACGGTCCCCATGCTCGACATAAGTGGAACAATCGGCTTTTACGAACTCCGAAATCCGCAAAAGAGCCCGCTTTTGGCGGTTTCACTGGTACACACTTGCTTGCAGGACAAGGGAGATGAGGGAACCCGCGAAGTAGCTTCGCAGTAGCTTCGCAGGGTGTCCGTGAGACTTTCTTGGTTGTGTCTCAGGTAGGGCTTACGGGAGAAGACGACAATGAATGCGCCATCCACCCTGGGTCTCGAAATGGAAACGAGGAATACTGGCGACGTTGTTATTACGCGCGTGGTCCAAGGTGACACCAGCATCGGTGCGCTCTCGACTGGTACTGTTCAACCAGGTGACCAGTTGCTCAAAATTGACAACATCGATGTGCAGCACAAGGGGATCGACGCGATCAAAGACCTCATCTTCAGATCCCACAATGCGAGAGGCAAGGAGCATGAGGTCGTCAAGCTGATGATCTTGAGGAAATCCTGCAGCTTTCAGTTCATCGTGCACGTGCCGCGCCCGGAGCCCAACGCTAAACCGCAAAGGCAAAATCAAGTTCCAAGTTCCAGAGGAGCAGATTTTGCCCCAACGCAAAAAAGCGCGCTGAGGCCCTGCCCCACCGCCACGCTCGCCCCCCTGGGCCAGCACCTTAGTCTCGCTCCGCGGAGCGAGATTACAGACTACAGCCAGCACGGCCAGCACCTTAGTCTCGCTCCGCGGAGCGAGACTACAGCCAGCACGGCCAGCACCTTGTATGTTGCGTGGGTGGGTGCTGTCTTGGAAGAGCGCGAAGGCAAAATTTTTCTGCAGAAGCTGGAGCAAAGCGGTTCGGCGTCACGGCTCCTCAAGCACCCATCAGTGCGCCTGGCTCCGGGCGACGTGCTGCACGAGCTCAACGGCAAGCGAATCTGCTCGATGGACACCGTGAGGGATTTTCTCAAGCGCGAGGCACGTGAATCGCACATGCTCACGATTGTCGTGACCAGACCTGCAACTGGCCAAACAATCACTGCTGTGCTGCCACGTCCTGCCGTGCCATCCGCCGCAGAAAAAGTGTCGAGCGATGTCGGTCCGAGCAACCCTTTTGCCCTCACCCCCCTTGTTCGGCAAAACGGGAGCAGGGGCGGGCCGTCCGTCAGCCCACGCATCCGAGACAGCGTCGAGCTGTTGCAGCAGTGTGGACAAAAGCAAACAAGTCGGCCAAGCAGCCTGGACTCGTCCATGCCCAGAGGGGAGAATCGTGTGGTCAATGACGACAGAGAGTGCGAGAGTGCCCCTCGCGGCTCGAGAGTGCCCTCACCTTTGCATACGATACATTCCAAGACACCGGAGACCTCGCCGAGGACCCCGCCGCCTCTACCGGAGCGACCTACGCCTCAACAAGGGTTGGCATCCTCTGTTCGAGTTGCGTACAACGAAGAACGTGCTTCAGCTCCAACTCCGATGGGCGACATGTCGGAGTCCATTGGCAAAAATCAGGATGTTTTTGGCCTTGATTTTGTCGGCGCTCTCCCTCAGGCGCTCTCTTGTGATGATACGCCTCCTTCGACGCGTGTCAGCGAATCTGCAAATCATCGAGCAGCGCGTTTCGGCGGGGCTTCAAATAAGTGGGTGGAAGCGCCGCCAGATTCCGTCTCCAGCCCTTGGCAGCAGGATGCTCAGCAAGATGCAATCAAGCGCGACGTAGAAACTTGCTACTCAAACGTGGATATAGCGCTCGTGCGCGACGAAGTACCGCGAGCGTATGAGTGGCTTCACAAAGCGACTGTCATGTCTTCTCAGCTTGGACTAGCAGACCACGATCGAGCAGCTGCTTATCACTCAAAAATTCAGAATTACCAAAAGCTTCAGGTTCACCACAGACATGAACAGAGAGAGCGAGCGCGCGCGCGAGAGAGAGCGAGCGCGCACACGCAAACACCAACACAATAACATGCATGCATGCGTGTCATGCAGTATTCTCAACCCTTTTCCGTGGTGCGCGAAAAAAAACGTGTGCGCAGCAAGAGCGAGCCAGGATAGACAAGACGCAACCACGGACAGTGCCTGTGCCAGACGCCAGCGTAAGTGAATTGTTCCCCGGGCATGGAATACGCGTTGGTGAAATGGTCAATGATTCCAAGCCACGCTCAGAGCTCGTTACATCCCAGAAATCTGAAAACCTGCACAGGAGGTTGCCTGGCGCAGGCAACATGCCTTGTGTTCTTGAGACTCGGAAAATCGCCACCAAAGACCCCAGTATGCTAGAGCTGAATGTTTCACGCCCGAGATCTGCACCGGACATGGGGACGGGTAGTGGGGTTGTACAGCATGTCGATGGCAAGCTGATGATTAGGCAAATGCATGCAAGTCGCAAAAAATTCGTGCCAGACGCACACGATGTTGCGTTGCTGAGACAGGCAAGTCTTGGGCGGGCGGCAAAAATAGATTCGTGGGACGTCAGGGCAGAAGACGCCAGAAATGCAGCGAGTGGACGTGAACATTATGTGTCTCATCACCTCATCTCATCACCCCAGGATGAGGTGATGAGACACCCACTTGTGGAGACACATCATTGTATTATTAGAGACGGGGTGAAAGGACAGAAGATGCCAGCGGACATGCAAGATGAGGCCTTGTTGCCCATTGTGTGCAATCGACTCTTTGGGCCAGCTGGGCCAGCGCCGATAGATGACGTCTAGATGACGGCGTATGGGGCGGGGATGCATCTTGATTTGTCTTTAGTCCATTGTATCTAATTCAAAGGTATGAAACTTGATCTGAGCCCTGATGTCAAGATACACACTCGCATGTACTAGGAAGCAGCGCAAAATGCGAACCCTACACGCGTTTCTCTAGCATATGCATTCCTCGCTTGCCTGATACTCGCTACGCGCTGCGCTCTTAAACTTCTCCTCCCACGGCCCGCTTTTCAATCTCTGCTAATTCAGCTTCCGTAAGCTCGTCGAAGTCATCATCGGGTGCATCTTTTTGGTGCTGAGCCGTCTTATCCTGTCGCGGGGTTGAATCAGCAGCGGCTGCAGTGAGCGCTTGAGCTTCAAGAAGGTCCAAGTCCTGCAATCACGCCGAAATGGTGAGCGGGAGTTTTCGTGCGTGAGTGCGCGCGACAGCAAAGCTTGCGTAGACGTTGGAGAGCCAGGTTAATCAAGGGGATAAATAACTACTATACCAGGTAATAATCGTCGTCTTCTTCGTCGTTGGCAACCGGCGCAGCGATAGCCGGGAACTTGGGTCTGACCTCAGGAGCGGTGGACACAACTGCACTGGGATGGACTGAGCACTCTGCCAGTACTATAGAAGAAGGAGAGTCCGAAGACTTCACGCTTGTGGTATCCGAATCGGGAACTTGAGTTGCAGCCCCGGTATTTGAATCTCTAGTGCACATTTTCTTGCTGGGCGACTTTTCCTCACAGTCGAGCGCCTCGGCTTCGAGTTCATCGGCCTTCCGTTTTGGAGACGAAGAATGCGCGGCATGCGCGACGTCATTCCCCGCTTGGTTTGGCTCGGCCTGTTCATCATCTTCTTGCCCGTCTGCAGAAACTATTAGGCGACGTTTCTTGGTGCTGGATGGAGCACCCTCACTGCCACACACCGTCTCTCGTGCCTCTCTTCCTGCTTCCGAAAATAAGTGCCCGATGCCTGTCGACTTTCGTCCCTTCTCGCTTCCTGAAGCAGGCGTGATCTCGCCCTGTCTCTCTTGCTGGTTGCGCACTGTGCGCAACAGCGCCACTGTGGCGTCATCAAATCTTTTTTCTGCGTCTATGTGTGCCGTGCGAACCGTGGCCTCACGGGAAAGAGAAGGGGAATTGACATCGCCGAAGCCAAGCCTCTTTTTCAGGTTGTCCTGGGTTGTAAGCGGGGACTCTGGAACCGGCAAGTCATGCAGGCAAGAAAGCACATACGTTTGGCCGACGGCTGGGGTTGGCACGATCTCCTGCGCCACCACCTCTTGAGCGACAGCAAGTGCTTGCGTCTTGCTTGGCCCGGGAGACTGCCCTGATGGAGGTGGAGGTGGATGCTCGCAGTGTGCGGAAGTCCCAACCTTATCCTGTTTGGAGCTCGGAGAAGGGTCATTGGCAAGATCTGTTCTAGTCTTTAGCTCTTTTGCGTCATCCTTGCCATGATCAGCTACGATGTACTTGGCAACCCGCTTGGCGAGCTTTCTCAGCTTGACACGAGTTCGATTTCCAACAAGGGGCTTCAGCTTTGCGTCCGTGAGTACGTAATCTTCGTCCTGGGCGTCAAAGAGATTGTTGGCGCTGATATGGGAGAGCACCGCAGTCAGTGCGTCTCGTTTTGGCATTCTGGTTGTGCCGACAAAAGTTGCAAGTGGCTCCAGGATCTTCATCATCACCACGCTTCCTTGCTGTTCTACCACAGGCTCATCATCGTCTGACTCATCATTAGCTGCTGCTGCTGGTGGTGGCGCAGCTTGCTGCTCGGGAGGCGGCGCAGAGGAAGCTACAACAGCCTTCGCTGTGAGCGCGGCTGGTCGCTGGAGGATGGGAATGTCGTCGTCAGAGTCATCTGCCGCCACGGACGAAGCTCCTTGTGTGCGAGCGTGCTGTACCAGCTTGGCCGAACACGCCGTGCCAGCTTCTTGCTGCTTTTTGAAAGAATTGCCAATGAGCGCCTCGCCACGAAGGTTACGCGGCAGGTCATACTTGCACTTCTGGCAGCACACCCAGAGGGCATCCTCGTGCACGTCGCCATCTTCTACGCCCACGCACTTTCCATGAAACCAAACATTGCAGGCCTCACAGAAAATCATGAAGTGGTCCTGAGAAGAGGGAGGAAGGAATCGATTGAAGAGCACAGCACGATGTCAGGAAAGCGCATTCGCACAAGCTTCATGCTCGACTTCGCACGCGGACAAGTGCGGACAGAGACTTTTATGTGCAAGTCGTGGGTGAAATCGGGCGGAGAATACGCACACGAATTACCTTGCCGTTGTCTCGCCCGAGACAACATGATTTCTTGCAGTACAAGTGGCCTGGATCGAGAGTCATCATGACACGATCCGTAAGCAGCACCCATTTGCCCATCCCTCCCTTGTTGCCGTACTCTGAGATATCGAGCACGGTCTCGTGCTCACCGCTCAGTAGCCCCTTTGTCGCCTTGCGCTTGTAGCTCACGAGGAATTTGCCAGAGCCCTTCTTGCCCTTGCCAACTTGTTTCTTGATGGTGGCAGGAAACCAGCCACACACAGGGCTACTGATCTGATGCATGATGGTACGGCCAAGGAGCGCGGCATCAACCAGGCTTGGCGCTTTCTCGCACACGCTCTGGAAGTGGGGGAGGTAGTCCTCGCTCCACTCTATCTCCTCCACATCCTCATCCTCTGACGGCTCCACATCCTGCTCCTTGCTCGCATCTTCTGCTTTTTTGCCCCTGCTCTTCTTGATGCCCTTTTCCGAGGTCTCGCCCTTGGCTGCCTTTTCCTTGGGCTCGCGCTTCTTGTACTTTCTTTTGGGCACTCCGACCACGACGTCCTTGGTGCGCTGAGAGATAGGCAGATCTTCAAAACAGTTGTCTGAGCACACCCATGCTTGCTCGTCAGCAATCATGCCTTCTTTCAGCCCAAGACACTTGCCATGGAACCACTGGTCGCATCCCTCGCAGCACAGCATAAATTCGTCCGGATTGTGCTTGTTGTGGAACTTGCACTTGGCGTTGCAGTAGTGCTTCCTGCTCCGAAAGTCATCAAACTCATCACCAGGTGCCTCAACCTCAACGTCTTCATCGTCCTCCGTCAGCCCTGCATTTCCGTCGCCCTCGGGTACCTCGTCAATCTCTTGCTCATCGTCATCGAGGTCAGTTTCCTGCCACCATCAAGAAGCACGTTGGCAAGGGTCAGAAGAGCTCTGGCAAGTTCCTCTTGAGAAACATGCGCAAGGCGACCAAAGGGCTGCTGCGAGTGAGCACGAGACCGTGCTTGATATCTCAGAGTACAGCAACAAGAGAGGAAAGAGCAAATGGGTGCTGCTTACGCTTTCAGTCTTATTGCCCTCATCGTCACTCGGCTCGGGGCTGTGTACGGGTTGGATGACGCCGTCCTGAATGATCGGGGTGAGCAAGCTCGGATCTAGCTTTTCAATTTGCACCCCCAAAAGCTGCTGCGCCAGCTCGTCATCGCTCAGGTCGCTACCGACGCGCTCGCCCTCCCCTTGGCCTGTGGCAGGACAAGATGCAGAATGTAGAATTTTTGGCTCAATATCCATGTCAACCGGGAGATACGGCACAGGAAGCGCAAGGTCCTCGAGATCCAGCAGCTTGCGCAGGGTCGGGTCTTTCAGATTTTCGATGCCACTGCCGGCGTCAAGGAGCGACGAGTCCGAAATCACGCGCGTGCCCTTGGCCAGGGCGATGCCAGCAACCTGCTCCACCAGTGCCTGCATGCCACGATTTTTGTCAACTGGTTTGCTGAACAAGGAACAAGATCCCCTTCCGCCAAGGAAAATTCCATCGCGGAGGCGGGGCCGAGTTGAGGGAGGACGAGGAGCAGCAAATGAGACCTGGCAGAAGAAGCCGAGGATCGCCTCAACGCGGCGAATCCCGCTGTTGCTCAGGCTCTTGAGCATGCCACTACTGCACGAGGGGTGCAGGGTCTTGATTTGCCTCTTCAACGTCTGCTTGGGCACTACCATGTTGACAGAATGGGTGGAGCCTCTGCGCAACGCCACATTGCAGCACCATCGCACAGTACACGATCAGTCTTGCAAAAATCATCGCTGGTCAGAACGCGCGAACAAAAGTACAGACACACGCATGAAAACACCTCATCAGCTCTCCTACACCGCCAACATCAGGAATCCAAGTGCGAATGGCCTGCTTCACCGCGCGTTCCGACATCTTGCCGCATAGCTCTGGACGCCCTAGCAGGCCGCCCAAGAAGTTACTCGCTAGCTCTTTCAACTTGAGTTTGCCCGCGTCGTTGAAGCGCACCTTGCGCGCATCTGCGTCCTCCTTAAGGGCCTTGTCCACCATGACCGCAGAGGCAACTTGACGCTTCTTGGGCATGCGGGGCTTGCGAACACGTGCCTGACCTTCGCCCTCTGGGACACTCTTCGAGCGATGTTCTCTCTTGCTTCCCTGTCCCGCCGAAGATTTGTTTTCATCCTTGTCTGACTCCGTCTCGGTCCCGTCACCATGATTATCGTCTTCAGTCCCGCCGTCCTCGCAAACATACCTTTGCCCCTTCATTTTACTGTCAGCGAAGCGATTCGTCTGTTTGCGCACCCTGTCCGAGCGGGATGGGCACTTTGCGTGGGAGTCTGCTGCTGGAACTTTTTTCTTCTCCTTGCTACGTTTGGATTGTGAGGGAATGTAACGGCGCCGGACGCACTCGTCTTTTCTCCTGGCCTCCTCCAGAATTTTGAGCCCCTGCACGAAGAATTCTTCGGCGTCATCATCGAGCTCCCACAATCCCGAAGCTTCTAGCTCTGCTGTTTTGCTCTTTGACAGGTTGCCCAGCTGCTCCTTGGTATTTTGAGCAGGCTGCAGAAGCTCACTTTTAGCCTCGGCGTCCTGGATGGCCCTCTCATCGCCCACCGCCTCCTCGTCGCCGCATCCATCGTCTTCTGGCACAGGGAGCCTGGCCTTCAGTGAAGGTTTTTTAACCGTTGAAGGTTTTTTAACCGTCGGCGCATTGGAGCTGCTCGGCTCAGCCTCGTCTGTGAGCTGCTCGGCTCGTTGGCACAAAGGGGAAAGAGGGGACAGAGGCCAAGCGTTGGCCTCGCCTGTGCGTATGGCGTCATTATCAGCTTCGGGGCAAGCGGCAGGCGAGGACCCAGCCGTAAGATCTTTTTGGGGAGTATCCGAGTTCGAGAGGATAGAATCGCGCAAGTGCCTAGTAGTGCCACAGGATGCTTCGCCGTTCTGATCTTGCGTGGCAGCGGTCGCCTCCTTTGCCGCTGCAGCAAATTCCAGAGGTATGAGCTCATCAGCAACGTAAGCTCGCTCCTCCTGGGCTGTCTGCTGACACTCAGGCTCCACATCGCTATCGTCTTCCGTCTCGTCTCCACCATCTTGAGCGCCCACGACGACTGCTGGGACGCCCGCGGGCGCCTCATTGCCTTGCACGGCGCCCACAGACAGCATGTCGCAGTCATGAACCTTGTTGGTATCCGGTTGGGCTGAAAGTTTGCTTGCTATTGCGTGCTCTTCAGACCCATCCATGTCAACATCATCATCGCTTTCAGCCTCCAACTCCACCTCGTCCTCGTCCGCAGGAGTTCCTCCACCTCGCATGAGCTCCTCCACCTCCTCGTCCGCAGGAGTTGTTTGCTGTGGCACCTCGGCAGTGGCGGACACCAACAAAGGACTGGGCTCTGTCTTAAGCGAAGGCGTTGATTTCTCCGGCTGCTCTAATGTGGCACTAGACGAGGCACCAGATTCGACGAGCTTGCACACATCCTTCAGGATCGTCTCTTTGATCATCTCTGCGTTCTCGTTCGGAATCAGAATTCCGACCAGGCGTTGACCATCATTGGTCTCAACCCGCACAACCTTGATGGTAAACTGTGTGTGTGCATGAACATATGTGTCAAACAAAACTTCGTTCTGTGCTCTAGAGAGAGAAGGGACATCGTCTCTTTCTCTCACGATATCAAGAGGCTAGACAACAATGTCCACGAGCACAAACACAGACCTTTTCGTCTTCGTCGAGGTCCTTTTGCTCCTGCGACCGCATGTAGGCCTTGATCGTATTCCAAAACGGAAGAACGCACCCCGTCAGAACATAGTACGCTTTCGTCCGTTTCTTGAGCTCGCAGGCTGCGGGAGCGTCGCACACTTTGCAGGCACACTTGTCCTTCGACAAGTTGTATACATTCTCCCACTTGGCCTTGGCATCTTCGTCGGTCAACTTCTCAAAGTCCCTCCGCAGCTCCCCGCGACCGATTTCGTCCGGCCTAAACCCAGAGTAGGGCTCCACGGTATGAAAGGCCATCTGCGACTTGTTCTTGACCATCTGCTTCTTTTCGAGGGCCAGAAAGATGTTGTAGACGTTGTTCCTGTCCTTGCGCGTACGGTAGAAGCCCGCGTAGCTGTCATTTTGATCCTTCATCAAACTCTTTGCCTTCTTCCAGCTTACTCCGCGATCCCCCACCAGCTTGTTCAGACAAGTCGTTGCCCCCATTTGCGGGTCGTCGAAGAGCACTGTCTCTTTTTCCAAGGCTAGCTCTGAGCCGATGTCGAGGATGCCCTCCTGGAACTTGCCCACTTTCTTCGCGTCGCGGATCAATTCTTCCATGATGAGGTGCCAGTACGAGAACACTTGCGCCTGAAGTTTGAGTTTGAGCCCGAGAAGCCGGTTGAGAAAACTGTTCACGACGACCTTCTTCTCAAACTTGAGGCCGGCGTCGTTGAAACCTTGGAGTGCTTGCAGCGCAAACGCTTTGAATCGTTGGTCCGCATTCTTGTGTACTTCTTCCGCGGGGGCATCGGGGTCGAGGAAATCCACGTCGACACCCCTCCACGGGCGTTTCAGTTTGAGGCTTTGCTGAAACTCCTCGACTGCTTCGAGACCGTAGGTCCCATCCACTGCAAATGCCGTCATGCCAGCACCATTTGTGGCGCGACGATCGCCCTGCGTGATGGCGCCCAGCTGCTGCAGGCGCTCGGCCACCGCACTGGCAAAGCGCCACTCTCCGCCGATCGGCGTCATCAGCAGCTTGAACTCAGGAGCACTAGATTGGTTGGACCTGTGTGAGCGTCCCATCTGCTGCACAGCCTTGTCTGCGCTCCACGGGAGCTGCAGAGTAATATGGACACGCCGGCGGTCATTCTGCACTCGCCGATCCGCCTGCAGCGATATGCCCGTAGAGGCAGCATCTTATGCGCAAATGACACTCGTCAGTTTCGAGCGGGGGCGAGCACACGGACAATGTCGCCCGGCTTGCACCAGATATCTGCAGAATAACATGCACGTGCGACGAAATGTTCGGACCTGATATGATTGCAACCAACTTTTTGCCGGACATGAAGTTTTTCCTCTCCTGGATGTTGATAGTGTCCTCACAATCCTTGCTACCGAGCCTCTTTTCCAGCACCCACTCTCCACGCTCGCACACTTGCCGCACGCTCCTGCCTGTCATTTCTGCAACGCGCCGTGGCCCGCCCAGTCGGTCAATGAGATCGTCTAGGGGGTTCAGAGGCAACTTCAACTCATCCAGCCGCTGCAAAAGCCCCTTGACCTTGGGCTTCTCGAGGTAAAGGCTGCCGAGCTTTTGAATCGAACTCCGAAGAATGTGGTCGGCAGCCGAGCAGCCACTCTCGCCCGCGTCATCCTTCAGCCCAGACTCGCCAGTGCTCTGGAGCCCAATGACGACGCACTTGCCCGCATCCACAGCCTGCTGCGCCATGATCACCGTCTTATCTACCTTGGCCGCCATCAGCATCTGGCCAAAGAAGCGCTGATGGTTGCCCCAGAGCACGCGCATGGTGCGCATGACACGGCCTTTGCTAGCCTTGCCCTCGGCACCATCGCTGATGGTTGCCTTGCCGTCAATTCCATTCGGGTTCTTCATCATGGCAGCGTAAAGGCTGTGGTGAAGATCGGTCCAGAGCTGGACTGACGCGTCGTACGTTTCCTCGAACTGCTTGGTCAAGGGCACGTCGACGACCTCGAACGTCGCGCCCTTGAAAGACAAAGAGCGCGCCAGGTACTTGCCAGATTGTTTCATCTGCATGGCCAGTAGCTCCATAGCACTGGGTCCGCCCTCAGTGATTTCCTTGGCAAACTCGATTGGACCCGCAAATGACGTGCCCGAGCCCCACAGCCCAAGACGCGAGGCGTAGAGCAGGTGCTCGGGTTCGGAGGCGCCCGTCGCAGACACATAGACAACACGCGCGTTTGGTAGCAGCTTCTGCAGCTGCAGTACGGCCTGTAAATGTGTGTGCGTGGGTGCGTATGTGCGGGTGAGGATGTAGATAGATATGTAGGAGAGCGTGAGAGTGGTTGTGTGGTTATTTGTGTATTCAATTGCAAAGACGTCGATTCGGGCATACACACACACAACAGCGCACGAGGCACTCGCACACATCGTCATCCATGCGTGTTTGCAAAACACTGGCTTTACAAAGACTAGGACCTGCGCCGAGTTCGTCCCGTGGAGTGTCGCGCCTTCGCTTGGCTCCGCGTCCTCCATGACGGTGTCAAGCTCTGGGTCCACATCAGCCCCCGTGAATCCCGTAGACTTGTCCTTGCCCTTCACCTTGCCGCCCTTGCCCTTGGGGGCCGACTTCATTGTCATGTTCTTGGCCTTGTGGGCCTCATCGAGGGCGATGACCCCGTCAAACTCCGGGCCACACCACTCGACGATCTGCCGTACTCGCGACTTTTCATCCATCTCAATGCCGTCCATGTTTTCGCCGGTGGCCTTCTGCTTCGCGCTGCGAGCCAGCAGAGCATACGTGGAGAAGACAACACCCGTGTCGCAAGCACTCACAGAGGCAAGCTTCTTGGAGGCAGACCAATGCCGCAAGTCGTGCACAGTGATAGCCCCCGCGCCAATATCACGAAGGTCGCGCCTCGCATCCTCGAGAAGGTCCGCCCCGACAGAGATCCACACAGCTTTTTTGCGGCCGCGCAGATAATTTTCCATGACGATTCCCGCGATTTGCCGCCCCTTGCCAACCCCCGGCCCATCCCCCATGAAAAATCCGGCACGAAGAGGGGTTTCGCCCTTGGACTTATCGCACGGCAGCATGCGCTGATGCTGATCGCACGCATAGAGGATGGCCTCCAGCTGCAGGTTAGTTAGAAGGCCTCGCTCGATCGTGCTCTTGGGGATTTTTATCTTGTACGTGATCGGTGGAGGCTGGATGGAGTTCAAGGCCGACGTCTCGGTCACGGGATCAGGATGCTCCTTGAGAAGACTCATACCCTTCAATCTGTGTCGACACGATCGAAACCAGCCGGACGTCAGGAGCGCTCCTCGACGCGGCGCGCATGTGGCGGTGAGCCTTCGCCCATCATCATCGTGCGCGGCGAGAGATCAAGAGCACTACAGCCTCGGCGGCCCAACAAGCACGCAGCGTCTGCAAGCAGGCAAGCAGGCACGCGGGATTGGGTATTGGGCAACCTGGGCGGCACGTAATCGATGAAGGTTTTTTCCGCCTGCTTGTCTGCGTCGACATACTCCGCGCCCAGTTCTTGATCGCGGAGTCGCTCCTCCCGTCTCAGTCTCTTTGCTCTCTGCTCAGGCGTCTCATGGGCGATGAAAAATGCTGGGCACTTCCTCCTGTGCCTGCCGTTTGTGCCCCAGCAGTGCTCGCAGACCTGCGTCTGCGCTGGGCGCACCGCCTGGGACGAGCCGTGGCCTTCCTGCCACGGCATCGTCTCGTCGTGCGCGTTTGTCACCCCGCTCTGGCTGGCCACGATGCGATGCATCTGCGCCATCTGTCCCGTGTACTGCAGAGCGGGCGCTCGGCTTCCCGGCAGGCCTCGTCCGTCGTTCCACCATTCGACTACCTGCGACATGCGAGAGGCACGAGCCGCTGCGGGCAAACTGGCCTGCGCAGCGACATGCGAGAGGTCGCCCTGCGCAGCGCCAAGGCTCGCGCCATGGCCGGGCAGCCCGAGGCGCGAGGGTGGCAGCCTGAGCGGGTCCGAACAGTCCATGTTTCCTGACGAGTGAGGGCTGCTCCCCTCGGTCACTTCTGCCTGCGTGCATTCGCGCCACGCAGTTACGTATCTGTGCCGACGACGCGCGCGGTGCTCTATGCGCACGCAAGCAGCACCAAGCACACCAAACAACCCGCTTTCGGCGCTCTTCCTCGCGGGCTCGTCTGAGCCGCGCCATCTCCCCTTTCAGCAGCAGCATCCCGCCGTCCGGT
>Ga0315905_10005170_pt1 | contig 13304 bp, 14 predicted proteins | sample LakEriMetagenome_5_FD_203522 | JGI IMG/M metagenome (GOLD analysis project Ga0315905, IMG submission 203522) | Freshwater fungal communities from buoy surface, Lake Erie, Ohio, United States - Buoy 4 MA121 | ecosystem: Environmental > Aquatic > Freshwater > Lake | place: USA: Lake Erie, Ohio... | reverse complement strand
CGCACGGGTCGTGGCGCTGGACAAGCCCTCGGAAATCGAAAAGGGCCAGTGGTACTTCCAACGTTATGTCGAACACCTCCCGAGCGCTGGTGAAATGGTGCTGTTCGACCGCTCCTGGTACAGTCGTGCTGGCGTCGAACTGGTCATGGGTTTCTGTTCGGACGTGGAGTACCGCGCCTTCCTGAGGCAGGTGGTCGAACTCGAACGCAATCTCGGGGAGAGCGGGACGATCCTGGTCAAGATCTGGCTGATGGTTTCTCCGCACGAGCAGGCCAAACGCCTCGAACAGCGCGCCCGCGATCCGCTGAAGCGATGGAAGCTGTCGCCCATCGATCTCGCCGCCGCAAAGCTGCATCACGAGTACGCCGCCGCCGAACGCGCCATGTTCGCACATACTGCGACCCAGGATCATCCCTGGGTGATCATAAAGTCGGACTGCAAACGCCGCGCACGGCTTGCCGCCATGCGGCACGTCCTCGAACAGGCGCCTTACGAAGGCCGCGACATGTCGCAACTGCCGCCGCATGACTCGATGATCGTCAGCCGGCTTATCCGCACCGGAGGACTGTCGCCCGGCGCACGGGCCGCCTGACGCAAAGCCGCCTGATGTTTACAGGCTGCCCTTCGTGCTCGCCACCTGGCCCTTAAGCCGGTCGTCGACAACAGCCGCTGTGCGCAACGCCCGCGCCAGCGACTTGAAGCTCGCCTCGGCGATGTGGTGCGAGTTCTCGCCGTAGAGAAGTTCGAGGTGCAGGCAGACGCCGGCATTCATCGCGAAGGCGTGAAAGAATTCCTTGAACAGTTCGGTGTCGACGACGCCGACCTTGTCGCGCGTGAAGCTCACCTTCCAGATCAGGTAGGGCCGGTTGCACAGGTCGACCGAGGCGCGCACCAGCGTTTCGTCCATCGGCACATAAGCGTGGCCGAAGCGGATCACGCCTGAATAACCCCCGACGGCTTCCTTGAAGGCTTGGCCCAGCACAATGCCCACATCTTCCATGGTGTGATGCTGGTCGATGTGAAGGTCGCCCTTCGCCTCGACGTTGATATCCATGGCGGAGTGCTTGGCGAAGCTTTCCAGCATATGGTCGAAGAAGCCGATGCCGGTAGAAACCGTCGACTTTCCAGAGCCGTCCACGTCGAGGACGACCTTGATCTGGGTCTCCTTGGTGGTGCGGGTGACTTCCGCCTTGCGTGATCTGTCCGCCATCGGCGGGCCTCCGGTCTTAACTGTGCGTTCGCTATCGAAACCTAGCTTAACCCGCGAACGGTCGAGGAATCCTGAATGTGGCGTGCATTTAGGGGCTGGCTGCCTCGAACGCCACCTGATTCATGAAAGAACGGCGCCAGATGACTGCCCAGAAGTCGGCCCGCAAGCCGGACAAGACAGCCAAGGCCAGGGCCGCACCGAAACGGCGGCGCGCAAAGCGCATGGGTCTTGCGGGCAGGGTGGCCATGATCGCGGTCGCCGCGGCCTTTTTCGCAGCGCTGGCGCAGTGGGTGGTCACACCCTTCCTCGCGCAGGACGAAATCCGCAACCAGCGCCAGATCGCCGTCGACGCCGGCGCCAATCTTCTCGCCGACGTCGCCCGCCTGCACGCAGAAGCGGGCCACTGGAATCAAATACCGGCGCTGGTCGACGCCCTGTCGGTTGGCATGCCGGAAGGCCAGTCCGCAGTGTTTGATGCAGGGTGGAAGCTGATCGCGCAGGACGGCGCGCCGGATTCCCGGCCCAGCCTCAAGGCGATGCGGGAACTTGTCAGCACGCCGAACGGCATTCTCGTGGTCGGCGAACGCTATTATGCCGCCCGCGCCATCAATGTGGGCGACCAGACGTTGGGATACGCGCTCTACTCCTTCATCCCCCGGCCGTTCGTGAATACGTGGCTGGCCGTTGTCGCGCTCAACGCGATCGTGCTGTCACTCGTGCTCCTCTTGACCGCGCCATTGATCTACCGTCTGGCGCGGCTGGCGCTGAAGCCGGTCACGGTTCTCGAACGGGGCATCCGCAGCCGCGACCCGAAGGACAAGTCAAAGCTTGCGGACTCCTCTGACGACCGCTTGTTGAAGCCGCTGCTGACCTCGATCGACGAAGTCCACGAACGGTCCGAAGCCGCCATGCGACGCGCGCTGACCATGGCCTACACGGATCCGGTGACGCGGCTGCCGAACCGCCTGCGCTTTCTCTCGCGGCTCGATGCCGCGGTCGCAGCCGGACAGGGCGCACATCTTGTGGTCTGCGATCTCGATCGTTTCCGGCAGGTCAATGTCACTTATGGCCCGCGCGTCGCCGACATCGGCCTCGCCGGCGTCGCCGGGCGGCTGCGCGCGGTTCTCTCGCAAGCCGGCCTTCCCGGCGGATTCATCGGCCGGATCGGCGCGGACCAGTTCGGCATGATCCTGCCGGGTTCCTCGCGCGAAGCGGTCGACGCCTTGATGTCGGCGGCCAGCAGCGCCATCGCCGAAGGCTTCATCATCGAGGGTCAGGCAATGCGGCTTGCCGCGTCCTTCGGCGCCGCCCATACGCCGACTGACGCCACCGACGGGACTGACCTGCTCAAGCTCGCCGAAGTCGCCCTCAAGGAAGCGAAGAAACAGACGGCGACCCGCGCCGCCTTCTTCGACCAGCGCCTGCTCGACAAGGCGAGAGCGCAGTCGCGCCTAGAAGAAGAACTGCGCGACGGGCTCGACCGCGGCGAATTCGTCGCCGTGTTCCAGCCCAAGGTGAAACTCGAGACGGGCGAACTCGTGGGCGCTGAAGCGCTCGCCCGCTGGCGCAGGCCAGACGGCGCCATCGTCTCGCCTGGCGTGTTCATTCAGATTGCCGAAGACCTCGGCCTGATCGCCAAGCTCGGCAAGCAGGTTATGAGGGATGCGTGCTTTGCGGCCGCCGGCTGGAACCGCAAGGGGATCATCTCCTCCGTCGCCGTGAACGTGTCGCCGCATCAGTTCGATGATCCGGATTTTGTCGCCTCCGTCTACAAGGCGCTCGACGATTCAGGTCTGCCGCCCAACCTGCTCGAACTCGAGATCACGGAGAGCGCGGCCGTCGCCGATGGTGATCGCGTCGCCCGCATAATGTGGCCGCTGCGCAATCGCGGCGTGCGCCTCGCCATCGACGATTTTGGCACGGGGCATTCCAACTTCGCCGCGATCACCCGCCTGCCGTTCGACGTGTTCAAGATCGACCAGCAATTCGTCCGCGCGCTCTCCACTGATCCGCACGCCCCAGCCATCGTCGAGATGATCCTCGCAATGGCCGAAGCGCTTGGCCAGGAGACGGTCGCCGAGGGCGTCGAGACCAAGGAGCAGGCCGACTTCCTGCTCCGCCGCGCCTGCACGATCGGGCAGGGCTATTACTATTCGCCGCCGCTGCCGGCCGAAGAGTTCGACGCGTTCGTCCGCAGCTACAGGCCAAGGCCCGCGGACCGGTTCGCCGCCTAGCCTGTCGATATATCGTTTGTCGATAAATTTGCTTGTGGCGCGATCTGACCCGACATAGACTGCTCAACGGTCAGGAACCTGAGCAATGTCGTCTGAGCCCACTTGGCATTCAACCACCATTCTCGCCGTGAAGAAGGGGCGCAAGCTCGTCGTCATGGGGGATGGGCAGGTGTCGATGGGGCAGACGATAATGAAGGGCAATGCCCGCAAGGTCCGGCGGCTCGGCGAGAAGGGTGAGATCCTCGCAGGCTTCGCTGGCGCCACGGCGGACGCCTTCACGCTTTTTGAGCGTCTGGACCAAAAGCTCGAACGATTCCCCGGCAATCTCCAGCGCGCGGCCGTGGAACTCGCCAAGGACTGGCGCACTGACAAATACCTCCGGAACCTCGAAGCCCTCATCATCGTGGGCGATGCGACGTCATTGCTCGTCATCACGGGCAGGGGCGACGTGCTGGAACCGGAGCATCCGATCGCGGCCATTGGTTCAGGGGGCAACTACGCGCTGTCCGCCGCACGAGCGCTGTATGAGTACGAAGACGACGCCGAAAAGATCGCACGCAAGGCGATGACGATCGCGGCCGAAGTCTGCGTCTACACAAACAGCAACTTCGTCCTGGAGACACTGGATGTTTGACAAGACCGACATACGCGCCGCCGTCGAGGCGGGCGCGATCAGCGACGAAGGCGCCAGGCGCTTCGAAGCCTTCCTGAAAGCGCGCAACGATCCCGAGCGCATGCTCGACCCCGAGAACCTGCGGTTCCTTTCGAATTTCAACGATGTCTTCCTCACAATCGGTATTGTCGTTCTGATGACGGGTCTGGGCTTTCTGTCGGCCATCTCCGTCATCAACGTGCTGGGTCTCGGCGCACTGTCGGAGCCGCAATCGCTCGCCGAAGGGCGCGCCCTTGCTGACTCGATCCGCCTCGCCATCGTGCTGTCGCCTGTCCCCGTGGTTGTCGGCGCATGGCTGCTGGCTGAATATTTCTGCGGCAAGCGGCGGCTTCTCCTGCCGTCGATGGCGCTGGCGATCGCCATCGTCTGGGCGACGGCAATCATGGCTGCGGGTCTCGCCAGCTTCTTCATCGACCCGGTCGACACCGCGATGCGCGCAGAGAGCGGCGATGTCAGCCCGTGGGACATCATCACCAGCATCAGCTACGCTGGCTTCGCTGCTGCGGCGCTGGCTGCTGGCGCGATCTTCCTGCGCTTCAGGCTGCCGTTCTCGCTCTTCCTGCTGGCTGGTTCGTGCGCCGGCCTCTTCTATACGGCCGTCGTGCAGTTCAGCGGTATCGGCCAGATCGGCAGCGGTCTTGCCATGCTGATCATCGGCCTCGCCACGCTTGCCGCGGCCATCGGCTTCGACATGAAGGACCCGACGCGCTCGACGCGTTCGTCGGATCACGCCTTCTGGCTGCACATGGCGGCGGCGCCGCAGATCATCTTTGGCGTGCGCGGCTTGCTGCTCGGTTCGGGATTCGCGCCGGCGAGCATGGCGGAAGCGACCATGATGCTGTTCGTCCTCCTGGCCTTTGCGCTCCTCTCGCTGGCGCTCAATCGGCGCGCCCTGATCGTTTCGGGGCTTGTCACCTTTGCGGCGACGCTGTGGGTGCTGGTCAACGAGTTCGGCGGCGGCGGGGTCAACACGCTGATGCTGACGGCGCTGATCATCGGCGGCGCGATCGTCCTTTTGGGCGGCGGCTGGCGCACGGCGCGGCGTGGGCTGCTGAAGGTGATCCCGCAGGAAGGAACGCTGGGGCGGATCTTCCCTCCGGAACCGGCGTAATCTTCTTGCTGACATGAGCAGGCATGAGCTAGCGAAGCTGACCCGGCATCCCTAGCTCATGCCAGGTCTGTCTTGCAGGAAGCCATGTCTGAATTCACTCCGCGCGAAATCGTCTCCGAGCTTGACCGCTTCATCGTCGGCCAGCCTGACGCCAAGCGCGCCGTCGCCCTGGCGCTGCGCAACCGCTGGCGCCGCAAGCAGCTGGCCGAAGGGCTGCGCGAGGAAGTAACGCCGAAGAACATCCTGATGATCGGGCCGACGGGCGTCGGCAAGACCGAGATCTCGCGGCGTCTTGCCCGGCTGGCGAAGGCGCCGTTCCTGAAAGTTGAAGCGACCAAGTTCACCGAGGTCGGGTATGTCGGCCGCGATGTCGAGCAGATCATTCGTGATCTCGTCGAGATCGCCATCGGCATGGTGCGCGACCGACGGCGCAAGGAGGTCGAGGCCAAGGCCGAAGCGGCCGCCGAGGAGCGCGTGCTCAGCGCGCTGGTCGGCGCAACGGCGCAGCCTTCGACGCGCGAGAGCTTCCGCACCAAGCTGCGGGCGGGGCAGCTCGACGACAAGGAGATCGAGGTCGATATCGCCGACGCGTCGAACCCGCTCGGCGGCTTCGAGGTTCCCGGCCAGCCCGGCGCATCGATCGGGATGATAAACCTGTCGGACATGCTGTCGAAATCCTTCGGTGCGAGGAGCAAGCGCGTCCGCACCACTGTGAAGGAAGCGTACAAGCCGTTGCTCCAGGAAGAATCCGACAAGCTGCTCGACTCGGAGTCCGTCACGCGTGAGGCGCTGCGCGTGACCGAGGAAGACGGCATCGTCTTCCTCGACGAAATCGACAAGATCGCCTCGCGCTCGGAACGCGCCGGCGCGGATGTGTCCCGCGAGGGCGTGCAGCGCGATCTCCTCCCGCTGATCGAGGGCACGACGGTGGCGACCAAGCATGGCCCCGTGAAGACCGACCATATTCTCTTCATCGCGTCCGGCGCCTTCCATGTCGCCAAGCCGTCCGACCTCTTGCCTGAGCTGCAGGGCCGCCTGCCGATCCGCGTCGAGCTGAAGGCGCTGTCGCGCGACGATTTCAAGCGCATCCTGACAGAGCCCGAAGCCAACCTGATCATGCAGTACACTGCGCTGATGAAGACAGAGGGCGTCGAGCTGTCCTTCGATCCCGGCGCCATCGAGGCGATCGCCGACATCGCGGTGCAGGTGAACGACACGGTCGAGAATATCGGCGCGCGCCGTTTGCATACGGTTCTGGAGCGGGTGTTGGACGAGATCAGCTTCTCGGCTTCCGAGCGCAATGGTGAGGCGTTCGCGATCACCGGCGCATATGTGCGCGAAAAGCTGTCGGCCATGGCGGGCGACAAGGACCTGTCGAAGTACATCCTGTAGCGCGGGCGCGCGGAGGCGCTCCCAGTCGCGTGAGGGCGCTGAGGTAGGGGTGGGCTGGTTTTCGATTGATGGGAAATCCGGGCGGGCCGCGGGCGTAAGTGTGCACGCCCTCGTGGTTCGACGGGGGCGCCCTTCGGTCGCTGCTCACCATGAAGGGCTAAGCGGGCTCCGGCGATCTCAAGCGTAGCCAGCCCACTGCCTCGTGGTGAGCGGCGCGAAGCGCGTCCCTCGAACCATGGGCCGCATGCGTGGCGTTCGCATCGAGGCTGGAGCGGATACGATAGATGTCGCGAAGACCTTCGGTGAACTGCGTCGCGGCGGCGCCCAGGTCCATCATCTGGGCGCGATAGACCTCGAAGCGTCCGGCGACGTCGGGCCAGTTCGTGATCGGGGGAGGATTTCGAGCTTCACCTCGCGGACATTCCAGCCGAGGGCGCGCCAGGCCTGGCGGCAGGGGGCGTAGTGGAGATGCGCCTCCGCGATCGGCAGCATGTGCATGATGCACTCGTAGATGCGTGGGCTGACCTTGCGGCCAGGCATGGCGCGGCGATCGGTGCTGATCACCATGATCATCAACGGCCAGAAACTCAGCGCGATGCCGATCAGGGCCGGCGGGTCGCGCAGGAGCCACAAGGGGATGTGTCCGCGCTTCATGCGGCCGATTACACGGCCGCAAACACCCCCGCCGGTTCTGGGCCAGTGTTTCCCCCAAGCACTTGGCGGAAGTGATTGGGAACGTTGGAGTTCGTCGTTCAGTTTCCCCCAAACGCGAACAACGGTTTACCCCCAAGCTCGGCGGCGAAGCGGGCCCCGGCGGTCCAAGCGGGGCGCTCGGCGGGTGAAATCGACGACATTGTCATTAAGGCCGGAGCGTTCTGGCGACCAAGCTCCTGAAAATGCGCGCATTTCGCCAAATCGGCCATCTATATTGAAATGCGTCTAAGTCTCATATACATATTGTGGGAACCGAGGACGTCCCCTATGCACGCGCACGTTCAATCGAACTCCGGCGCCGGGCCGCTTCCGGCCGACAGGGTGGGCGATATCGCCTCACTCTCCGGCGGAGGCGCCCGGCGCCGGCGACTTCTGGGGCTGCGGCCCACGGCTCTTAAGCCGGTCACCTGTTCGATCATGCACTTCTGCGTAGCGGTCAGCGTCGCCTTCGCCCTCACCGGCGACTGGCGCATCGCGCTTGGCGTCGGCGTGATCGAACCCATCGTGCAGACGGTCGCCAATGTGCTGCATGAACAGGCATGGGCGCGGGGCGCGGCCGGTAAATGCTGATCTCGGATGGACATGATGCAATTGTGTTACATTCTCAACTTATGGAGCCCGGCTCATCCGGGCTGACCGCAGGACCGCAGCTGTGACCAGGCCACTGACCGAAGCAGACAAGGCCGCCTTCCGCGACCGCATGTGCGATGTGGCGGAGATGAAATTCTCGCAGCAGGGCTTCCAGGCGGTCACCATGCGGGACCTCGCGGCCGGCATGGGCGTCTCGTCGATGACGCCTTACCGCTATTTCAAGGACAAGGACGAGATTCTGGCTGCCGTCCGCATACGCGCCTTCAGGCGGCTGGCGGATGCGATGGATGCGGCCGAGGCGAAGCTGAGCACGAGCGACTGGATCCAGCCGGGCGAAGCGTACTTCGAATGGGCGATGGCCAACCGCGACGCCTATCGCCTGATGTTCATCGAGCCGCCTGCGAAGCGTTATCCCGAGCTGGGCGCCGCCATGCATCGCGCGCGCGCGACGATGGCGGCGGGCTGGCGGCGGGCGCAGGCGCAGGGGCGGTTCAATGGCGATGTGGAGGACGCCGCCCACATGTGCTGGACCGCGACGCATGGCGTGCTGGTGCTGGAACTGTCGGGCATGCTGCGGCCGCCCGTGCAGGCGCGGTCAATCGCGATGCGCGCGATAGACGCAATCGCGCGCGGACTGAATGCTCCGGTGCGGGCGCAGGCCTCGGGCTGATCACCACACGCGCAAACCAGTCCGGCAGCAGGCCGCACCAGTCGGCGCGGTTACTGCAGCCCAGCCGCACCGCCGCTCACCGCCACCATTGCGGCGCGCAGGACGCGGTCGCCGATGCGCCAGCCGGTCTGATAGAGTTCGGCGACGGAGCCGGCAGGGTGTTGCGAGGGCACCTGCGTGACGGCCTGGTGCAGGGCGGGGTCGAAGGCGGCGCCGGGGGAGGCGTCGATGGCTGAGACGCCGTGGCGCGACAGGACGGTGACCATTTCCTTCTGCGTCAGCTCGACGCCTTCGAAGGCGGTCTTCACGGCGCCGTCCAGCGTAGCGCGGACGTCGGCCGGCACGGCCTCGGTGGCGCGCGCGAGATTGTCCGACACATTGAGCAAGTCTCGCGCGAATTTTTCCACGGCGTAGAGGCGGGCTTCCTCGATCTGGCGGTTGGCGCGCTTGCGGACATTGTCGGTCTCGGCGAGGGCGCGCAGCATGTTCTCCTTGAGGACGTCGCGCTCTTTCTCAAGAGCGGCGTAGGCGATCTCAAGCGGGTGTGGCTCAGCGCGGGGATGGCCCACGGCTTCGTCCAGGCCTTCGTTCTCGGCCGCGAGGATCGCGTCGTCGTCGTTCTGGCCGGGGTGGGACGTCTCGTTCGTCATAACAGGCTCTACTCTCTCTTTGTGTCCGCGCGGGCCCCGCCGAGAATCCGGCCGACGACCTGCGCGGTATAGTCCACCATCGGAATGACGCGGGCATAGTTCAGCCGTGTCGGTCCGATCACGCCCAGCGCCCCTACAATCTTCCGTTCCCCATTCATATAGGGGGCGACGATCATCGCGGAACCCGACAGCGAAAACAGCGGGTTTTCCGAGCCGATGAAGAGGCGGACGCCATCGGCTTCGCGTGCGGTATCGAGCACATTGAGCAGGTTTTCCGAGCGCTCCAGCTCCTTGAAGAGGTCGCGCACCTTGTCGAGATCCTCGCCGGCGCGCGGGTCGTCCAGCAGCTTGGCCCGGCCGCGCACGATGAGGGAGCGGCCGCGGCCGGGGTCCTCGCCCGACCACTGGGCGAGACCGTCCTCCACCAGCCGGGCGGCGGTCTGGTCGAGCAGGGCGCGGCGCGAGCCGACTTCCTCCAGCACGGCGGCGCGCGCCTCGGACAGGGTGCGGCCCTTCATGCGGGCGTTGAGGTAGTTGCCGGCTTCCAGAAGTGACGATGCGGGCAGGCCGGGCGGCAGGGCGAGCACGCGGTTCTCGACCTCGCCGGACTCCGCGACGATGACGGCGAGCGCCTGCTCATTGGAGATGCGCACGAACTCGACATGGCGGATCGGCGCGTCGGCTGCGGGCGTCGAGACGAGGCCCGCGCCGCCGACGAGGCCGGAGAGGATTTCAGACGCTTCCCCCAGCACGTGCTCCATACGGCGGCCGGAGCCTGCCAGGCGGCTCTCGATGTGACGCTTGTCGTCCTCGCCGGGCTCGCCGAGCTGGAGCAGTGAATCCACGAACATGCGCAGGCCCGCATGGGTGGGGACGCGGCCGGCGGAGGTGTGAGGGCTGTCGATCAGGCCCATTTCGGCGAGGTCCGACATGATGTTGCGGATCGAGGCGGGCGAGAGGGCGACGCCCCGGCGCGAGATGGTACGCGAACCGACCGGCTCGCCGGTGTCGAGATAGGACTGCACGATCTCGCGGAAGATGTCGCGCGAGCGCTTGTCCATCGCGGCGAAGGCGGACATGCCGGACGAGTTGGGCGGGGTGTTGACCATCGAGCGGGAACGTATGGGCCCGGTCAGCACGGTTCAACAGGTGAATTCATCAGGAATCTGGTTCGGAATCAGGGAAATGCCTGCAGGCGACGCCTTGCGGGCGCCGGGGCGCGGGGCCAAGCTTCGCCCTGAGACGCGTGTCAGGGGAATTGCGATGAACAGGCTCGGCAGGATCGGTGTTGCGACGGCGCTCGCAATGGCGCTGGGGGCGTTCGCCAGCCCTGCCTTTGCCTGCTCCATCATGCCGCCGCCGCCGCCGCCCATCCAGGCCGCGGGAACGCCGCAGGCGGATGTCGATGCGCTGGCGATGGCGTGGGGCAAGGCGCACGGGCTGAAGTATGCCGCCGAGAACCGGGACTGGGCGATGCGCCAGCAGGTGCGGCTGTTCGACGAAGCGGGCGCGCTCGTGCTGGTGCGCTATGTGCGCGAGGACAAGACCAAGGGCCTGCCGAAGGAGTTCGACTACATGAACGGCCAGCCGATGGCCGTTCTGAAACCGATCCGGTGGATCAAGGGAAGCGGCGGATCGGCCGAGATCAATATTGGTTCAAGCATGCCGCCGCCGTGCGGGCAGATGACCGGCCAGGACGCCCTCTACGGCAAGCCGGGCGATGTATTCCTCGTCTATCTCTCGGGAGGCGCGCAGCCGACCGTGATGGAAGGCTATTCGCTCGACCGCATTATCGAACCACGCACGATCGCCGCGCTGACGAAGGGGCCGGAGTAGGAACCTCACGCCGGCTCTGCTACCAGCGGCGCAGTTTCAGTCTCGAGGTTCTTCATGCGCCCGTCCGGCCGTACGCCACAGCAGCTCCGTCCCATCACGCTGGAGGCAGGCGTCACGCGTTATGCCGAAGGCTCGTGCCTTGCGAAGTTCGGGCACACGCATGTGCTGTGCACGGCGTCGTGGGCGGGCGACGTGCCGCGCTGGAAGAAGGGCAAGGGCGAGGGCTGGGTGACGGGCGAGTACGGCATGCTGCCGCGCGCCACGCACACCCGCGGACGCCGCGAGGCGACCGAGGGCAAGCAGTCCGGCCGCACGCAGGAAATCCAGCGGTTGATCGGCCGCGCACTGCGCAGCGTGACGGATATGCGCGCGCTGGGCGAGAACACCATCACGCTCGACTGCGATGTGCTGCAGGCCGATGGCGGCACGCGCACGGCGGCGATCACCGGCGCCTATGTCGCGCTGGCGCTGGCGTGCCGTTACCTGGTGGAAGAGGGCGTCATCAAGACGAACCCGCTTTCTGCTCAAGTCGCGGCGGTGTCGTGCGGCATCTACAAGGATGTGCCGGTGCTTGATCTCGACTATCCGGAAGATTCGGACGCGCAGGTGGACGCAAATTTCGTGATGGCGTCGGGCGGCAAGCTGATCGAGATCCAGGGCACGGGCGAACAGCGCGCCTTCTCTCGCGTGGAGTTCAACGCGCTGATGGATCTTGCAGAAGCCGGCTGCGAGGACCTGTTCGCGGCGCAGAGGAAGGCGCTGGGTCTCTGATGGCGACCACCAGGCGGCCCGCGAAGAAATCCGCTGCAGCCAAGCCCCCAGCGAAGAAAGCCGCCGCCGGGAAGCGAACCGTCGACATCACGTCGAAGAAGACCGTCTTCAAGGGCCGCTACAAGATCGACGAGTATGTGTTCGATTTCGATCGCGCGGCGGGCAAGGGGCGGCTCACCGATGTGACGCGTCTGGTGTTCGAGCGCGGCGACAGCGCAGCGGCGCTGATCCACGATGTCGAGCGCGATGTCATCGTGCTGGCCGAGCAGTTCCGCATCGCCACGCACGACAAGGGTCCGGGCTATATCGTCGAGGCGATCGCAGGGTCGGTGGAGGAGGACGAGGAGCCGGAGGACTGCATCCGGCGGGAGATGCTGGAGGAGGTCGGTTATCGCGCAGACAGGCTGACCCTGGTGTCGAACGGCTATGTGTCGCCGGGCTCGAGCTCGGAGCGGATCTTCCTCTACTACGCACCCGTGATGACGGCTGACCTCGTCGATCCGAAGGCGTCGGGACTCACGGCGGAAAAGGAAGACGTGCGCCGGATGGAGTTCACGCGCGAGGATTTCCTCGCCCGCGTGGACGCCGCGTTTTTCGATGATGCAAAGGCGATGGCGCTGGGGTTCTGGCTGATGGCGCAACCCGGGCAGGGGAAGCCCAAGGGCCGCACGCGCGCGTAATGCTTGTTACTAGAGCTCCGAATTTGTTGCCGAAGAGCGACAGCAGGGCCCCCTTGCGAATGTAACTGCGAAGCGTTCGCGAATTTTGTTGCGAGCGGTTCTCACTGCGGCTAGACGCGTCCTCCGGCTTCAGCCGGGCGGATGCGGAGTATTCATGGCTATCGTGCGTGTGCAGGCCGGAGCGCGGCTGAGGGGCGGGCTGATCGCCTCTGCGACCGTGGCGCTTGGCGTCGGCGCGGCGCATGCCCAGACCGAGCCGCAGGCCACCCCGCCGGCCATCGATTCGGTGGTGGTCCGGGGCTATGACGTGCCGGCCCTGTCATCGCCCAAGCAGGTGCAGCCCATTCTCGATACGCCGCAGACGGTGGCGGTGATGTCCGACACGCTGCTCGACGAGCAGGGCCGCCGCACGTTGCGCGATTCACTGCGCAACATCACGGGCGTCTCGATCCAGGCAGGCGAGGGCAACCCGCCGGGCGGCGACGGCATGAAGATCCGCGGCTTCTCGGCGCGCGACGACATCTTCGTCGACGGCCTGCCGGACAATGGCAATTACTTCCGCGACCCGTTCAACGCGCAGTCGATCGAAGTCACCAAGGGGCCGGCGTCTGCCTTCGCGGGCCGCGGCAATGTCGGCGGCACGGTCAACGTCGTCAGCCGGCAGCCGGAAATGTCGGACTTCGCCGAGGTCGAATTCGCGGCGGGCACTGACGACTACTATCGCGGTACGCTCGACTACAACGCCGTCCTGTCGGACGATGACGGCATCGCC
>Ga0315905_10005169_pt1 | contig 13305 bp, 8 predicted proteins | sample LakEriMetagenome_5_FD_203522 | JGI IMG/M metagenome (GOLD analysis project Ga0315905, IMG submission 203522) | Freshwater fungal communities from buoy surface, Lake Erie, Ohio, United States - Buoy 4 MA121 | ecosystem: Environmental > Aquatic > Freshwater > Lake | place: USA: Lake Erie, Ohio... | reverse complement strand
ACTCCACACAGATCACCTGAATCGCCGTCGCCTCCAGAGGCTCCACAAACCCCATCGAATTCCCGATCGCCACCACGTTGCCCACCCAAGGCCGCGCATACCGGCCACTCCGGAACTTCACCACTCTCGGCTCATTCGCAATCTTCGGATTCTTCCGCCGGAACTCCGCCAGCGCATCCTCATCACTGATGAACCGGGAACTGTACACATACCCACGGTTGATCCAATTCTCGTGCTCAATCTGCCAGCACCACCCCGCATCCATCGTCTCCGCCACCGTGTACGGCTTGATCTCCTCATCCGTCCGCGGCCACCCCGCAATCACCGCCCGATCACAGAACAACGACTTCTCATATCCCAGAAACGGCTCGCCCAGCGCACGCCCCAGCAACTCCGACCGGAACCCGGACGCATCCACATACAAATCCGCCGTCACCCGTCTCCCACCGGCAAGATGAAGCGCCTCCACACCATCCGCTCCCGTCTCCACTCGCTCCACCGTCCCCTCCGTCAGCCGCACTCCGTTGCGCTCGCACGTCGATTCCAGCCACCCGACCAGCTTCCTGTTCTCAATGTGAAACGCATGGTTGTTATGCATGTGCAGGCTCCCATCAGGCTTCCTCGGGAACGCCTTGCCGTGCGCCATGCATGCCGACACGATCCCCAGCCACTTCGTCTCCGGCTCATAGTAAAATCCCGTGTTCCGCTTCAACTCCGGCCACCGACTCTTAAACTCATTCTGAAACGTGTAGTAATACCCCTGCGGATACGGCCCCCACACAAAGTGAATCCCCAGCTTCCACGTCGGCTCCGCCCCCGCATAAAACTCCCCCGGCGGCAGCTTCAGATACTCGAATAAATGCCGCGGAAACGCCGCCGTCGTCCCCTCCCCTACCCCAATCACCCCCATCTCCACACTACGCACGACCTCCACCTCAAGCTGAGGAAGCTTCCGCTTCAGCGTCAGCGCCGCCAGCAACCCGGCCGTGCCTCCACCCAGCACCAATACTCTCGTGACCTTCGAAGCTTCCTTCATAATCCCTTCACATGAAGAGAAAATGAGAACCCGCAAGCATCTGCTCGCTCATTTTCACTAAACCGCCATCTTTCGCCCTCCCCCTCTCCGCGTACCCGGATTTCATGGACTTTATCGCCAATTCAGGTATGCCCACTCGCTCATTCCCTGCCTTCCCACCATCTCATCATGAATAAGTTGCTCGCCAAAAAACCGCTCGCCGACGTGCTCGCAGAAGTCCACGCTGAACCCGGCGGATCTACCGTCGCCCTCAAACGCCAGCTCGGCCCCATCCACCTCATCCTCCTCGGCATCGGCGTCGTCATCGGAGCAGGCCTCTTCTCCCTCACCGGCAAGGTCGCCGCTGAAAGCGCCGGCCCGGCCGTCACCCTCTCCTACATCATCGGCGGCTTCGCCTGCGCCCTCGCAGGCCTCTGCTACGCCGAATTCGCCTCCATGGTCCCAGCCTCCGGCAGCGCCTACACCTACAGCTACGTCACCCTCGGCGAACTCTTCGCTTGGATCATCGGCTGGGACCTCGTCCTCGAATACGCCGTCGGCGCAGCCACCGTCGCCACCGCATGGTCCGCCTACTTCATGAAGCTCTGCCACCAGATCGGCTTCCACTTCCCCCACGCCCTCGCCGCCTCCCCGTTCGATGAAGACCCCGGCATCATGAACCTGCCCGCCGCCTTCATCATCCTAGCCATGTCCGCCCTCCTCATCAAGGGCACCAGAGAAAGCGCCATCTTCAACGCCGTCATGGTCGTCCTCAAGGTCATCATCGTCCTCACCGTCGTCGGCCTCGGCTGGGCCTACATCAACCCAGCCAACCACACGCCCTTCATCCCCGCCAACACCGGCACCTTCGGCGAATTCGGCTGGAGCGGCATCATGCGCGGCGCAGGCCTCATCTTCTTCGCCTACATCGGCTTCGACGCCGTCTCCACCGCCGCCCAGGAAGCCCGCAACCCGCAGCGCGACATGCCCATCGGCATCCTCGGCTCGCTCCTCGTCTGCACCATCCTCTACATCGCCTTCTCATGGGTCCTCACAGGCCTAGCCCATTACTCCACGTTCAAAGGCCTCGAAAAACTCGCCCCCGTCGCCACCGCCATCAGCGCCATGCCAGCCAAGTTCCACTGGCTCAACCAACTCATCGTCCCAGCCATCCTCTGCGGCTTCTCCTCCGTCATCATGGTCCTCCTCATGGGCCAGAGCCGCGTCTTTCTCAGCATGTCCCGCGACGGTCTCCTCCCTCGCTTCTTCTCGGATCTCCACCCGCGCCGCCAGACTCCATGGAAAAGCAACGCCCTCATCGGCGGCATCGCCGCCCTCGCCGTCGCCATCCTGCCCGGTGAACTCTGGGGCGAAATGTGCTCCATCGGCACTCTCCTCGCCTTCGTCCTCGTCTGCGTCGCCGTCGTCGTCCTCCGCATCAAAGAACCCAATGCCCCGCGCGTCTTCCGTTGCCCTTGGGTCCCCGTCGTCCCCATCCTCGGAGCCCTCGTCTGCCTCTCCATGATGATCCCTCTCCCCGGCGACACATGGATCCGTCTCGTCGTCTGGATGGCCCTCGGCTTCATCATCTACTTCACCTACAGCCGCAAACACAGCCGCCTCAACAGCGCCAAATAAGCCGCCCGATTGGACTAGGCGCAGCCAACACCCGCCTTCCCAATCCCACAACCCGCCGCCGCGCCGCGCTGCATCGCCCCAAAAAGGCCTGCGCGCGCCGCGGCGGCTTCGTGTCGCCTTCTCTCGCCAACCCGGAAACCCACCACGCCCTCACCGCACCGGCACCACCCGCGCCCTGAAATACCGGCGCTCACCACCCGCAGGAATCACCGCACTCCGCCGGATCAATCCTCCCACCATCACCTCCGCATACCCCGTCAGCCCAGCCTCCACCTGCCACACTGCCAGATCCCCGGAACTCTCTATCACAATCCTCCCCGCATCCCCTCCCGGCCGCACCTGCCACACCAGCGTCCGCCCCGCCGCCGCTTCCACCGCCGCAAACATCGCCCCATCCCCCATCACGTGCTCCAGCAGATTACTCAGCCCGTCCCCATCATCATCCCCCGCAGGATCAACCGGCACCGGCAGCGCATCACTAGCTCCCGGTGACCCGCCCAGCACCGCCGAACTCCGCCAGTTCCCCGCATCCCCATGATGCACATCCCCCGCCACCGGATTCATGTGCACAAGGCTGTAGCCCTCCCCATCCGCCAGCAACGGCCACGGCGCTCGGTCCCCATAACGGAACTCCACCACCGTGCTCCCCGTCGCATCATCCACCTTCAGAACCTCCCCGCCATTGTCCAGCGCCGTCCCCGCCGGAAACTCCCCCGCAATCAACCCCTCCGCCACCTGCGGCCACGCCAGTCGGAATGCCGCACGGTTCCGCACCACTAGCAACCTCCCACCCGGTGCCAGCAACGTCCCCGCCGCAAACCCGAACGTCACCGGCAATCCCACCGCATCCACCCCCGTCAGCCCACTCGTAATCCGCACCCCGCCCAGCTCCAGCGGCACCGCCCCCGAAACATTCACAAATTCCACATACTCGGTCTCATCACCCGGCCCCGCAGGATTGTAGTGCACCTCACCAATCGCCAGCCACCGCTGCACATCGCTCAACGCCGGCTCCAGCGTCACCGCCACCACCTCCGCTCCCTCCGCATTCACCAACCGCAGGGTCTCCCCCGCATTGTTCAAATGCCCCTCGTACGGCCCCGTCACCTGCAACCCCTCCCCCCCACGCGGACTCGCCGCACGCCGCCGGAACGCCCACCGGTCCGGCACCACAAATACACTCCCGCCAGCCGGCACCACCGTCCCACCCGCAAACGCAAACCGCACGCCGCCCTCCACCCGCCACCCACTCATGTCCACCGCACTCAACCCCGGATTCCTCAACTCGATATACTCCTCATCCTGATTCCCTCCCGCAGGATTCGCCTCCACCCGCCCGAACGCCATCGCCGGCACCACCACCTGCGACGCAGGCACCCCTAACGACCCGCTCCCATTCGTGAAATTCAGCGAATACGGCACCCCGTGATTCACCCCAGTCGTCCCCGTCAGATACGTCATCCTCCCCGCCAGATACCCTGACTTGATCCGCGCCACCGACTGCGCTAGCGTGTACGCCGTCCCCCCAGTCCACGCAAAATGCGAGTTCGCCCCCCACTTCGCATGGTCCGCCGTCACATCCGCATCAATCACCGGCACTAACGCATCCATCCGGCTCCCGAACCACCCCGTCGCCAGAAACCGGTCGCTCAATGTCCGGATCCGCCGCGCAATCATCTCCCTCACCCGCGGGGTCCTCGACAGCGCCTCGATCATCCGGTTGAACTTCCCGGCATGCAGCATCCACGGACGCGCCCCGATCAGCGGATGACTCGTGCACTGCGGCGTCGACGGCGCACTCTGATTGAACACCATCAGATCCGTATTCAACGCATTCGGCCCGAAACTCAGATCCAGATCCCACGGCAGCACCGACCACTCCCGCGACCCCATCGTGTCCCGGTGAATATAGTAATTCTTGTTCGATGCATCAATGTTCTGACTGATCACCGTCCCCGCATGCCAGTTCACCCACGACGGCAGATCCGCATTGTCAAACAGCCACGTCTCCAGCGCCGCTCCCGTCAGCCCCAGGCTCGTCACAAGGCTCTGCAGATCCGCATAACCCTCCGGCTGCCGGTTCTTCTTCTCATATGCCTCCGCCGTCGTGAAATCACACAGCCCATTATCCCCCACAGCCTTGTAAAACGCCCCGTGCTCGTCAATCCCATGCCGCTCCAGAAACCCATCGTCAACATTCTCCACACACAGCGCCACACTGTAAAACACGCCGTTCTCCCGCTGATGCACATGGAAAATCTCCGGCGTCGCCAGCCCGCTCAACCCGTGCATCTCCGCCGCCATCAGCGCCCGCATGTAACTCTTGTCAGTATACGTCGTGTTCAGATTCAGCTCGCTCACCTGCGGCGCAGCCACCTCGCCAGCCAACGCCGCCCGCAACGGCACCCGACGCCCCGGCGGCAGATCCACCTTGTGACTCTTCTTCGGAAAACTCCGCGACGTGTTCCCCCGCAGCCGGAAATAACAGTTATCGTGAAACTCTCCGTTGAAATACAGGCTCCCCACCGTCCCAGCCTCCGTATCCGCCAGCGCCGGACTCTGCATGAACCGATGCACCACCGGCAGCCTCGTCGTCACCGCAGGATCCGCCACCACCGTCCCGTAATACTCAGGCGACTCGTCCCGCAAATGCTGCGGCGCCCTCCGCAACGCTCCTGACACCGCCCCAGCCGTCACCCGCCACCGCAGCATCCGCCCCGCCACCGCCCCGTGCCCAGCCGGAATCACCCCGGTAAACACCCCGTCACCTCCCACCACATCCCCGCCACCACCATCATCACGCATCCCCACCGACACCTCCGCCCCATACATCACCCGGTAAATCAGATCCACCGCTCCCACCGCATCCGGCACCACACCGCTCTGCTCCGCCCTCACCCGCGCCGTCACCACCACCTCCGTCCCCGCCGCCGGTTGCCCCATCGGCCCAGTCACCCGGTCAATCAGCGGCCCCCCTGCAGCCACCATGCTCGCATTCCCCATCCCCGGCGTCGGCGACACGAAATACCCGGTCTTCCCCGCATCCCCCGTGATCCCTATCGAAACATTCGTCTCCACCGGATACCAATCCCCCCCAGGCGGAGTCAGCGGCGATCCATACCCATGCACCACTTTCCCGTCAGGCCCCGTCAGCGCCAGCGATTCCTCGTCCCCTAGCTGGAAATTCGCATGCAGCGGCCGCCCCGCCACCCTCCTGTCCTTCCCACTCGCCCACACCAGCAGATACCGCCCAGCCCCCAGCGTCACCGCCGGAAAACGCCACTTGCCAGGCACCGCAGGATCATCCGTCAGGCCATACCCCTCCAGATTCACCGGCTCACTCGTCCCATTGCAGATCTCCACCCAGTCCGACGAATCATAATCCTCATCCAGCGCCCCGCCCGAATTGTCCGCCAGATACTCGGAAATAACTAGCGCTTCAACCGGCGGCCGCGGATTCGGATTGTCCAGCGACAACCCCTGCACCCCCGCCGCATATAACGTCGCCACCTCCTCCGCACTCAGTGTCCGGTGCCACAACGCCATCTCATCAATCAATCCCTGCCAATACCCAGGCGTCCCCGTGTCCGCCACCGCCCCGTTCAGCTTCACCCCGATCCCCATCGGCGCAGGCAGCGGCGCAAAAAAGTTCCCCGTATACGCCTGCGTCGCCGTCAGCACTCCATTCCGGTAAAGTCTCAACGCCGTCGCATCCACCGTGCACACCACGTGCTGCCACTCATTCAGCGGAAACACCGCCGTCTCCGCCACCCGGATCTGCCCCGATGGCGACAACCCCAGATAATTGCTCAACTGCCCACCAGCCGCATCCAGCCCGAAATGCATGAACCCAAACCAGTTCTTCGCAATGCTCCCCCACACCGGCCGCGCATCCGCCTGCACCCACGCCGCCAGCGAATACGCCTTCGCCGTCGGCAGCGGCACCGCCGGCACGATCACATGCTGCAGCGTCGACGCCCCGCCAAAACGCAGCGCCCCACCCACCCGACCCGTCGCCCAGTGATTGCCTCCACTCACCGGATAATTCACCAGATTGCCGCTCCTATGCTGCCCCGACGCATCCGCCACCGTGCACCCATCCTTCTCATCAAACCGCCAGTACCCCCTCAAACCCTCCGTAAACACCGAGGGCTGCACCAGCGGCACCAACCTCAACACAGCCTTCCCGCTCACCCCGCTCCCGCTCTCATTCACCGCCACCACATCATACTCTCCCGCATCCGCTTCCGTCAGCCCAGTCAATGTTAGGGTTGACCCGGTCTGCCCATCGAGGACCACCCCGTTCCGCCGCCACCGCAGCGTCGGCGCCGGATTCCCCGTCGCCACTACCGAAAATACCGCACGCCCGCCCACCGGCTGGCTCTGACCGCACGGATCCACCGAAAACCCCGGCGGCGACGGCGTCTCCTCCGTCAGCGTCACCGCAGAAATCGCCGGATTCGTATCCAGTCCCGCCGCTCCGCCCCGCCCCATCCTCAAATCAATCCCGTCCGCATCCGCCACCACCTGAATCCGCGCCAGCCGGTTGAACGGATTCCCTAACGGAACCACCCAGTCATTGATCACCGTCACGCCGTCAATGATCACATCCATGCTCCGCCCCAGCGTCGTCGCCGCATCCAGCGCCAGAATCTCCAGAATATAACTCTTCCCAGGCACAGTGTTGAACCGCATCGCGAAATTCCCCGCCCCGCCATGCAATCCGCCACGGCTCAACGCGTCCCGCGCCGCCTGCTCCGGCGCCCCAGTCCACACAAAACCACTGATCGCATACGTGCTCGGCGCTGTCGTGAACACCAATCCCGTCGCCGCATCACTGACCCCCGTGTTCCCCGCAAATGGCACCCCTAACAGCGTCACCGCCGGCGCATTCGCCGCCGAATTCCCGAAATTCCAGCCCCGGCTCGTCGCATTCCGGTAACTCAGCATCGCAGGAAACCCGAACGCCCCCACATTCGCCAGCACCGTCGCCGCAGAACCCGCCGCAGCCGTCACCAGCACCACCGCACAACAGAACATTGGCTTCAATACCCTCATCCCGCCACCCTCTCACTTCCCGCGCCCCTTGACCAGCCATTTCCTCACTTCCGCCCCCCTCACCTCCCGCTCAAATCCCCTCGCCTTCCTCCTGCCCCCCACCCTCGAACTGCATGCTGTACAGCTTCCGGTACACCGGACTCGTCACCAGCAATTCGTCATGCGTCCCAGCATCCAGCACCGCACCGTCCTCCATCACCACAATCATGTCACTCTTGATCACCGTGCTCAACCGGTGCGCAATCGCCAGCACCGTCTTGCCCTCTGACAAATCACGGATCGCTTCCTGAATGTGCCGCTCCGATTCCGCATCCAGCGCCGACGTCGCCTCGTCCAGCAGCAGCACCGGCGTGTTCCTCAGAATCGCCCGCGCAATCGAAATCCGCTGCCGCTGCCCGCCACTCAGCAACCGCCCGCTGTCCCCGATCACCGTCTCATACCCCTTCGCCTGCTCCATGATGAACTCATGCGCATGCGCACGCCTCGCCGCCTCGATGATCTCCTCACGCGTCGCATCCAGTCGCCCATAGCGGATGTTCTCATAGATCGTGTCGTGAAACAGAAACACTTCCTGACTCACCACCGAAATCTGCTCCCGCAACGATTCCTGCGTCACCTCCCGGATGTCCCGACCATCCAGCAGTATCCTCCCCGCATGCGGATCGTAAAACCGCAGCAGCAGCGAAAACAGCGTGCTCTTCCCGGCCCCCGACCGCCCCACCAGCGCCACCGTCTGCTGCGGCGCAATCTCCAGCTTCACATTCCTAACCGCAGGAACCCCCTTCTTGTAGAAAAAGGTCACGTCGTCAAACGTGATCGCTCCCGCCGTCGCTCCCTTCAGCACCTCCGCGCCCGCCGCATCCGCCACCCGCACCTCACGGTCCATCAGTTCAAATATCTTGGTCGTCGCCGCCAGCGTCTTCTGCAGCAGCAGCGGGATCCGGCTCAACGCCTTCGCCGGTGGATACAGCATCAGCAACCCGCCATTCAACGCAATGAACTCCGACGCAGGCATCCCGTTCGACCACACATACACCAGCGCCCCGGCCACCCCCACCGACGCCACCACCTCCACCAGCGGCCCCACACTCTCCAGCGCCTTCCGCCACCGCATCATGCTCCTCAGCATCTTCTGATTCGATGCCGTAAACCTCGACGCCTCATACTCCTCTCGATTGTAAGCCTTCACCTCACGGATCCCGCTGAACGCCTCCTGCATGATCACACTCATCGCCCCCGCTTCCTCCTCCTCCTCCGCTCCCGCACGCCTAACCTTCCGCCCCACCACCGCCACCGGAATAATGCACAGCGGAAATAGCACAAAACTCATCAGCGTGAACTTCCAGTCGATCAGAAACAACACCGCCAGCGCACTCAATATCGATATCGGCTCCTTCACCACCTCCCCCGCCACACTCGTCAGCGCCTGCTGCGCCACCCGCGTCTGATTCAATATCGTCTGCAGCAGATCCCCTGACTTCTGCTTGTTGAAAAACTCCATCGACTGCCCCAGCACGCGCCGGAACAGGGTCCCACGGATGTCATCGAGCACCCTCAAGCTCACCCACGTCAGATAATAACTGTTCAGCCACCCGAACACCGCCCTCACAATCATAATCGCCGGAATCACCGCACACAGCAGAATGATCGACAGCAGCGACTTCGGCTCCGGAGCCGCTTCCCGCAGATTCAACACATCTGAAAACCGCCCCGTCGCCGCGTCCCGCCGCATCGCATCCAGCTCCGCCACCCTCGCGCGCTTGTCACTCTCCGTGTGCGCCAGCAGATACCGCGCCCACAGGGTCCGGTGCCGCCGCTCATCCTCCGGCAATGCCAGCAGCTCACGCCACTTCGCCCGCGCCGCCGCCAGATGCGCCGGCTGCACATCCCGCTTCAGCACCGTCGCCATCGCCGCACGCACCCGATCCATCACCCCTCCCATCACCGGCTTCTCCGGCACCATCAGCATCGCCCTCTCTCCCTCCAGAAACAACCTGAACTCCGCCGGCAACCCCGGATCAATCACCACCGCCGCCAGCGGATCCGCCACGCCCTCCACCGGAGGATGAATCCGCCGCATCGCCAGCACATCCCGAAACGCCGCATACGACTCCACCGCCGCCCGCTGCGCATCCAATGACAGCGGCAACCGCCCGCCACCCGCCGCCGCATCCTCCACCGAAGCCACCGCCACCGCCTCCTTCACCTCAGGCATCTCCACCGCCGCATTCCATTCCTCAGCCAATGTCGTCCCGTGCCGCCCCGTCGCTTCCTCAGACGGCAGCACCTCCCGCCCCACATGCTGCACCGCCGCCACCATCAACCCATTCAGCACCCCATACAGCGCCCCCGCCAGCAGCCCGAACACAAACCGTTTCCGGTACGGCTTCAGAAATCCTAGCAACCTCCGGTACGGCTCGCGCGCCGCAGCCACAAACTCGCCTGCCGACATCTTCGCGATCTCATTGCGGGATACTTTCTTCATGCACTCATGGGCCGGAACATCACAGCAGGTTCACTCAGCACTCCCCGCCTTCCCAAACCGTGGGCTGTCCACCCGGCCCGCGCAACAGGTCATCGACCGCCCCACACACCCGCCCTGCCCCCAATGCCGCCATCGCCACCCCACGATGCTTCGGCTCCCCCTGCCCGCTCCCACCCTCCCCCCACAACACCCGCGCCATCCCATGCCGCGGCCCCCAGTGCCAAGGGTTCGTCGGCCCGAACAACGCCACCTGCGGACGACCCCACGACGACGCCAGATGCATCACCCCCGTATCCACCGTCACCGCCAACCTGCTACCCGCCACCACCGCCGCCAATCCCCGCAAATCCAGCTTCCCGCTCAAATCCGTAAACCTCACCCCACTCGCCGCCATCTCCCGGATCTGCTCACGCTCCTCATCCCCCATTCCCCCCGTCACCACCACCTCCATCCCATGCCGCTCCCGCACATGCCGCAGCACTTCCACCCACGACGCCGCAGGCCAGAACTTCTCCGACCGCGCCGTCCCCGGATGCAAAAGCACATAATCACCACTCACCAACCCCTCCGGCACACCCTCCGGTTTCCTCAGGTGCCCCGCATCCCCCGCCGGCTCCGCCCACGGCACCAGCTCCCGCACCAGCGCCTGATGAAAATCAATCGTGTGCAGCTCCCGCACCGATGCCCCACACCGCTCGTTCCACGCCAGCCGCCGCCACCATGTCCCCGCAAACTTCTCCCAGCAAACCCGCCGCCTCGCCCCACTCACCACACTAACCAGCGCCGACCGGTCGTTCCCAGTGAAATCCAGCACCGCATCCCACCGCCCACCCGCCACCCGACCCATCATCCCCGCATTCAACCCGCCAGCCCGCCACACCAGCGCCCCCTCCCCGCACGGCAGCAACGGCCCCAGCTCACCACACGCCCCCGCCAGCACCACCGTCACCTCCACCCCAGGCATCGCCCGCCGCAACGACGCCAGCGCCGGCGCCGTCAGCACCACATCCCCTATCCGCTTCATCTGAATCACAAGAACCCGCTTCATCACATCCCTCCTCAATACTTCTCCCGCGCCTTCGCATACGCCGCCAGCAATCGCAGCCGGTAATGATCCCACGTGAACCACCGCTCCACATGCCGCCGCGCCGCCGCACCCCGCGCCGCCATCTCCCCCCGATCCCGCACCGCCATCTCCATCGCACCAGCCAGCGCCTCCGCATCGTCCGCAGGCACCACCCACCCAGTCACCCCATCCACCACCGCATCCCCGCTCTCACGCGTCGCGATCAATGGCAACCCGCACGCCGCCGCCTCCAGCGTCGCCTTCGCAAACCCTTCGCACTCGCTCGGAAACACAAACGCCGACGCCCCACGCAGTTCCGCCCTCACATCCTTCACAAATCCCGTCACCCTCACATTCCCCGGCGCATCCCGCAACTCCGCACGCACTTCCTCATGCGCCGTCCCCACTAACACCAGCTCCGCATCCCTCATCCCCAGCCGCCGCCACGCCTCCAGCAACCGGTGCACGCCTTTCCTCCGGATCAACGCCCCCACAAACACAAACCGCACCCGACCCTCAGGCTCGCTCGGCACAAATCTCCCCGGATCCACCCCGCGCCCCACATAATGCAGCCGCTCCCTCCCCATCCCCGCCGCCTCAAACGTCCCCATCGAACAACTCGACGGCATCAGCAGCAACGTCGCCAGCTCATACTCCATCAGCATCACCTGCCTCGACACCAGCATCCCGTGCCGCCACCGCTCCCACCCACGCAACTTCCCAGCCTCCCGCTCGCTCTTCGTCTCATATCGCTTCGCCTTCCCTTTGTTCCGATGCCAAGTCGGTATGTCCATCACCGATGGAATCCCCCGCTCCGCCGCCGCCACCAGACTGCGCCACCCATCCCCGCTCCACGTGTGCAGAAAATCATACCCCCCGCACCCTAACTCCTTCGCCGCCACCCGGTCCAGCCACTGCTTCTTCGCCCCGTAATACCGCTCGCTCCCCAGAAACGACAGCAACCGAGCCGGCTGCAAAGCCAGCGTCCTCACCTTCCTACCCGGAATCTCCCGCTGACCGTCCGCATACGCCAGCACCCGCCCCAGAAACCCGCCACGCTCCGACGCCAGCGCCCCCTCCAGCGAGGTCACATCCAACCCGCTCCCACCCAGCCGCGCACTCGTCGCATACAGCAACCGCCCCGGCAACTCCCCGCGACCAGGCACCTCAGGCAACTCCCACAACGCATGCTCGCTCGCATCCATCACCTTCATCAATCCGTCAGCCATTGGTCCTTCACCACCCGCACCACCTCCACCTGATTCGCCGCCTTCGCATTCTCAGGATACCTCACCTCAAGCACCACAGCCTCCACAGGATCCTCACCAATCATCTCCTTCGCCCGCAGCAATGTGTCCAGCGTCACATACTCCGCCGTATCCCGCGCCACATACCCGTACAAATCCAGCACCAGCCCGGGATACGTCAGCCGGAAACACTCATACCCAGCCTCCCCAAACCCGTAGTTGTAGTAATTCTCCCGCGCAATCTTCACCACCACCCGCACCACACCCGTCGGCTTTCTCTCCATCAACTCCGCAAGGTGTCCCTCCTGATACAAACTCGAAGTCTCCCAGTCCATCCTCATCACCCCCGCTCGCTCCACCACATTGATCAGATGCGTCCGCTGCTGCGACGGCACCTCAAACTCAAGACTCGTGATCCCGCGCGACGTCATCCCGCGGCTCAACACCGCATCCGCTATCACCGCCACACCCCGCCCCCGGAAATACTCCGCCGCCTCATTCCTAACATCATCCCCGCCGCGCAGCACCCTCAGCTTCCCCTCCACATCCCCAGCAAGAAAAAACTCCTGCGCCACCGCCGCCGCACGCGAAATCACTTCCTCATCATCCACCACCGCCTCCTCCACCACCACCACAGCCTCCTCTCGCCGCATCAGCCTCCCTCCCGCCAGCACCACCCCGATCGCCCCCACCGACACCACCGCCACCACCAACCCAGCCAGCGAATTCCGGTCCAGCTTCCCATCCGTAAACATCCACCCCGTCATCCACGAATTCTCCAGAAACAACCTCCACG
>Ga0315905_10005168_pt1 | contig 13305 bp, 18 predicted proteins | sample LakEriMetagenome_5_FD_203522 | JGI IMG/M metagenome (GOLD analysis project Ga0315905, IMG submission 203522) | Freshwater fungal communities from buoy surface, Lake Erie, Ohio, United States - Buoy 4 MA121 | ecosystem: Environmental > Aquatic > Freshwater > Lake | place: USA: Lake Erie, Ohio... | reverse complement strand
CACACTCCCACACACATACGCGCGCGCGCGCGCACACACACACACACAATATAATTTTGCATCGCAGGGCGAGGGCGGAGTGTGTTCGTACATTGCGGTGGTGCACATGAATGGAAGGCATAGTGAGAGGTAACAAATGCACCTGTGTCAGCGTGACATGCATGTCATGTGTCATATAGAGGAGGAGGATACATGCACCTGAGTCAGCGTGCGGCTCCTGGAGGCCGTGGGCAGCCTGCCGTTGCTGTTGTTGCAGGCGAATCGAGCTATCAGTGTACAAGTACTATGAGGGTGCACTAATGAATCTAATGAATCTAATGAAGCTTGTTTCTATGAATCTAATGTCATGTGTCATATGAGGAGGAGGATACATGCATGCAATGAAACTTGAGAAGCATGTCATGTGTCATATGAGGAGGAGGATACATGCATGCAATGAAACTTGAGAAGCATGTCATGTGTCATATGAGGAGGAGGAAACATGCATGCAATGAAACTCGAGAAACAAGCAGCAGCTCTGAATTAGCATGCGCATACTCCTCTTAAACCACTACTATTAGTCTACTAATAGTGTGCGCATACTACTCTTAAACCACTACCTGCCGTTGCTGCAGGCTGGTACTGCTGATAGCACCACTTTACCACTTTACCACTTTACCATGTACAAGTGCTTGTGTATACGACGAGTAGGATACACGTGCTGTTTGTATACGACTAGTTGCTGACTAGTTGCTGACTAGTTGCTGACTAGTTGCTGTTTGTATACCACTTTACCATATACAAGTGCTGTTTGTATAGGTTACAAGTGCTATGTGTATAGGATACAAGTGCTATGTGTATACCACGAGTAGGATACAAGTGCTGTTTGTATACGACGAGAGTAGTAGTGTACCACGACAAATAGCAGTGGTATCCTATACAAACAGCACTTGTATCCTATACAAACAGCACTTGTATCCTATACAAATCGCACTTGTATACCACGAGTGTAGTGGTGTACCACGACGATTACCTGCCGTTGCTAATGTGTTCCTAATATGTTGCTAATGTGTTGCTAATGTGTTCCTAACGGATGACCTGCCGTTGCTGCAGACGGAACTGCTGCAGATGCGCTCGATGCAAATATTGCTCCCGTCTCTGTGTGTTTGCATGTGTTTGACGTTAACGCGGCGCAAGCGTTGCACGCACGTGTTAGTGCTGCCCGGCTGGCTCTCTCTCTCCCTTTCATTCTGCGCAGAAGCCTGCCATTAACATGTGTCCAGCTCCCGCGCAGTTTGCGCGCTGCCTCTTTGTAATTAGCCTGCGCGTCGTAAAGAAGCTGCATTGCGCTCGAAACCAAACTAAACATAGTACCTACTCCCAAACTAAACATAGTACCTACTCCGTCCTTCGCTGCTTTGTCAGCTTGACATCGGGACTGAAAATGGCCTCCCTCACTCGCTCTCGCTCTCGCTCTCGCTCTCGCTCTCTCGCTCTCTCACTTGCTCTCTCGGACCTGGGTCTCGAGGGTGCGATAGCCCGTGGGCACATGGACAGTATTGGAGGTCATCTCCACGTGCGCATGCCCAGGCGCATCGCCCATCTGTAGATTCGACAAGAGCGGAGCCAAGTCTGCCAAGATGGCCGCCATGTCGCGCACCGCAGGCGCCAGATTCACAGCCAGCCCCTCCACCCGATCGCGCTCGAGCCCCGTTAATTCACGCTCGCGGGCAAGTGCCGACCGGAGTTGCTCGAGGTGAGGCCTCATTGCGTCGTAGTTGCGCATCGTCACCTGGTTTAGGGTTAAGGGTTTAGGGTTGAGGGTTCAGGGTTGAGGTCTCAGAGTGTAGGGCAGCGTGCATCATGGGGAGTAGGTGCTATGTTTAGTTCAGGTCTCAGAGTGTAGGGCCGCGTGCATCATGGGGAGTAGGTGCTATGTTTAGTTCAGGTCTCAGAGTGTAGGGCCGCGTGCATCATGCCGTCACAGGTGTGCAAGTTGCACATGGCGTCACGGGTGTTGCGCATGGTCACCTGCACGAGGCGCGCTAAATCGGGCGTCAAGGCAGCGGAGGTCGAGGCCTCCGAGGGGCCAGTGCGCCGGGGTGTGCCATTGATGATGGGCGGCACGCCGGCAGGCGCGGGGCGCGGGGGCAGAGGCGTCATGCGGTTGAACTCGTGCCCGTGTATGTGATACTGCCCGGTGGTACGGAACTGAGAGTGGCATACGTCGCAGAGGTCGAAGTCCGCGCACACCCTGCACTTCCACCGCGCGCCTCGGATCGGACTGAGCCCGCAACCGTCGCACGTTACCATTTCGTGCACCTCGTTGGCTCCCGTCGCTGACCGCGCCGCTGCTGCCTCTGGGGCTGCTTGTGAAGCCGCTGCTGCTGCCGGTGTAGGCGGAGCAGTGGGGGTTGTAGGCGCTGCCGCTGACGTAGCTAGAGGCGCGGCAGAGGGAATAGGAGGGGCTCCTCCAGGCAACCATGCTGCCAAGAATGAATTCGGCCCCGAGGAAGCTGGAGGAGCTACGGGTGCTACTGGCCCTCTCTCAACCAGGGGCACACTTGCGGCAGTGGCCGTGGAGCCAAAGCCCCCGCCTACTCTGTCGCTCGCGCCGGCGTCTGTTGCAACGCCTGTTGCAGCCTCAGTTGACGAGGCGCTCTCAGGCGCAGCAGGAACGGCGGGCAAGGCGAGGGCAGCGGCAAAGAGCTCGGGAATGTTGTGAGCGCCTGTTTGCATTGCCTGGGCGAGCGCTCTGTCGGCGGCAGTCTGCTGCTCAAGGAACGCTGCATGTCCTTCCCCGACGTTGCGCGACTGCTCGGCTGACGCGCGCTCTTCAGAGAGTGAGACCCGTTGCTGAAGCAGCAGCTGCCGCGCCTGTAGGTGAGTCTGTTGTGCATCAGCCCACATGCGGTAGTTGTCCGCCGCTTCAGATACCGTGGCCAGATACGCGACTCCGAAGTCGCCAAACGCAGTCATGTCGGAAAAGCGGCGGTGATCAGCCTGCACCAGCGCGGCGGCGGAGGCAGGCGGTGGGCCTGCCTCCCCCGCCCCGCCAACCAGGCCCAGGGCCTGCGAGAGAAATTGCGTAAGCAGCGCCCCGTCGCCCCCGCCGCCGTCAGGTCCCATAGCTAGGCCGCCGATGTTAACCGGCACGCCTATGTTGCCACCAGGGATTGGGGTTATTTGCATGGTGTTCAGATTCCTGACGTTGCCTGAGAATGCCGTGCCCTGCGCCGCCGGCGCCGCCCCGCCTCCTGCAGCTGCTCGAGGCGGCTGGCGCTGCTGCCCTGATCCAGACGACACGCTCGGCGCTCCTCGAGCTGCTGCACCAGGTGTCGCACCTTTATAATAATGGAATTTTAAAAATTATTATTAGCAGTAGTAGTAGTAGTAGCAGTAGTAGTAGGTGGTAGTATACGCCTTGGGGCAGAGAGATGCAGGCAGGCATGAGATGAAGGGAGAGGAGGGGCGCAAAATGCACATCAGGCCAACGCAGACGCGCGAGTTTACGCGTGGCAATGCAACTGCGCGCGGCACAGTCGAGTGAAATCGAGCGCATGTGTCTGATTACCTTCGGCCTCAGGAGGGCGGCCAATCATGTGGACCACAGAGCCCCCATCGAGGACGCCCTTTTGCTCGCTTAGCATCAGCGTGTCTTTCAGAACCTGCAGGCAAGGTTCGCGACCCCGGTGGTGAGGTAGGAACGCGCGAAGCAGTGATGCAGCTGGGCATGCAGCGCCAGAGCAACGTGCGGCACAGACACGGTGGGGATAGGCTGCGCGCGGCGCCCCGGGCACGCGCGCACGTCCGGGACGCCAAGGCATAGCACCTTGCCGCGGAAGATGATGCGCTGGAGCTGTGCGGGGATGGCTGTGTCCTTGGTGATCATGGCCTTGAGCTCCTGCACCGTCGTTGTTGCTTGCACCCTGTAGCTGTACGTAGTGCCGTCGAGCGTCTTCACCTGCCGCGCGCGCGTGGGCAGCGCACGTCGCGCATCAGCGTCCTCTCGCTCTCTGGCGCGGCCGCGCATCGCCCAGGTGCGCGGCCGCCCCATCCTCAGCTCAGCGCAGAAATTCCCCGCGCGCGATGTAGGTGGAACCCGCAACGCGCACAAACACAATCACCTTTAGTTCTATCAGACCGTCTTGCCCTGCTCTTGCGCCTGCGCCTGCATCGTCCGCCATCTGGCGCTCCACGACGACTTGAAACACACTGCTCGTGGAAATTTAAGGAACAATAGCAGTAGTCTAATACAGTATACTAGAGAATGGCAGTGCAAGGCAGCAGAGTCGCAGCGTGCCTGGCGGCCGCGTGCCTCGCGCTCCTGGGCGGCGCTCCTACCGCGTCCGCGCTGCCAACGCACACATTGCCCGTGCGGGGGGAATCCGGCGCGACAGGCGCCCCGCCGCGGCCGCGGGGCGCGTGTCTTCGGCTGCGCGGGGGCTTGGCAGGGGGGTCGTGCTTTGGACCGGGGTGCGGCGGCCGCCCACTCCCAGACGTGCTGGGCTTTGGCGCCTGGCAAGCCTCGCAGCTCAACGGCGGCAGTGCCCTGTGGGCGCCGATGGCCGTGGTGGCCGGGGTGGTGGTGCTGGGCAACGTAATCGACGGGACCCGAGGCTGGGACAAGCTTACGCGGCAGCGTGTGGGCGCAACCTACCTGCACTTTTTCCTGAGCACCTTCGTGTGGGCGGGCACGGCTTTTGCGTGCTGGCAGGCCGGCCTGGTGCCGCTGTCGCCCTACGCGCCCTTGGGGATTGGGCTCCTCGGGATGCTCCTCGTCTACAGGCGAACATTCTCAAATTCGGGTCTCCAGTGACTTTACGTGGTGAGCAGACTAGGGCACTGACTTTTGAGCTTGTCTGGCAGGCTGAAGGGGCTGGACTATGAAGTGAATCGCTTCAACAAGATCGCTACGTTCCACGTGTTCGCTGCCCTGCAGGGCTCGCTTTTGTCAACAGTACTCCTGAAGTGCTACGAGCTTGGGATCTTTGACGTGGTCGTGCAGGCTGCCGTCCTCACCGCAGCCACCGTCGCCTCTGTTTCGGCCATCGTGGCAGCCTCGCCAAGCTACAACTTCATGTGGCTAGGTGGCATTCTGTCCACGGGGATGGGTCTGCTGATAGGCGCGAATCTGATCAATCTGATATGGCGTACTTCTACGGTGCTGCACTTGGGCATTGCCTACATGGGTGCCGGCCTCTTCGCACTCATGTTGCTATTCGATACCTCCAAGGTAGTAAAGGACGCGCAGGAGGGCCGGGAGGGGGGGGGGATAGGGAGGTGGGGGGGGGCTGCCGCTGCACGCGGGGCCTTCGATCCGATTAATCACGCGCTAGAGCTGTATCTGGATATGGTCAACTTGTTTTACTATTTGCTCCGGATCCTGATCCAGCAAAAAATGGAGGAGCAGCGTCGCAGCCGAAGTTCCGAGGGAGGTGGAGGAGGAGGGCGACAGGAGCTGCGAGGCTTTATAGGCGGCAGCCCGAGCGCGCGCCCCTCTGGAGTACCTCCACTGCGACCAAGCGGCGCTCCCTTCGGCTTGCGCTGAATCTCTCGCCCGCCGTCCCTTGACTTCCTTCAAAAGGTTTACCGCTTTGGGATTAGTCAACCTAAACTCTAAACCCTGGGGCCTTACCCCGCCGTCGCCCCGTTGGGTCTAGGGACTCGGGGTTCCAACCTAACACCCACCCCCCAACCCCCTAATAAACCCCACCCCCTCGCGGGGGCGCCGGCGCGGGGCCGGAGCGCAGTGTTAGGTTGAAATCAGTCGACGGTTATCCTAATCCTGAAAGTAACAAACGGAAACTAATGAAACAAGTGCGTCTCTGACGGTACGGAAACCAAAGAAACATGTCAGTCTCTCTCCCTCTCTCTCTCTTCAGTCATCTAATTGATTGTCAATAAACTTCTCTCTCTCTCTCTCTCTCTCTCTCTCTCTCTCTCTCTCTCTCTCTCTCTCTCTCTCTCTCTCTGTGGACGCGTTGCAAGGCACTCCGTTGGGTTAAGGCGGTAGGGGTTGGGGTTTGCGTTGGGGTTCTTCCCTGAATTCAAAACTCTGACCCTCGTCGGCTAAATTTCTACACAGCTTCGAATCGCATGTGTTCTCTAAAGAATGCATATGATGTGTTCTCTAAAGAATGCAGGTGTTCTCGACCGCTTCAAGACACGCTTTGTGTGAACCCTAAATTTCTACACAGCTTCGAATTACCTCGAGGTACATGTGTTCTCTAAAGAATTCATGTGATGTGTTTTCGACCGCTTCATGACACGCTTTGCCTAAACCCTAAACCCTAAACTTTAAACCCTTCTAGAGCTCCTAGACACGCTTTGCCTAAACCCCAAACCCTAAACCCTAAACCCTAAAACCGAACTCCTAAACCCTTCCAGAGCTTCAAGACACGCTCTAGACACGCATTGCTCATTGCTCCACTGCAGCCTCATTCAGTTGCTGATTGTCAAAAAATCCTTTGCACTCATCCTCCTCCCATCCTTCTGCATTCAACTTTCTGAAATGTATTGTGTTCCTAATGAGTTCCTAATGTGTTCCTAATGTGTTCCGAATGTGTTCCGAATGTGTTCCGGATGTGTTCTCAATGAGCGCCGTGCCACAAAGTCTCAGACCACCCTTAAACCCTAAACCCTAAACCGTAAACCCTAAACCCTAAACCCTAAACCCTAAACCATGAACCCTAAGCCCTAAACCCCAAACCCTAAACTCTAAACCCTAAACCCTAAACTTACCCTAACCCTAACCCCTCACCCTAACCCCTAAACCCGGGCCCTTGGTGACTTTGTGAGTGTTCAAGTTTAGTTCGTGGTAACGGAAGCATGCACAGGGCCCTCACTTGAACCCTAGTGTATTTTCAGTATAATGCTACCACAGAGAGCAAACTAGCAACACATTCATTAGCAACACCGTGACATTAGTAGTCACGGTCACGGTCACGGTTACGCACCGCCCCCCCGGGCCGCCGGGCCCGGCCTGCCGGGGCGGCCCGGGCTTCAAGTTTGGAGCCGCCCGCAGTGTGTGTTTATTACTGCAGGACCTCACAGGGCATCTGCATTTTTTTTTGGAAAAAAAAAGTACAGAAAAGTAGAGGTGAAAATTAGCGAGTGCCCAGGAGGGGTTGCGTCTTCCTGTTCCGCTTGCCCAGGAGGATGCAAAATGCAAGGGTTTGCGTCTTCCTGTTCTGCTTGCGCAGCGTGCCATCATCGTCCTTTATGGTGCCGCAGGCGCGTTTCGCGCTACGCACCCAGCAGCAGCGGACGCTGTGCGGAGGCCGGCTGTGCAGCGAGTCGCCTTGCATCGCGTCCAGGCTGAGACGACACGGTGGCATGGCGCTGCTGCGTGCCACGACGGACACGCCGCTACCTGCGGATCCCGCTGCACTGCAGCAGCGATTGTGGGAGGCGGCCAACGTGCTGCCCAGTCTGGAGGAAACGCAGCTCCAGCTGGCCAAAACGCAGGAAACTGGCGTGAGCGACCTTGGCTTTGTGGCCAAAGGGCCCATCAGCAAGGGCGACATCGTTATTTCGGTGCCGATGAGGTTGCCGCGTACTTGACACTTCTGTGTGTTGTGTTCTTTTGTTATCGATGGGTGCATATATTGCTCGGTGCGCATGTATTGCGAGACTGTGTCAAGCCTTCGAGAAATGGAACACGGCCAATGAAGAGGCGCTTGCATCTGTCGTGGTACAGGTATGCTCTTGTAGTGAACATGAAGGGCGGTGACAAGCGGCAAGAGCAGCCGTCGGACGTGCGCCTCGCGCTGCAGCTGCTTCGTGTTCTTGACCTCACTGACGCCGGTGGGCAAGGCACTGCGGCCGCGCAACGAAAAGTCTCTGGGAAGCGTTCGGGCACGCGCCGCATCCTGACGTGTGCGTGTGCGTGTGTGCTTACTTGTCAGCAGGGGAGACAGAGTTTGACAAAGACGTGAAGGAGTTCTGGCGAGCCTACACGCTCCGAATCCTGCCCAGGTGACTCTGAGAGACGTGGCCACACGCGCGTGCACTCACAAGCGCCCCGTCCGGTGTCTGTCTGTGTGAGTGGCTGAAGCCGTGTCGGTGTGCGCATGCCGTTCTCAGAGAGACATTTGCGGCGATTGCATGGGAGGAATCAGACATTGAAGAGCTGCAGTACGAGCGGACGGTGGAGGAGGTCAAGGCACTGCGCTCTCGCCTTGAAGAACTCTGCCAACAAACACTCTACTACGAGCCAGGGGAGGAGGGGCAGATGGAGGGCGCGGAGGCGGAGGAGGAGGAGGAGGAGGCGGAGGAGGAGGAGGAGGAGGAGGAGGAGGAGGACGCCGATCTACAGCCTCCTCGTAAACGCAAGGTAACGATCAGGAGCATGGATGGAGATGGGCTGCCCGGGGGCAAGACGATGACAGAGGATGCCGCCCTTCGCTGGGCCCTCAGGTGTGCACAGTGGATGACTCATCCTCAAAGAGTCATGACTCATCCTCAAATCTCTCTGCCCTTTTTGCCCAACGTGCGTGTTGTATCCATATGTGTGCGGGCAGGCAGGCGGGTGGGCGGGTGGGCGGGCGTAGGCGGCGTGTGCGACGGAGGCACTGTTTAAGCGACGTGTGACGGCAGCATCGTACGTTGGCGATGATTCTTCTTGGATGGCAATGATACATGCAACATACCAACATTGCACATAGCATCGTACACATAGCATCGTACGTTGGCCATGATTCTTCTTGGATGCCAATCTAACACACTTTGGCAGCATCGTACGTTCGCGATCATTCTTGTTGGATGCCAATCAAGATTCACCCGTGGTGCGGCGCGCAATAGTCCCGGTCTGTCCCCATAGTCCCGGTCTGTCCCCATAGTCCCGGTCTGTCCATGTCTCCAGCTGCGCCCCATCGCACGCACGCGTACGCGCGCTGGATACGGGCAGGCAAGGCTGTGGGAGGCTATGGGGCGCGGGTCCGCGGATTAGAGCGCAGACACGCGTGTGTCGGCGCTCTGAGGTTGGAGAGGGGGTGGGAAAGAGAGGGTTGGGACATTTATGAGAGGAGGAGGATACATGTCTTGGGTTGGGACATTTTGAAGACCAGGCAGCATCTCCCAGCCCCGTACCGCGAGCGGACAGCATAGGGCTAGATGCCACATGCACACATAGGTCTAGATCACGGTCTTGTCACGTGCGCGCAGCACGTGACTTGCGCCTCGACAGCGCCCACGCGTACGGATGGACGGGTAAACAATAAGATGTCGCGTTACGCGTTCCCGGTCTTGAGGTCTAGGGGTTCGGGCTTAGGTAGCGCTTAGGGCATGACGCATGATGACGCATGATGACGCATGATGACGCATGATGACGCATGAGCCATAAGCTCATGCCTTACGCGTTGCGTAACAGCGTTTCTGACTATGCGTGTGTGGGGGGCGGCGAAACGTGCGTCTTGGCGTGCATGTGGTAAGTCGAGCCCTGAATGACGCATGCGCGTGGCGGGTGGGTGCGTTGAAGGTGGCGGATCTCTTCAACCATCAACCCGAGGGGCCACAGACGTGGGCGGCGATGGACGACGAGCTTGACAACCCCTGGCAGATCCTTCGCGGCGATGACGGGCTGCTTTACGTCGAGATCTCCGCCCACAGGTTGCCCTTTCTGCGCGCCCTCATCGCCCCTTGCTCACCCGCCACGTGCCCTCCACTTGCACATTGCGAGGTGCTTGAACAGGCAGGGAGCGAGAGAGGGAGGGAGGCCAAGGCTTGAGAAAGGGAGGGAGGGAGGGAGGGAGGGAGGGGGCTAGGTCAGGGTCTTTTGTCGTGGCTGCTCTATGATTCTCTCATAGAGCACTTGTCTCCTCTGTGCCTTCGCATGTGCCATCGGATAGGGACTACAAGGCAGGAGAGGAGGTGCTGCTGCCGTACGGCCTGGAGACGAGCGCAGACCTCGTTTGCTCGCACGGCATAGTCCTCGCAGAAAACGAGGCCGACTATGTGCCCGTGTATTCAGATGCGGTGGAGCTGGTGGGCGACATCGTGGAGCTCGAACTGGAGCAGGATACGGCAGCGGCGCAAGCCAAGCTGAGCCTGCTACAGGGCGCCGACGCGGCCGAGGCGCCCCTGGCTGTACGGCCGGGGCAGACGCGAAACTCCGGACACCTTCTCTGGTGCCTCCAAGTGGCTTATGCCGCGCCTGCTGGTCCCTGCCTGTGCATCGTTGTGCTGTTTGCTGCTGCCGTGTTGTAGCATGCTGCCGTGTTGTAGCATGCTTCCGTGTTGTAGCAGCCTGCCGCCTATGCCACACGCCCTCACTGCCCGGCTGGTTTAGCTGGGTGTAGGGGCAAGCTTTCCTGCTGCCCAGGGCAAGCTTGCTGGGTGGTTCAGCTGGGTTGTTTAGCTGGGTGGTTTAGCTGTGTTGTGGGGCAAGCTTTGATGCTGCCAACACTGCCCGCCTCGCCGCGTTTGTGCTCGTGTTTGATGCTGCCAACACTGCCCGCCTTGCCCCGCCTCGCCGCGTTTGTGCTTGTGTCTGGTCATCTTTTTCTCGGAGTGAGGCGCACTGGAACCAGCTGCATGTGCTTGCCATGTGCTCGCCATGTGCTCGCCATCGTGCCGCGTCCCTTGGCCGTGCGTCTATAATGTCTAGCCCCTACCCTACAGAGCTGGGTGGGTTTGAAGACGCCTACGATGCCATGGTTGGGCACTACACGCTGCAGCCCAAGGGCCTGCCGGAGGAGCGTCGGGCGGACCTCATGCAGGTATGTACCTTGCAAGTATGTACCTTGTGGAGGTCGCTCTCTTGGGTGCACTCTTGTGTGACTATCCTCCCTCTGAGGCGTGACACTCGAACTAAAGCCTCCCTCTGAGCCGTGACAAGGCACCTAAAGCTAGATACATACGAACTAAAGCCTCCCTCTGAGCCGTGACAAGGTACCATTGTTTCCTGGCACCATCGTTTCCTGTGCCGCCCGGTTGGCGCGCTGCAAAGTGTCTGCAATGTTGCCGTGTCTAGGCATCCCATCGCTTTCATTTCTCCGCTGTTCCTGCTGATCCTCCTTCTGCTCCTGCTTCTGCTCCTCCACTCCCTCACGATCCTCCTCCTCGCCTTGGCATGCGGCGGGCTGCTTGGTTGCTGGACGCATGATATTGGGAGACCACGAGCAGAAAGCGCTTGCAAAAGCCGTGACATGTTCTGTGTGTGTCAACAGAAAGCGCTTGCAAAAGCCGTGGCGCTGTGCGACGAGGAGCTTTCGCGCATGGGCACGCCTCTTGCCCAGGACCAGGCGGAGCTGGATCAGCTTAAGAAGGACGGGGGTCTGGACGGGTCCAAGGTGCAACTCCTGCGCCACAAGATTGCTCTGGAGTACCGCATCGGTGTCAAAAGTATACTATCTGCCTTCCGAGCAAATGCACTCCAGTCCATCGGCCGATCGTCTTGAGCTAAGCATCAAGCATAGGCTTGAGCTTAGCGTCACAGGCTTGAGCTTATTTTAGTCTCGTCCAACCAGTCTTTGCTTCCACGTCACGCCTCGGGTGACCTGACTTGCAGTTGGTTGTGTCACGGAAAAATCACAGTGCGAAAATGGCCGCTTCACATTTGATTCCGAGTTGTGATTGGGGACATTCAGTGTTCCTTTGTGTATTTTAAAAGATTCGCAAAAATCCGCAACGATTTTTCTGGTCTTTCATTCACACAATCAGATGCTGTTGATCCGTTTAGGCCCAGATCCAAGGCAACGCACTTGAATTTTTTGTTTCAATTTTTTTTTTGCCTCTCAGATTCTTGGTCAGGTTGTGGCTTTTTTTTCAAGATTCAGATCCAAGTTGTTGCTTGTTTTCTCAAGATGGGTGCTATTGGTTGGAGGAGGTACAACAGGCAAGGTTGGAGGAGGTACAAGAGGCAAGGTTTCCCCACCAGAGTTTCCCTGTTCCCCTGAGGGAAACTACTGTGGGGAAACTTGAGGAAACTTGAGGAAGCTTTGCCTTTTGAAGACTTTTCCATTTGAAGACTCGAGCTTGGGGAGCCCTGTGTCGTCACAATGTATCTTTTTTTCATTCAGAGGGTTTGCTTGTTTTGAAAGATTCGGAATACCGTTCCTAATAAACTCTTGGGACACGAGGCGCTCTCTCGCACTCTCTCTCCCTAGCTGCGGAGCGAGGGGTCAGAGTGGAGCGCTGGTGGCGACGAGGGTGCGTCGAAGGTCCAAGTGCCCACGACCTCAGGTCCGTGCATGTAGGGGATAGTCTCCACCACGAGCGTCAAGCAATTGATTTCAACGGGTATGTTGCACATTTGGTGTATCGCCGATTTGTATTTGTCCACAAGCTGGTCGAGGAGTGGGCAGAGGCAGAGGCGGGGGCGAAGAGGTGGCAGATAATTCAGGTTAGGATGCACGTGGGCCACGCACTTAGCTTGCTCGCTCGCGGCCTTGCGCGCGCACTCTCTCCTTCTCTCTTCGCGCTGCTTCTCTCACCCTGCCGTGGTCACCCGCTGGAACGCTCTGCCACCGTAGCAACTGCCCGCACAGCAAGGCTGTCAGCACCTGACACAGGTAGTGCACTTTGAGCAAAGTGTTCGGGCGCGCGAGCGAACACAGCCGCGAGCGGACACAGCCACGGACACGATTGCGAACCGTCGAATGTACAATGTCTGGCACGTGGCACGCGGGTCCAACCCAGCGACCACCACCTGCACTTGCATCTATCTCATCGTGCAGTTTCACTCCGCTCGCCTCCAATGTGTCTCTGCGCACAAAACAAGTCAATTTCAATGCCCGTTTACAGCGGCACCTCGGAGGCACCTCGAGGTGCCGTGTCGAGCCGTGCGTTTGCGTGCGTGCACACACACCGACTGGCTGCTATCTCCTGCAAGATGCAATCCCGCACTGCCTTGAATCCACCGTCAGTGTCTTCGTACAGGAGCACCCCCGCCCCTGCGTGCAGCTCAGACCGCGAGGACGTGATGGAAAAGGCCTTGCGGGGAAAGCAGGAACGGGTGCTAGCCGCGTCCACGATACGTTTCCAGCCAGCAATGTAGTCCGCCTTGTTCTCAGGACTTGGCTTGGCAAAACCGTGGCAGGTCAAAACGGTGGTGTGCAGCGTTTGAAAGGGGTTCACATACGCATTTGCTGAGAAGGCGTCGTCCGCACTCTTGAGCGCGGAAACCGCGCGTGCGTGCGGCGCGTCCAGAACTGCGGCAGGAGGCCAGTTGGCAATCAACACCACACCCCACACCGGCTCTTTCCCAAAGCACCCCACCTTTACCTCAAACATAGAAGCTGCCTACTCGCTCCACTTTTTCTTAAATTTTTTTTCTCGAAAAATGGCGAAAAACGGCGAAAACCATTTTACGTTTGCCTCCGG
>Ga0315905_10005163_pt1 | contig 13312 bp, 8 predicted proteins | sample LakEriMetagenome_5_FD_203522 | JGI IMG/M metagenome (GOLD analysis project Ga0315905, IMG submission 203522) | Freshwater fungal communities from buoy surface, Lake Erie, Ohio, United States - Buoy 4 MA121 | ecosystem: Environmental > Aquatic > Freshwater > Lake | place: USA: Lake Erie, Ohio... | reverse complement strand
GTCTGTGCTGACCCGTCAGCGGCCTCAACGCGTGGGCGTTGCCGGTCTCGCATTGAACCTGACGATTGTCCTGCGCGCGCGCTTGGGCGGACGGTCATGGCTCCTCGCAGCCCCTGCGTCTTGTTGCCCCATGGTGTCGGCCGCGTCCATCTCTGGTGGCTCCATCTCGTCTTGTCTGTTCCTCTGGCGCTGCCGAGCAGCAGCGCAGCAAGCACGGCAAAGGTGCCGCGCGCTGTGCGCGACGCTTTGCTGGCCTTCGCAGGACGAATAACCATCTTTGCCAAATGCTCCACCGCAATTATCCCGCGTGCACGAACTATCCAACTGGCGGCGTAGCTGGCCCAACCGCCGGGCAGGGGCACCATGGACTTAGTGCATTCTTCTCCACTGTCTCCAGCGGTGCTGGAGGGGTACGAGGCCGAAGAAGCCAACCCCCCCCTGCGCTACTGCGACGGCGTCACGTTCATCCCCAACGGCTGCAACGGCGTCGCGGCCTACGCGGGGTGAGTCGCCCTTGAGGGATTTTAAACTGTGTGCTCTCGCCTGCAAGCCTCCTTTACAGGCGGTGGTGTGCCTGTGGGTGGACGCGCGCCTTGGTTTCATGAGATATTTGTGTGCATGCAACGATGCCTACAAGATAGCGTTCACATGTACACTGTGCGCGCACACATACGCACCCACGCACCCACGCACAACACAGCGCGTGTGCTCACCCGTATGCGGAGCAGGTCGGATGATGCGCGCGCGTGGGTGGAGGTTCTCGAGGACGGGGTTCAAATCCCGCCAAACCTGCATGACTGCCACTGGCGGCTGGTCCTCGTCCCCCCAAGGCGCTGCGCAGGGCTTGCTCGCGGTGACGTGCCAGGGTTCTGACTTGTGGGCATTTCACAGGTACCCCGCCGCACGTATACAGAAGCTAAAGCGCTCAACAAGGTAAACGGCGAGCGCTTGAAAACGGCACTCAAAAATTCTCATTAGTCTGGAGAAATGGCAATTGGCCTTGAGCCATGCATGTATGCGCGCGCACATACATGCACACGCGCGCACACACTCGCTCTCGGGTATGAACGCACACACGTACACACCCTACCGACCAACCTAAATCTTGAACCCTAAACAGCTGGCGAAAAAGGGAACGTGGGATGAAGGCAAGTGTCTGCCTTTTCCCGAGGTGCCCAGTGAAAATGAGGACCTCGACCAGCTTGCCGATCAGTTTGTGAAGGCACATAAGCTGCAAGCCAAACAGAAGAGTGAGGTGAGAGGGGTACTGGCGCAGCTGCAGACAGCACAAGAAGAGAACGACGGCAATCTGTCCGAGGAAAAGCGTCAGGCCGGCAACCCCATTCGCTATGGCGATGCTGTCCAGGTGCTGCACGTGTCAACGGACACATATCTACGCGTAGCCAAGGCCCAGGCATTAGAGCAGGGCTCAAAGAGAGTTGAACTCGTGAGCAAGCATCGGGGCACTGAGCACTGCGTGTTCGTGGTGATGCCGGCCTACAAGACGTACATTCCAGGCGATGTAGTGAGCTCCGGCGACCTTGTGACGCTGCACACGAAAAAGGCCATTGGTGATGTCCACTTTTACCTCCACATGAGCCAGCTGGCGAAGGGCTCGGCGCTCAACACCTTTGACATTGCGAGTCGACAAATGCAACTCCGTAGCCCCAAGGTGGCAGATCTACAGGAGATAAATGCGGTGACGGCGAGCGATAAGACCTTTTTCCGCTTCCTCGTCTTTCAGCGCTCTCTTGTTCCGGACCACGCGGGTAGACTCCCCTTGGTGTCTGAAGACACGGTCACATTCTACCACAAGGAGGCGGAGGCGTACCTACATCTGGACATGGCGGATTTGAATGCGGGGCGGAACCCTTGCTTTCGGCTGAGCACGCGCACGTCGGAAAAGGCGCGCAAGAAGTCCACGTGGCTGTTCAAGATAGAGAGCGAGGTGCTCCTCGACGGCGCGAGCCGCGTGATGCAGGGCAGAAGGTACCGCATCAAGCACGTCATCAGCGACTCGTACCTGATCCAAGACGGGGAAGAGCTCAAGGCAACGCAGGACTACACCGATCCCCGGTGTCTCTTCACCTTCAAACAGTTCGACCGAAGCTCGCAGTCAGACGAACTGTGGCTGAATTCGCTCTTGTTCATTCGCGGTGGCGAGGGCGCGTGGCTGACGCAGCTCGATGAGGATGCGCACGAGCAAACTGACAAAGACCCTGCGGCTATCAATGACCAGGTCACGTGACTAGTGTGTGTGTGTCTGTTGCGGCTAGTGTGTATGTGTCGGTTGCGGCTATCCATGACAAGGTCAATCCTTCTTCCCTCTCCAAAGGCCCACCAGAAACACAGACATGGGACGCGAGGGCGACGGGCGGCGTAAAAGAAGGAGTCTGACTCGACTCGGTGGCTCTAGGGCGCCGACTTGCGAGTCGGCGCTCTAGGAAAGCCGACCCCCGTTGCGACGCCCTAGAGCGCTGACTCGCAAGTCGGCGCTCTAATCCGCCGACACGTGTATGCACCCGCGTGTCGGCGGGTGTATCAACGAGGGGGTGGGAGAAGAGGGGGTTAGGGCATTTTAAAGACTAGAATGTGTGCAGGGGATTGCCACGGAGCGGGTGCAAGAGAGGAGAGCCAAGTTCGTCGACATTGAAAAGGGAACGCCAGAGCGCGAGGCGCTGCTTGTATGTCCGGTGCGCCCGATGAGCAAGAAGTCGGTGGAACAAGTCCGTCGTGCTGTGTTGGTCCTGAAGGATTTCCAGGAGCAAATCACCAGGTTGGAGCAGTTTGAAGATAGCAGCAAGCCGGGCGACAAGGCTCCGGCGACTCTGGCACCGGCAACGGCCGCGGTGCTGCAGGTGGCGGAGGAGTGTTACTTGCATGTCTACAGCACCCTCCGCAAGCTCGTGGTCAATTGCACCATCGCCACAGAGACAGACCCCCTCGCGCGTGAGGGGGCGCCTAATCGCCTGATGCAGAAATTGCTTCGCGAGGCCGATACTGTCAACATCGTCTTCACGACGCTCAAGGAGCTCTTTCAGCGGGGGCTGGGCCTCGAGTGGTTCGCTTCCGGCCATGATGCCCGGTTTGATAAGGTTCACGGGATCATTGTGCTCATGTACCGGCTGCTGAAGCAGATGGCGAAGGGGGATAGTCGCAACTCCTGGGCGCTGTATCAGTGGTTGGACCTGATCAAGTCGCACCTCGGCAAGGGGCTTTCGACTAACGTCACCCTCAAGGAGATGTATCTGGAAAAGCGACCGCTTTTGAAAAAGATCGAGAAGGCAGACATCGAGCAGTTCATGCAGCTCCTCAAAGATGTCAAGGACCCGCGCTACATTGATTTTCTCCAATCGATCTGCACCTGCGAGGGTGTGTGTGTGTGTGCGTGTCCGTGCGTGTGCATTGGGTGCGTTGTGTGCTTGCTCGTGCGTGCATGGTTGCGCCGGCGCTCGCTCGCTCTCGGATTGCTAAACCTTGTGTGGGTGTCATGTTAAATGTCTGTAATTTACACCTGCATGTTGGCGCACGTGATTTGGTACGCCGTGGATATGCATGTGATGCTGATGTGCACCCCCCATGTTGAGCAGGCGAGCCGTTTCCCTCGATCCAAGGGCTGGTGTGCGAGCAGCTGCTCGCGTTGAACAATCTCTTCTTGCCCACGCTCAAGGTGGAAGCAAAGCAGAATCGCAGGCGTCTTGGAATCCACCTCCCGGGTACATACGAAAAGAAGACTGGCAGCGAGTTTTGGATTGACATTGGAGTATTCTGTGGACCTATCTACCGCAATGGCCAGGCGTTCGATATAGCAAGTCTCATTATGAGCACGACCCCGTCAAAGCTGAATGAGCAACAGAAGCTCTTCCGCTACTTTATCCGGTGCATCAGCTTGTATGGGAAACTGGCGCTAGGTCGCAACCAGACCGCGCTCGGGCTACTCCTCAAAAACCCGCGCTTTTCTCTGCTCTACGACGACATCTACCAGATCATTAGGAACGAAGATCTCCCGCCTCTGGTTCGCGCGAAATATTTTACGCTGATGTTGCGCCTGTACGTTGACCGGGACCCCCAATGCTCGAAGCCGCAGGTGCTCTACACGCGCAAATGGTCCGAGGTGGTTCCGGACAACGATCCGGACTTTGAAACCAGTGAACAAGCTACTGCAGCGCTGTCTCCTTATCCCGAGTGCACGGACGGGTTTGAGTCGCTGCAGGATTACCTGCTCAGGGCATTTGACAATCTCGGGGGCATCAAGAACCACAAAACGGGAGAGCCTGCACAAAATATCACAACGTTAATGCTCGGCGAGCTAGAGATGGTGCTCGCAATGATCGAGCTGTGCGATTGGCTGGTGGATTTTTCGTTCTTCGTCAACGACCGCGACAGTGTAAACCCGGATTTTTCGGCCATCAAGAGGTTGATTCGGGGCATTTTCCGGATTCTGGACACAGACGGCACAGATCCAAAACACTTTAAACAGGCAGTCAGCGAGGAAGAACGGATGCGCTTAGATGTGCGCATCAAGGCGCTGAAGCTGCTAGGGCGGCTCTTGAACCTCCGTGCCAACTATCGCATCTCGGTTGCTCTGAATGCTTGGGAGATGCTCTTTCCAGCTGTGGAGAGCAGCTTTTCCAAGCTTCTTGCAAAGGAGAAGAAGAACGGCGACGGAAAATCGAAACACGAAATCCAGCAGGCGTTTCGTAAGCGACTCTTCAGTGGCAAAGACGCCGCCTTCAAGACCCTGGAAGAGAAGATGTTCAACGACCATTGCATCAGTCCCAAGGAGTTGAGCATTGACACTTACAAGCACGGCTCGTTCGACAAGGACAAATTAGTCAAAATCCTCCTCAACTTATACCGTTTCAATGACACGCGGATGACCTGCCTGGCATCGCAGATACTGATTAACCACATGGCCCAGCGCATGCGTGTCATAGACGACCTCAGCAAGACGCAGGTGCTGGTATTGCCGGCAGCAGTCAAGGTGTATGAAGAGACTGCCATTGCCATCAGCCGCCTCACTGCGCTAAAAAAGAAGCTCGCCGCGAATGATGTGGAGGCGTACGCTAAGGCAATGACTCTGCTGAAGCGCATGACCGACTACTTGCGAATCACGATTGATAACCCCAAGCACGTTGTTCAGAAAAACCAGAAGATCATGCTGGACCGTGAGTTGGATGAGCCTATTGTCGACCTGCTGCGCCTCAATCTAGAGGTCGATGGCACATTGCGCAGGGGGGGGGAGATCGAATGTGATTCTGTCAAAAATATTCAACTCCGGGACCTCTTTCAGGCGTGTTACGATTTCTTGAAGTTCCTCTGCAGCCTCCGGCACACCAAGGCACAGGAGAAACTGTTTCCATTTCTTGGAATGTTTTCCGGTCATATGGGGGTCATGGACCTGAACGTGGCAGATACGCTGCAGGAGATTGTAAAGGACAACCCCGCTCTGTGCGCGATGGTGAAGGAGGACTTTTACAGACACTTTGTCTATTGCATCCTGACGTATGGGAGGAAGCCGCGCTGGCTGAAATTTTTCGAGGTGTTCCTTTCCATCCGTGGTAACCCCTCCCGACGCAACCAGGAAAAGATCCTGCGCCTCTTGCTCGAGGAGAGGGAAGCTGTCATCGACCTCGAGTGCAACTACACGTCTTCGCCGTATTTGAGCAAGACGGACGAACGGACCGGCATGAAGCGGTTGGATCTCATGATCAAGCGCGACCACAAGATCAAAATCGGCTCGTTGTTGAAGTACCACTACATTAGCCTGTCCATCCTGGCCAAGTGCTGCACGGGAAGGAACGCGGCGTGCAAATCCAAAGTCTCGAGTTTGGTTGGCTTCGACGTGATCCTCAATAACATTCTCAACTGCCACCTGAAAGATGACGGAAAGACTTCGGCGTTGGATACAGGAGAGTTGGATTACGACACCACCTGTTACGTCAAACAGGCTTGGACGCAGCTCATGGAAGATGCTTTCCTGTCCTCTTTCGACTCGCTCGCGGTCCGGATGGTGCAGGGAGCGTCGAGCATATGGTATGAACCCGTCGACCAAAACGGTTTGACCATCCCCGGCGCCGTTTCGCTCATGGACGAGTGGCTGGACGCGATTACCAGACTGACACGTCGTCTGAGTAAAGTCGAAACGCCCCAGCAGGGTGGTACAGCGCCGCATTCAGGCTCGCAAGACACATGGCCGCGTTCAGACTCTCAAGACAGGGCTGCGGACGCGCCAGCCGACGCTGATACCGTTCCAGTAACCGACGCTGCGGCCGCGCCAGCCGGCGCTGCGGCCCAGGGTGGCCAGGGAGGCGACCCTGGCGCGGGTGGAGGGGAGGTTTCTTCGGAGTCAGTGTCTGGAGCAGGGTTTGGCCCTGACGCAGGGTGGATTTGGGGCCGGGCTGAGTGTGGGGGTCCGGGGACCAGCGCTAGAGGCCTCCGCTCCCTCACTGTGCACGGCGCTGACATGGGCGCTGCCAATGACCCGGGGGCGGAGGCAGTACTCCGCATTTTGCTATGCGGTTCGGATCCTGATCGGGACTTTAAGGATGAAGAGGGCAAGGACCTGGGGTCTCACTACCTGTACGTCAAGAGCATCATTTCCGCACTCTCGCTCTTCCTCTCGCGTGAAGACATGTCCGCGAGCCTCGGCACGCATGAAATTCAGCTGAGCCAAAAGATCTTCGATGGGGTGTGCCGCCTCCAAAAAGAGATTGTCAGGTTGAACCTGGTAAGACGCTGTGTCCCCTCCTCAAAATGTGCTGTGTGCGCCTATACCACGCGCCACGGGAATATATACAGTATATGGTGCATATGTATCCGGACCACGTATCCGGACCACGTATCCGGACCACGTATCCGGACCACGTATCCGGACCACAACGGATCGAACATGCTTGCAAACGCCGTGCTGAGATGTAAGGCATGCAGTGTCACTGACTATGGAGAACAGATGCAGGAAGAAAACCACATTGCAAGGTTGTTGACCACCATGATGAGTCGTGACGGAGGGGTGCTCAAGGGGAGCGAAAGTTTGCCTGATGCCCCTCCCAAGGCCAAAAAAGCCGCTGAAGGGGAGATGACAAGAGAGCAAAAGTTTCAGATGGGGTGGTCGCTATTCAAAGAGCAGCTTGCAGATAAGCTTGTCAAGGGCCAGTACCAGCCCAATATAAACTTCAAAAAGGAGATCAGGGATATGGCCAGGATGTATGGCAGCCGCAAATCGCCAGCCAACGAAAATTTGAAGTCGCTCATGCTCTTCATGAAGCTGCTGTGCGACGATGAATGCACGGACGACGTGCGCAGAATCGGCGTCAAGGTTGTGCGCGCCGTTCTCTACCTCAACCCGGACAAGATCAGGTCGACGGTGAAGCAGGATTTTGAATATGAACGATATTTTTTAAACAAAGAGCCCTCGGGAGCGGGACAACAAGGGACGATTTCGAAAAGCGAAAGGGACGACTTCAAGGAGTTTCAGATCGAAGTAGCCCAGGGCGGTGGCGTGCAGGTGGTGGTGGCATGCCTGTCGAGCAAGGATGCAGAGACGCAAGTCAAGGCCTTGCAGCTTGGGTGTACTTTGCTTGCCGGTGGAAATACGGTTGTGCAGGACTTGTTTTACAAGCAGTTGTCGCCTGCACACTCGCAGAGCTTCTTCTCTGCCCTCAAGAGTATTTTCGATGCTGCTGTTGAAAACATCAAGGAGGCAAAACGCAAAGTCAAACAGGTGCATCCAACACGTGATGATGTGACACTAAGTATGATGATGTGACACTATGTATGATGATGTGACACTATGTATGATGATGTGACACTACGTATGATGATGTGACACTATGTATGATGATGTGTTACTATACATGATGATGTGACACAATGCATGATGAAGTAAGCCAAACAGACAATGCATGATGATGCAAGCCAAACAGGTGCATCCAACACGCACGCACGCCAGAGTGTGTATCATCTCCTACACTAGCTCATAAGAACACGATTGGTGTTTCGGTTGGGGGCCTCAGGAGGGTGCGGGACAAGAGATGATAGCTTGATAGGCCTCGCAGTGCGCTGCCACGCTTGACTCCCTTTCTAGCTCCCTGTGCTCACCCTGCCTGCTCGCTCCTTGGGGGTTTAGGGTTTAGGGTTTAGAGTTTGCAGAAAGCGGCTCAGGCTCCCTCGAAAACAGCGCATGTGCATAACCCTATAAATGTGTGGCCATGCCTATGCATGTTGACAATTGCATGTTGCATGTGTGGTCATTTGAGCATGTTGCATGTGTGGTCATTTGAGCATGTTGCATGTGTGGTCATTTGAGCATGTTGCGTGCCTCTTGGCGCACACAAATACACATGAAAGGAGATACAGATACACATTCATGAACATGAAAGCTGAGGGCCTTGCCATTTTGGCAAGAAACTTGGCATAGGGATACTTATCCGTGCAATGTCCATGTGCACGCATATTGAGACCTTGATGTGCACGCATTGTGAGGTATTTATGTTGAGGAAGCCTGCAGCAGATTTCAGGAAGTTTGCAGCAGATTTCTTTTTAACACCAGCACACACGCACAGGCGGAGGCGGTGCGACAGATGATGTTGAAGGCCGGCATAAATCCAAACAAAGCAATATCCGGCAAAGCCCTCCAAGCTGCCGAAGAAGAAGGGGACAGGTCAGTGGCCTTGATGTCGGAAGTCTATGTATGATGATGTGACATTATGTATGATGATGTGACACTATGTATGATGATGTGACACTATGTATGATGATGTGACACTATGTATGATGATGTGACACTGTGTATGATGATGTGACACTGTGTATGATGATGTGACACCAGGTCAGTGGGCTTGATGTCGGAAGTCATGAAGTTCATGCGACGCTCATGCTTCGGGCAGCACAAGAACATGCAAGATGTGCTGCGTGTGCAGCGTGCCAACCGGGAATCATTCAACTTTTACCTCGAGACTGTGCAGTATATCCAGGCGCTGGAGCCCGACCTCAAAGGTAGCATCGCAACAGGTGATACCAAAATCACGGAGTCTGCCATCAGAGGCTTGCTGATGCTTGCGGAATCAATGAAGGGCCCGAACTATCACAATCAGCAAGAAGTTGCGTCGTCAGGTATCTTTGACACGGGCGATAGGATGATGGGCAAGCTGAAATACGTCAACAGCCTGCCCAGCGCAAATACCCTGCCCAGTATTACGTTCAAGAAGAAGAGGAAGAGGAGAAGCAATCAAGTGATGGACGATGAGGATGATGATGCAGAGGAGCCTCCTGTGACGGTCAAGTCCATTTACGTCCACAACGAAACGAGATGCAGGCTGAAAATGGCAATCTTGAAGGTTTTCCACTCTATTTTGGAAGGCGTGCAAGGCGATTCGATTCCACGGCAGATGTTGAGTACGGTTGACTGGAGCGCTTACGCAGCGCAGATGAAAGACTGTTACGACATGCGATATGACGATGACTTCCTGCCCATGCCGTTTGACGGCGACCCTTCCCCGGACAACCCCGATGTTGACAACATCATGGATGAGGGCATCAGCTACTACTTCCTCTTCAAGTTCCTCGAAAAGTATCAAGGGGGCGAGGATGGTACTCCGCTGACAGACGTGCTCGCTAGGGTTCCCATTGCCGCCCGATACTTTGAGGCCCGGAAGGGGTACGTGGAAATAATCCGCGATAACAGGTTAGAGCGCCTTTTTTTCAGGCTGCCTGATGCCTGCATTGAAGACGGGCCTCTGAATAAGCCGTATGATGACCTGTATGGGGACGAGCGCGATGACGCCGACAAGAAAACCACCCAGTTTCTGGAGAACATGATCTGCTTGGTGTCGAAAGAGAAATTTCTGGATAAGATCCGTGACTCAATTTTCTCCTTCACCATCAACAAATGGGAAAGCATAATGATGTTGTGCTTTTACTGGGGCGGCCTGTTGCATTTGGTGCTTGTTTTTGGCTCATATGCACCGTACCATGGCCTTCTGGTAACGGAGAGGGGAGGGAAGGGAAGCTCAATAACGGACTACTCCTCCATCGCTAAAGACAGTGTATGCGAAGAAGGCAACTGCTGGAACCTATTCTTCGTGGTCAAAGTCCTACCGCTAATCGACGAGATTGCGGTTGCGTGTCTCAACAGTCTGTCACCCCGGCGTTGGCTGTAGAAGTTGTTGACAGAGTTTGCAGATGAGCGGCTCGCGAGGTGGAGGGTAACAACTGACGAAAGCTGCTGACGAAAGAGTACAAACTGACTTTGGCCGGTGTGCAGAAATACATGTGCTATGTGTACGCGGGACTGTGCGCCCTGCGGTATTTCTCCTTTCTCTGGGCCCACGTGCCGCTTATCATCCTGGATGGGAAATATTTGGGCGAGGTCGAAGAGGAAGCAGATGAAAACGTCGGCGGCAGCTCGGAGGAGCACCTCGATGAGGACGAGCGTGAAGAAGTCCTCTTCGTTGAAGATATCAATCTGGGAGGTGAAGGAGCGGAACCTCTGGAAGGGGATGTGCAGAAAACGACGGGGGAAGGGGCACACTTACACAGAAGCGGCCTTGGTCATGTGACAAGTGTGATGATTGTATTTCGGAACAAGACTTTCTTGTATGAGACTGTTTTTGCAGCAATGGGCGCGCTAGCAGGCAAGTGCAGTGTGTGCATGTGTGTGTGTTCTATTTTTTAGAGCATTTCAGCGTTGGACAGGCGGACCCTTGAAGGCATGCGCCCCTTGCTCGCTATCTCAATTTCTGTCTCGTTTCGTCTACTATTTGACGTCGTGGGTCTGTATTGTGCAGTGGTGCTGAACGAGCCGCTCTTCACAGTCTTCTTCTGGTGCGATTTGGTCTTCTTCAAAGCGTCGCAAACGGTGGTCAACGCTATCGTGTTCAAGGCTGGCGAAATGCTCAACACGCTCGTTCTTGGCATTGCCATCATGTACCTCTGGTAAGGAGATTCCTAAAAGTCTTTTTGACTGGAAATTCGCAGTGAATTGTAGGCGTTCGGGAGAGCTGACATGGGCGAAACGGACACAGGATGGTGGTTGGGATAATGCTCTTCCGCGAAAACCATCGCAGCAACGACCAGCCAATCTGTGTCAACATGTTTCAGTGCACGCTGGCGTATGTGAGGATTGCGCTTCGGGGCGACGGCGTGGCGGACCTCATGGACGACATGACCATCCCTCTCAATATTGTTGACAGCGTCAGTACATTGGGAGAACCAAACGAGAGATTCTTCCTGCCACTCCTCATCTGGGATTTCGCCTACAACTGGCTCTTTATCTACATCCTCTTAGCCATCATCACGGGTATTGTTATCGACGCTTTCGGGGGAATGCGCGAAGCAAAAGAGGCGGCCGAAGCTAATCTGAAAGCGGTCTGTTACGTTTGCAATCTTGAGAAATTCGCGCTCGATCAGGGCCCGGGCTTTGAAAGACACGTAAAGACTGAGCACAATCCCCGCTGGTACCTCTTTTTCCTCATTTACATCGACAACAAGCGCGACGCCCAACTCACCGGCCAGGAGAAATACGTCAAGTCCAAGGTGTGGCCACAGTTCGGCGCGCCGTCCGGTAGCTGGATCCCACGCGAGCGCACCGACAGCGTCCAAAAAGAAAACGAGGAGGACCCGTACGGTGGGCTGCACGGACGCATAAATGAACTTGAGGACAAACTCTGCTCGGCGCTGGCGCGCATCGAAGAGTTGTTGGCGAGCTCAAAGGACGGAGCGAACGAGGAACCCGTCAAAGATCGGAATGGAGCATGATCTCATCGTACGGAAGGGACCCCTGGGGGCGGTCCCTGTCCTACGATCAGATCTTGATGTTGGCACCGCAGCTTTCGGACAGTCAGGGAGCTTATTGAAACCAAACCAGGATTGAATGTCGAGGGGGAAGAAGTGAGAAAGAGGTTGAGGGGGAGGGAGGGAGCAATGTGCAGTAGGGAGCTCGGTGGATACATGAGGAGGCTGACCACCCCATCCCGAAGAGCCACCGGCGGCAACCGCTGAAGTAGGAGAGGCAACGGGTGTGGTAGTATCAAACTCCTCGTCGCTACTAATGACGTACGTCTCGCCAGTAGTAGTAGTGCCAGCCAAAACGAAGCGGGTACCACCGTTAGTACCAGGCTTGGAGTACGTGAGCTTGTCGATGGTACCTTTGCCCTTGCGAGTAGAATGGCGTTCCGCCTTGCGGATAGGGGTCTTCGGGGGGGAGGAATAAGGGGGTGGTGTGAGGAGTAGGCCAGGAGAGGCCTACGTCTTCATATCATTAGTGCATGGAGTTCAACTCCTATTTTGTTTGTCAATTTCAGAGAATGAGATGTGGGGGTAAAATCTCATTTCTGGAAATTGACCTAAATTTAGTGTCATGTTTGATCCTACCCCACCCTTTATGAATTTGCACGAAGTTTGTGCAAATTCACTACCAACAACTCTTGACAACACACAATTTAATTTTCCTCGTCACTATATGAGATTAATTAATCACGCCCTTAATTTATTACAATCATGAATCTTGCTTAGCTATGAACCGCGGTCAACATGTCCTGGTGTGTCCTCTATGCAATACGTGGGGCGGGATCGTTGCCGCGTTGAAGATGAAGGCGCGGACGTACCTGCCCTGCTGTCACACCTGCAACTAGTGGCACGACGCAGAATCAACGTCTTAGTTGGTGCCTAGTCCAGCTGATAATGCTGCTCTAGGCTGAGTTCATTCAGGCTCCTCGCCGAGTTGGAACGCCTTGCTGCCATACACCTTGCAATCATCCAACACCACGAGCGTCGCAGAACAGTTGTCGTCTCCCACTGAGAAGACAGGACATATTGCGCACAAATCAGAATTCTCAAGCAGCTGGAGCAGACATTTGCGTGTTCAAGCTATGAAGAAAGTGTCGCAGCAACAGTTTGTCAGCAACAGTTTGGACGCAGAAAGGGAAATTTGCGATCACATTCGTGCAAAGGAACAGAGACACACCCATCAAAACGGCAAAGTAGCTGGCGGCAAGGAGAGTCTTGGCGGGGCATGTGCGGATGTTCGGAACGGGATTCTCGTTCGCAAATCTCGACAAAAATTCGTACGCAGAGTCGTGCGCGCTGCGCCACGTCTCATCTGCCAACTGCAATGTGGAATAGACAGAGACACACACCAAGACATGCCAGGGAGAGTCAGGGGGCAGAGGGCAGATAGAGAGCTACGTCAATAGAGTCTTCGAAAATAAGCAACTGCAACCAGCACTGAATGTGTGTGTGTGTGTGTGTGTGTTTGAGTGTGTGTACAGCTTGCTGTAACATCGGCGCTTTGCGAGCCCGGGCCGTGCTCGCA
>Ga0315905_10005162_pt1 | contig 13316 bp, 13 predicted proteins | sample LakEriMetagenome_5_FD_203522 | JGI IMG/M metagenome (GOLD analysis project Ga0315905, IMG submission 203522) | Freshwater fungal communities from buoy surface, Lake Erie, Ohio, United States - Buoy 4 MA121 | ecosystem: Environmental > Aquatic > Freshwater > Lake | place: USA: Lake Erie, Ohio... | reverse complement strand
CCCGCAGCAACCGTTTCTTGCGCCCCTCCAGAACCAGCCTCAAAGACCGAATCTGGGCCCGGTAATCCTCACGGCTTACCCGAAGGTTGCACGGTGCTGTGCACTGGCGAATGGAATGAAGAATGCACGGCCTAAACCACCGCCACTTTGGATCGACTGAACGGATACTGAGCTTGCAGGTTCTGAACTGAAAAATCCGTTGCAGCACCTGAATTGCCATCCGCAAGCTGGCTGCAGAAGTGAACGGCCCATAAAGTCGCACACCACGCCTTCGGGGGTTGCGTGTGAATTCTACGCGCGGAAATTCCTCACGAACGCGGATCTGCAGATAAGGAAATGACTTGCTGTCTTTCAGCTCCACATTGAATCGGGGCTGAATATCCTTGATCAGACGCGCCTCCAAAAGCAGCGCATCCACCTCCGTCTCGGCCAAAATATGATCAATGTCTGTGATCAGGGGCACCATGTCGGCGGTACGCGAATCTTCCGCAGCCGCTTTGGTGAAATAATGCCCCGCCCGGCTGCGAAGATTCTTCGCCTTGCCAACATAAATCACCCGACCCTGGGCGTCTTTCATCAGGTACACGCCCGGCGAGTGCGGGAAACTCCGCACCTTCTCCGCCGGACTTACGACTTTGGCAGGGGACTGCTCGGCTGATTGCTCACCCGTCTCCCGCTGATCGCCTGGCTCTTCCTCGCCGCCTACCACCCCGAACTCCCTCCGGGGCACCTCGGGCAATTGCCCGGGCTAGGCCCCTCTCCTGATGATATCCTTGCCCACCCAGGGCCGGAGTACCTGAGGCACCGCAATCGAACCATCCGCCTGCTGGTGGTTTTCCACCAAGGCCACAAGGGCCCTCGCGCAGGAGACTGCGGTGCCATTGAGCGTGTGCACAAACCGGGTACCTTTTTGCCCTGCCGATTTGTAACGAATGTTTAGCCTTCTGGCCTGAAAGTCTGTGCAATTGCTGGTGCTGGTCACCTCACCATATCCACCCCGGCCCGGCATCCAGGCCTCAAGGTCATATTTTCGGTAGGCCGGGCCTCCCAAATCACCGGTGCAGGTGTCTATCACCCGGTAAGGCAAACCCAAATCCTGAAACACCTCTTCCTCGATACCCAAAATTTCCAAGTGCAGCGCCTCGCTCTGCTCAGGCGTGCAAAAACTGAACATCTCAACCTTGGTGAATTGGTGCACACGGTACAAGCCCCGCGTGTCCCGCCCAGGCGCCCCTGCCTCCGTGCGGAAACAATGCGACAAGCCCACATATTTCAGGGGCAAACGCGCCGCATCCAGAATCTGGTCGCGGTGCATGCCACCCAATGTGATTTCCGCAGTCGCCACCAGGCACAGGTCCGATTGCTCAATCGTATAAACCTGACGGGTCTCCGGGTTGGGATCCCGCGGCATGAAGCCGATCCCCTCCAAAACCTCCACTTTCGCCAAATCAGGAGTGATGATCGGGGTGTAACCGCGGGCCACCAGCTTGGCCATTGCGAAATGCACCAAGGCCAACTCCAAAAGCACCGCCTCATTCTTCAAAAAATAAAACTTGGAGCCCGTGACCGATGACCCCGCCTCAAAGTCCACCAAATCAAGACTTTCCATCAAGGAGACATGATCCTTGGGGGCAAAATCAAATGCGGGAATTTTCCCCCATTGACGAATGTCTTTGTTGCTGTCAGGGTCACCGCCAATGGGAGCTTCGGGGTGGGTGAGGTTAGGAAGTTGGCAAAGCGCCTCCCTCACCCTCACCTCCGCCTCGCGAAGTTTGGCCTCCAACCCTTGAGCTTCCTCACGCAGGGCCTTGCCTTCGCTGATAAGGGCCTGACGCCCCGTCTGGTCTTTCTCCTTGGCGATCAGCTTCGAGACCTCGTTCTGCCGCTCCTGCACCGCTTGGGTGCGCTGGGCCAAGGCCCGGCGGTGATCATCGGCCTCCACAGCCACGGCAGGATCCGCCTTCACCAGACGGTTCACGCAATTGGCCCGCACAGCCTCGAGATTTTCACGCACATATTGAATATCTAACATGCTATTTAATCTTGCTCGGTTTTAGGCCAATGGCTCAGGGACGCTGGTCGATGGGGGTATAAGGGCAGTCATTTGTACCCGTGAATATTTGCTCCGGGCGAAAAATGCGGTTGTTCTTCAGTTGCTCCAGCCAATGCGACAACCAGCCAGACACCCGAGCCACCGCAAAAATAGGCGTGAAAAGGTCGCGCGGAATTCCCAAAGCCTCGTACACGATGCCCGAAAAGAAATCGACATTCGGATAAATGCCCTTGGGCCCCAAGATCTTCACCGCCGCCGCTTCCAATTGCAGCGTCAGGTCATAGCGCACTGGCCTGCCACTCTCGGCAAACACATTCTCGGCCAACTCTTGAAGCACCGTCGCCCGGGGGTCCTTCACCTTGTAAACCCGGTGCCCCATTCCCATGATTTTTTTCTTGGTGGCCACAGCGTGCTCCAGCCAACCAGTGGCTTTGGACGGCTCGCCAATTTCGTCGAGCATGTCCAAAACTTCTTCGTTGGCCCCGCCGTGCAGCGGGCCACTCAAGGTCCCTACCGCCGCCGCCACCACCGAATAGGGGTCGGCCAAGGTCGAGCCTGTCACCCGCGCCGAAAACGTGCTGGCGTTCATCTGATGCTCCGCGTGCAGCACAAAGCACGCATCCAGCACCCGGGCAACCGCCGTGGAAGGCTCCCTGCCAAATAGCATCCAATAGAAATTGGCCGCATGACTCAGGTCTTCACGCGGCGCAATCGCGTCATCACCATGCCTAAGTCGATGAAAAGTCGCAACTAGTGTGGGCAGCTTGGCGATCAAGCGCACCACTGATTCCCAATTCGTTTTTGAGTTGGACACATCGCGGGCAGGATAGAACATGCCCAGCCCAGCAACTGATGCCTGCAACGCAGCCATCGGATGCCCCGACTCAGGCATGCATTTGATCATGTCGCAAAGCTTGTATTTCAGCTTGCGATGTTCTTTGAGCTGGCTGTCAAAAATAGCCAACTCTTTTTGGGTTGGCAGTTCACCCTTCAACAGCAACCAGGAAGTTTCTTCAAAGGTACTTTCCCGAGCCAGCGCCTCCACTGCGATGCCGCGGTACTCCAAACGCGCCCTTTGCCCATCAATAAAACTGATCGACGACTCGGCCACCGGCACATCTGCCAGGCCCGGACGGTATTCCGGCTCGCTCATCACCACCCCCGCCGCATTTGTTTTGTAAGTCTTTTGCAAATCTCAGGTTGTGTCAGCCCAAAATTGAGCCTTCAGCCTGCCCGGCCTGCTATATGTCGATTGTAGGAACCCCTGCCCTGACCGGTGAGGGGACATTTGTTTTCCTAGTCATTCCTCGGTGTAAAAAAGCCCCACCAAACCCTCCGAGCAATCCGATTCACCAGGTTTTTCTGCCAAAATCGCCCTCTGGCCTAATGTTTTGGCAAAAACCAACGCATCAGACAACTCTAGGGGCCAAACCAACAACATCGGCTCCATCCAACCCACCTCAAGCTCAACACCCACCGCCGCCAGATGCTGAAGCCCCTCCGCCGCCACCCTATCCCTCAGTTTCCTATAAAGCAAAGCATTACTTTCTGTATCCAAAGGCATACTTCCTGGGTTACAGGATGTCAGCAATGCCCAAGGCTTGCCACCAACCAGTTTGAAAAAACCCTCCGGACAAGGTTCGTCCACCCGCAATACCATCACTCTGTCGCTTTCGACCAATCCCTCCAAAAGCCAGTAACTGGTTTTGCTGTAGGCGCTTTCCAATTCCTGCCAATGTTTCCTCATGGCTGGCTCGCTGGCGTAAATTGCTTATCTATAGCCTTGAACCCATCCATGTCACGCACCGGGTCAAACCCCTCGTCGGCCTTGAACTGTTTCCAAATCGTAGCCTTCCGGCCGGCTGGAATTTTTGCCATCGCCCCTTCAATCATGGTGGCCATGCCCTCCACCGTTTTTTTAGCTGCCTCCGATTGGGGCCCCTGCATCTTGCGCTGCTGGCCTGCGACTTGCGCCAGAATGGTCGATGCGTTCAACAAGTTCATCGGCTGATCCTTCGAAAGCAATTGCACCTGCTTCAGGTCAGCCAATGCCCCAGCCTCCTCCCCTTTTTGCGCCAGGAGATACCCCCGACCAACATGCAGGTCCACCAGGTCATTCGGGGCGGGATTTTCTTTCAGCCCCAAATCAAAATCTGATAAAGCCGCATTACGCCACTGGTTCATCAGGTTCCACCCGCGCATCCGCCGAATGGAAGGGGTTGTCGGGTCCAATGTCATCGCCTGGGTTTGGCTGGCCAGCGCACCAATGTTGTCCCCCTGTCGGGCCTGAATAGTTCCCAATCGCTCCCAAGCCAAAGCCAAGGCTTGCCGGTCATCCGGCTTCCGCATTGTCTGCAGCTCCAAATATCTCCGTAAATCTGCTGCGGCCTCTCCCAGCAACTTGCTGGCATTCGGATCAGTCTTGGGCAATCTGGCACCTTGCGAAAAACGGGCCAGCCCCTTCGCTAAAAAAGCAGCAGCATTTTCCGGATTTCTCAAAAAAGCCGCCTCAGCCATATTGATACCGTCTTCCACCTTGCCAGCTCGCAAAAACTGGTTGGCTCCGTTTAGCAAGTAATCGCTCACTTTTTTCGGATCCGGCTCGCGCTGTCCCGCCTGATCCCATGCCTTGGCCGCCTCGAATCTTGCCTGATTGTCTTTTGAAGTATCGGCTCCACGGTCCAAAATCTGGGCATAGGCCGCCCAAGTGTTTGCCTTGGCGTTGGGATAGGCCGTCACTGCTTTTTTCAAAAGCGCGCCAGCCTCTTTTTCCTGCCCAAGCTCACTCAAAATCCCTGCCAAATTGGCTAGCCCCAACTCCGTTTCCTGGGTGGAAAGGGCCTTTTCCAGATCCGTTTTTGCCTGTTCAAAAAGCGCTTTAGCCTCCGCCAATCGCTTGGCATCCCTCAATTTTACTGCCTGACGAAATCGGGAATCAGCCCGATTGACCAAAAACACTTGCGTGGCCCCCGCCCCGGCTTCGGCCCGTTGAAAATGCCGGTTAGCCTCCTCAAAATCACCCTCCCTGGCCTCACAAACACCCAGCATCACATCAGTGAAAACAAAATCTGGCTGAAGTGATCGCGCCACCAGGTACCCCGAATGGGCCGAACCCGTTTCACCCTGCTCCAAACTGATGGTTGCCAAAAAATATTGCGACCAAAAATGCCTCGGATCCAAGGCAATAGCCTCGCGAAAAGCGTTAGCAGCCAGGCTATATTGCCTCGCCTTGAAATGCTCGTCACCAATTAAAAACCACTCAAGAGGCGTGGTCGCCTTGCCGCTTTTTGCCAAATCCATTGCGTTCTGGCTAGCATCCGGATCTGAATTTTTCAAATACTGCCCCATTTTCAAATGGAAAAGCTTGTCGATGGGTAATAACCCTTTCGCCTTTTCCAAATGGGCCTTGGCACCCGCCAAGTCTTTCTCATCAAATGCAGTATCCGCCAAAATCACAAACAACTCACCCAAACGCGAACGGATGTTACCCCGCTCCTCCTCCCGAAAATACTTGTCAAAAACCGGCTCGGGTTTCTCAAGAGCCGCATCCAGATTCACCAAGGCAAACGCATTGGCTACATTGTCCCGAATGGTCTTTCGCAATTTGCCAATTTCCACACCCACCTGGTTCACATGAGAAAACAATGCGGCGTCATGCGCCTTGTTGAAATCAGCCACCAGCTTGTCGGTCGCCAAATGCTGGTTGGCTTCCACCAGCATTTCATCCAATTCCTTGGTCAAATCCGCCAAGTCTTCCTTAGCTGCATCATGGCCAGAACTGGCCGAGGCCAGTGTGGCTAGTCCACCTTCCAAGCTGTTCTTGGCCTCGTCAAATCGTCGCTCAGCAATGGCTCCCCTGGCTACCTGCAAGGCACCCCTGCCGCTTTCACGCGCCGATTCAACCTGCCGCTGCAAAGCCAAGCGGTTGCTTTCCGCTATGCCAAATGCCGCATTCAGCGCGATGCTGCCTCCAAGCAACACCACCAAAAAGGCTGCGCCAACCCCAGCCAACGCCGCCAGGGCTTTGTTTCGCTTGGCCCATTTCACCACCTTTTGCAACCGGGTTATAGGCCGGGCCATGATCGGGTCACCACGCCCAAACGCCGCCAGATCTTCCGCCATTTCGACGGCTGTCAGATATCGCTTTTCCGGCGCCTTTTCCAGTGCTTTCAGCGCGATGGTCTGCAAGTCAATCGGCACCGTCGGGTTCAAATCAATGGGCGAGACCGGCTCCTTCTTGCGCACATGCTCCAAAGTTTCCAAAAGGGTGCGCCCCTTGAAAGGCGGTCGCCCCGTCAGAAATTCATACAAAATGGCTCCTAATGAGTAGATGTCCGCCGCCGCGGTCAATTCCTTGGCCTTGCCCTCTGCCTGCTCCGGGGGCATGTAGCTGGGTGTTCCCATGATCGACCCTGTCCGGGTGTGCCCATCATCCGCATCAAGCTCCTTGGCCAAGCCAAAGTCGGTTACCTTGGGAAGGTCTTCCTTGGTGAGCAACACATTCGCCGGCTTCAAGTCGCGGTGAATAATCTTCAGCGAGTGGGCATGGCCCATGGCCCGGCAAATTTGCTCCATCACCCGGGCAGTGAACTGCGGTTCCTGCGGCTCCCCTTTCAACCGGCTATCCAGCGGGCCACCTTCCACAAACTCCAGCGCCATATAGGGCAAGCCTTGGAACTCTCCCACATCAAACACGCCCACAATGTTGGGGTGCTGGGCCGCAGCCACCGACCGCGCCTCAAGCCTGAACCTTTCCAGCTCCGATTCGCTAGCCTGGCTGTTCAACACCATTTTCAGGGCAACCATGCGGTTCAGCCCCAACTGCCTGGCACGGTACACCACACCCATGCCACCCCGCCCCAACTCACCCAAAATTTCATAGCCAGGCACTTGGGGCATTCTGCCTTTGCCAGATGCAGGCGAATTGGGAACCGTTGCCCCAAGCGTTCCCTTCAAGCCAACCTGGGTAGCCGAAACTTGGCTTTTCCCAGCCACTGTTTTTGACCCCGCGCCAATAGCACCGGTCTTTAAAAGCTGGCTCTGCCCTGGTGCTACTGTCGCCCCCGAGTCATCCCCGGCCCCTGGCGGAGGCATCGTCGCACCGGAATCATCCACAACACCACCCGGAGGCATCGTCGCGCCTGAATCATCTATCCCGCCCGGTGGAGGCATCGTCGCACCGGAATCGTCCACAACACCACCCGGAGGCATCGTTGCCCCTGAGTCATCTGCTGCTTCACCCGGAGGTAAGGTTGCACCCGCATCCCAACCCGCTCCCCTAGCTTGGGGCGTGTCAGCCAAGGTCGATCCATCATCCAACCCCGCGGCAAAGGCACCACCTTTCAGGGCTCCAAGTGCTCCGCCGCTAGGCAAGGCATCAGGGGCCAAGGTGCGGTCGTCCGCTGAATTCGGCTGGGGTCTAGCCGCAAAATCATCCGGGGCCAAGGTGGCGTCCATCCGGTTATTCACTGTGACTTTATTTGCCTCGGGCACTGGGTTACCGGGGGCCAAGGTGGCATCCGAGGCCCCGCCACCATCCACCCCCACCAAGCTGTCAGGCGCCAGAGTCGATTCAGAATCGGTGGCAATGTTTTTGGCAGGCGGGTTGGGGCGGGTCATAAAATGAATCCTGAAAAAGCCAACTGGCAGACATGCTCCAAATGCATACCTGCCAGTTTAACGGTTCTTTTTCAGAATGTTCAAAACCAATCTGCCGGGCCAGCAAAAGGCCAGCACCATTAACGAATGCGAGTCCCCGGATGGGCATGGAGTTGATGCGCCTCAACCTGGTCAGGGGTCAGATGCCAACCGCAATCATCACAGGTTAGGGTTTTTTCGTAGCAAGTTGGACACAGCAAGGGCCCACCCAAAAAGAATTGGTCAAAGCGCCGCTGGTCATCCCCCCCCAAATGGGTCGGATCGTTGGGCAGAGAGGTCATCTCCTTGCAAGCACTGCACCGCGCATGGCGCGCTTGGTTCAAAACAGGAGTAAAATGATCATGAAAACCGCGAGAAACCACACCCTTACCCAAACAGAGCGGGCAAGACATGCCCAGTTGCGAGGCAATGGCCTTGCGAATGAAATCGCTTTTGTTCGGCAATTTGTCGAGCAAATCAGCCAATTCCTTCTCCACCTTAAAAGCCACGATTGCTGTTTTCGGGGCTTTGGGTGTGGTCATGAAATGATTCCTCGTGTTTACCGGGTTGGGTAATTGCCCCGGATCTAAAAGGCCACAGGCACCCTTCCCCTTAACCGTCTCAACCTTCTATAAAATACCTGACTATAAAATACCTGACAATTTTATGATCGTCCATCTTTCCGCCAATCAAACAGTCAAGGCTTTCTCATGAACCCCCATTCCACCCGAAGCGGACAGGTTCGAGGGTGGAATCTTTTCTGCCTGCCCATCGTGACACTTGTGGCCCTCTTGGTTAGCCCCGAAACCCTTTTTGCCCTCGAATCGGGTGCCAGCGCTGGCAAACAGCCCGTGTGGGCCGCAATTCCATTTGCTTTGCTCTTGCTGGGAATCGGCGTTTTCCCGCTGGCTATCCCCCATCTGTGGCATCGCGACAGCCTCAAATTCTGGTTTGCCCTGGCCTTGTCGCTGCCGGTTGCCCTCACAACTCCCTGGCAGGGAACTTCTCATGCCCTTTTGGAATACTTGGCCTTCATGGCCCTTATCGGCTCGTTGTTTGTCGTGGCCGGAAACATCCATCTGGAAGGCACCTGGCGCGGCACTCCCCTAGCAAACACCGCCCTTCTGGGCTTGGGAGCCGTGCTGGCAAATCTTTTGGGCACAACGGGTGCCAGCATGCTGCTAATCAGGGTGCTTTTGGGCACCAACCGCGGTAGAAGGCATCTTGTCCATTTGGTCCTTTTTTTCATTTTCATTGTCAGCAATACCGCCGGCCTCCTCACCCCCTTGGGTGACCCGCCACTTTTTCTCGGCTTTCTTCACGGCGTACCCTTCATCTGGACTTTAGGCCTGGCACCCCAGTGGCTTTTGGTCAACTCTTTATTGCTCGCTCTGTTTTGGGCACTCGACTGCTTTATTTTCGCTGAAAAACCCGGTCCACTAGCCCCCACCAACCGCTCGCAATTTCGCCCAACCCTATTTGTTCAAGGCAGTCACAACCTTCTATTCCTGCTCGGAATCGTGGGAGCGGTGCTACTGAAAGGGTCGATGGGCGAAGGACTTGGTGCCACCCTTCTCTCCGCCGGCCTGATGGTCCTGATGGCTTGGTTTTCCTTGCGAACCACTAGCAAAATTTTAAGGCAACTGAACGGCTTTTCCTGGGCCCCGGTTTTGGAAGTGGCAATTCTTTTCGCTGGCCTGTTTGTCACCATGGGCCCCGCGATTGCCCTGCTCGAGGAAAACAGCCAGCATTTGGGTATCAACAAACCCTGGCAGTTCTTCTGGCTCACGGGTGCCCTGTCCAGCTTTTTGGACAACGCCCCCACCTATGTGGCTTTTGCCAGCTTAGCTATGGGCAGCTCCGGATTGACAAATGCAGGGGATTTTGGCGAATTGACAACCTACCAAGGCGGCGCGCTACTCAAAGCTATCAGTTGTGGGGCCGTTTTTCTGGGAGCTATGACCTACATCGGCAATGGCCCCAATTTCATGGTCAAAAGCATTGCCGAGGCCTCGGGCGTCCGCATGCCGGGCTTTTTTGGCTACCTGCTTTGGTCCTGCGGGCTCCTTTTGCCTATCTTGGCAGTGTGTTGCTGGGTATTTTTCATTTAATATTTCCCGCCCACCCAAGTTCAATCCTCGCGCCTTTTCCCTTGCCCATTGGCCAACTTGGGGTAATATTTAACTATCCAGTTTTGGATGGTGGATGTAGCTCAGTTGGTAGAGCACCGGATTGTGGTTCCGGCTGTCGCGGGTTCAAATCCCGTCATTCACCCTAAGTGCTCACGCAATCGCCTGCTATCAAAGCCCGTATGCCGGGCCAAACATTCTGTATTCCATCCTGCACCTCTTTTTCCAGTTGCCTTTCGGCCACGCTTTCAGCGTGCTTTCTTTAGCCGTATAATGGGATAAATTCTTACCCAACTTTTGGAAACTTACACCATGCTCTACGCCAGAAGTTATTTGCTTTTTGCGTTGCTGGCATCCCTTGGCTGCAACTTGGTTTCACCCCACCAAGCTTGGGCACAAGACTCCGGCCCTCCCCTATCCCCCGACCTCGAGCTCAGGGTAGACGCTATGGCCGCCAAGGCGGCTGGCTGGCTCAAAACCCGCCAGGAAGCTAATGGCGGTTGGTCTACCGAACTCAGCCCAGGCATAACTGGCATCGTCTCCACCGGATTGCTAAAAGGGGCCAAGCTTCCCGCAACCGATCCCATGGTGGCCAAATCCCTGATATACATTGAAGGCTTGATCAACCCCGAAGCTGGCCACATTGCCGGCAAGAATCCGCGCATGGGTCTGCAAAACTATGTCACCTGCGTCAATCTGATGGCCCTGTCCGCAGCCGGCCGCGATGCCCACAAAAAAGTGATCGCCGATGCTTCCTCCTTCCTGCGCAAACTGCAGTGGGATGACGAAGAAGGCAAAAACCGCAACGACGATTTCTTCGGCGGTGCCGGATACGACTCCAAATCCCGCCCAGACATGTCCAACACCCAATATTTTCTCGACGCCCTCAAAGAGGCCGGCATTCCCCCATCAGATCCCGCCTATCAACGCGCTATGTTGTTTGTCAGCCGTTGCCAAAACCTGAAGAGTGAACATAACGACCGCCCTTGGGCCGACAAAATAAACGATGGCAGTTTCATTTACTCCGCGGCGGCCGGTGGCTCCACCAAAAGCTTCGATTCTCCCCAACAAAATGGCGCGCTGCCAGGCTATGGCAGCATGACCTATGCAGGGGTGAAAAGCCTCATCTATTGTGGCGTAAAAAAAGAAGACCCCCGCATTCAGGGTGCCCTGAAATGGCTCCGTGACAATTACACACTCGACAAAAACCCAGGCATGCCCGAAGGGCGCGAGGAATGGGGATATTTCTATTACCTGCACACTGCTAGCAAGGCTCTCCAGCTTTTGGGCGATGATTCCTTCACCGATGCCAAATCGCAAAAACACGACTGGCGACGCGAAATCATCGAGCGGCTCGAAAAACGCCAATCCGCTGATGGTTCCTGGGCCAACCCGAAAGACCGCTGGATGGAGGGCAATCCAACTCTGGTGACTGGCTATGCTCTCATGGCCTTGGCCAACATCCGCTCCAAATAAATCTATCAAGGCTTGCAAAAAAACTAAAAAAGATGGCAAAAATCCAACGATAGACCTCACCATCAGGCGCCCAGCTATTGATGGGCCCGCCCGCTGATACTGGCCTACAGCATTCCCCTTCCAACTTTTCGATTAGCTGGCCCCTGCGGCTTGCCATTTGCCTGATGCTGGCTACCGGTTTGGGCGCGGCCCTGTTTTTTTTCACACCCCTTGGCCTTTGGGTTTGGCCAACAGCCAAGCCCCACACCATTTTTGATGAGCTCAACGAAAAACCTGGTGGCGAGTTTATCCCCCAAAACCCCGGCTATTTGGGCCTAAACTCTTGCGCCCCCTGCCATGCCAAAAGGGTAGACGATTTTCATGGCACACGCCATTTCAGGTGTCGCCCAGCACGGGCTGGAATTGGCCCAAAAAACACCTCAAGGCCGAAGCTTGGTGCCACAGTTCCAATCCAGGCTCAAATCGTGGCAAAACCAGTAGTTGCAGACCCCAAGGGCGCCACTGGTTTTTAGTGCGAATTTTAATTCAGTTCAATTGGCTAAAAAAACTTCTCAGGGCCCGCCTCGCCTAGGCGGCCCACCCCTGCCAAAGCCACCCGGCCCACGAGGGCCACCAAAACCTCCGCGAGGGCCGCCATATCCCCCACCAGGGCCTCCAAAACCTCCCCGGGGGCCACTTGGCCCTCCACGAGGAGGACCGCCAGGCCCTCTAAAACCAAATCCACCTCGGGGGCCATCCATTCGTCGATCCGGGGGACCGCCCATGGGCCCTCTCGGTTCGCCACCACCCTGCGGGCGTTCAGGTTCCCTCAAAGGCTCGACATGCAGAATTTGGCCCATCAGGGGCTTGCGGTCCAGCGCCGACATTGCAGCCTGGGCACCCTCATCGGTTTCCATGTCTACAAAAGCAAAACAGCGCGATTGCCGCGTGTCTCGATCCAGCACCACCCAAGCGTTGCAGACCACTCCATGAACGCCAAAAAGCTCCATAAGCTCAGCGTCGCCCACTTGGGCAGGCAGGTTTCCCACCCTCAGCCTTTTGGCCATCTGTTTCGGTCCATCACACTGCAATTGATATTATTCCCTATCCGCCCTCTTGGCCTTCTTCTTCAGCCTTACGCAACGGCCCGCGGTAAGTGATGCGGCCTTTAGAAAGGTCGTAGGGCGAAATTGCCACGGTCACCACATCGCCAGGCAGGATTTTGATAAAGTTCTTGCGGATTTTTCCGGCAATATGCGCAAGCAAATCGTGGCCGTTATCCAGCTTCACTCGGAACTGGGTGTTTGGCAGGGCACTGGTCACCTTGCCTTGCATTAGAATCGATTCTTCCTTCGCCATGCACCAAATCTCCAATCCAAAAAAGTCTTGGCAAACCAAGCACTAACTAGCGGAATGTAATGATATCATCCTAACAGCCCGAACCCCATTCCTGCCACCCTGAAAACAGGCGAATCGGCTTTTGCCACCAGCCAACCAGCTTCTCAGTTCGTTTTAGCGGGCTCGCTTCCTGTGAGTTTCAGCCAAATTTTGGTCCCCAATCCCCTGGTAGTACTCAGCCAAGGCACCATGAATGGCAGCATTGGTGGGCGCAATTTCCAGCGCCCCATGAAGCCAGCGAAGCCCCTCATCCCCCTGATTGTTCCTCAGGCAAATCCTGCCAGCTTCCAGTCGGGGGGCAGGATCTTTGGGGCTTTCCACCACCTGTTTCAGCAGCGCATCCAGCCGAACCATATCGGCCTCCACCTGTTTGAATTTTTCCAGATGAAACTTCGCCTCCTCACCTTTTCCCGCCCGCTCCAAACACAATCCAAGCTGGTAATGCACCTCATGGTCGTTGGGCGCCAATTCCACCGCACGCCTCAACAATCTCTCAGCCTCCACCCTACGGTCTTGACTTTGGGCAAATCGGGCTGCTTCCAAAAGGGCCTCGCTCACATCAGGAAATTTCTCCGTCAACTCCCCCACCAGCAACCCCGCCTCCTCGGTCTGGCCCATTTGAGTCCGGCATTTGGTCAAACCAA
>Ga0315905_10005161_pt1 | contig 13317 bp, 9 predicted proteins | sample LakEriMetagenome_5_FD_203522 | JGI IMG/M metagenome (GOLD analysis project Ga0315905, IMG submission 203522) | Freshwater fungal communities from buoy surface, Lake Erie, Ohio, United States - Buoy 4 MA121 | ecosystem: Environmental > Aquatic > Freshwater > Lake | place: USA: Lake Erie, Ohio... | reverse complement strand
AAACTGTCGAATCAGTTGCGGAGCCATTTTTAGTTCGAAATGGCTTTATGGCCCGTACGCCTCGAGGTCGAATTGCAACTGCGCAAGGTTGGGCACATGTGGGACGTACGCCACCTGCGGCAGCTGTGACGCTTTTCGACACGCCCGCCGTTGACGCCTAGACTCTGCTCCTATGTCCACACCTAATAAAACTGTGAAGAGCCCTGCCCGATCTGGCCGCTCTCTAGTACTTCTGGCCGTAATCCTGCTCGGTTTAATTGCTACCGCCTTTGTTCAGGGTGCATCTTCAGTTCGCCTTGGTCTTGACCTGCGAGGCGGAACGAGTGTGACGCTGCTACCTCGTGCATCTAATGATGCAGATAAAATTACACCGCAAGCTATTGATGAAGCAGTTTCGATCATCCGCCAACGCGTTGACTCTCTAGGTGTTGCCGAGAGTGAAGTTACTGCCCAAGGCAGTGGAACAAATCGCCAGATTGTTATTTCTGTTCCTGGAGATAGCGGTCGTCGCGTTGTGGATCTGGTAGGCCAAACTGCAGAACTTCGCTTCCGCCAAGTTTTGGCTGAAACAGCCGGCGCCGCAAATCCAACAGATACTTCAACGGCAGCGACTCCAGTAGCTGGGGTAACTGAGGAGTTAAATATTCGCTTTGCAGCCCTCGATTGCACCATCGCGGCAAACCGTGAAGGTACGGGCGCAGATTCTCCGGCTGAAACAATCGTCGCGTGTTCTCGCGATGGTGGAGCAAAATACATTCTTGGACCAGCCGAAGTTCTTGGTACACAAGTTTCATCTGCTGAGGCGGGCTATGACCCAACCCGAGGTTTAGCTTGGTTTGTATCTCTAGCATTTAATGGAGAAGGAACGAAAGCATTCGGAGCTATCACTACTCGTGTGACATCTCTACCCTCACCTCTAAATCAAGTGGCGATTGTTCTCGATGGTTTGGTTGTGTCTGCACCACAAATTAACGAGCCGATTCCATCGGGTAATGCACAAATCACCGGATCATTTTCACAGGTTCAAGCGCAGGATCTCGCAAACGTCCTTAAATACGGAGCGCTGCCTTTAGCTTTCGATCGTGGTGAAGTGCAACAAGTTTCACCTACATTGGGTGCAGATCAATTAAACGCTGGTCTATTGGCAGGCGCGTTAGGCCTCGGTCTTGTAGTTATCTATTCACTTCTTTACTACCGCGGACTCGGTTTTGTGACCGTTGGGTCGCTGGCAGTCGCGGCGGGAATGGTTTATCTACTCTTCTTGGTTCTTGGAGAGACTCTCGGATTTACACTTACTTTGGCAGGTATCGCTGGAGCGATCGTTGCAATTGGTGTTACTGCTGACTCATTTATCGTTTACTTTGAACGTATTCGTGATGAAATGCGTGAGGGACGATCTCTGCGCTCTGCCGTTGAAACTGGTTGGGCGAAGGCTCGTCATACGATCATTGTCGCCGATATGGTGTCACTAATTGCGGCGGTACTTCTCTACTTCTTCGCAGTCGGTGGAGTTAGAGGATTTGCCTTTACCCTGGGCCTAACGACAGTAGTCGATCTAATTATTGTCTTCTTATTTACCAAACCGATGGTTAGCCTCTTGGCGGGATGGAAATTCTTCTCTTCCGGCCATCCACTCTCTGGTTTATCACCGAAGAGTGTTGGTATGAAAACAATTAAACCTGCTACAACATTGGAGGCGTAAACGATGTCAAAACTTTCTGGTCTTGGTGGTCGTCTCTACACCGGCGAAACTTCATTTAACATTATTGGAAATCGTCGCCGCTGGTATGTGATCTCTTCTGTGTTCATTCTTATGTCGATTGGCGCACTGCTCATTCAAGGGCTGCATCTTGGAATCGAATTTAAGGGTGGATCGTCCTACACAGTAAATAAATCTGGAATTAGCGTTGAACAAGCACGAGCATCTGTAGCCGACGTGGGAATTCCGGGCGAGATAATTGTTCAGAAAATTGGCGATACAAAGGTCAGAATCCAGACCGGAGCCCTGACTCCAGAGCTATCAAAGTCAGTCGAACTCGCGCTAACTCAGGCATTTAACGTAGATATTGAATCCATTGATACTCAAATAGTTGGACCTTCGTGGGGTAAAGAGATCACCAAGAAAGCACTTTATGGCCTTTTCGCCTTTTTGATTGTGATCATGATCTTCTTAGCGATGATCTTTGAACCTAAGATGGCGATTGCCGCAATTGTGGCGGTTGTACACGACGTCTTCATCACTGTTGGAATTTATGCATTAGTTGGTTTCGACGTTACGCCGGCGACCATTATTGGTTTCTTAACGATTCTGGGTTATTCGCTCTATGACACGGTTGTTGTATTCGATAAGGTTCGCGAAAATACTAAGTCAGTGGCTGCTGTTGGGAAATATACCTACTCGCAAGCAGCAAACTTGGCGGTTAACCAGACAATCGTTCGCTCAGCAAATACATCTCTGATCGCACTTCTACCGGTTGGCTCAATTCTCTTCGTTGGTGCTGGACTTCTTGGAGCAGGAACGCTTAAGGATCTTTCACTGGCGCTCTTCATCGGTCTCGCAGTAGGAACTTATTCCTCGATCTTTATTGCACCACCATTTCTTGCTTCACTTCGCGAGAAGGAACCTGCAATGCAGGCACTTGCTAAGCGCGTGGCATCGCGTGGCACTAGCGCACCTGCTGAAGCGACCGCATCTCAGAGCGCGCGACCAACGATTCAACCGAGCGTTAATCGTGGTCCACGTAATCAACCAAAGCGTAAAGGCCGCAAGTAAAGTCTTTTCAGAAGTATGGCTGCCCAAATGAATGCATTAGTAGCTCCACTTCTAGGAACGCTGAAGGAGAACCATCCTTCTAGTCGACTAGATGATGTAGAACGCGCATTTGAAATCGCAAAGACAGCCCACCTTGGCCAGATGCGTAAATCTGGCGAGGAGTACATAACTCATCCCGTCGCCGTTTCACAGATTCTTGCTGAACTTGGTTTAAATGACACGACGATAATCGCATCACTTCTGCACGACACAATCGAAGATACGCCTTACTCTCTGGCGCAGTTACGCGCTGATTTCGGTGATGAGATTGCGAACTTGGTAGATGGTGTTACCAAATTGGATAAGTTAACTTACGGACCCACTGCAGAAGCCGAAACTGTGCGCAAAATGGTCGTGGCAATGTCCCGCGATATTCGCGTTTTGGTTATCAAGTTGGCAGATCGTTTGCACAATGCCCGTACCTGGAAGTTTGTATCTACTGAAAGCGCAGAGCGCAAAGCGCGTGAGACGCTAGATATTTATGCCCCGCTTGCCCATCGCCTGGGTATGAACGCAATTAAGTGGGAGTTGGAAGATCTATCTTTTGAAGTTTTAGAACCCAAGAAATTTGAAGAGATCTCGCGCTTGGTGGCAGAACGATCACCTTCACGCGATGCCTTGACTCAGGAAGTAATCGATGCCGTCCAATCCGATTTAACACGTGATGCTATTACGGCAACAGTCACTGGTCGCAAGAAGCATTTCTTTAGTGTCTATCAAAAGATGGTGGTACGCGGCCGTGATTTCAACGATATTTACGACCTTGTCGGAATTCGTGTTCTCGTAAATGATGTACGTGATTGTTACGGGGTATTAGGTTCCATACATGCGAGGTGGTCTCCAATTCCTGGTCGATTTAAAGATTACATCGCCATGCCAAAGTTCAACCTGTACCAATCGCTTCATACAACGGTAATTGGGCCCAACGGTAAAGCGATTGAAATACAGATCAGAACATTCGATATGCACTCACGTGCCGAATTTGGTATCGCCGCGCACTGGAAATATAAGCAGGGGAGTGAATCTAATTCATCCTCACCTGAAATGCTTTGGCTGCGCCAACTTCACGAATGGCAGAAAGAGACCGAAGACCCATCAGAGTTTCTTGAAGCGCTCCGCTTTGATCTGGGATCGCCAGAAGTTTTTGTCTTTACGCCAAAGGGGAGCGTTATCGCTCTACCAGGTGGTTCAACTCCAGTGGATTTCGCTTACTCAGTTCACACAGATGTCGGCAGTCGTTGCGCAGGTGCAAAGGTAAATGGTCGCTTAGTTCCATTGGATTCACGCTTAGTCAACGGAGACGTTGTTGAGATCGTTACAAATAAAAGTGAGAACGCCGGACCTTCACGAGATTGGCTCAACTTTGTAAAGTCGCCAAGAGCGCGTTCAAAGATCAAAGCGCACTTCAGTAAGGAGCGCCGAGAAGAGGCAGTTGATGCAGGACGCGAATCAATTGCGCGCCAGATGCGCAAAGCTGGTTTGCCGCTTCAGAAAATTTTTGCCGGTCACTCACTTCTTGAATTAGCACATGATCTTCGCTATCCCGACATCTCTGCTTTATACAGCGCCGTTGGAGATGGACATGTTTCAGCAGCATCAATAATTGAAAAGTTGGTGCAATCACTCGGCGTTGAAGATTCACATCCAGAACCGACAATGGAACAGATTCCAACCGGTTCACACTCAGTACGTCGTTCCAGTAGTTCCATTGAAGTTGAAGGAGTTGGCGACGTTCTAGTAAAACTGGCACGCTGTTGCACTCCGGTTCCAGGAGATCCCATCATTGGATTCATCACAAAGGGAAGCGGAATATCAGTACACCGCGAGGATTGCATCAATGCCGCAGATCTAAGGGAGAATCAGGGCGAGCGGATTGCAAATGTTAAATGGCTGGATGGCGCAAGCAGCGTCTTCTTGGTCAACATTCAAGTGGAAGCGCTAGATCGTCCGCGTCTTTTGGCTGATGTCACACGCACACTTTCAGAACAGCATGTAAATATCTTGAGCGCTTCAGTTAACACATCGAAAGATCGCACAGCGATTTCTAAATTTACCTTCGAGATGGCAGATGCCACTCACTTAGATTCTGTATTAGCAGCTGTTCGCGCCGTTGACGGCGTGTATGACGTTTACCGAAATTAATTAAATTCGGCTAAAGCCTTTTCAGCGTCGGCAAGCCAAACTTTACGAGCTGCTGCAGACTCAAGGGCCTCTAGCGCCTTCTTTGCATTACCAGCAGCCTCTGATTTAGCCGCGATTTTTTCGTAATTAGCAATTGAGTCAGCAAGTTGCTTAACAACATCAGCTGCGCGCGCCTTTGCCGCAGGATCAGTCTTGCGCCAAATCTCTGCCTCAGCGCTCTTGATCGCTTCTTCTACTTTTGCAACACGTGCATCCATTGCTGAACGCTTGTCGCGATGAGTAATACCGATCTTCTCCCAAGAACGTGCTAGTTCGCGGAACGCCGCCTTCGCTACCTTTACATCAGTAAATGGAACCAACGCTTCGATGTGCACAATTAACTCTTCGCGCTTAACTAGGTTGGCGGACATAGAAACTTCGCGCTTTTCTAGATCAGCGTTCTTTGCGGTGAAGAATTGATCTTGTGCTGCTTTGAACTTCGCCCACAATTTGGCATCTTCACTCGGCTTGCCACGACCGGCGGCCTTCCATTGATCCATCAGGGTCTTAAATTTACGAGCGGTTGGTACCCACTCAGTTGATGTTGCTAGCGTGGTCGCTTCGGCCACGAGCGCCTTCTTAGTTGCTGAAACTTTTGAAGTTGTCTCTTCGAGCGCTGCGAAATGTGTGCGACGACGCTTATCAAACTTGTTTCTTGAGGCGGAGAAGCGCTTCCATAGATCTGCGTCAGCTGTCTTATCTAAACGCGGTGCAGACTTCCACTCTTCAAGGAGGGTCTTTAAGCGATCTCCTGTTACTTTCCAATTCTCAGATAAGGCGAGCGACTCGGCTTCAACAACAATCTTTTCCTTCTCAATCAAAACCTGTGCGCGTCGCTCTGCTTTAGCCGCAGCTTCGGCGGCCTTCTTCGCTTCATAAGCTTCGCGATGGCCTTCAATAAGTGGCTCTATTTGTTCAACCGATAGAGATAGCGCTGCCAAATCTCCGACACCGTTTAACTCAGATACTTGTTGACGCAATTTCTTGACTGCGTCATATGCATCAGATGGCACCATGGCACCGCTAGTAATTCTTGCGGCAGTGAGGGCTACTTCTGAAGCTAACGCTTCGAATTTACGAACAAAATATTGCAACGCTTCATCCGCAGTCTTTCCGGGATAAGAGCCAACCGCTTTCTCGCCTTGCGGAGTAATAACATAGACAGTTCCGTCTTCGCCTACCCGACCGAATTTTGATGGATCACCTATTAAGGCGCTAGCCGCACTTGGAATTGTTGGAGCAATTGGTGCGATGTTGATAGATCCTGGATTTGCGTTCTCGGTCATGGTTTTCCCTTTCAGCGCGTCGGCTCGAATAAGCCTTCGTTGTTGGTGCGTATAGAGCGGATATTGCAGAGATAAAAGGTACCCTGTCTTACTGCGCAGTGAAAATTAGCGCTTAAAAATCGGGTTACGAAGGGGTGATTTATGTTTGTCGCCTCATTTCCGGCCCCCATGTACGCAACCAACTGTTGGATTATCGCGGGCAAGCCTGGTCAAGAGTGCATCATCGTCGATCCCGGAATGCCTGACATATCCCACGAGATTCAGGCAATCGTTGCCGAAAATAATCTAAAACCAGTTGCCGCCCTGATTACACACGGGCACCTTGACCATACTTTTTCAGTAAAACCGTTGGCTGATGGTTATGGAATTGCGAGTTATATCCACGCCGAAGATCGCGAATATCTTCTGAAGCCGCAGGGCGCTCACGGTGCAGAATTCATTTCCGCTCTTGATGCAATGACTTTTGAAGAACCACAAGATACGAGAAATCTGCGACATGGTGATTTGATCGAAATCCTAGATATGAAGATCACCGCGATACATTCGCCAGGCCACACAAAAGGCAGCACAATGTTTTCAATAAATGATCAATTGTTGCTCTCTGGGGATGTTTTATTTGCCGGCTCTATAGGCAGAACTGATCTGCCTTCAGGCTCGCATGAAGCGATGGTTAAGACGCTGAAGACGCGAGTTCTGCCGCTAAGCGATGATCTTCGTGTACTTCCTGGCCATGGTCCCGAGACGACGATTAAATTCGAGCGAAAAAATAACCCTTATCTGAAAGAATTACGGGTATGAAGTACGAAAAGATTCAAGCACCAAAAGGGGTTAGCGAATACGCACCTCCGCTTTCGGCTGCCTTTGAATGGGTTCGCGATTCGTTAGTTGCTCCAGCAAAATTAGCGGGGTATCAATTAATTGAACTTCCAGTCTTTGAAGATACCGCGCTCTTTTCGCGTGGCGTCGGTGAATCAACCGATGTTGTTTCCAAGGAGATGTACACCTTTGAAGATCGTGGTGGCAGATCAATCACTCTGCGTCCCGAAGGTACGGCAGGTGTTATGCGTTCAGTTATTGAAAATGGTTTAGATCGCGGACAACTTCCAGTCAAAGTTTGGTATTCCGGTCAATTCTTTAGAGCCGAGCGCCCGCAAGCTGGACGTTATCGTCAGTTCTATCAAGTTGGCATCGAAGCAATTGGTTTGGATGATCCGGCAATTGATGCAGAGGTGATTGCAATAGCCGATCAAGGTTTCAAGTCGATTGGCTTACGAAATTATCGCTTAGAGATTACCTCACTTGGCGACGCCAATTCACGTGCAGCGCATCGGGTGGATCTGCTTAAATACATTGAGAAGTTAGATCTTGATGAAGCAACTCGGGCGCGCGCTGCGATTAATCCACTCCGCCTATTTGACGATAAACGGCCAGAGATGAAAGCGGCGATGCAGGACGCTCCACTGTTACTGGATTATTTATCACCAGAATCTCTCACTAATTTTACGCAAGTAAAGAAGTACTTGGACCAACTAGGTATCTCCTACCAAGTTAATCCACGCATGGTTCGAGGTTTGGATTACTACACGGGGACCACCTTTGAATTTGTTCATGAAGATCTGGGCGCGCAATCAGGAATCGGTGGGGGAGGCCGCTACGACGGTTTGATGGAGATCCTTGGTGGTCAATCACTTTCCGGAATAGGTTTTGGTTTAGGTGTTGACCGAGCGCTATTGGCTGCGCAAGCAGAAGGTGTTATTTCTGCGGACCAATTCACATCTGATCTTTTTATAATTCCGCTCGGCGATGATCAAAAGTCAGTAGCTCTCTCACTCGCTGCCCAACTTCGTAGCGTTGGTATCCGCACTGAGATTGCCTTTGGTGATCGCGCACTTAAGGGTGCTATGAAAGCTGCAGATAAGAGCGGTTCCCGCTATGTCGTCATTATTGGTGATGATGAGGTCGCATCTGGCAGCGTGGAACTAAAGCGCATGAACGATGGCACGATAACTTCGGTTAAGATTAGCGAATTACAGAAAGCCCTAATCGGGGTTATCTAAAGTTTTCAAACCCTAAAGGCGGGCAAAATACAGATGTTACGTACTCACGACGCTGGTTCTCTGCGCGCAAGCCATGCAGGTCAAGTCGTTTCACTTGCTGGCTGGGTTGCTCGTCGCCGCGATCATGGTGGCGTTGCCTTCATCGATCTACGTGATGCCACTGGTTCTGTCCAAGTAGTAATTCGTGATGAAGCACTTGCCGGTCAACTTCGTGCCGAATGGTGTCTGCAAATTACGGGAGAAGTTGTCTTGCGACCAGAAGGAAATGCAAATTCGGCTCTTCCAACAGGTGCAATTGAAATTATGGGTGATGATGTAAAGGTTCTTAGCGAATCTGCGCCATTGCCGTTTCCGGTCGATAGCGGAAATGAATCCGAAATCTCCGAAGAAGTGCGATTGAAGTATCGCTATCTAGATCTGCGCCGCGAAAGACCGGCTGCAAATTTAAGGTTGCGCTCCAAGGTAACTTCAACCATTCGCCGCGTTATGGAAGATCTAGATTTCCTTGAAATCGAAACGCCGTATCTAACCCGCAGTACACCAGAAGGCGCACGTGATTTTCTCGTTCCGGTTCGGCTACAGCCCGGAAGCTGGTACGCCCTGCCGCAATCTCCACAGCTATTCAAGCAATTATTAATGGTGGCTGGTATGGAGCGTTACTACCAAATTGCGCGTTGTTTCCGTGACGAAGATTTCCGTGCAGATCGTCAACCTGAATTTACCCAATTAGATATCGAAATGTCTTTCATTGATCAAGCAGATATCTTGGCAGTTGCCGAAAAATTACTGGTAAAGATCTGGAAAGAAGCAGTCGGATATGAAATCAAGACTCCTATCCGCCATATGACATATGCAGATGCAATGCAGAATTACGGTTCAGATAAACCAGATCTTCGTTTTGATTTGCAATTGGTAGAACAAACCAATTTCTTCGCGAAAACTGAATTTAGAGTATTTCAAGCACCTTACGTCGGTAGCGTTGTAATGCCAGGAGGAGCATCTTCGCCACGTCGCGAATTGGATGCTTGGCAAGATTGGGCTAAGGCTCGTGGGGCCAAGGGACTTGCTTATATTCTCGTAAATGAAGATGGAACATTAGGTGGTCCAGTTTCCAAGAATATTTCTGAAGAAGAGCAGAATGGAATTGTTAATGCAGCCGGTGCTAAGCCCGGCGATGCCATCTTCTTCGCCGCAGGAGAGCGCAGTGCATCACTTTCATTGTTAGGTGCCGTACGTCTAGAAATAGGTAAACGCTGCAACTTGATTAACGAAGGGGCTTGGGAATTTCTCTGGGTGGTAGATGCTCCAATGTTTGAACCAACAGACAACGGTGGCTGGACTGCGGTTCACCATCCATTTACCGGTCCTAAACCAGAATTTGCAAAGAGCTTTGCATCAGATCCGGCCAGCGCCCTTGCCTACGCTTATGACATTGTTCTAAATGGAACTGAGCTCGGTGGCGGATCAATTCGTATCCACGATCGCCAAATTCAGAAAGATGTCTTTAGCGTTATCGGGCTTAGCGATGAAGAAGCAACTAGTAAATTTGGATTCTTACTTGAAGCATTTAATTATGGCCCACCTCCTCACGGTGGTATCGCACTCGGTTTGGATCGGGTTTGCGCCTTATTGACCGGTAGCGATTCCATTCGAGAGGTCATTGCATTTCCCAAGACTGCGAGTGGTGGCGATCCGCTGACCGGAGCACCAACGCCGATTACGCCAGCACAGCGAAAAGAGAGTGGAATTGATGGGCTACCGAAAGCCGATAGCAAGGGCTAAGCCCTCTCTCAGGTAGGCTCTACTTAACGAAGTGAAAGGTACGAAAAATGGTTACAGGTCCAGGCGGGGTTGCAACGATAATTGCTGCTTGCTCTCTTCTCGTAATCGCCATTGCCATTTCCTACGCTGTTATCCGCGTCGGGCGCTTTATTGACGAAGCTAAGAATTCGCTAAAGACGATGACGGATGAGACTGCTCCACTTATCCACGAATCAACAAGGACTGTTGAGCTAATTAACAGTCCGCTAGAGAGTTTCGCTCGTATCACCAAGAATGTGGAAGATGTAACGACAAAAGTTGCTGATGCCACAACAGGATTTATGGATAAGAGTGGACCGGCAGTAAAGGTAGCTGGCGCAATAATCAGCGCGGCAGGTATGAAGAAGGCTAAGGCGAAAAAGAAGAAGAAGGCCGAGTAAGCCTACAAAGTGGAATCCGCCGAGATCCGTTCGCGCTGGCTGCGCTTCTTCGAAAGTGATAACCGCGAAGGTTTAACACACACTGTCGTTCCATCAGCATCTTTAATTGCCGATGATCCAAATTTACTTCTGGTTAATGCCGGCATGGTTCCTTTCAAGCCATACTTTCTTGGAGAGATCACACCACCCTTCAAACGTGCAACTTCGGTTCAAAAGTGCGTTCGCACATTAGATATTGATGAGGTTGGTAAAACCACGCGGCACGCGTCCTTCTTTCAGATGTGCGGCAATTTCTCTTTTGGAGATTATTTTAAAGAAGGCGCGATTGCACTCGCTTGGGATTTGCTAACACGTCCAATCTCAGAGGGCGGATATGGATTTCCGGAAGATAAGTTATGGGTAACCGTCTTCCTGACCGATGATGAAGCCGCAGATATCTGGCATAAGAAGATCGGTATCCCAAAGGAACGCATTCAGCGCCGCGACATGGCCGATAATTTCTGGTCAATGGGAGTACCTGGACCTTGCGGTCCGTGCTCAGAAATTTATTACGATCGCGGTCCGGCCTATGGAATTGATGGCGGACCAATTGCCGATGAAAATCGTTATTTAGAAATCTGGAACCTTGTTTTCATGCAGAATGAACGTGGCGCGGGTGGCGGTAAAGATAGCTATCCAATTCTTGGTGAATTACCAGCGAAGAGTATCGATACCGGTTTGGGCCTTGAACGAACCGCGGCGCTGTTGCAAGGAGTAGAAAACATTTACGAAATTGACACCACAATGCAGATTTTAACGCGCGCGATGGATCTCACCGGAGTTAAGTACGGTAAGAATGAGAAGTCAGATATTTCACTGCGCGTCATCGCAGATCACGCACGAACATCGGCGATGTTGATTGGCGATGGCGTAACACCCGGAAATGAAGGACGTGGCTACGTGCTTCGTCGCATGATGCGTCGCACCATTAGAAATATGAGATTACTGGGCACAAATGATCCGATTATGTCTGAACTAACTATGGCAGCGATCGGCGCTATGGGACCGCAATACCCAGAACTCATTAGCGATCAAAAGCGAATATTGGCAGTCACGGTTTCGGAGGAAGAATCTTTCCTTCAGACCCTAAAGAGCGGTACGCAAATTTTTGATGTGGCTTCGTCGCAATTAAAGAAGGAGAAGAAGAGCATCCTTCCCGGTGAAGAAGTATTCAAACTCCACGATACCTACGGATTCCCCTTTGATCTCACCTTAGAAATGGCACGTGAAGAAGGCTTAGAAGTAGATGAAGCAGGATTCACCAAGCTTATGAAAGAGCAACGTGATCGGGCCAAAGCTGATGCTAAAGCGAAGAAGAGTGGCCACACCGATTTAAGCGAGTATAAAAAAATCGCGGATTCAAAAGGTGCCGGTGAATTTATTGGCTATACCCATATTCGTTCCGAAGCCACGCTAAATGGAATCTTGGTAAATGGCGTAAGCGTCTCAACTGCTCACGCTGGAGATGATGTTGAAATCGTTCTTGATCGAACACCATTCTATGCCGAAGGTGGCGGGCAATTAGCTGATGGTGGAACAATCACTCTCTCCAATGGGGCGGTGATTGAGATTGATGATGTTCAAATGCCGATCAAAGATCTCTCGGTTCATCGCGGTCGCGTTCTCTCTGGTGAAATAACTTTAGGTGATGGCGCTCTAGCTGAAATTGACGACGAGAGACGTAGCGCTATCTCTCGATCTCACACCGCCACACATATGGTCCATAAAGCATTCCGTGAATTTTTAGGTGAAACTGCAACGCAAGCTGGCTCAGAGAACTCTCCCGGGCGCTTCCGTTTTGATTTCCCAGCGACAGGTGCGGTACCAGATAGCGCACTCAGCGATGTTGAATCGCGCGTAAATACGCTTTTGCTAGAGGACCTTGAAGTAAGCGCGGAGGTTATGTCGCAGGAGGCCGCGAAAAAAATTGGTGCAATGGCGCTTTTCGGTGAAAAGTATGGCGACCGTGTACGAGTGATTAGCGTTGGAGATTGGGCCCGCGAACTTTGCGGCGGCACTCACGTAACGCGTTCTGGACAACTAGGGGTCATAAAACTTCTTAGTGAATCTTCTATTGGAGCGGGCGTGCGACGCGTAGAAGCTTTGGTTGGCATAGATGCTTACAAATTCTTGGCTCGCGAACACGTTTTGCTAAATTCTCTCACCGAACTAATTAAAGGCTCACGAGCAGAAGAGCTACCGGAACGTATTTCAGATCTTTTAACAAAGATGAAAGAGATTGAGAAAGAACTTGCGGCGGTGCGTTCTGCTGCGGCAATGTCAGATCTTTCCTCCCTTGCCGCTAAAGCAAAAGTCGTCAACGGCACATCATTGATCGCGTTAAAAATTGCCGATGGAGTTGTCGTAGATGATCTTCGAAAGATCGCACTGGATCTGCGAAACCGCAACGCTGATTCAGTTGTGGTTTTGATCAGCGTTGCTGACGGTAAGCCAGTATTGGTATGCGCAGTAAGCGATGCAGCCCGAGATAAAGGAATTAAAGCGGGCGCACTCGTCAAGATCGGCTCAACTGTTTTGGGTGGCGGTGGCGGTGGCAAAGATGACTTCGCTCAAGGTGGAGGAACATCTGCCTCTGAAGTCACCAATGCCCTAACAGCAATTGAGAAAGCTCTTTCAGGTAGTTAATGGCGCGAATCGGGCGTCGAATTGCCTTCGATTACGGTGATGTGCGCATCGGCGTTGCAATCTGTGATCCTGATGGAATTCTCGCAACACCTATC
>Ga0315905_10005159_pt1 | contig 13320 bp, 12 predicted proteins | sample LakEriMetagenome_5_FD_203522 | JGI IMG/M metagenome (GOLD analysis project Ga0315905, IMG submission 203522) | Freshwater fungal communities from buoy surface, Lake Erie, Ohio, United States - Buoy 4 MA121 | ecosystem: Environmental > Aquatic > Freshwater > Lake | place: USA: Lake Erie, Ohio... | reverse complement strand
AGAGAGAAAGAGAGAGAGAGAGAGAGAGAGTGCATAGAGAGAGAGAGTGGCTGAGTGCATGTGAAGGCGAGCACGCGTGCATGTCTCAAGCAGGAGCGATCAATAGAAGGGGGAGAGAGAGACACCTGGGTGAAAATACTCGGGAGCGGTGGCGCCTAGACAGTGCTAGTCCATAGAAAGGAGAGAGAGAGAGATTTTATTGACAATCAAGAAGTGACTGAAGGTCGGTAAGCAGAGAGAGAGAGAGAGAGAGAGAGAGAGACGGGTCATTCAAAGCCATTTACGTCTTCCGGAAACTCCTCTTCACCCGCAACCCGAAAGAGAGAGAGAGCAGAGAGTGTACCCTTCCGCTTAGTCATTCAGAGGGTCAACACACAAAATTTATTAAAAAGATGACAAAATCACCCATATTAAAGTTTCCTAGTTTTCACAGTAGCCTCTGTAGCCCACATCCTCCGTCCCTCCTTTCCTTGTCCTCTCCTCCCTTCCTTGTCTGACGTCACCCCTCCACTCCACCAGCCTCCTCTTCATTATGTGTTTCGAGAGTGTTCCTCCTTTAAACCCAGCCCTCCCCAAATCAGACCCTAAATCCTTATACATATGTACACAGGCCCTATCAGTTGTCTTTCACGTTCGCGCAACATCCATGAGAGCCCTCTTGCGTTCTGCCTCTATAAGAGCATCGCGCTCTTTGTCTATTGAGCTCCGCTCACGAACATCCATGATACTCGACCAATCTAAGTCCGCGTGCCTGGAGAGGAACCAAAAAGCCAAGGGGGCAAGAGCGAGCACGAATGAGCAAGCCATTGTGAGCGCTCAATGTTTTTGAGGATGCGGGTTCTGAAGGAGAATTGCCAACAAGACATTGGATAGGTTTGAGGTAAAGGCAGGAGGGAGGAATTTGGTGATTGACAATGATACCGTAGAGCGGTGGAATCATTTTTTCCGGCCACCAAGGCAATCTGCCATAACGAGGGTACGACAAACAGGAATCAAACACCGTTCGCAAAAACTATCTTATACAAATTTTCACCTCTCCCCTCTCGTACCTGCAAGTCCTTGCGCAAGCTCGGTGAAACGTGCTGCAGAGCGGAACCTGCGGAAGAAGAAAGGAAATTAATCGTCTCTTCTTGAAGGACACATGAACAGAAAACGGCTGGACAGATGAAGAGCAAATGTGTCCCACCATCCCTGGCCAGCGCAAGCATAGCGACAGATTTGTCATTCTTGAGCCTGTCGCTCGCGAAGAACAGTGATTCCCCATCATTGTCAACGGCTGCCGCTACAACTTCCCGTGTGTCCTAAAACATCAAAAGAGCGAGGGAGGTGGGGTTTAAGGAATAGAGAGAGAGAGAGAGACCACACACAAACAGAGAGAGAGAGAGAGAGAGAGAGAGAGAGAGAGAGAGAGAGATACACACATTCACAAATTAATTCACACACACGCACACGCACACACAGCAAAAGTGTCACACAAGTCCTTCGTCTGTCCTATCTAAACATATCCATTCATGCATCATGCATGCACGGCACGAGCACACACACTTCAGAGTCCAAAGACCGTACCTTCAATTTGTCACTTGCAAACTTCAGCGCTCGGCCCTTTTTGCTGACAGCCTCCATCACCAACTCTTGATTGTTGCGCAGCTCTTCTGACGCCTGGTAATGTGCGCGTGCGTGCGTGAGGGCAAAGGTGTACACATATATCTGTCCTTTTGCCTTTCCGAAATGCCTCCCTGCGTGCGTGTCTGTGCACGCGCGCGTGCGCCCTCTCTCTCGTTCTGCGTAAAAGAATTTTTCAAATTTGGAAAGACAGGAACAAAAGCTGCAGGCCAAAGTCATCGTATTCAAACTGCATGCTGGAAGTCCATCATGCATGCAGCTCATGCATGCATGAGTCTCGTACCAATTCAAGGCAAAGTCCGTTTTGCCTCACGGCACTCATCACAAGATCGTAGTCATTCTTGAGACTTCCAGCTGGTGAGCATCAAACACATTGGGTCAATTGCGACAGGAGGTCCAGAAATCACGTAATCGTGTACAAGCAACGCCCCGTGCACATGAAAACATATTTGCATCCACACAGACATTGACGTACACACTAAACCTGCATACTTGAGCGCCTTGGGATCTTTCTGCACTTGGTCCATCATGAAGTCCTTATTTGCTCTCAATTCTTCGCTCACATGTTTGAGAGCATCCGCTTTCTGTGAAAAAATACAAGCATAACAGGATTGGAGGCGGGATCAAGGCAAATCTAAAGTACAAATCTACGAAAGCAAGTTGAAGAGAGTGTGATGGTTCAATGCAACAAAATTGCACCGGTTTGGTCTGACGCCCAGCCAATGGCTTCTGCGGCGATGACCTTGCATGCAATTCTGCGGCCGAGAGCACAATCTCATGTCATGATCAGTGCAAACAGGGAAAGAAAAGACTAACCCAATGCCCAGGGGCGGAGGACGAAGGATGGACAAGAGGACAGAGAGCTGACTCACCAGCAATGCGCTCAAGAATGGCATTCCTGGCTGCTTGTCTGAGCGCTGCTGTGAAGTGGTTCTCCTCCTCTTCCTCCTGATCGCCCCTCCGTGGGCTCGGCATTGCGGTTGCGGAAGCGTACGAAAAAGAGGGTTCAGCCACAAAATCTGGTTCTTCGTCCGATTCCTCAATGAAGTCAACACGCGAATAAGCGGTGCCTTTTCTTGAAGGCAGGTATCCCGTGCCCGTTCTCGATTTTCCTGCGCGACCTGTGCCTGTTCTCGCAGAGCACAGGTATCCTGTACGCGGGGGAGAATGCAAGCCGACGCCATGGTAATAGTCGTCTGGTCCATAACCCCACGACCTGAAGGTGCCTGGCCGATCGCCAGCCACATCTGAGTGCCGAATAGAATGAGGATCAAAATTGTCCTTGTCCTTGGGTTTCTTAACTTTGACCTGAAATATTGGGCGGCTGCGCATTATCCGTATTTGATTGGCGACGGCGGGTTTTTCAGAAAGATTCAAATATGCCTGCCGTCCGAGGTTCGGGAATTCTACACCAGACGCCTTTTCCGAGTCGCCCGGCGGCAAAGGCATTGTTTGCCTAACTCGTCGACCGTGTCCTTTTCTGATTTCACTATTACCACTTGTAATTTCCATGTCAGAATACGAGTGCGGGGAAGGGGCAGAAACACCGTGCTCGGTCGTCAATCCTTTCGCCACAAATTTCCGCTCTCCAGCCCAGCCGCATTTGAGCTGCAGCTGTCTTCGTGCTTCTCCAATTATATCACTGATTCTCCTGGACTCGTGAGCCAGTACGCGCTTGGAATCATTCTGCTCTCTTACGAGGTCCGCATCATCCATGATTTGATCCCAGTTGATGCCCACACCAGGCGCCCAGCGTTCAAGTGGAATCTTGGTCCTAACCAACAGCACAGCCTCAGAATCCTCCGGCAGCGACCCATCATGCAGAAGCTGATCCTCGACCATGGACTTAAAAGCAATTTTTGAAATTTCGGAGACGTCGACAGCAGCATCTACTATCTTATATGCCAACCCTCTGATTGTTTTCTCCAAGTTCGCCTGCATTTGTCGCCTCCTCAGAAGACGACGAATCATCGCCTGAATCAGAGCAAGCTCTTGTAAGACAAGGTCCCTGAGATTCTGTCTCGAGGTTTTCAGAAACTTGCGTGCTTCGTTGATTTCTCGTGACTGCGCGTCATCAACCTGCGCGTCATCAGATTCTGATTCAAAACCCTCTCTTTGTTGCCTTGGACTGTCCGTGCTGCTGTGACCGGGATAGTTGAGAATGTTGTCAATGTCAAAATGCGAGAGTGCATGTCCGGTGTTTGTGTCGAAATCAAAACTTTCCGACGCTGCCTTCCTCAGCACGCCCTTGGCTTCGACCTCCATAATTTCTTGAACCTTTCGTTTGTCCATGTCGGGGATTATAGACTCGACAAGAACTGCCTCGGTCTGCGCGAGCGTCTCGGTATCGCCGAATCTGTAGTAGAAAGGAACCTGCATCGCCTTGGTGCGGATCAGGTTCCTGGTCTTGGAGAAGAGCTTCCAAGTGTCAGACCAGACGGTAAATAGTCGATGCACAACGCCCTCCTCTCCATTTACGCACACACTGAGCAGTTTGCCCTTATCATTCGTCACGCCCACATCGCTGGTTTCTTCCTCGGGTATCAGTAACAGCTTCTTCCAACGGAAGCTTGCAACAAACTTTGCGTCGCGGTTAAGCTCCTTCTGGAACACGATGGTGTCCTCAGACATACAATACGAAAGGAAGTCAAAGGGCAAGTGAGATCTCGACGGTTGCATAAGGTGCGCATGACTCATTGCCAGGCGCTTTTTGTGTTTTTCCATGGCGCGATGTTTAGCATCGTCGGGGTCTGGTTTGTTTTGTGCTTGGATTTTTTGTATACCGTCCACATATTGCAGGAAGATCATGGTTGTCATCTGCACCATCTGCTGAACACGCAGATCTTCAGGCCGCGGTTTCTTTTGCTCTTCCGCCTTCATTTTCAAAAACGATTCCTTAGACTTCCACACAAGAAAAACACGCTCTCTCCATGTCACCACTGTCATCAGGGCCTTTCTCCACGATTCTAGTGGTCCATTTGCCGTGCGGCCATGCTTGACTTGCATGATTGCATCGTAAATCATTTTTGGCAGTGCTTCTTTTGATATTGTACCTCCTAGATTGTGTGGACCTCCGATACTTTTTAGAACAGGAGGGGGCTGTGCCTCGAGGTGATCTGTTTGCTTCTTGGGCTGCTGAGGAGAGGACTCCACTTGATTCTGCTCAGGCGATTTTGACTCACGCTTTTCCTCTTTGATCGGTCTTGCGATCAGATTCCGCTGCAAGCCCGCTCCCTTCAGTTCCAGGATACCAAAGTCTCCCAATGTATTGGGGTCGTCACTTTCCAACAAATCCGCTACATCGTCCCATCTTCCTGCAGTGGACTGTGGGTCCTGCACAGTGAATTGCTGGCCCATCGTTTCCACACCAGCAACGTCTCCTGCCTCCTCGGAGACTGTCTTGTCGATACGCAAATTCTCAGAGACTGACTGATCGATACGCAAATTCTGAATCTTCATCAAATCGGCTGGGTGAAGCTCAGAAGCAACCGTAGGATCAGATCTTGAACTCATCATCCGTTCTACTGAACGCGTTGAGCCCTTGATCGGTTGCTTCATCGAAACTGACCTCTCGGAGACCACAATTTGTTCCTTCAAGGCCGCCCGCACAATCTGCTTCAGATCTTCGGCATCCTTGGTAGGCAGTGATGGGAGAAAGGTCTCAGAAGACGCCACGTCTTGATCGGTCTCTTCGCTCAGTGCCTCCTTTAACACTGATGCCCCTTGCGCGTTCGATGATGCTGTTTTCTGTTTTTCTGGCACCCCTTTCCCTTCCTCTTTTGCATGTGAGTCTGCAGTCGAATGATTAGCAGCAAGAGCTTTAGTCCTTGTCTTCGAATCGTCAAGCTTTGGAAAGGATGCCTGGTCCACAGGTTGCGGTGCTTTAAGATCTGGTTTCCTAGCCGGCAGAGCTTCTTTTTTCAGTTCTGCCACTGACGACTCGCCAGTTTTCTTTTTTGCTCCGCCCTTCGCTTTCGTCCCTTTCGCTTTAATTGTTCCAGACTTCTTCATTTCAGCTTCACTGTCGCTCGAACTCTCGATAGACTCTGCCTCAGACTCACTCCCTGCATCCCCAGCACCACCGTCAGCATCAGGCTTACCTTTTTTCGGAGCGAGCTTTCCTTTTGCGGGCAGCGCCTTTCTATCCTGTGCCGCAGATTTCTGGGCTTGCCCCCCACCTGCTGAAGGCATATTGCCAGCAGGACCTTGTTTGGAAAGTTTGCTCCCTGCATTTGCAATGGAAGCTTTGAACCCCACATTTGCAGATGGTTCCTCACTCGTGGACACGCCTGCCTTCGACGGTGGCCCGGAATCGCCCGACCGTCGGGCGGGGCCAGATGAACCGGTCGGCTCACGTCTGCCTTCCAATTTCGCAATGTCTTTTTTCATGCGAGCGACACCCTCCACATCGCCTGCAGCTTCAGCATCTTCAAGCGCTTGGTAAGTAGCAGCTAGTTCCTGAGCACGTTGGCGAGCATCTTCTTCGGCCAATGCCGCCGCCTCAGCGTCAGCCTGCCATCTGTTTATCTCTGACTGACGTAATTCCAGAACACGCGCTACAGTCGTTTCGCGCTCCTCTGCTACAGCAGCACTCATCGACCACAGCAGATTGACCTTGTAGTAGGCAAGAAGCTCCGTGATTTCTTCATCAACCTCCGGCAGCACTTTCTCTTCGTTGAGCATTTGCCACTTTCGCATCATCGCAACCGCTTCGTCTTGCTCTTGACGTTTCTTGGCTTCCATTTCCGCTCCAAGCTTGCCAAGTGCCTTTCGTTTGCGCTCAAGTTGCTCTTCCATTTGTGCCACCCTCTGTCTGAGTACAGTGGCAATCGCGAGAATGACAGTGCCTACCTGCTTTCGGCTTTTTGCATCGGTTTTCGTCTTGAAGATGTGTCCAAGGTCTACCATTGCTTGCCGTATGCCGCGAATATCTTTGCAGTGCTCTCTGATAAAGGGATTGAGATAGTATTCCATAGGCATATATTTCTTGGCATCCTCCATCTCCTGCTTGTGCTTGAACCACTTTTGTGCCATACCCTTTCGCGGCTCCGGATTCGGCAAGAGACCGATCCCATCTGGTCCCTGTTCGCCCTTGACTGCTTTCTGAACCCTTCCCAATTCTTCGTCTACCTGATCAACCAAGCGCGATTCTCTTTCATGTTTTGCAAGTACCTCCGCAATCAGATCCAACGCCAGAGAGTCTACAAAGGCGGGGCCTCCTTGAAGACGCTCGTAAAGCTCTAAAAAGTCTTCAACAACTTTTGCAGCCTTTTCCGGTTCGCTCACCGGTAGCACCGGACGATCACAGAAGCTAAGCGCAAGCTTAATAATCTCTTCTTTATTGTCATTTGGGCGGTCCTCCGTGTTCAGGTGCTTGTTGACATCGATCTTCGCACCGCCAGCCGCTATCGAATTCTGCTGGAGCTTCCTCATTCTTTCGTCCCAGTCATTTTTCGTGTTTTGTAGCTTTGGCGCCTTTGCCGCTCGAATACGTTCGCGTCTTTCCTGCTCGAAATCTGTGAACATTCTCCAACGACCAATGAAATCGACCAACCAGTTTCGTGAGCAGAGCCGCAGTGCACTGAAGACGCCCACGTCACCGAGCCTTTTGATGACGTGGAGCGGGGCCTCACCACGCAGCACCACCTTGATGATGGCTGCAGCCTTTGAACGCGGCACTCCCAAGTGCCAGAGGATTCGAGCCAGTGCTCCAGCCTGTTCAGCACAGCTATCAGGTTCATCGCTCGGAAGTAACTCATGTTCCGCGATTGGCATAGATTCGCACAGCACCCCTATTGACAAATGTCCCTGGTCTGCTCCAGCGTCATTGAATAGAGTACGTGTGATCTTTTGATCATGTTTCTTCAAAAGATCCTCCGCATGAATGTAACATCGTCCTATCAAATCGTCGTCCGCATTGTCGTCCCAATCTCTCACCGTGATACACATGACTTTCGAATTCTCGTGAACCAGGTATTCGTAATCCAGATTTTCCCACACCGGACTAAGCGTCTCCATTTGAATACTCGTGGTGTTTTTTAACCCCGCCATCTCAATGCTGCAATAGGGGTCTGAGGTGCCACCCAAATCCATGGCGGCCATGTCCACGATACGCACATCTTTCACTGTGATTTTGACAGGCAGTGGCATGGAAAGTGCAGAGCGCCATCCAAGATAACGTGCCTGTATCGCAGCTTTAGCGTATCGGACCGCCTTTGTGCAGATGATAACATCCCTGTCCGGAATTGAATTGAACCAGGGAAGTGCTTGCTTTTTTAGCAAATCGATCCATCTTTTGTGATTTGCAATACTCTCCCTTTTTTGCTCCTCGGTAGCAGCAGCTGTTACATCTGCTTTGGACGGATGATGTGCCAACTGTGGCGAAGGATTGCTTCCCGATGCCTGCATTGTCGATGGTACATGTGCTGTGACACTTGGTGGTTTCGAAGGCGACAGGTCTGTCAGGAAAAACGAGCCGTGGCCTTCCTCCTCATTTGCATCAGCGGCAGTCTCCACAACAACGACCGACGAGTGCGCAGCAGCGGCAGAGTTAGCGTCTGTTACCTCTTGGATGTCCGTCTCCGCCCCCCCCAGGACGGGTGGGCGAGGCGCAACTGCCTGGTGAGTTTGGGCAGGGGTTGGTGGCTGTGAAGTATTGGATTTTCGTGGACACTGCTCATCTGCCGCAACTGCCACCGCGAAGGCTGTGCACAGAAACATGGAGAGCATAGGATCAATGACAAGTTTGGAAAGCGCACGTGCATGCAGAGCGAGGGTGCGACGCACCTGCGATTTCGGCTAGGGACTTCAGGCGTCGATTCTTGCCGAGAGAGGGCACAAGCTGCACACAGCAGCAAGAAAGTTCAGAGGGAGCGCTACATACCTTTAGCATGTTTGACTTGGGCATCATAATGATAACGACTCAGTTTCGCATGCTCTGGCTCCCAGAGCATGCAAGTGACCGCCCACGCTGAACGAGGCTGGTGGGTCATTTTGACACGAGCCTCGAGCAACACAGACGCAACACGGATGCCATGGACTAGCTGCAGCAGAACGTCACCTCTTGTTACCCGCACGCGCGCTGCATGATCCACAACACAGGTACGACGCACGCTCGAACGCACCCCTCCAAGACCGGACCCAGACGATGCCGCTCCTCCGTGCGTGTCGTCGTCAGACGAGGACTCGCCAGCGGCCTCAAAGAGACCTGGCTTCGCTTTCAGTTCCGCCGGTGCCATCGGCGCTCTGCTTTGCCCAGGCTATCCCTCCTCCATTTTATGTGCGCCCAACAGTGCTCAAGTGCGGACCAACAGAAACTTGAGAAACAGATTTTTGATTTTTGCATCAAAAGAACCGTGACTCTAGGGGTCCTTTCCAGTTCAAGTGATCGTAAGAGAGAGAGTGCCAGTGAGAAAGAGAGAGACTCGGAGAGACTCGGAGAGAGAGCCTCGGAGAGCTTTATTAGGAACAACAGTCCATGACGGGGGGTCTAGGGCGGCGCCCGCAGCACGGACTCCGCATCACCACGCGCTATCCTGCTTCCCCGCCTACAAACGGCGGGGTAGCATCCTACATGGCAAAGACTCTCCCCGGACTCTGATGAGAGGCTCGCCGGCTTGTGCTGCCGTGGAGTCTGTTCGCCACCGCCAGGAGACACTGGACCTGGCTGCGTGGCGCGATTGAGCGACATTGCCAGTTCTCGAGAGCTTTATTAGGAACCACGGTCCATAACGGGGAGAAACCCCCTGCAGCCACGGTTGAGGTTCTTTCAGTAGCATCCTACATGGCGAAGACTTTCCCCGGACTCTGATGCGAGGCTCGCCGGATGCTGCCGTTGAGCCTGCTCGCCACCGCCATGGGACACTATACCTGGCTGCGTAGCGCTAGTGAGCGACTTAGCCAGTTCTCTCGGAGGCCCGTCTGCACCGGGCTAAAAAAAATTAAGGGTCTTGAAAAAATGAAGGGTCTTGCATCCCATCCCTGGGCTGTTTACTCAGCCAACTGGCCAGTCACTCAAATGGATGCGTGTGTGGGGAGAGGGGGGATGTACACCCTCCCCCTTCCCCCAAGGGTACCAATGCTAGAGTAGGTGTCTGCTCAGAATTGGTTGACAGGTGATTTTGAGGCGGGATGCATGCGCGCGTGTCTGGCGCCGTGGACCGCGGGCTGCTGACGGCGGGCCAAATCTTGAAACTTGTGTGGAGCCCAAGCGCTTGCCCCTACTGACCATGTGCATGTACACGGGAGCGCGGCCGGCCTGACGACACATCCTCTTTTCGCACTATAAGTCCGGGTGTTCAGGCTTACCAAAGACAGCCCCTTCAGGTTCAGGGTGTAAGGTTTTGGGTTTAGGCTTACGATCGATAGCCCCTGTAGGTCCGCTCCCGCCCCCCCGCCATGAACACCTAAGCTGTTGTGAGGTCCAGGGACCGTTTGGAAACGGCTTCTCGTGTGTATTGTACGTGCCTGACAGAGGGGGCAAACCGCGTGGGAAAGGAGGTGACTAACTCTGTATATAGTCAAATTATGTTCCGTAATGGGGACGTGACCTTGGCTTTGGCTGGGCGCGTCGCCCTCTACCTGGGGCAAGGGTGAGACAGTGTGCACTGGATGTCCTTGACAACAGGCTCGTGCCGACGCTGGTGCCGCGGCATATGCTGGCAGGGTACGCTGGACATAGTAGCGGCCAAAGTATGGCGAAGACTTGCCCCGGACTCTGATGAAGGGCTCGCCGGGAGGTACCGTTGGGCCTGGTCGCCACCAACAGGAGACACAAGGCCTTGCTGCGTAGAGCGAGTGAGCGACTTAGGACAGACTTTAGCCAGTTCTCTCGGCAAGCACGCCAGCTAGCAGATCGCGGGCCCGAGAGAGAGAGAGAGAGGGAGAGAGAAAGCTTTATTAGGAATTTTCCATAACGGGGGGTCTAGGGCGTCGCCCGGGGGCCCAAAAGCCCTGTCAAGCTTAAACCAAAACTCGACCAGCCGGGTCCCTACTGATGCGGCTGTCGCCTGTCGACCGAGGGTATCGAGAAACACTACCCTCCGTCCTTCTGCCTCCTTCCCCCATTTTCTATCCCTCCATCCCTCCACTCCCTCTGTGAGGGAGTGGATTTTCTATCCCTCCATCCCTCCACCATTTTCTATCCCACAATAGGTGACACTCAGAAGCCTGAGTGTCACTCTTAGTGTCAGTGTCACTCAGCCTGAGTGTCACTCTGAGTGTCACTCAGGCTTGCTGAAGAGAGAATTCGCCTACTTTGTGGGAGAAAGGAGGGGAGGGAGGAAGGGAGGGAGGGAGGGAGGAGGAAAGGGGAGTGGGGTGAGAGGGTGAGCAACGCAGTGAACGAGGTGGACGCTGAGCACGACCGCGCGAGATCAGCAAGCTTTCCAGATCTTCGCACCCCGCGATCGCAGCGAGGCGCCAAGGACGGTCTCTCTACCCATAGCGCTGTACAATCAGTCAAACATGAAAAACTTGGGGAGGGGGAATTGTTTTGCGGCCCTTGTCTGTTTTTACCGGTTCCTATTCTACTTTGTCCCTCTCTTCGACGGCCACAAGAACAGATGCCAATGCACGACGTTTTGCCGGATGACCTTGCGCAGTCTTCACCGCAGACACCTGCCAAGCCTCCAATGCTCCATCCGCACTCGTGCTCATTGGGACGGAGAAAGGCAAGGTGAAATCTGCACGGCCCCTTACGGTGGGCCTCGACATTTTGGAGCCTTCGATCCTGTTGTAGGTATTTCAAAGATGTTGTCAAACGGCTTAGCCTTTCGGATACAGCAAGCTCAGAATCTTGTTTCCCCTAGCGGCATCCATCAGCACCGACATGCAGGCGCAGCGCGGGGGCGCCCAGAAGCAACTGATCATGTCACGCCACTTAATCTGCTCGGAGACACAGACAGGGAAACAAACGGGAAAAAGACCGGGCAAAGACCAACTCATGCACTTGCGTGTCGTCGGCACCAGGCACCAGCAACTTGTGCTCACCACCAACCACTACCCGTTCGGCTTTTGCGGGCCCAGATACGCAGTGCGTCTGCGCAAGAATGCGCCAAAATGCAGTCTTATCAAAACTCACTATGCGTTACGGAACATGTTGACAAACATCAAGACATCATGACGCCTCGGTATTGGATACACGGCATAATCGAGTCACGGTAAAGAGCTAACTCCGTTGCACTCCAGTGAAGCGGAACATCACCTCAGAAGATGCCATCCACAATCCACTTTCGGAATCAAATCTATACACAACCAGGATGCCGTCGGACGGCATCCTGGTTGTGTATAGCGGCGGGGCCGAGCTTGGCCCCGCCGCTGCAGCAGTGTGGACACTGCCACCCGCCCAGCTGCTCCCATTCTCATCGCCTGCATTGATGCCGCTTCCATTCCACCGCGCGGTCAAGGCCAGGTATGATGAAGACGCAATGTCGAACTTTATCACTCCCGTCACCCCTGAAGGACCCGCGGTCGTGAGTTGTCGTCGCAGCTTTATGCGTGGGTAAGCACACGCACAGGCGGTGAGATGCATGCACTTGCCGCTCGGCATTCACCTGAAACTGGCAGAGTCTGAACAAGCTCAAAGTGTTTCTCATCTTCTTCATTCACAAATGGTCCTGCTCCAACGCACGCACCAGACTCGCATCAGCACAACTTGTAACAAGCACGTTGCACGCAAAGAGAAGAGACCAGAGGCGACGAGTTGGAGAACTTGTGAGCACGAATCACAGTCCCCTACGAGCACGAGCTGACAAGCAGACGACGTATCAGATTGCCCCTTTCCAGTGAGGGGGTCATCTGCAGAACTGAAACCGGACGTGCCAGAGCGCAAGTTACCAAACAAGCCGCCCTCAATGTGCACCACGCCTTCTGTCTGCACGTTCTGCACATGCACCCACGAAAATCCCTCTAAGGACTGTTCTGCATCGCCAGAAGTAAAGGACAAGGAGGGCGGCGAAGCCGGGAACGAATGATGGCGCCAGTGCCAAATATCGGTGGTGCCGGCATCTTTCTCCGAGCTCTGCGCGAGGGCCAGAAACTCGCGGCCGGTGCCGCACGATAGGTGCTTCCATTGTCGAGCCCCGGTACCAGGAAAGCGCTGATATTGCACGAAAGACGCTGTGCCTGCTTCCCAGCGGTACAGCACCGAGTCGATTTCGTGGTAAGATCCATCATAGCTGTTTGCAATGAGCAGCCACGTGTGCCCAATAAGGTAGAATACCTCCAGATCCACGGGCCCTAGTGTGCTGAGAGTTTGGTGTTCTACGAAGACCTCCTGATCCGCGTCAAACATCCACACCTGCGAGAGTGTCTGGTATTGGTAGAAAGAACCGTTTCGATACCGAGACTGTGATTCGGGGTCCGGCATCACATAGTAATTGGCAAAAATGAGCACGTGGGCGGTAGAAGCGTCGGTCATTGCGACTGTGGCCTGCTGCACGTCTACCGCCATTCCATGCCCTGCGCCCATCAACATCGTGGTGTGTTAACATCGTGATTCACAGCACTCAGTGAACTCGCTCCCCGTGCCACAAGCTCCTGAGGTACATTGGAAAGACGTGAAGAGATGCAACATACAATGAAAAGACATGAAGGGGTGCAACGGCTGCATCAGCAGGGCATGTTGCTATTCGCAGGCAAGGTTACTGTGAATCACCTCCCGAACAACATGGCCATATCTATGCACAAGTGTGTATG
>Ga0315905_10005158_pt1 | contig 13321 bp, 7 predicted proteins | sample LakEriMetagenome_5_FD_203522 | JGI IMG/M metagenome (GOLD analysis project Ga0315905, IMG submission 203522) | Freshwater fungal communities from buoy surface, Lake Erie, Ohio, United States - Buoy 4 MA121 | ecosystem: Environmental > Aquatic > Freshwater > Lake | place: USA: Lake Erie, Ohio... | reverse complement strand
CACCAGCCAATCCCTACGGGTGGCCAGGCATTTCATAACCGATTTGGACGAACCCTTATTGAAACGATCCATAGCCAGTAACTTATATCCAAGGGGGATATTCCATGTCAGCCGGAATTGGGCCTGGCTGGAACTATATCCATTATTGGTAGTGCTTGGCAAAAAAGAAAAAACATTTCAGGGCAAATTAGCCTGAAGGGCAGTTTTCATGCGCTGGATGATCTTGGGGGCCGCCGGTCAATTGGGGCAGGCCCTAATGTCAAAGCTAGGGGATAAGGGAATTCCAGTTACCCGATCGCAGGCCGACCTTACGGTTTCGGGAAGTTTGGAAAAAATTCTCGACAATCAAAAGCCCTACGGTGTGATTAACTGCGCCGCATATAACTGGGTAGACAAAGCGGAAGATCAATCAGCCGAGGCATTTATGTCTAACTGCTGGGGTGCGGGCCATGCGGCGGATCAATGCGCAAAAAAGTCCATCCCCTTCGTTCAAATCAGCACCGACCATGTGTTTGGTACCTCACCTTCCCAATCGTCTAATGCTGCCCACAAGCACTGGTTAGAAACCGATAGCCCCTTACCTGTAAGCATTTACGCTCTAAGCAAGCTTTCAGGAGAGCACTTGGTTCGAATGCGAAACAATCAATCCTGGATCATTCGGACCTGTGGGCTTTATGGCCGGCATGGTACCGGGGGAAAAGGAACAAATTTTGTGGAAACCATGCTTCGGTTGGCATCAGAAGGCAAAAATATTAGGGTTGTTTCAGATCAAACCTGCACTCCTACACCCGCTGCAGACCTCGCTCCCGCTATTTTGGAACTCATAGAGAAGAAGTCTCCCGGGCTGTATCATTTAACAAGTGGGGGATACTGCACTTGGCACGAATTCGCGCAAGCAATTTTCGATGCGGAAGGCCTTCCAATCAGAGTTCAATCCATTTCCAGCTCGGAATTTGGTGCCAAAGCCCAAAGACCTTCTTGGAGTGTTCTGGGCTCGGTTTATAAAGGTCACACCGGTATGCCCGAGATAGCACATTGGCGTGAAGGATTGCGTTCTTACCTGAAAGAAAGACGGCAAGCTGGATGAGTGAACAAATCCCCGAATCCGCTTTTAAACCGGATGAAAAAATGGAATCAGCTAATTCACCTACCGCAGATCCAGATAAGGATCAGCGCCGTGCTCGCCCAGACCGGCGCCAGCAAGAAATCCCGGTCGCCTTTGATCGACGCAGTGGCAGAGATAGAAGGGCAGATGCCGAAAAAGCAAAAGGCTGTACCGAAAAACGCCGCATGGTGGACCCAACCACCTGTGAGCGTGACTACACCGAAGAAGAAATGGAGTTCCTCACCGCTATTGATTCCTACAAGCGTGCCAACAGACGCCCATTCCCAACATGGAGCGAGGTGCTTGAGGTGATTCGGGCTCTGGGTTACCGAAAAGTTGAAAAACCTCACCCCATTCCCGGAGTCCCATTGCCGGTCCATCGGCCCGAAACTGGAAATGCCTAAAACTGGTCAAATTTCTAGGCCAATCGCCCGCATTAATCCAAGTGCGTTACTCCTGGGAACCACCCCCGGCTGCAGCCGATAATCAAAGCTCATCCTGCCACCAGACCAACTATCAACAAAGTGCACATTTCCCGCCTTTTCCTGCAATTCATCTGCTATTTTTGCCAAAGTTAAATCGTGGGTTGTCACCATCCCAACCGCGCCAGAACTCACCAATCGAAAAATCAAAGCTTCTGCCCCAGCCAATCGGTCGCTGGAGTTGGTGCCACTAAAAATTTCGTCCAGCAAAAATAGCAGGGGCAGCTCACCCTTGGAAAGTTCGATCACCCTCCGCATGCGTGCCAATTCAGCGGCAAAACGCGACATTCCCAAACGAAGGGAGTCCTCAGCGTGAAGAATTGCCGCTACTTGAAACTGCCCTATTTCCATCGAGGAGGCCCGCACTGGAGCACCAGCCCAAGCCAGCACCGCTGAAACGCCAACCGATCGTAGATAGGTGCTTTTTCCCGACATGTTCGAACCGCTCACCAGCAACATTTGCCGAGGAGGTGCCAATTCAACCTGGTTGCGAACACAATGGCTCAGCGGAAGTAGCGGGTGACCCAAATCTCGGGCGGTATAGGTCGCCGGGCCTTTATCCAAAAGTCGGGGAAAAACATCCTGGGGAAACAAAAAGGATTGGTGAGCAAGAGACTGAAGTGCCTCGTAATCAGCCAAGGAAGTTAGCCAACCGCTTAATCCAACAGCATATTTTTTATGCCATCTAGACAAAAGCCAGGCAAACACCAAATCCCAAAACAGCAGGACTAATGGAATGGTAATGAGGGGGTTTTTCCTGGCCTGCCATGCTTGAACCAGAGTTACTAGCCGGTCCACAGCTTTGCTGGCGGATTGAGGGTCCAAATCCGACTGAAGCCTGCCGCGAAGCTTGAATAAGGTTTCAGATTTCCAACCAGATTTTGCGGAAATGGAGGCTAAAGCTCCACGGGCGGCCAATAACGCCTCTGCTTGCTTTTCCAACCCTTTGGTCGATTCACGAATTCTTTTCCAGTTCAATGCGTAAATAATTGCAGTTAATAACAAGCAAACTGCCACTTCGAGCGAATCATTGGAACCAGAAATCCATCGAATTAAGGCCAGAAGATTGCAGATTCCCAAAACCACGGAAAAAGCAACAACTGCCCAGTGCGGACCTGCAATCTTTTGATTTGCCCATTGCAAGGTGGGGTCCAAGTCTTGCCCCGATTGCATCCCCCCTGATTTTTCAACCAAATCAAGCCGGTCCTCAAACCTCTTTGCTAATTCCTGAACAGCCTCTTGCCGCTTCAGTACTTGGTCATGATTTTCCGGATGCCCTAACCAATTGGCCAAAGTCCTTTGGCCTAATTGGGTTTTGGCCAAACAAATGGATTCAAATAACGACCCTACACCCATAATGTCCAAGTCTGCTGCATATGGATGATCCTGAGGTAACAGACCTACCCCAGATACCCCTTGCCCATGCCAACGATTTTCCAGCCGGGCAATCGACCAGTCGTGCAACTTCAAGCGAAAAAGATGGCCCCGAAATTGTGAATGCAACCTTTCATGAATGGCCAAAAGGGCCAAAAAAAGAATTCCAAGGGGTAACAACCAATACCACCGCCAATTGCCCGAGCCAAAAACCTGCCAAAAACCTGCCAAAATAAGAACAAATACTAAAATTCGTGACACGCTCAACCATCGAGACCATATTCCCAATCCACGGCCCTTAGCTTCCTGGGCAAACCTCGATGCCACTAAATCGGCAAAAGGTGCCGGGACTGAATTTTGATTAATTGGTGTGGATTCGGCGGGCATTTAATTGGTCAATCCAAAATTCGGCAAAAATGAAGAGTGGTGGCTGGACCAAATATTCCAGCCCCTCCTGACACCATCTCAACTTCCCACCTTACTGAATGCTTGACCAGATGGCACCATGAGGGGATTATAAACGATCCTCTAGGAGATTTTACGCAAATGTTCTCCCTTTCCACAGACCGCCCGTTGCCAGGCACTGCCATGCGTTCGCGAAGGGAAATTCTTCGCATTGGTTCTTTGGCGGGAATGTTGGGCGGGCTTCAGGTGGCCTCCAAACTACAGGCAATAGAAAAAGCGTCTCAAAGTGGTGACATGAGTGGCATTATGCTTTTTTTGGTCGGTGCCCCCAGTCACATTGACACATTCGACCCAAAACCTGATGCGCCTTTGGAAATCCGCGGCCCTTACAAAACCATTTCGACTGCCGTTTCGGGAATTCGAGTCACCGAAATATTGCCCCAAGTGGCCAAGCAAGCTGACAAATTTTCCATCATTCGTTCGGTAAATTTCCAAGCGGCCGCAGTTCACGATACTGGCCATCAATTGATGCAGACCGGACGGGCCTTCAGTGGCGGAATCGAACACCCTCACATAGGGTCCGCACTCAATTTTTTAAATTCCGGGGCGGATGAAATTCCAGGCCATGTGCTAATCCCACGACCTATCGGCAAAACCGGAGGTAATCAGCCCCACGGCCAGTCGGGTGGCTATTTAGGACGAAAATACGATCCTTTTGTTTTAGGAACAGACCCGTCCAACCCAAATTTCAAGGTTCCCGACCTATTACCCCCTGATTTTTTAGGCGATGTCCGGGTAGACCGCCGAAAAAAATTGCGCGAGGTGGTGGAAGATCACCTCAAACTGGCAGAATCTTCCATGGCCGGCAAACAAACCCGCGAAAGTTTTGATCAAGCCTTCCGAATCATGTCGAGCCCGGGAACTCGCGAGGCCTTCGACCTACATAAAGAGCCCGATTCTATCCGTGATCGCTACGGCCGCACTCGTTTCGGCCAATCCTGCCTGCTGGCCAGAAGATTGGTTGAGCGTGGTGTTCGTTTTGTGACCGTGAATATGTTTGAAACGGTTTTCGACGAAGTGACATGGGATATTCATGGGAGCCGCCCTTTTACAGATATCAACGAGATGGCAAAGCTGGTCGCTCCAAGTTTCGATCAGGGTTATAGCGCCCTTTTGGAAGATTTGGCCCAACGCGGATTGCTGTCAAAAACTGTGGTCACGGCCATGGGGGAATTCGGACGAACGCCAAAAATTAATCCTGCCGGCGGCAGGGATCATCACCCCGGCTGTTGGAGTATTCTTTTGTCAGGTGGAAAAATTCGTCCAGGCCAGGTTGTGGGGTCTTCGGATGAACTTGGCTACACCCCAAAAAGTCGACCTGCCAACCCGCAAATGATTGCTGCCACTATTTACAAGGCATTGGGTGTCAATCCTCATACAGAACTGGCTGGTCCCCAAGGGCGCCCAATGCCTCTGGTGGATCATTCAGTAGAGCCGCTTAATGAATTGTTTGGGGGTTAAGCGTGAGCCATTTGATCTTATGTGTTGCATCCCTCCTAATTGCCCAAGTGCAATCAGGTTCGACCATCAGGGTTTATCCCGATCAAGTGAATCTGGATACACCATTTTCCGCCCAGCGGGTTTTGGTGGTCAGGGAAGTGGCTGGTGCCGCAATTGAAGATATTACCAGTCAATGCTCCTTAATTTTTGAATCCCCTGCCATTGCAAAAGCCGAGGCCGGCAATTTTCTTCGCCCTCTGGCTGATGGCGCAACCAACCTGATTGTTAGACTGGAAAAAGATGGTTATTCCAAAACCATCCCTGTGCGGGTGTCCTCCATGGCAGAGGCTGCGCCATCATTTTTGCGCCATGTTCAACCAGTGTTAACCAAATTGGGGTGCAACTCAGGTTCTTGCCATGGAGCATTGGCAGGAAAGGGAGGGTTGCGTTTGTCACTGCGAGGCTACAACCCCGCTGCCGACCATCATGCCATAGTTCAGGATTTGCTTGGAAGGCGGTCCGATGTCCTGCAACCCCAGCGGAGCCTCATGATTCGCAAGCCCCTCAACCAAGTGGCGCATGGTGGTGGCAAGAAGATGCGAGAAAACAGCCTTGAACACGATATTCTGTCCAAATGGATTGCGGCAGGCGGTCCATTTACAGAATTTGGCAACAATCATCAGAAAAGGGAAAAACCTGAACAGTTGGAATTGCTCCCGGCTGTCATGAAGCCAAAAAGCGGATCAAAGATTCAAGTTTTGGTCCACTCCAGATATGCTGACGGCTCCATGGAAGACTCCTCCCATTGGGCCAAATTCAATAGCACCGATGAAGCGGTGGCTGGGGTTGATGAAGATGGAAATGTCCTTGGAATTGGTGCCGGAGAAGGCCATCTGACAGCTTGGCATTCAGACCGGGTTGCCGTTGCAAGAGTGGGGCGACCTTTCAATCTGGAACGAAAGACAGCTTGGCCGCAGTTTAATCCCCAAAACCGAATTGATGAATTGATATCAGCCAAATGGACCGAATTGGGTCTGGAGCCAAGTACACGCGTTGGCGACGAAGCCTTTTTGCGCCGCCTCTGGATCGACCTGCTGGGTACTCTTCCCACTCCCGAAGAGCAATTGGAATTTTTGGCCGACACCAACTTGAACAAGCGGCAAGATTGGGTCAATAAAGCGCTTAAATCCCCCTTGTATGTCGATTATTGGACCCACCGGTACGAAGATCTGTTCCTGGTTCGCACAGGAAGGCTGCAACAGTCTGCGGTCTGGTCCTTTCACCAGGAACTGCGACAGGCGGTTTCCGACAATAATCCATGGGACAAAGTCGTTCACCGCATGATTGCTGGCAAGGGCAGCAACTTGAAGGACGGCCTGCTCAATTTGCATGTCCTACACCGCGACCCAGCCACTCTGGCTGAAGCCGTTGCGGTCACTTTTCTGGGTCAACCAATTGGATGCGCCAAATGCCACAATCATCCTCAGGACCAATGGACCCAAGACCAATATTGGGCGTTTGCTAACTTGTTTGGCCGCACCGCGCTTAAACCTGGAAACACTTCCGGTGAAATTGTGGTTGTTTCAATGAAAGTAGGAGATGCACCACATTTGCGTACCGGAATTCCCATGCCGCCGGCGCCTCTAGGTGCCGTGGGTATTCCGCTCGATTCCCCTTTGGATCGTCGTGAACATTTGGCTAATTGGATGACAAGTCCAGCAAATTCCTATTTTGCAAAAACACATGTCAACCGAATCTGGCGCCTGCTGATGGGCCGGGGCCTTGTCGAACCGGACGATGATATGCGTGCGACAAACCCACCAACCCACCCGGAGCTTTTAAGCCACCTAGCTGATTCATGGATTCGCGGTGGTTTTGATAACCGCGAACTCATTCGCTCAATAGTTCTATCAGACACCTACCAAAGGGCATCTTTACCCAATCAGTCAAACCCTGATGATTTGAAATTTTTTACCCGCTACCAACCCAGAAGATTGGAAGCTGAAGTTCTACTCGATGCTTACGCTCAGGTGCTAGCCGCTCCAACCTTGTTCACCGATGTCACTCCGGGCGGAGGAAATGGCAGTTCCCCATACGGCGGCTATCCCAAAGGCACCCGGGCCATTCAATTGCCGGATACCGCTGTCGTTTCGCAATTTCTTGACACTTTCGGTAGGCCCGAACGCCTTCAGGCCTGTTCTTGCGAGAGGTTGAACGATCCCAATGTTTCCCAAGCTCTGCAAGTAAGCAATGGGCCTACTCTGAACAACAAATTGGTTGCCAAAGAAAATATCCTCGAAAAAATGGCTTCTAAAGGAGAATCCCCGAAAAAAATGTTGAATGAATTGTTTAGGCGGGCTCTTTCTCGTGAACCTTCACCAACCGAATCAGCAAAGTTTTTACCCCTGTTGGAAGAATCAGTCCCAGCCAAGCTACGCCAAGCTCTGGAAGATATTGCCTGGGCAATCTTATCCTCCACCGAATTCATGGTAAACCGATGATAATCTCTATCCTATTGCTGGCTGTTTCTCTCCAGGCGCCTCCAGCAAAAAATCCCATTCGGCCTCCGGTCCTTTCGGCTGCGGTTGATCAATCAACCAAGAGAATATTTGCCGGCTTATCGGATCGCCTTTCGGTTATTGACATTCCTTCAGGCGATGTGTTGCAAACAATTGCCATGGTCGATGGTCCCGCAACCGCCATGGCATTCGATCCGGTAGGCTCAATCCTGGCAGCCGCCACGGGTAAAACTGGCGAATCTGGCGTTATTAAAGTTTTCAAAATCAATAACTCCGGCTTTTTGGAAGGAACTGCAAGCCTAAGCGGCCCTAGAGACCTCATCATGAACCTTGCATTTAGCAGTGATGGGAAAACCCTTGCGGCGGTTGGCTATGACAGAATGGTTTACCTTTGGAACTTTACACCTGGCAAAAATCCTGCCGCAAAACCACCCTTGAAAGACCATAGCGATTGGGTTCGGGCTTTGGCATTTTCCCCAGATGGTAAAAACTTGGCCACAGGTGGCGCAGACCGATCCGTGAAAATTTGGGATACCGCAACCGGTAAGCTGAAAGACTCTTTCAACGATGCCAATGATGCTGTTCATTGCATTCTTTGGACAGCCGATGGCTCAACTGTGATTTCTGGTGGAGGCGATCGCTCCCTCAGGCAAAGGCCGGTGGCAAGCACTGATGTAACACCTGTTCAAACACTTTTTGGCCATACCAAAGCCATTATTGGCGCTCTCCGAGCCAATTCCAAAAACACTTTTGTCACCTTAGGCGAAGATTCTGTTTTGAAATTGTTCCGGCATAGCCCTCTCCAATTGATAAATACCTCTCAATCCGTGCCAGCACCGGTCACCAGCGTGCATTTGGTTGGCACAGATAAAGCGGCAATCACCGCTAGGGATGGAAACATCTATTTGGTTCAATTGGACACCGGGAAAATCCTCCAATCAATTGCCGCTGATAAGCCTGTAATAAAAACTGAAGTGAATGCCATCACACCGGCTCATGTAGTCAGGGGCAGTTCAACGTTGCTTAAATTAAAAGGTACCGGTTTGGCAAGCTTGACTTTGAATTCAAATCAACCTGCTGGCCTTTCCCTCAAACTTGCCCCCTACAGCGGTGGTGATACCCGGGATTTGATTTGCCAGGCTGACGCCACAATGGTTCCAGGCCGTTTTAACATTTCTTTTTCATCTGCTAATTCCAGTTCAATTATACAGGGCATCGAAGTGATGCTGTCTGACCCAGTTGAGGAGGCAAAAGCTAACAGCAAAGAAATAACTAACCCTGTAACCGTTCTGGGTGATTTATCCCGGGCAGGCGAAGTGGACAGCTTTCTTCTTACCATACCTGCAGCTGAATCTTGGGGATTGATGGTCCTACCGGCACCTCCCGCTAAATGGTCAGCCGAATTGGATTTGGTTGAAAAAAACGGAACTATGATCAAAACTGCCACCAACCAAATGATTTTGCCGGTTTCAAGCAAACCGTTTCGTTGCCGGCTTCTTCTGCATGACAATGAATTTTCAGGGGGAACCGGAAAAAATTACAGCCTTCATATAGGCCCAATTCCCATGCTTGAAAACCTGGTTCCTCGGGCACTGGTCACTGGAAAGGAAACGTTGGTAGTTCCAAAGGGGATTCATTTACCTGCTGGTCCAATAAAAATTACACCGTTGCCTTCCCCAACTGGAACATTGGTTGATTTGCCCAGACCTTGGTCTGCAATTCCTGGCGCTCCCAAATTAATTGTTTCAAACGTACCAGTTTCAACCAAAAAAGAACCCATTCTCAGCTACCCAGCCTTGGTTCAATCCGATCTGGCGGAAAAAACCGATGAGGACATTTGGGAGTTTTCAGCAAAAAAAGGTGAGCCACTTTGGATTGAAACATTGGGCCAAAGAATTGGCTCAACGGTTGATACAACTCTAAGAATCACCAGCAGAAACGGGGCAGATTTGGTACGCCGAAGGCTTGCCCCTTCCAGCCAGACTGTGGTTGTGCTGCGGGATCACGACTCAGTGGTACCAGGTATTCGAATTGAAAATTGGAAAGATTTTGCGGTGAATGATTATCTCTATGCCGGTGGAGAATTGATGCGCATCAAAACACTTCCACGCAATCCCGATGATGATTGCCAATTCCATGCACGGTCTGGCAGAAGGGTGGGATGGGAGGGGACAACTCCGGTTCAGCATCCAATTGGTCAAACTATTTTGAAGGTTTCGCTTAATGAACCGGGAACCAACATCCCGGCAGGCCCCTTGGCGGTTGTCGATTTACCATACATTTCCGACGATGGCAGAGGAACCATGGGTAGGGACAGCGGCTTGGTTTTTGTCCCACCTGCTGACGGAATTTTTCAGGCCAGAATCAAAGACAGTCGCGGTTATTCGGCAGGTCCTGCACCTTATTTGCTCGCTTTTGGCTATCACCAACCCACATTTTCTTTAAACTCCCCCGTTGGCATGGTTGAGCATGTTGAAGGGGGTGCCGGCGAACTCAACCTAGAGGTGGAAAGGACGCAAGAACATTCAGGTCAACTTCAGGTAACCATAGACAGCCTGCCAAAGGGTTGGAAAGCCGGGTCCGCATTGATTGCGGAAGGGGAAACTTCCACAACGCTCCTTTTGCAACAAGAAAAAGGGGCAGGCGAATTGCAAGCTGATTGGAAAATTAAAATAACCGATCCGGTTACCGGCAAATCTCAAATAGCTTCTGGGGTGGCTGGTAAAACCGTATTACCTGTGCAAGTTGTAGCAAAGCCAGGGCTGATCCAGTTAGCCGTGAAACCCGGTGGAATCGTCCGTCTTCCCATCTCCATAGAGCGCTCGGGAGATTTCAAGGGGCGGGTTCCGGTGGAAGTGCGAGGATTGCCACCCGGTGTTCGCGTTTTGGATATCGGTTTGAACGGAATTCTTATTCCTCCAGACCAAACTGCAAGAACCCTCCAAATAGAGGTCGACCCTTGGTTTAAACCAACCGAAGTATCTTTCAATCTTGTTGCAAAACAGGAAGGCAAAGGACAAACAGCAAGCCAAATGGTGACCTTGAGCGTGGCTGACAAGGAGCAGCCCACACTCCCAAACAAATAAAACTACTCAATTTCTCAAACCGGCTGCTTTATCTTTTTACCTGGCCCCAGTGCCTGCACAGTCATTTTCTTGAAGGGGTACCGATCAAGAAGCTGTCGCACCTGGTGCATGTTCACTTTGCCGTAAGAACGAATCTCGTCTTCCAAAGAAATATGCTTGCGTTGGTAAATCCAATGATTTCCCAAACTCATCAACCTTGCCATCGGAGATTCGCTGCCCCTGACCATCCGTGACAGAAGCTTAGTCCGGGCAACATCCAGTTCTTCCTGGGTGATCCCATCGGTTTGCAAGTTGTTGATGATTTTATAAACCCTGTCCAGATTTTTCTGGGCTTTGCCTGGCTCACATTCAACGGTGGCGTAATAAATCCCCGTGCCTTCATGCTCACGGTAAGACATACCAGCGCTCTCAGCGTGCCCGGGGTCAACAATTTCCCAATACATCCGACTTCCCGAATCATCACCTATCGCCATCGACACCAAGTCTGCCGCATGCCGCAAAGGAGATGCTGCGGGAGGGCCGCCATTCATCACAATAAGGTGCTCAAGAACCGTCCGCTGGTCAAGGCGCACATCAAAACCTCCAGATCCTGCAGTTTGTCGAATTTCCGTCCGCCTTGGCGTACCGGTTGGCCAGCGACCACAATATTTCAGCGCAAGCTTTGAGAATTCTTCAAATTCAAAATTGCCTGCGCAGGCTAAAACCATGTTTCCTGTTTGGTAGCGCCTTTGAAAATAATCCGCCATTTGGTCACGCTTCAAGTCCTGAACTGAAGCCGTTGTGCCAAGCACCGAGTTCCCAAGAGGGTGTTCGTTAAAAAATAGCTTACGGGCATGGTCAAATACCATGTCACCCGGTTGGTCCTCATACATGCCAATTTCTTCAAGGATAACCTTCTTTTCCAGGTTAAAGTCATCATTACGCAATGCTGGTCTCATGATGTCCGACAATACTTCAAGCGCGCGGCCCAAGTGCCGGGGCAAACAGGATGCATAATAAACAGTTGTTTCCTCACTGGTGTAGGCATTGGGGCTCGACCCAATAAGGTCTAACTCAGCGTTTAATTGCTCGGAGTTTCGTTTCTTCGAACCCTTGAAAATCATGTGTTCCAAAAAATGGCTGACACCAGACTCTTCAGCACTTTCATCCCGGCTTCCAGTGCGTACAAAAAAACCAACCGCCACGGAATGCGATGCAGGGTTGGTTTCACCAATAATGGGTAAACCGTTATCCGCTTCCAAAATGTGAAATGCTGTGCTCATGCTAACTTTACCGCCTGTTGTTCAGGAAATTTTGAGTTTGGATGGACCAATTGTTGCCAATGTTAAAGGCGATGGCGGGTTACGCTTGGCGTAATCAATTATTTTTTTCCGGGTGATTGAGGCGATCCCATCACGCAATTCCTCAACCGGCCTGACTCGGCCCAAATTGAAAATGTCAGAAGCCAGCGAATTGGATCTCGCACCACTTGAGTCTTCCTGCATCAGCAATGATGTTTCCAACCCAACCTGAAGCCTTTGGACTTCATCTTCCTCAACACCTTCAGCTACGCGGGATAATTCGGAAATGAATAGATTTAGGGTTTCCTGAGCTCTTGCTGCTGTAGTCCCCGCGTAACCCAGAATTGCCCCAGAATGCTTCAAGGGTGACAGTGTTGTCCATATTGAATAGCAAAGCCCGCGCTTTTCCCGAACCTCGGTAAACAGCCGTGAACTCATGCCTCCACTTAATACCTGAACCATCCCAAGCGCAGCAAAATAATCCGGATGGGCCACAGGCACTGATGGATAGGCCAAGCCAATGTGCACCTGCTCAGTCTCTTTGTGAATGTGCACTCGGGCTGGCTTTTTTGAGCTTGGCTTTTCTTTTAATACGCTTGGGGTACCAGCCTCCCAATCCCCAAAAAAGCGCTCCGCAATTGCCTGTACCTGATCCAGGTCAACCCGCCCAGCTACAGAAAAAATTGCGTCTTTGGGCTGCAATTTTTTCGCATGAAACGACCGCACATCGTTGATGCTTATTTTTTCTAGGGTTTTGATCTCCCCTCTGGGGTCAAGCCCTAGTGGGGCAGGGAAGTGTTGCTTGCGCACTTCCAACATCACCTTTTTCCGCGGTGAATCATCCGTCGAGCGGATGTCCTGCATGGCCAAATCAACAACCGGCGCCAGTTCCTTTTCTGGAAGTGTGGGCCTGCGGATCATATCAGCGAATAATTCCAATGCTTTTTCAAGGTTTTCAGCAAGACAATTCCCAGCAAGCCGTAGATTTAAAACCCCGGATGAAGTTGAAAAATCAACTCCCAATCGGTCCATCGCCGCATTGAATTCGCGGTTATTCTGCTTTCCCGCACCCCGGGTCATTAGGTCAGAAAGAATGTTGGAAAGGCCTCGCATCCCAACCGGGTCTGCCATCGATCCCGCAGGGAATAAAAACTGAAAAGCGGCGGTGTGCACATGGTCCAGCCTCTCGGCGACCAATCGCATTCCATTGCCCATAACCGCCTGATGTATTTTCTGCTTCACCTGTTGATTGTTCCTGATAGAGGATTTGTGGGCCGAATGAGAATGTGCAATTCCGTGTTTATCACCACAAGTTCAACGGCAATTCCCAAAAACCAAATTTGCTTGTGGGGGGATTTTCCTGCAATGGAAGATACTGAACACGGGTTTTGCAAAAACCTATACCTGAATAAAGGTGGATCGCTGCCTTATTTCCCCCAGTCACTTCCAAAGACGCAAACTTCATTCCATCAACTGACATAGCTTCCAAGCATTGGCGAATTATCAACTTGCCCCACCCCTGTCCCTGGGCATGGGGAACAACTCCAACATTCATGATGAGCCCCTTTCC
>Ga0315905_10005156_pt1 | contig 13322 bp, 7 predicted proteins | sample LakEriMetagenome_5_FD_203522 | JGI IMG/M metagenome (GOLD analysis project Ga0315905, IMG submission 203522) | Freshwater fungal communities from buoy surface, Lake Erie, Ohio, United States - Buoy 4 MA121 | ecosystem: Environmental > Aquatic > Freshwater > Lake | place: USA: Lake Erie, Ohio... | reverse complement strand
ATTCGGACCGTAATGTCATCAACTGCTGGAAAGTATCTGCCTGAGTGCGTTTGAAGCGTTGGACTTTGATCCAGTGCCCAAACCGCTTCGCCTGATCATTCCACCACAAAGTGAGACGTCCACAGATGGCTATAAGCCCAAGCGCCAATAGGGCTTGACCCCATGTCAATGGACTCAGAGTAAGCGCTAGCCACCATACGATGAGATACAATGGGGTGAAAAAAGTCCAAAAGACAATTCGGATGGAGTTGGTAAAGAGAGGGTCTTTTACCAATTTACGCTGAATTCTTTCGATCAAAAGATACCATGGATAAAAGCACAGATAACCAATTATGGCAAAGGGGAATCCCAATAAGACGGCCAATACATGGCGATATCCTTTTGGATTGAACAAGGCTTCATCTAAACCTGCATCTTTCATTGCGTCGAACCATTGCGGACCTTTGGATTGCAACACTGCAGCAGCATCGCTTTTGGTCGCCAATGTCTCCAGCAGAGAGTGGTACCGATGAAATTGGCCTCCTAAAGTGTCGTCCTCCAAGTGATTGATCAACGGTCGAAGACCCATCCACACTTCATATTCATTGTCGTGTTCGATGTCGACCATGACTGATTTGAGTGCGGTGCGAATATCTAGCATCAATACATTTTGTGCGCGGGCTGCGTCGCTTATTAGAGAGGCCTCGTATTGAGCGAGAGGTATGGGGGTTCCGATGACAATGGTCGCAGTTTTGCGGTACGCGTAATAGTCTTCATAGTCGATTCCAACAGGCAGAATCACAGCGTCCTTGACTCCTGCTTCCAAGGCTCCCGTAGCCATGCGTACAACCCCTTTTTTAAGAGGCATCAGCTGTTTTTTTCCTCGGTGAGTGCCTTCAGGAAAAAGGCAGACCATTGCATTTCCTTTCAGTCGTTCATACACTTCATTGAAGACCTCTTGATTACGTTCTTGCATGTCGCTCAAGCGGTCGCGCTCGCGGTATACTGGCAACATGTTGAATTGGGTCAACAATCTTTTGATCGTAGGATTTTTAAAGACATCCGCTCGAGTAAGCCAGTGCAATTGTTGCGGAATGTAGGAACAACAAATGACAGGATCAATCATCGCATTCTGATGATTGGCGACTAAAATGACGGGTTTATTCTGGGGGATATTACTTTGACCAATCACTTCGATGCGCCTAAAAAACAGGCTGAATCCGCATTTGATGATGGGACGCAACGTGGCGTATAAACGAGTAGAAGTGTGTGCCAATAGGTTGGAGCAGGTAGGATTGCGAATGGAATAAACGCTTAATTATTCGTTGTAGTTCATCACCTTGTGTCCACCTTCCAACAAATAACGATCGCGCGTGAAGAGCGCAACATCGGCCTTTACCATATCATGTACCAGTTGATCCAAGCTGTGTTTGTGTGTCCAGCCCAGTTTGGTGTGCGCTTTTGTGGGGTCGCCGATCAACAATTCAACTTCTGTAGGTCTGAAATACTTGGGATCTATCTCAATCAAAACTTTGCCCGTTTTGGCATCATGTGCTTTTTCATCTACACCTGTACCTTTCCATTCTAGGTCGATTCCCACCTCTTTAAAGGCGAGGTTGCAGAAGTGACGCACGGTATATGTTTTGCCAGTAGCCAATACGAAATCATCTGGCTCATCTTGTTGCATCATCATCCACATACCTTCTACATAATCCTTCGCATGTCCCCAATCGCGTTGTGCATCCACATTCCCCAAAAATAATTTGTCTTGTAAACCCATTTGAATTTTGGCAGCGGCGCGGGTGATTTTGCGTGTGACAAATGTTTCGCCGCGCAGAGGAGACTCGTGGTTGAACAAGATGCCATTGCAGGCAAACATGCCATATGCTTCGCGGTAATTGCGCACAATCCAATAGGCATAGAGTTTAGCTACGGCGTATGGACTGCGAGGGTAAAAGGGCGTTTCTTCATTTTGAGGCACTGCTTGCACCTTGCCATAAAGCTCGCTCGTAGAAGCTTGATAAAACTTGGTTTTTTTCTCCAATCCGAGGATTCGGATGGCCTCTAGAAGACGAAGGGTGCCGGTAGCATCTGAATTGGCAGTATACTCAGGAGTTTCGAACGACACATGCACGTGACTTTGAGCTGCGAGGTTGTAAATTTCATCAGGCATTGTCTCTTGCACCAAGCGAATCAAGTTGGTGCTATCAGTGAGATCACCATAATGCAAAAACATATTGACTCCTTTTTCGTGTTGATCTTGGTAAAGATGGTCGATCCGGTCTGTATTGAACAAAGACGAACGACGCTTTACGCCATGTACTTCGTAACCTTTGGCCAACAGTAACTCGGCTAAGTAAGCTCCATCTTGTCCGGTGATGCCGGTGATCAATGCCTTTTTCTTCATATTCGGATCAATTGCAGTGGCTGAGAGCTGCGACACAAAGCTGATTTACATCACAAGGAGCGCAGCGACTTTGGCCATTTTAAGTCGTGTATGCAAAGAAAAGCTATTGAACTCAGATTACCTAATTTGAGCGCGAAGGTTTGCTGAAATCAGTCAGTTCGACTTCGATTTCCGCGTGAGGATAGATATGGGCTGGTTGTCCTTTGATGAGTAAAAAGAGCGGAGTAACCAATGCAGATAACAGACAAGAAGCCGTTTTGCGTGACTTTCCTTGGCTGAATAAGATGGGGCCTGAAATGGCATAGTCCTTTTCAACTCCCTCTACAATACTCATCTCAATTTCGATTAGCCCAGGCTCCCCCACGAATTTGGATTTGTTCACAAAGACTACATTTCCATAAGCCTTGGCTCCTGCTTCGATGATCAACTCCCCGTCGGCGTATACATCGTGGGTGACCTCAAATTGAAACTCTTGTCCATCGATGGCTGCATTGGAAGAAATGAGGGTCTTCGATTTGATAAAAACGATTGGACTCTCGCGGTGTGAATCTTGGGCAAAGGTGCTTAAGGATCCAAGTATTAATAGGAATAGGAGAAGTTTGCGCATACAATGAGATAGATAAGGTGATGTAGGTGAAACAAATTTACTAAAATCCTGAAATTTCATTGCATTAAGCATGCATTTCTTGGCTCCTGCTGAGCTCAATGAGTTTGCGGTACAAGCCGTCGGTCTTGTTTAGCAATTCATCGTGCGTACCTGCATCTACAATTTGTCCTTCTTGCAAGACCACAATTTTGTGCGCATTGCGAATGGTCGATAATCTGTGCGCGATGACAAGACTGGTTCTCTCTTTCATCAATTCGTCCAACGCTTGTTGTACGAGTTTTTCGCTTTCATTGTCCAAAGAACTGGTGGCCTCGTCCAAAATGAGTATGGCCGGATTGCGCAATACGGCTCGAGCGATGGCGATGCGTTGGCGTTGACCGCCACTGAGTTGGATGCCTCTTTCGCCCACCAGTGTGTGCATGCCTTCGGGAAAACTTTGAATGAAATTGAGTGCATTGGCTTTGCGTGCGGCATCTTCAATCTCGGTGTCGCTCGCAAGGGGATTTCCGTAGGCGATGTTATCGCGAATAGACCCACCGAAGAGAATGACCTCTTGGGGCACATAGGCCATGGCCGACCGCAATGCGTCCAACGGAAAGCTTGTGGCGTCCTTATCATCAAACAGGATACGTCCTTTTTGAGGCAGATAAAATTGTAAGAGCAAGGCCGCTAAAGTGCTTTTTCCGGAGCCTGAAGCGCCCACCAGCGCCACTTGTTGACCTGGTTCGATCACAAAGCTCAGGCCTTTGAGCACTTCGATATCAGGTCGTGAAGGATAATGGAAATGCAGCTGATCGAATCGTACGGCTCCTCTCAAAGTAGCGGGTACCACCTTTTGATCCGTGGTCAATTTTTCTGGCTGACCCGCGAGGATGTCCATCACACCTTCGATGATCCCCACACTGCGCTGAATGGTCCCCATTTGAGCCGCTAAACCCCCTATGGATCCTGCCACAAGACCAGTAATGAGAACAAAGGAAACAAGCAATTGCGGCAATTCACCAATGGACCGCAAATACGCTCCATATCCCATGATAGCACCCAATGCACCAAAGAGAAAGATGATGATGAATGTGCCGAACATGCCACGCCAAATGGCACTTTTCAGCGCAACTTGTTTGATGGTCTTGATGCCAATGCCATATCGCATCACTTCATAAGCCTCATTGGCAAAGCTCTTCACGTTGACAATGCCAGTGAGTGATTCGTTGACGATGACACTGCTTTCGGCCACCTTGTCTTGAGTGAGCTTACCAAGTTTGCGTATGTACCGGCCAAAAAGCACCATGATGATCACAATGACAGGCAAGGTAGCCAGCATCATCAGTGTTAGTTTGTAACTGAAAGACACCAACGCGACAAGTCCCACCACGATGATCACGGTTTGGCGCACAAATTCAGCTAAGGTGATGTTGAGTGTTTCTTGTATCGTGGTGATATCGCTTGATAGTCGACTGCTTAAATCACCTACTCGACGCTCATTGAAAAACTGCATGGGCATGCTGATGATTCTGCGATATACATCGCGGCGCAATGCTTCCATGGCATTTTCGATGACATAGGAAAAAATGTAGACGCGTATAAATGAAAACACACCTTGCACAATGAGTAAGATCCCGAGGATACCCAAGATTTTACCCGTACTTTGAAGAGGCAATGAATCGGGCAAGTAGCTGCCAACAATAGCGGTGAGGCTACTTCCTGGCATATTGGCCATGGTTTCGGCACCTGCCAATTGACCCAAAATAGCGGTTATGACGATCATCAGCAATCCGGAAATTACGATGAGCAATAGACCGAAAATGAATAGAAACTTATAAGGCGCTAGGTATTTAAAGACACCAATGGCGCGGCGAAAACCTTCCTTTGTTATTTTGGGTTTGTTGGATTGTTCTTGAGCGTCGGTTGTAGACATAATTATTAAAAATGCAAGCGGTGTTGGGAGGGATAGACAGCGCGCAAATGTACAGCTAAGAGCATTGCACAGGGCTTAAAAAAGTCAAACTGTATATAGCTATTCTAGATCATTTATTTCATAACATTGCACATCTGTAAGGACCAAGAAGAAAGCCTGTGTTATCTAACCCATTTAAACCCAACCCATCACAAGAAGAACTCACACGAGCTGAGTTTGATGCGTTGTTCAGGCAATACTACAAGACCATTCGTAATTTTATTTATTTTCGTTGTGGAGACCGCGATATGGCTGAGGATATCGCTCAAGATACTTTTGTGAAATTATGGGAGGTGCGGGATCGTGTGGATCGCAAGACGGTAAAGAGTTACTTGTACACCATCGCTCAAAATACCACGATCAATCAGCAAAAGCGTCAGCAGCTGATGTATAAGTTTCAGAAAAGAACGACCTCGCATCTTGACAGTGATACTCCAGAAAAATTGGCCGAGATAGCCGAGTATGAGCTGCGGCTGCAAGCCGTAATAGCCTCTTTGCCTGAAGGTGGTCGCGAGGTGTTTTTGATGAACCGTATTGAGGACTTGACGTATCAAGAAATTGCTGAGCGTTTGGGATTGAGTGTCAAAGCAATCGAAAAACGAATGAGCAAGGTGTTGCGTATCATACGTGAGCAACTCGGTGTCGATATTTGATGAAATCGTTGCCTGGATAAAGGCTGATCGTGCAGCTTTATTCAAGAAGACAGAACCATTTGAACACGCTCTTACACTAAAATAGCATCTACATTTTTCTTGATGTTCGAGCAGATCTGATCCAAAGGCAAGTCATTGTCATCCGTGCCAAAGGGATTTTCTATTTCCTCTGCAATCAACTCCAAGCTGGCCAAAATATAAAAGATAAAGATCACAATCGGAATGGCGTAATAGCTGAGGACGGGAGCCAGCGCAATAGGCAAGGTCATGGTATAAAAGAAAATGAATTTCTTTAGGAAAACGCTATAGGAATAAGGGATGGGCGTATTGCTGATTCGCTCACAGGCGCCGCAAATTTCGAGATATTGCTGCAATTCATTGTTGAGTATGAGCATGTGTTCCGCGCTCAGAGCGTTTTTTTGGCGCAATTCCTCGCACAACACATACCCCTTTTGTGCTGCGTTGATCGGTAAATGTGCGCCTGCAGCGGCATCATCAAAAAAGGCAGGAACATTTACTTCGCTTTCGCTGATCAAAGTGGATTTTCGCAAATGGTTTTTGAGCGTGAAAGGAAAGATGACGATGATTTGTCTAAATTTCTCACGGTCATGGGCATCATGCACGAATACATTTACTTTGACCGCAAGGTTGCGCGAACAATTTACCAATGCGCCCCATAATTTTCTTCCTTCCCACCAACGTTCGTAAGCGGTATTGGTGCGAAAAACCAAAAGCATAGAAATAACAAATCCAAGTAGACTATGCATCAGCGAAATTTTGGACGCCTTGCTCTCGGATGTTATTTGTAAAACGAATTGATCGACGAATACAATCATCGCAGTATACCCACCAATAAGGCCGATCAATGGTAGCAGTTGTCGGAAGGTATCCGCTTTGTGAAATTTGAAAATAAAGGATAGCCAATCTTTTGGATTGTATGCAATCATAATGGGTATAGTTTTGAATGGCTAACTTGTTCGCTTATTTATCAGATTCGAAGGGCTCGGTGCTGCCACCGCCGCTTTCAAGTATCTCTTCAAACGGATCATTGGAGCCAGTGGTATCATTGTCAATATCTGAAAAGGGATTGAAATTCAAATCTTCAATTGAAACGCCCCCGACACCACCTGTTCCACCTCTGTTTTTGCAGGCTTCAGGCACGGGGAAGTCACCCTTAGATATTTCTATGCGGCTGTCGGCATACACTTTTTTCATGTAATAGCCATAGATCGGCAAACCAGTATTGGCGCCTTGTCCCGTCGCTGTGCTGGAGAAGCGCACAGTAGGATCTTGAGCGCCTACCCACACACCTGTGACAAGGTCGGGAGTCAAGCCCATGAACCATCCGTCGGTGTTGTTCTGTGTGGTGCCAGTTTTACCTGCTGTAGGATAGGTGATCCCACCATATGGTTTGGCTGGATTACGCAATCGAACGCCCGTTCCTGTTCCGCAAGAGCCATCTACTACGGCCTTCATCATGGTGACCATGTCATAGGCCACACAAGGATCCAAGGCTTGATCGACCAATGGTTCAGGCTCATAAATCGCTGTGCCATTTTTATCTTCAATTCGCAGGATGAAGGTGGGCTCGATGTACACTCCTTGATTTACAAAGGCCCCCATTGCGCCCACCATTTGATACAAAGGGATATTGGCCGCACCCAAAGACAGCGGACCGACTGGATCCAGCTCTTCTTTGATACCAAGGCGTTTGGCCAATCGAATGATGTTGTCGATGCCGTATTGTTGCGCCAAGCGCGCGCTCACCGTATTAACGGAGTTGGCCAGGGCGCATCGCATACTATATGATCCATAACCGCCGCCGCTATTTTCAGGACACCAACTACCCCAACAGAAGCGCGAACCATCCACTACGTCATTGGGCGATTTGCCCATGCGCAAGGCAGTGCTGTATACAAGTGGCTTGAAGGTAGAACCCACTTGGCGTTTACTTTGATAAACATTATCAAATTTGAAATTTTTGAAGTCGATTCCTCCAACCCAGGCGCGCACATGTCCGCTGTGTGGTTCTATCGACATAAGTCCTGCGTGCAGAATGGCTTTGTTGTATTTGATGCTGTCGAGCGGAGACAGGAGGGTGTCTTTCATGCCTTTGTGGGTATACACCTTCATCTTTACAGGTGTTTTGAATTCTGCGGCAATCTCCTCTTTGGATGGCCTATGCCATTTGTGATCACAACCCGTGTGTCCGCCTACTTCATTGCAACAATGGAAATAAGGGTTACCATCTTCATCTGTTTTTTCTTCGATGTAGGCAGCAGGGCGTTTACAATCTGGACAAAGCTTACCGGTTTGAATTTTATTGCGTTCGCTTTCATTGATCGCCATTTGTAAGATGGCATCACGGTCTTCGGGCCTTATGCCGTTGTAGAAAGGATAATTTTCTTTTTTACGTCGATTGACATCGCGGGTCAATGCCGGTTGCAGCTCCTTGCTCAAGTGCTCTTCCACGGCCCACTCTGCATGTGCCTGTAGCTTGGTGTCAATGGTGGTGTAGACTTTTAAGCCATCGCTATAGATATCGTATTTACTACCATCGGCTTTGGCGTATTTGTATTCACCATTGTCATTTTTCTCACTCAGAATTTCATCGAGTTGACCGCGCAATACTTCGCGGAAGTAAGGAGCTAGGCCTTCGTCATGGCTCATGCGCTGGTAGTCCAAATCCAAAGGCAGTTGACGCAAGCTGTCGTATTGTGCATCGGTGATGTGCCCGTATCGGCTCATTTGATTTAAAACCACCTCGCGGCGTTTGACACAGGTGTCGGCGCGCTCGGGTCTGAGTGGATTGAATAGCGACGAATTTTTGAGCATTCCTACCAACAATGCGCCTTGGTGCAGGCCCAGTGAATCGGGCGAGGTGTTGAAATAGATTTGTGCTGCGGATTTGATACCCACAGCCTGGTGCCCGAAGTCATATTGATTCAGATAAAGAGCGATGATCTCGTCCTTTGTATAGAGTCTTTCGATGCGGCAAGCAATGATCCACTCGCGGATTTTTTGCCATACGCGCTTGATTTTTCCACCTCTTCGCTCTTGATTGGTGAATTGCATTTTGGCCAACTGCTGTGTAATGGTGCTTGCACCACCGTCTTGACCTGCCTTAGCAACAGCACGCAACAGTCCTCGGTAGTCTACGCCGCTGTGCTCTCTGAAACGAACATCCTCAGTAGCAAGGAGCGCATCAACTAGGTGTGCAGGGAGTTCGCTGTATTTAATGTCTGAGCGATTTTCTTTGTAATACGCGCCGAGAATTTTGCTGTCCGAACTGATAACTTGTGTGGCTAAATTGATACGGGGATTTGCTAAGGTTTCGACCGCTGGCAAGCCACTCAGCAAGGCAATGGTCAAAACCAAAAAGATACATGCCAGAGGCGCCAAACCGATGATCCAAACCCATCGGTTATATTGCGCGTTGTTTTTTTTGCTCATGAATAGGAGTAATGTAGAAAACCAACGAAATGAAGCGATCTACATTGTGCGCTCCCATTCGGGCTATTTCCAAAGATAGCTTCTTCATCGCCTTGTAATCAGGGGATTTCATGACTTAATCAAAGAGCAAATGTTAAAATCATCACCGCAAGGTTGGCTTCTAATTCCAAGGATTTTATCTTTATAAGCTTTGATTTTCAAAGTAATGAAAGGTGTTGGATCGTCTTGGAATTGCAACAATTCCCATTTTGTTTAATGTTTTTTGTAAAAGATCAAACAACCTATCTTTGCCTAAGTTGGTCTTTGTTCAAAATCCCTTTTATCCATGAATATGATAAGAATATTTATTTTGGCTTGCATGACAGCTATTTGTTCGTTTGCAAATGCTCAGACATATGGTTGCACCGATCCAGCTGCCAACAACTTCAATCCCCAAGCGGATGTGGACAACGGCTATTGCTGTTATGGTAACTATCTGACAATCGAGGCTTCAGACAACATTGGCAATGTAGAGTTTTTTTCTTTGCAATCGTTTTACGGGATGTATTGGCCTATTTACACAGACAATTGTTTCCCAGATGGTTGCGTTACGGTGCATGCACATCGTGTCACAGACAATCAGCCTGCTTGGGTTTCTGTTTTCAACAATGGATTATTGGTTGCAACTATCACTGATTTTGAAGAGTTTGGTGGTTATTATGGCCTGGGATTGGGTGTGGCTAATTTTGATTTGGGAGTCGTTTCGGCAGGCTGCACAAGCAGCTTTGCTTGCAATTTTGATCCCAATGCTACATGTGATGACGGCAGTTGTGACCTTTCTTGCGCTGGATGCACGGACCCTAGTGCGGCTAACTTCAATCCTTCAGCTACCATCGAAGATGGAAGTTGCTGCAGTCAAACGAATTTTTTGACCTTCACTAGCACAGGGCCACTAAGCGCGAACAGTGAAGTTTACTTTTATGGATTTGGCGCAGCTTTGTCATTTGCCCCAGGCGAGTCTAGTGGCTGCATTTCCGATGGCTGTTGGAATGTCTACTTGTTTGATAGCATGGTAGATTCAGCCGCAACGTGCACGCTTTCAAATGCCGCTGGTGATGTTTTGGCAAGTGGTTTGGCGTCTGATTTCTTTGCAGGAATTTCAATTAATATCAATGCCGTTGAAGGTTGTCCAGACCCTTCGGCTTGCAACTACAATCCACTTTCAACTTGCTATCTGTACAATACATGTAACTATGATTGTTTTGGGTGCACCAATCCCAACGCTGGTAATTATGATCCAACTGCAACCATCGATGACGGTTCATGTTGCATTCAATATTTTACCATCGTTGCAGATGGGGAAATGTATTGGAGCATTTGGTCGCCAATCAATTATTCAGGTGGCTACGGAGTATATCCTTATCAAGATGGATTGTGCTTATTGGATGGATGCTTTAACATATCAACCAGCACTCAGTATGATCCCGAATTGGGCAACACTCCAAATGTGAATTGGCAACTTTTGGATAGTGATGGCAATGTGGTCGTGAGTGGCTCTACTTTATCAGGGATCGTATCAACATTCAACTCAGGTAATGTAATAGAAGGGTGCATGAACGGCGCTGCTTGCAACTATAACCCCAATGCAAACTGCGGTGGTTATGAGTTGTGCACGTTTGATTGTTATGGATGCACGGATATCAATGCATCTAATTTCAATCCCGATGCGCTCATTGATAACGGCACTTGTTGTTACAACGAATGGTATACCATACAAGCCACTGTGCCAGGCACTTGGAGTGTGAATGCTTCGCTTGGCGGTTATTATGCTACAGGTAACTATCCAGAGCAAAATGGTTTCTGTTCATTCGAAGGATGTGGAAATTTCTCTTTCTATCCTATTGATTTCATGATTTGGGATTATGAAGTGACCATTTATAATAGTGATGGCGAGGTTGTAGCGACGATGATAAATTCACAAACAGAATTCCAAGATTATATCTATCTAGAGAACAATGCTATTTCGGGCTGTGGTGATTCGTATGCCTGCAATTACGATCCAAATATCAATTGTTTTGATTACGCATTGTGCGATTATTCTTGCTACGGTTGCACGGATGAGACTGCACCCAATTACAATCCAACAGCGTCCATTGACAATGGCTCATGCTGCTATGGCTCATGGTATACCCTTGAGATGACAAGTCCAGCCTACTGGAGCGCTTATGACACACAAACCGGCGCCTACTATTATGGTAACTATCCTGAACAACCTGGATTTTGCATGGGTACTGATTGTTTTCAGTTTCAAGCGTGGTCCATTTTTGGAGAGGAAATTTCATACACAGTATCCAACTCCGAAGGTGTAATAGTGGTGAATGAGGCCTTTGGTTTTGAAGGAGAAATGCTTTTGGTAAATCCGTTGAATGCCACGGTCGGTTGTGGTGATTACAGTGCGTGCAATTATGATCCCAATGCCGATTGCAATGACTATTTTTTGTGTGACTATAGCTGCTATGGTTGCACCAATCCTGAAGCACCCAACTATGACCCGCAAGCCACATTGGACAATGGTACATGTTGTTTGAATAATTGGTTGACGGTCAGTGTGGATCAACCTTGCTATTGGTATGTAATAGATGGTTTCAACAGTTATTCCGCAGGGTTCTATCCCGATCAAACCGGTTTTTGCACAACCAGCAGTTGTCTCGGTTTTTACGCCTACAGCTTAGATGGTCAAGAAATTAACTTCACTGTCACAGATGAAGCAGGCAATGTGGTGCTATCTGGAAATAACACCCTTTGGGGATTTGAAGCATATGATATTAGCTTGAGCGAGGAAATAGCGGGTTGTACAAACGAAACCGCATGCAATTACAACGAATTTGCCACATGCGACAATGGCACATGCGATTATTATTGCGCGGGATGCACAGATCCATTGGCACTCAATTTCAATCCATTTGTAGAAATGGAAGATGGTAGTTGCATTTACAATATGGAGTTGCCGAATATGGGGATGAACATTGTCACTGACGAAGAAAATGAGCAGTACTATGTACTCTTGAGTATGATGAACGAGGGCAATGGAGCTCCCTATGTATTGAGCAATGATTACAACAGTGAATTTACCATGATCAATGAAAGTGGTCAATATTTATCTGGACCTTACCCATGTGATATGGAAGTAGAGATGAATTTGGTAAGTATGTCCGCTGGTTTATCGACCTATTATAGTGCATCGATGGAAGGCGCTTGTGCTCAAACAATTTCAACCAATGAAGTGAAGGACTTGAACACAATCAATGTATTTCCGAATCCTGCTAGCAATCGATTGCAAATTACAGGATTGCCGCAGGGCCCAAATCAGATCGATCTATATGATGTGTCTGGAAGAAAAGTTTGGTCAGAAAAGGTGGTTTCCAATGGCAGTGTAGTGGTTATCGACATCGAGCCTACCGCTGGAGTCTATCAACTGGTTAGCATCGCCGAAGGCAAAAGACAATCAGTACGTGTGATTTTCGAGTAAATTCCAAGTGTTGAATAGATCTTAACATAAGATTATCGAGCCCCGTCTTGCTCAGATGGGGCTCGTTTTTTTTAGGTAGGTTGACATAGATCACATCGCATGAGCGTTACTTCGTTAAATTTGTGACCACAAAACAGAAGTCTATGAGGCAGCTCGAATTATTGCGAAAATTGTATCGCGGCCGTAAGAACCATAAGGATTCTTCGTTGCCACGAATTTCAGATGCGTTTTCTGAACATGCATTGTATGACTTAAAGCACAGAGGAATTCACATTGTGCCGGATTTCTTGCCCTCAAATATGATCAGTGATATCAAGCAATCCATTGATCGATGCTTGGATCACGTATCGGAGGAGCAGTGGCAGCAAGTGCGGAGTGGCGTGAGCAGCAAGGAGAACCGCTTTGGAGTTTCTATTGGAGATCCATGGCATTTATGGATCGACAAAGAGGGGAGCGACCAACGTATAAGCCAAGCAGAATTTTTGCACACGGGAATAAGCGGATTTGCCTCGGATGAGCGTTTGCGCCTTATCGGTTGTGCTTATTTGGAAAGGCAAATTACCTTGCGCTTTTGTATGGTCAATCGAACAAAATACCAGCCCGCGAACATGGGCAGTGGTGGAGGTTGGCACCGCGATAACAATTACAAGCGCGGCTTCAAAAGTCTAATCTATCTCAGCGACAGCGATGAGCAAAACGGATGCTTTCAATATTTGGATCGTTCCGCGAGCATCTTTCATCACTTACTCAAGACACCTTTT
>Ga0315905_10005154_pt1 | contig 13326 bp, 16 predicted proteins | sample LakEriMetagenome_5_FD_203522 | JGI IMG/M metagenome (GOLD analysis project Ga0315905, IMG submission 203522) | Freshwater fungal communities from buoy surface, Lake Erie, Ohio, United States - Buoy 4 MA121 | ecosystem: Environmental > Aquatic > Freshwater > Lake | place: USA: Lake Erie, Ohio... | reverse complement strand
TGCCTGGTTTGAGGCGCACGAACACAGGCAGGACCCAGGCGAAAACGGGAGGAGAATCGAACATTTCATTGGCGAGAACGAGCATTTGTATTAAATAATGGGTGGGCGACCCGTTTATTGTCAAAAACTAATTAACGGCGGCCGCCGGGGAAAAGATAGTTGGAGGTACCATTCCGAATAAGCTCTCCTTCTGAACACTCGGGCCCCCCGGTGATCGCAGCTGCGGCGAAAGTCTGTCGCGGGTCCAGGCGTGCAATCTCATGCCCAGACACTTGACATTCTTTCCCTCGCCTTTCTTCACTACGTAGCAAAGGCGATTTCGATTGACAAATGCGTATTCGCTACTATTGGGACGATTCTATTGGAATCATGGGTGACTGCAGAATCCAGCAAGTGACAGCTGAGTTCATTTTTGCTCATGGATACTTGGGCGCAAGTTTTCGTCTGGTCATCACGCCACCGTCGGAAATCGTGCTACATGACTCTCACAGGCGGATACCACTTGGCACAGTGGCAGGCGGACGGTATGTATATAAATATCTATATACATATCGTCCCTTGTTGCCTCGCTGGACGAGGGGGCTGGCTCCGCAAGACTCTGCTAGCAGTAAACCGGGTTATGAGAGTCAAGCATCCAGCGCCAAACTTTTCACCGTGTCGCGTTTCGACCCGGCTTCCTCGGCACCTCTTCCTCCTCCCGCCTCCCCTGAAGGTGGGCGCGATGATATCTGGATCGAAGGTAGGCGCGGCGGCAGCGCAGGGGGCCGCAGTATTCGCCCCTCAACATTACCAATGCCCGCTGGGCGGGGCGGCAGCGAAGGTAAAACTGGTACAGAAGCTGCCGGTCCCTGCGACTTGCGAGCTAATGCCAATGAGGAAGCTGCCCGTCCCTGCGACGTGCGAGCTAACGTCGGTGCAAAGCATTCTTCCGAGATCTGCGCACCGAGCACATCATCCACCGACTTGGACCTGGAGCCACAAAAATAAGCGCAGATTAGATGCGTGGGTAGAATCTTGCGGGAAGTGACAAAGACCATCAATATTCTGCACTAGCAACTCCAAAGTCCGAAGCAACAATAGTGATAACTGGACAGTGGACACGCACCGCGGAGTTGAGTGCAAATCACTAGGGCTCGAGCCTTTCCGAGGACTGGTTGTGCTCACTGTGTTGGTCAAAGCCCTTTCTGCCAGCACTGCCTCTGCAATTTGTCTGCGCATATGTTCGCCCGACAGACGCGAGCCTTTCCGGGGACTGGCTTTGCGGGCGGAGCCAGATGGGCGGGAGAGACAGCTTTCATTTTCAGGAGCCGCGCTTGCCTCTGCATCGGCGGGCGCCGTTGTTTTTTCCCACTCACTGCCCCTTTCCTGCAGCCGAGAGTCGGTGAGGTGAATTGGACGGGGCCCTGCAGAGATGGGCATCACCACAACGTCTCCCTGCCAGAACACTCACACATCAGTTCCATGCTGAAGGGATCCGCATGGAAACTCACAGGATGCGAGAAAAGTAAAACCGTATTGCGGTTGAACTGGTGGGCTGACATCCTCCGGGGAGTAAATGTACTTTCCATTCTGGCGCTTTCCATCCTGATGGGGCTACTTTGCGCCTTTGCTCCTTTCGAAGCCGCTCCAAGGCTGTCGCCGATTGACCCGGGTTTTGTTTGCAGTTGGATAGAACGCACATTTGATGCGTACAAATGTATGAGAGACGCAGACTCGGTGCGACCATCGCCGCGAGGGGAAAATGCCTTTTTCTCAAGCTCTGCCCGCCAATCACCGTCATCGCCCTGCACACGCTACCAGCATCTCAATTCTCTCTCATCTCATCTGACAAGACTCCCAGGGCGCACACGACAGGTAGGCACGTGTCGGCTCAAGTGGGGTTCACTATTCACAACCAGAGGTCTCAATGAAGTACCACCTGTTTCACTTCAGGGAGTACGAGTAAAGAGGCTCTGTTCCGGTCTGCGTCTTGCTCCTGGGTATCGACGGCCATCGGCGCGGATTCAGCAACTGGTGACAACGGCGGGCGTTCAGCAAGGGCGTTCTTCTGTAGCTGCTGCAAATACTTGAGCCTGCCATTTTGCGCCGGCAACCACCTCCGCAATACATTAGCCCCTTGCAAATGAGAAACGAAGCTTGCAAATACATAGGCCAACTCGGGCCAACGCCCGCAGGTGCATTTAACAGCTTAGTCCTACGTGCGCGCGTGAATTTAACAGCAAAACCTACCGATGGAGAATCGCATGGCGCTTAGCCCCAACATCCTTGAAGCCTGCATCCACATTGTGCCTGTAATCATAGTCGAGATGGACTGGAGGAGGGTATGCGACTATTTCAAACAGTTTCCCCATCGTCTTCTGTGTCTGTCCCTTCATTGGTGGTTTCGAACAGTCCTGCTCATAGCCCCGTTTCGCTTAGCGTAAATTTTGTCTGGTGCAGGTCCTTCACTAAAGATGACATCTTTGACGCCTGACAATCTAGATTGTTTGGCGTGTCCAGAGTGAAAAAGGAGAAAGAGAGCAAAGGGATTAGAAAATGATATGGACAAAACCTCGTACTCTATCTCAGCGGTCAAAGCGGGGTCATCAGCCGTGTCAACAGACGCAGGACCAAGAAAATCCCTCATGTTGTTGCGTCGCTTGGTGCGCCCAAGACCCCGCAAAAGGCTATCGTTGGTTATGTTGACAGAGATTTCCGAACCAAACCCCTTGGTATGATGGTCCCCTGGTTTGTCGACAGAGGCTGCTCGCCCACCCCCTCGAATTGTTCTCTCGCCCAGACCCTTGAGGTCAAATCTTGGGTCAAGGTTTGCACGCTCCTTCTTCTGCGGCAACAAGCTCTTGAGGTGCAATTCTGTAGACGGCATCCAGGTTCTAGTGATCCCTTCCTTATTTCTGCACCATCTGAAATGCACGATTGCATTTAGCACGCATGATTGCATTAGCTCGCGCGTGCACTTTGCAGCATTAAAGCGCTAAGGATATTGGCAGGGAGTTTGGGGCTAAAGAGACCCGTAGCCGAAGCAGGCAAGTAGCCCTAAGATAGCTACTCCGAAGCCAGCAATCAACCCAACCATCAAATTCATGGTGAAATTATCTGTCTTCGTTTTGGCGACTGCGCAAGTGGTGAAATGTCAACATAAAAAAAAAAAGCACTTGCGAGCTAGCAGGCAGCAACTACGAGGCAATGTACACACAATTCGAACAGTGCGGAAGCAAATTCTCTTCAAAAGAATCAAATCAAGCTACGACACTGCCCCAAGCGCGCACTCTCACCAATAGCCCCAGTTGGGCCAGCAGCCTCGCTCGTATTGCCCTTCTGCGTTGCAAACAAGAATAAAATCAAATTGAAGACCTGAAAATAGCAATTCGCATTCTCACGAGCCTCTCTGCCACTTGCGCACGCCAATCCTTGTCTAACAACACTGGTGTGCTTGGATACACTCTCACCATAGGAACTCGCACACACACACACATACACGCATCACGCACACGCATGCATACGCACCCACACTTACCAGTTGGCACACGATCAGCTGATCATCGCACAATTCCCTCCCAAATTGGTCAAAAGGCAACGGATTAAATTTACCTGGGTACATTACATGAATGTACAGCGATTGTGTCAGAAAATGGACGCAGGGTCCCGCAAGCACGCAAAAGAGTCGACAGGAACAAAGACCTGTCGTTACGGGCACAGGCCACCTGCCATCCGATGCATAAAAAATAGCAGTTTCTATGCGTCCATCCCGCAGGCCATCTACGAGCTGCTGCGACAGACGCTGAACCCCTCGTGCATCAACACCTAAAATCCTCGTCACCTGTAGATTCCACAAAAAGCAGAACCACAGAATATTCAGAGATGTTTTCGGTCAAGCCCATCGCTGGCAAGGCTACAAGGCAACTCTGGAAAGCTTCGCTTTCAGGGGCACTCAGACCATATTGATGGATGTGGCCCGACGATGTGTGGCAAAATTCTTGATTGTATCTATTTCAATGTCTTCCACTTTAGTTTTTGTCACATTAGCAGTGCCTAATTTGACGAAATAGGCTTTCTCGTTCGTGAACGACTCTTCGGTCTCTCCTCTGATCCGCAAGTCGAGGCGGACGTGCGGCCTCTGGACTCCGCAATCAACTCCGGTGCTGTTATACGGGCACGAGCAGTGACAGTCTCCCGGGAAAGTTCTAGACCCACCATTTTTACATTCAAAAGAGCAACACGCCGGACGCCAACCCTGCGATCTGCACATTAAAAAGAGGATTGGTAAGAAACGTTTGAATCGAAAGTATGGTCTGCCAGTGCAGTGCTCAGGAGACCAAACCTGCTACAGTATCGTGGGGACTCGATGAAGCACTTGGGATTTACGACTCCGGTGCCATTTTCGCAATTCTGAGGAATGTCCGACATGTGTTGCCCTGTTCCCGACCCTAGCTCTGTCCACGGGTTGTTGGTGAACCTTTTAAAAAATGAAGACCACATCATGACAGGGTACATGACAATCGTGTCGGTCAATCTATTTCCGCCTCGGCTGGGTATTGCGGTGCGGTGCGCCCATTCAGGGTCACGGGCAGCCAGTGTCGCAGCCTGGCGGCCAGTGTCACGAGCAGGCAGCGGGACAGTCCGCTACGGTGGGGGAATGGGGCGTGCTGCGCCGGCGAGATCCGAGGCGGCGGCCTCAAGCCAGGAGCCTTTTGCAAGCGCTGTGACCCTGGCTGCCGCCGCAAGCATGTGCAAAGGTGCAGCAAAGGCAGCATACCCGAAGTCAACTGTGAAGGGCGTCTGATCGGCCTCGTTCGTGATGTAGTAAGACAGCTCGGAGACTGATGCCGAGAAGGTCGCAGCACAGCAACCATATTGAGCTTGATACCTGCTGGCTTCTCAAGTTAACAGCGCATTAAAAAGACACAAAGCTCGCTCAAGGTCATCACCTTTCAAGAGCTTGATAGCACGCTTGAGGGCATTTATTCATGTTCTTTGGGTCAGACACAACGAAAGCCGCATCAGATAGTTGGAATGTTGGAGTCAAGAAGATGGGGCAGTCCTGAAACAGAGGAGCGAAGTCCGAAATTAATCTTGTGATGCAACGCTCGCCCTTGTGATTCCTGTCGCACACCATGTTGGCGTACGTGGATGCTAACGCTACCACGTAGAGCTTCTTGTACAAACGTTTCTTCATCACGTCTGAGGAAAAAAATGCTTTCCAAAGCCTGCTGCACTCCCTCTTACTCTCTTGCAGTAACGTTCGCACCTGCTCAAAGCAAGGATTTTCGCATGTGCCCTCCTGATAGATGAATGTCTTCTTCACGTCACGATATAGCAAGTTATCTAGCAACTGCTTGCAGGTCGAGGATTGCTCGAGATTCTGAAGCTTCTGAAGTGTTGCGTTACACTGTCTGTAGCGATCTGCATCCGATAATAGTCCAGACAGTCCCACCGTCCCCTCCGCCAACAACTTGTTGGGGAGCAAAGTTATCTTAGAATCAAGGCGACGGAATGACATGGCTCTGCAGGCGCCATATTTGCCTGAAAATCGTGAATTCGGGGCATCGACGTCCGAAAGGCTCGCTCCCGGTACTGTCCCAGTGCTTGTGCCCAGCATGATCTGCATACGAGTGATTTCTGGCTGAAACTCTGTATTCGTTCCAAAGGATAAAAGCCCTTCTATTTCGACTCCGACTTCTCGATCTTTCAAAGTGCTTTTGGTATACAAGATAGCAAATCGCCAGTACGCAATGACCGTCACGTCCGTGCTCGTCGACTGCACTCGGTTGACCTCGTTCATTCTGATTATGTACCCGATCGCCATTCCCACAACACCATTTGGGTAATCACAGGTTGAAAGGGTCTTGTTCACACCGCACCCACAGTTGTATCTGTACTCACGTACCAAGTTGTCCGAAATATGAAGATCCACGGAACAGGTGTTAGGGCTAGATTCATACAATTGATCAATCAGGCAATCCCCACCCCCACCGGTTTCTTCTGTCGAGGAGCAAGACCTCGCAATGGCACATCGCCCTGCCCAGATCCCTTCCCACGCACGCTGCACCTGCTCTACATTCATGAGAGTCTGTTTCGAGTTTTGAGCCAATTTGCATGGTACATCCTGATTCGCACCACCGTACCCAGATAGAGACATAGCCAGGCGGTTAGGCTGCGGGTGGTTAGTGCGAACGGCTGCGCTACTCACAGTTTGCGGTTGCTGCTCAGCTCCTTGCATTCTTTGCTGGCCGAGATCCAATGTCCTCCTTCCCAAGCCATCATGCCCAAAATCGGTTTTCAAATCTAAGAGATGGTCAGCTCCATCGAGACTGATCTCTTGAGACAAGGCGGCACAACGTTTGGACTGAACGCAAGGTTCGTCATACATTCCGTCTGCGAAACATGAAAGTTGGCATTTCCGTCCTTCGGCGGTCAAAATGATTGTTTTGTAGGTCACCTTGAATCGGACACCCTGCCGGGGAGGATTCCATTGCGCACCCTCGGACAGTTGACCTGGTGCATGGAACTCGACATAGGCATATATTGGCAGGTGCAACTCAGTTGGAGTGTGGCGTCCTTGTCGAAAGGTTGCAAAAGGACCACCCCAACCCACTATCAAAGTCTCGTTGCGTTCCAAGTCAACATTTTCTACTTTGATAATGATCAGACGTTCTTTATCATTCAAGTCCTCGATCGCGTTACCACCAGTGAGCCGAAATAGGCAATCACGAGCGCTCGTGAAGAAACCATTGGGCTCGCTGATTGTGCCCCACGGCCAGTTCATTTCTTTCAGTCCCCTACAATACGTGCAGGCAAGCTGAGCTGGCGAGCCACCTTGGGCATAAAGACCAGGGAATCCCATATTTTCACTCAACACCTGCCCCGCACTTGCCTGTCGCTGCGAGGTAGCAATTATTTGGGAAATGCCTGTGTTATGAGGCCCGGGAGCCCTATCGAAGAAAATGCCGCTCGATGATGAGACATGTGTGCTTCCCTTCTCTGGAATCTGAAAGCTGAATGACTTTACATCATATCCTACCTCATCAACAATGCCGTCAACGCCAAGCCACCGCAGAACATCAAACTCGCCCTCCTGACGTTCAAACACAGTGTGTCAATTTCAGCCCATGCAAAATCACAAGAGGTCGAAGAGTGGATTGCTGGGCGGGACACCACCTGCTTCTTGCCCTGTTCCTCGCAGTGGTCTTCGGATTCGCACAACGGCCCACTGCAACCATCTTTGCACTCCCACAAAACCTCTATTTTGCATTGGGAAGTACATCCATCGTTCGAACGCCTGTTGCCGTCATCACACTGCTCGCATTGGTCCAGAATGCCGTTGCCGCACTGCCGTGGATCGGCGCAGCAAGTATCTGGCTTGTTTGTGTGGTTTGTGCAAATCCAGCAGGATTCAATAGTGCATGAAGAACTGCATCCATCGCCGTTCTCCATGTCAGCATCGTCGCACTCCTCGGCCTTTTCCCACTCCCGCACACTATTTCCACAAATTGCCAGCAAACTGCATTTGGACGGTTGGCCTGTGCACTTCCAGCCTTGTTCTATTGCGCATGTTGTCGAGCATCCATCCTGTTCTTCCCTGTTGCCATCGTCGCAGTTTTCGAAATTGTACAGTGCTGTTCCACCTGTTGTAGCAACATCCACCACGCCATCACCGCAAGCTTGGTAGCACAAGTCTGGAAGAAGCGGACGTTGTGCACACTTCCAATTCCACTCAATTTGACAATTGAATGCGCAGCCATCACCATCTTGCGTGTTGCCATCATCGCATTTCTCGATAGAACCTTTCACCACCCTCCCATCACCGCACACATCGGGTGCTGGCGTCATTTGAATAGTAGTTGTTGTTACGGGTCCTCCTATTACTCGTTTTGGCGGGCAGCCCGGAAACTGGGTCGCCTCAGGAAAGAGCTCATACTGACCTTCACACGAGACGCAATCTTCACCAACAGCTCCTTCTTTTACACTTGCCTTGCCTTCCGGACAATCGAAACACTTCGAAGCCCCTTGCAAAGCATTATTGGTCAACCCCACCCAGGCTCGACGTGTCCCCGATCGAGTAGATGTGCTGCTGTCGAGGCGGACGCGGGCATCGAAAGACCCTAGGTCTCCATTTGCAAATCCCGAATACAGTCCCTACCACCCATTCATGTTCGATTTGATTAGAGCAAAGCTTGCTTTAAAAAACATTTTGTCAAATCCTATCTGATTCACGTTCATAATATCTAAATATCTACATGCTACCCTCCTTTTACCATACGACATCAACATCGAATACTTCCAGAGCAACAGAAGTACCAAAAGTAAAGAGTAATTGATTATCGCTTCTTACCGACACGCTAAGCCCATGGCACAATTCCAAGGGAATGCACACACATACATTCACATGCAATATATCACCTTTGCACATGCTGTGCAGTTGAGGGACGCATACGAGTCAGAAAATGTTCCTGGTGGGCAATGTATGCATGGACCTCCTCCAGTTGCTGACGCCGAGTACTGTCCTGGTTTACATACGTACAGTCCTGTATCTGTCTCCCACAAACCAAGATCCTTGGGGCACACACCAACAGTGCAATTCCAAATCGATGCCAGCATACGAATTTCTTTTTTGTAAGAATAGTAGACCGCACTGTAGATTCCAACCCCAGCAGAGTCGACTTCCATCGTGATGCTTGCCCAGGGTTTGGTACTTGGGCCAGGCTTGAGACATGCATCGTCAACATAGAGGCCGCAGAGAACTTCACTGTTGGTGGCTACAGCACTTGCATACGCCCATGACAGCTGCCGCAAATTTTGCCAGGGTTCACCCTTGAAGATAACGATCAAATCGTTTACATGAATTTGGCTCTCTGGTAATTTCCACGTGATAGTAAAAGAGATTTGTTGTCCAATCACTTTTGTTCGTTCGATCGTGAAGATTACATCTGCACTTTGCACACACGTCCAGGGATCAACAAGAGTATATCCTGATCCTGTCTGTCCAAAAGTAATTGAACCTGGTGGGCATGGCTTACAAAATGTTGCGCCCACTTTATCTTGCCCGGTATTTCGTGGGCACAGGGTACATGGTTCCCGTCCAGTATTTGAATATGAACCTGCTCGGCAATAGGCTCGGCATTGGCTGACGGACGTCGTTCCGCGCTGGATAGTTGAATGGCCCGCGGGGCATGGCAAGCACCGTGTGGCACCCGTTCCATTCACGTACGTACCCAATGGGCATTCAAAACAATACGTGCTCTGGTCTGTCGGAGTAAACTTGCCCGGCGGGCACAACACACACTTTAAATCCGCAGTTGTCTCAGGAGTAGAAGCAAGGAAATTCTGGGTTGTGTCGATCATTGAGCCCGGGCGACACTTCGCGTGAGCTTGAGAAAATTTGTACCCGAGCTTGAAACCAGAACCCTGGGCTACGTTTGCAACCACACGGAGGCCAATGATCAGCGGTGAAGATATGTTTCCATTTTTCAGCGGTGTGTAACTATTGACTGTAAGTTCCTCCAAGATGCGCACTCGCTTTGCGAAGTCCTTCGTACATTCGGGGGTCCTGGCGACGGGACACACGTGGCACATGTCAGATGCAACATACGTGCCGCAAAGCTTCTGGAACTGCACACGATTTTTGTGTTCAGCATCACAAAGCCACGTCAAAATGAAGAAAGAACGAGTGCATGAAAGGACAGAACAGAATGCAGAGAAGTCCGAGGTAAGAATAGAGAGCCTTGCAGAGGAAAACGTGGGAAGATTATGACCGTGGCTGTTTGCCCGCGGCCGCGTTGTTCACGCCTCGCTCTGGGACCCCCCCCGGGTCTTCATAGTCACAGGCATACTGGGAGTGCTGTGTTTCAGTCTCATCATTGAAAGCGGACAAAGTGTGGTTGATCGGCACTTGTGATGTTATGAAATAGAGCCGTTCTGCGAGATTCGTGGTAGGGACAGTGATGTTATTGGAAGTGCTGTTAAAGTGGAGCAACGGGAAATTGAATTTCTTCGAAAAATCCGACGGAGTATTCACCCCTACAAAGTCATGCTCATCGCTGGAAGGCTGTCGTGTATCTTGAGATATGAGTTCAGCTGGCAACTGCATATGTAACAGATGTCAGCGCGCGCGTGAGCCGATGTATGTCAAAAAAGATATAAACGGCAACCATAAAAAAAGATAAACGGCAACAATCAGAAGCATACCTGGTCAGTGTCATCGAGTCGGTAAATGCTCAAGTTCACAAAGTCGCCTGGACCTAAATCCATGAAGCAGGACGCGCACCAGAAGTCGATGGCAAGCACTGCAGAAATGGCATTTTTGCCGATGGTCTGCGCACACAGTGAAGTCCTTGTCAAGTAGCGCTCTTTGATTGTCACAGGTACACAGACTCAGACAACAAACAAGTTGAAAGGTGCTTGCAGATTCCAGGGGCGCCTGCGAACGAGCTTGCGAGCAGTAGCAGTCACAAGGCAGGTAAGGATGTCCCCTTCTTTCATCTTTTCAATGGAAGCAAGACCAGCATCGGGCAGAAGATCATTCCTCACCGGCTGAACGACGAATCTAACATCAGAGCAAACCACGTCGCTTGGCTTGCTTTGCCTTCCTTTGACGTCGGTGCCATTAGGCGCAGTGGAAATGGACTGCTTAGATTCACGGCAGCTTGCAGATGGATACTGCTGTCCTTCGGGGCAGGTAAAATATGTGCCAAAAATGGTTGCGTTGTGAAAAATGGTTGCATCTCGATGAAATCCTGTAAAGGGATAATCCAGTCACAGGATTGCGGCACGGGTCCATCAGAAAGCACATATCTTGAGCAATCAGACACGCTCATACCAAAGTGATTGAACGACGTTTGGGAACGATCATTATAGAGCCCAACATCTTGTTGTTGTATACAGCAGTCGGAAAGCGAAGCTGAGGCGTTCTTATCGTTTGTAAATCCGGCTGGACACGCGAAACACGTCTGTTCTCGTGCACATCATACACACGACCACGTCATATGCCATCGCACGCTGGGCAGCGCAGAACCAGACAAGGCACACGTCAGCAAAATGAGAAACAAAATGCACCGTTGCAGCCGGTAAATCCGAATATCTACCCGCTGGACAATGCTCACAACCAATGATCAGATCCGGCTGGTTGGGATCCCCTTTGGCAAACTCTCCCGCAGGACAAGTATTGTGTTTGATTGTGTGTGCTCTGCTCTGGTGGTAAACATCTGGTTCCACTAAGTCGACTTGACTTGGCCGCTCACGTTCTCGGGCACGTGCCGACAAGAGCCCCAAAGGCCCCTGTCCGATGCGCCTTATGCTCTGATGCACCACGGTTGGGCTCCCTCGCCCCAAACCAGCACTGCCATTTTTGGAATTCACTATCGAAGTAGCCTGTGCCCGAATGTCATGTTCGACCTCGCGGCCCTCAGATCTCCGCGTCACTGACGTTTTGCAATTTCGATCATACGGAATCCTCACCCGACAGCCCCAGGTATATTGCTCGAACCCGATGAAGCCATGCAAACCGTGTTCAAATCGAAAGGTCGTGTTGCACATCAACGCCGCGTACTGCCCAAGATCGCTCTCACTGCACGCAAGGAACACAGGCACTATTCGGTCAGGACAGGCTCGACGTTCAATGGGCACTGGTACAGATAGCTTGCAACTGACCTACGACGTGTGCTGCCAAAACTAAAAAAGCCCGTGTAGGTTCCCGACAATCTGCGGTACCCGGGGAGGTGGTCTGCGGTACCCGCTGGCCCTTCGAAGGCTACTTTCACCACTCCTGACGCGAGATTTTGATTGAACCTGTAGCCCGATGACGGGTAAATACATCGTGAACACATTCTGTCGCCAGATTCGTACGAGTAGCGGGGCGGTGCTACGCCCACCGTTTGGGTATAGCCACGTGCGACCCACGGGATGGCCTCGAAATGGATGATGAGGCCGTTGGGGCAATCATCAAAGAGGGTAACGATGCGCTCCAGGCCCATGGGCAGGCCGGTGACGTATGTAAACTTGAGGGTCGCAAATGCATCCGGCCTCGTGCTTTCAACCTGTTCGATCTTCCCGTCCACAGGCCCGAGCGCGTCTGGAAAGTCGCACAAACTGGGGTTGTCGTCCACGTCGGGTGGGAGCATCGCTGGGGACATAGCGAACAGACTCTGGGCCACACGAAACGACGCCATCCAGAACCAGGAGCCGCTGACCGTGAGCTTTGTGACGCACACGTCGCCCTGCCACTTTTCCTTGCGGACTGCCGAATAGAAGGTCCCTGCGAGCTTTCCCAGGCGCTGCCGCCCAGACGCCGAATGAGTGGAAGCAGGGGGGTAGGACGCACCAGCCCGTGCAAGCACACGAGATGTGGGCGCATGCATGCTTTGTGCAAATGGGGCGTGGAGAGCGGGGAGCCAGCGATGCGCGCGGGCGTGTCGGACCAGAAATGGCGAGCCGGGACACCGTTCGGTCGGGCATAAGCCCGAGGACGAATGGGCGTCGCACCCGCACGCGGCACACGGCATACAAATCCCGCAGACGTAGGGCCAGCCTTCGTTTGAATCGCATTCTGTCACCTTGCAAAAGTTCCCTGCGGGGCAGTCTGCCAGCACGGCAAAGGCACGGAACAGGGTGTGTTTAGAGGTGCCCGCTGTGTCTACGCGATGTGCGGCGAGGGACAGGGTTGGTGTCGCATGTGGGCACGGCGCGGCAGAGACGGCCCGCACCCACCTTTGTGGTTCATGCAAACCGTCGCCTCCCGGGGGGGCGCCGCAGACGTGGCGTGCAGGAGCAGTAAGAGGAGAGCCGCCTCGTGTGCGAGCATCTCTCCACACTCTTTGATGTAATCGAAACTTAGGTAACGAACTTTGTTTTACTACTTTGTACGTACCAAACGTGGAAGAATGGCAGATCCCGATGGTATGGACCGCCCGGACGTCAATGTGGACGCGCTCAAGAGCGAGATCCGGCGCCAGCTCATCAACCAGAAGGTGCTGTGCTCGTGGCCGTGGCTGCCCTGCAGCCGCCACCTTGACTTGCGCGCGCGCCTGGCGCAGGCGAACGCCTGCCCCATCGCGATGAGGATGGCGTGGCACGCGGCTGGCACCTACGACAAGAGCGACAAATCAGGGGGCTGCAACGGTGCGCCGTGTGCTCGTGCTTTGCTGTTGTCCTTACCCTCGCTCCTAAACGCTGGACCATGTACCCAAAATCTAAACCTACCCTAAACCGTGCTTTGCTGTCGTCGAAGGGGTTGAGAGATAGAGCGCGCGCGAGAGAGAGAGAAAAAGAGCGAGAGCGCGTGCGAGGGGGGGGGGGGGGGGGAGAGAGGGAGAGACGCCATTTGTGTGTGAG
>Ga0315905_10005153_pt1 | contig 13327 bp, 17 predicted proteins | sample LakEriMetagenome_5_FD_203522 | JGI IMG/M metagenome (GOLD analysis project Ga0315905, IMG submission 203522) | Freshwater fungal communities from buoy surface, Lake Erie, Ohio, United States - Buoy 4 MA121 | ecosystem: Environmental > Aquatic > Freshwater > Lake | place: USA: Lake Erie, Ohio... | reverse complement strand
GGCGACGGTAATAACAAAGACGAAACCAAGAATAAAAATCCGGATGAAATTTCAGCTGAAGAGCGCGCAAAAATCGCCGCTGAAGCCGATCAGAAAAATTTCGATAAGCTGGAACAAGAGGTCAAACGAAGCCTCGTTATGAACAAAGAGTTAGAGAAAATCAAAGATCAGGTTAAGTTCGTTCGCGAAAAAGATGGTCTGCGAATCGAAATCATAGACAAGGCCGATTTTTCTATGTTTGGTCTGGGTACTAACAAGATGCAAGCAAAGGCATTCACCTTAATTCGTTAGGTCGCCAAATCTCTCGTGTCTATGCCGAACAAGGTTGCGGTGCGTGGTCATACCGATAGCTTGGCCTATGACGATGGCGTCAATAGCAACTGGTCTCTATCAGGCATGCGAGCAGAAGCAACGCGCCGTTTACTTGCTGAAGCAGGCCTGCCACCGAGTCGCTTCTATCGCATCGAGGGTGTCTCGGATATATCACCAGACAAGGAATCGTTACCCAAACCTCCATGTAGGTCATCGACGCCTGTACCACCAACTATTATGTCGTTACCATCGTCTCCAGAAATAGAATCATCGCCATCTCCCCCTGAGAGTCGGTCTATACCAGCGCCACCAATTAAATGATCAGAACCTACACCTCCCGACAGATTGTCATTACCGTCATCTCCGTACAAAGAGTCATCGTCATGATCACCACTTAAACTATCCTTACCACTACCTCCATGAATATCGTCTGAACCAATTCCACCTTGAATAGAGTCATTACCATCATCACCATACAGATGATCTGATCCAGTTCCTCCTGCTAGTCTGTCGTGACCAGAACTGCCGTGATGATCATCGTCATCATCTGATCCTGACCATTGCTCATTCGATGTTCTTACAGTGGATGTTGAAGAGGTATTAACCGAAGAATTGCTAGTTCGATTGTGATCATCGTTATGGTTATCGTTGTGATCATTGTCATCGTTTTTTGACTCATTTTTGCTCATTTTTTTACCTTATCTTTCAGGTCTGCTATTTACCATCGAAACTAAATACTGACAAATCGTCAGGAATGAGATCAATGTATGCCCAATAAAAAATATAAAAGAATGATGTAGATCAATTTACAGGAGGACTAATGATTATCCTTAGCAATGAGTATTGACCCTATGTCGTGAAGAACAAATAAGGTCGATAATCTCAAATGATATGTTCATTTTTACTGAATTGATAATGTTTGGCGTGACGTTGATCTAATCCACATTTGGCAAATCAAACCCGCAGAATACGAATCAATAACTGTTTTGGGGCGAAATAGAAAACTTTAGAATGCGTTCAGAAAGTCTTAAAGGGAAACCGTCTGAAAATAAATGTTAATCGCAGGCGGTATGGCCTATTTTTTTTAAGAGAAAATTAATCGTTGGAATAGATGATGCGTAAAGTTCGTGCCTTGATTGCTGTTGGCAGACGATTTAATGCTCCCAAGTATTTGACTGACGCTGAGCAAGCAACATCGAGATCTTTCTTTCTAACTTCTTTCGATCCTATTGCGGCCATTTCGGCTTCAGACAAATCTTGCATTAAAGGGACCACAGCCTCTTCTACTTGCTTGTCATTGACTTTAATTGCACGTGATACGTCTGCCTCATTGACAACGCGATACAAAATGCAGTTCCGCCTCGCGATACGTGTTTATTGGCAGATGCCCACATGCCAGCAACCGCCCAAAAATAGGCTATGACACCAAATGTTGTTATCAGCAAAACGCCCATTGACGCATAGCGAGCTATAAAATTTCCGGCCAGCCAAGGCACGAGCAGCAAACCTAGTAGGGGCGCGAACCAGGAAACCAGTACATAGTTTAACCAGTAGGAACGCGCTAGAGAATAGTCGCCGTTGTAATGTTTTTTGAAAAAAGCGATTGGCCCGGCGTAAGCGGAAATTTCTCTACTCATGACGAATAACCTTTTGTACGAGGAGAGTTGGCCGATGCCAATAGAGAACTCTGCACTGAACTATTTCGATACTAAAATTCGTATCTTAATATCTTAAATTTTTAAATTGAAACAAAAATTTAAAAAATTACGTTGCAATTTTATTCGGCAGCAGTCGGTCATATTCTTTTTTAACGACTGCGTAGCATTCACACGATCGTTTTTCCAACCCCACGCGATTTATTATTTCTATTTTTCCACGCGTATATTTTATTAATCCAGCAGTTTCTAAAGCTTTTGCTGCAACTGTAACTCCCTCACGCCGTACACCTAGCATATTTGCAATTAAGTCTTGAGTCATTAGTAGATGATTGCCTACCAGTCTATCTAAGCTAATTAAGAGCCAGCGACAAAGTTGCTGGTCTATTGAATGATGGCGGTTACACACCGCCGTCTGAGTCATTTGAGTAATTAAAGCTTGCGTGTACCGCAGCAATAAGTGCATGACAGGTAAGGAGTCCCTGAACTCTGTGGTTAAATTTTTGGCTGATAGTCGTAGGCACTTGCCAGCACTTTGTACAACAGCCCTACTGGGAGTAGTTTCACCACCCATAAAAAGTGATATTCCAACGATACCCTCGTTGCCAACAATCGCAATTTCAGTGGAAGCTCCACTCTCCAAAACATACAAAAGCGACACAATGGCATCAATTGGAAAATAGACAAAGTCCATTCTGCCGCCAGATTCATAAAGTACCTGACCCAACTTCAAATCAATTATTGTTAATTGCGACTCCCATCGCTGCCAATTTTCTTCTGGCAAAGCTGCCAACAGCTTATTTTTCGATTTATCAATATTGGTAGTCATAAATAGCCACTTAACTTTTGGTAACTATATTTCACCACACAAATCTTTTATGTGCGCTATCGAACACAATCATAACGTTATTTAAATTGAACCAAATCGTTTCTCTGTATTCACTGCAGTTGGTGAGTTTGAACAAAATCTGATTCGTGAACAAGTGCTAACGGGTCAGCAACGAGCAATCGCAAATGGGATCAAATTAGGACGACCTTTGAAGATGCATGGTGGAATGAGCTCTGCGATGAAACAATTGCGTGAGAAAGGTATGGGTATCAACCTCATCGCTCAGGAATTAAAGATTGGTGTTGGGAGTGTGCGTTCGGTGATTTAGTAAATCTATTTATACGATACGCATCATAAAATCAAACCTTTATCGCACGGTTACTTTATGCCAGAGATGTAAAAGGACTTAAAAGCAATATTACTTCTTACCACATGCGATATCCCACTCCGTTTTAACTAGCGTATTTGGAGCAATTTGATCCCATATCCATTCACTCTCTTTAAATGTGTCAGACAAAACAACTGGACCAGTTCCCGCTGAACCAGAATACTGAAGCACTGAAACCATTGTCAATGTCTGATACTTACAATTAAATGCTAAAAGTGATTTTGCTGATTTATATTTATCTCCATCTGTATTAGTTCGCACCTCTGGAAAATCATACATTACCCACATCTGTGCAGTTATGTCATTTTTTTGTATCGTAGATTTATCATGATAATGAGTAATATCATACGCTTTACCCGTCGTCTCCCACTCTGCCCAAGACACCGAGCAGACCGTCATCATCACAAAAGAGAGAAATAGTTTCATTGCAAACTCAATCATTAAGTTTAAGATTTATCTACCTATCAACACGCGACTAACATCACCTACCAACTGCGTATCCTGTTTCCTGCTCATACTCATTGCCTGACGTGAGACTTTGTGTAACTAAAGATCGAAATACATACTACCCGCCATTTTCAAATCGAAAACATTTTAATTACTATGTTCTTAGTATAGTGAAAAACTGAAAGTATCCTTAGACTTAATTATTGGACAGCCGGCAGCAGATAACGAGCAGTATTGGCAAGTTCTGAATGCCTAATTGGCAAACTGTATGAGAATGAAGTGAATCTCAGTTCAATAAGTATGAGTTCTGTGGGTTCGAAAATGAATTGATGTATGAAGGAAGACACTCTTAGCTTATGCCATTGAACTGGCAACAGATCAAAATCTGCTGGCTTCCAATCATTGCCCATGGAAAAATAATCAAAGTCTGTCCAAACGAAAGTACAAAATTTGATCAAGCTAAGCTACCGACCGGATATTGACGGGCTAAGGGCAGTCGCAGTTATAGCAATCGTCGCTTTTCATGCATTCCCTTCGTTGATACCAGGAGGCTTCGTCGGCGTAGATATTTTTTTTGTAATTTCAGGTTTTTTGATCACCTCGCTGATTCTTCAAAGTCAGAAAAATCAAAATTTTAGCTTTAGTGAGTTTTATGCAGCAAGAATTAGACGGATTTTTCCTACGCTCACACTTGTTTTATCAGCCTCTTTCGCATTTGGTTGGTTTGCGTTGCTCTCCGATGAATACAAAATGCTGGGCAAGCACATAGCAGCAAGCGCAGTTTTCATACCGAATTTTATCTTTTGGAGTGAAAGCGGATACTTCGACTATGCCGCTGCTACGAAGCCGCTATTACATCTTTGGAGTCTGGGTATTGAAGAGCAGTTTTATTTGCTGTGGCCTCTACTTGCCGGTCTTTGCTTAAAACACAAAATCAACTTGGTGAAAGTGGGCGGGGTAATTTTTCTGGCTTCGCTACTCATCAACCTATTGATGATAGAAGCAGCAGCTTCAGCGACTTTTTTTTCGCCATTTAGCAGACTATGGGAGTTGTTAGCTGGCTGTCTGTTGGCACTTTTTATGCAAAGTAAAGCGAGTGCATTCGAAGCTACGAAGTATAAATTCTTAGCACACAAATCCATCAATCACGGTCTCACTTCGTTGGGACTACTGTTGATTTTATGTAGTCTTTTTTTATTTGACCAAGACATTGCTTTTCCTGGTTACTGGGCACTGATACCTGTAGCAGGATCAGTATTGATCATTCTTGCAGGAGATAAAGCCTGGCTGAATAATTCGGTCTTATCGAATCAGATCGTGGTCGGTGTTGGTTTAATCAGCTTTCCTTTATATCTTTGGCATTGGCCACTACTATCGTTTGCACGCATAATTAGCGGTGCTACACCAGACTGGTTACTGCGTCTCGCTCTAGTCGTTGCATCATTTTTCTTGGCCATCCTTAGCACTCATTTTCTTGAGCGGCCAATTCGATTCGGTCGCAAAACAAAAACTAAAGTCACACTGCTTGTTATTGCAATGATTATCTTGGGTGGAGTGGGCTTAACCACATTCTTGCAGGGCGGATTCGAAGGACGTATTTCGAATCAAGAGGTCAAGGCGCAGCTAGCTGATCTAAACTTTGATATCCCGGATAGCGCTGGATGGTATTGCGACGACCTTCAATATGATAGCCCCCGCTGTCATTCAACCGGCCCCAATCCTTCAGTTGTCGTGATCGGAGATAGTCACGCTCTTACTATCTATTCTGCGTTGCGCAATCTGTTCAAGGCCAAGGGTCAGGATATCGGTCTATATGGCGCTAGTGACGGTTGCCCTCCACTCCTGGAAGTAGTGATACAAGATCAGGGCGGTGACTTTAGAAACTGTTTAAAAAAGGGAACACAGGCCATACAGCGAATTATTGCTGACCCAAGCATCAAGGAAGTGATTTTAACCAGCAGGGGGCCGATGTATACGACAGGTTTAGGTTATGGTGATATCGAGTCAACGCAGTTTGGTAACTGGGTTCTTCACTTCGAAGGTGTAAAGCAAGGCGAGTCAGATAACAGCACTGTTTTTTCTATAGGGTTGACTAAAACTTTAGACGCACTGCTGGCAGCTGGAAAAAAAGTCACTTTTTTGCATGATGTACCCGAACTCGGTTTTGATATCAGGCGCTGTTTTTCATTTCGTCCCTTATACATAGCGCCGAATGAAACACACAGCTGCTCAATAAGCAGAGCAGCCTTTGAAAAGCGAACCAGTGCTTTCAAAACAATGGTGAATAAAATCCTAACGCAACGACCCGAAGTTAAAGTTATTGATTTGGCTAAAGCCTTATGTGATGAAAAGCGCTGCTATGGATCAAAGGATGGCGTACTGTTTTATATCGATGATGATCACTTAAGCCACCGAGGTTCTGCTTATGTAATTAGCAAGCTCAGGGATGAATTTTGATTAATAACATTTACAAATGGAGCAAACAATTACAGCAGGAGTGACCTGGCCTGATATTTTTCAGCCAGCGAGATTTAGAGATGATGACACCTCACCCCTGAGGGGTAATATTGAAACGGTCGAGATTTACGGAAGAACAGATCGTTCGCTGAGCGCCAGTGATTAGCTGTCATTTTGGGCCAGAGAACCACAGATTAAGAAGTTATTTCAACGCCTTTTTATGTTGGACTCAGCTAACTTATTGAATAAGTCTTAAACTTGCGAGATGACTGCTAAAACTCTTATCTCTCTTTCCAAAGATGATACTTCCCGCTTGATTGAAATGGCGTGGGAGGACCGCACTCCATTTGATGCTATCGAGCGAAACTTTGGCTTATCTGAATCGCAAGTAATTACCATCATGCGCTCGGAACTTAAACGATCCTCGTTTAACCTATGGCGCAAAAGAGTCACGGGTAGAGCAACAAAACACGCTGCGCTCAGAGATAAGTCGGTTATGCGAGCCTATTGCTCAACACAATATAAACATAAGTAATGATGATGAAAAAGCTCACTATGTACTACGACGGTCTCTGCCCTTTATGTCAGGCAGAGATTTTATTTTTATCGCGGCGTAACCAGGCTGGTCTATTAAATTTTGTGGATGTGAATTCATCGCAGTACTCTGCAGAAGCCGTGGGTGTGTCTTGTCAACAAGCGCTTGATTCTATGTATGCGCAATATGATGACGGTGAACTTATTAATGGCGTAGATGTATTTACTGCTGCCTATCAGCGAGCAAATCTGCCTACCCTGGCTTGGCTTTTCTCGCGACCCAGCTTGCGCCCAATGCTGAATTGGGGTTATCGATTTTTTGCCAAGAACCGTCATCGTATTTCGAGCATTTTTGGTCCTGCGGCATTACGCTTGGTAAGAGCAACCGCAAAACAAAAGGCATAAATTAGTCCACGCTTGGATTCGGCAAACCTTATTTGGTATTAATCGCCTGCCGGAGAGCTTCAAGCGTGTACAGTTGCGCGCCGTGATTTGAATCGCAAAACTAGAATCCAAATTTACCGTTCGGATTTTTCCAGTCTGCTCTTGGGGGAATTTTTTCCATCGTATCCCAGTGCTCAGCAATTTTTCCTTCTTGAACACGAAAGAGATCATAAAACGAGGTCGGCTGTCCTGCGAATTCACCTTCGCTAATAACCAACACAAAATTACCCTCACCTAAAATCTTATGCACCTTGTTGTACTTCATAGTTATGCCTTGCTCGGCCAGGGCTTTCAGAGCAGCTCCCAGACCAGATAAACCGTCGGCTATTGCAGGGTTGTGCTGAATGTATTTGTCGCCATCGAAGTAACTCGTGAGTTTTTCTAACTTACCGTTCACTAAAATATCGTTTACAAAATCAGAGACTACTTTTTTATTCGCCGCTGATTTATCGATATCGATCGTCTCGCTTAAGCCATCGGTCATCGTATGGCCGCTTGGATTCGGCTTTGCTGGTGTTTCCTGCAAATTATCCCAATGCTCGACAATCAGTCCTGCTTCGAATCGAAACACATCGAATCCAATTTTTGGTCCAAAAAAGTTGTATTCAGTATGAGCAACAACATAATCTTCATCTTTAAAAACTCTCACTGTTTTAACTTTTGCACTTCCTTTAGGAAGCTGCTGCAAGACTGCTCCGAACCCAGCCAAACCATCCCCAACATTCAGATTGTGTTGAATATACTTATTGGCATTGATATAGCTAACCGGCTGTGGATCACCGGTCTCGATGCTCTTGAGTAGCTGCACAACCTGTTCTTTAACTGGTGGCTTCATAGATTTTTCCCCTTTTTCTGACGACGTTGCAGCAAAGCTTGCGACATTAAACGTTAACAAACCAACTACTAACAGCAACCAACATTTGTAGGTACTGGTTTTCATAAAAGACTCCATAAAAAGACGAAAGACGTCGAAAGTGATAATGGGTAATATTAGGCAATATCACCACACTTTCATCGCTAAATTACGGAGTAATTATGGTAAAAAACGGACAATTTAAGGGAGCGCATCTCACTAAAAAAGAAGGTCGATCTGCGCCTTTGGAACGTGCGAGGTACACACCTCCGGCCACGTATGGGTTGGATATCGAATTATTTTCGGTAAGCGATTTGAAAAATCGTGTGAAAGAAAATCGATTTCGAAAGGCTCATCAAATAAATTTTTATTTACTTTTACTTGTAACAAAAGGACGTTGTCGACCAGTAGTCGACTACACACCTCTAACGTGTACAAAGGGATCATTACTACTCGTTAGACCAAACCAGGCATTGGAATTCGATCTGAGCAATGGATGGGATGGATGGACAGCCATTTTTCGCCCTGAATATTTGGCGTCAGCTGCAGATAATTCAGGTGAAAAAAATTTTCAGCTGGATGACGTACACGAAGTTCAATCGTTTACCAATTTAAACGAAATTCAGTACAAAATAATTTCAGCTACTCTTGTTCAGATGGCTCAAGACACGCAAAGCGACAAACATCGTTTACTACTAAACGCCATGTTACGTTTTCAACTAAAGTCTCTGCTACTCAGAGTTTTACTGTCAAATAACAGGACGATTGATACTGAATTTGATTCAACACAGATTTCTCGATTTAGACGATTCAAGAACCTGGTAGAAGAAAAATTCTGTATCCAACATAAAGTCGCTGATTACGCTAATCAACTAGGCTGCACCGTAAAGAGTCTCAGCCGAGCAACGCAAGCCTCCGCAGCGATTGGAGCCAAGCAATACATAGCTGCCCGCATTATTCTCGAGGCAAAGCGCCTGCTGACACATACTCAGATGCCGATATCAGTGATTGCCGATCAACTCGGATTTGATGAACCAACTAATTTTGTGAAATTCTTTAAACGCGAGGGTGGTCTTGCGCCGAACGAGTTTCGAAAACAGAACTATTCGATTTACAACTGACATCTACCTTTTAAATGCAACTGTATGACTGCAGCAGCACTAGCGCGCTGCTGCCAACAGCCAAGCCTGACCCAACTCCTCCCGAGCAGTGGATAGCCGCGATGCCTGGTGAGGGCGCACTGGCGAAGGGTTGAGCACCGTAATCAGTTTGCAGGATCGAATTTCATCTCGATCACATGCGGCTTACCACTTTTGCCCGGAAAATCAGTGAAAGCGCTGCGCACTAGATAAGGCATGACTCTGACCAGATTCGCTTCCTTGCCTTCGCTTCGCACTGTCGTCTCGAACAGCGGCTGGCTGCTAGCAGCATTGGTAATTTTCAGTTTCAGCTCGCGGTCAAATACAGAGAACCGACGCTCACGTTGCCGTGGGACAGGTATGCCAGGGCTGTAGGGACCATAGAAAGTGGGTCCATAGCCCGGCCAGCCGCCCCAGAAGGGCGAGTAAAATCCGGCGCCATGCCAAGGCGTGCCATACCACGAGTCCACCAGCACTGTTTCGATCACAACTACATCTCTAGCGCTGACTGATGCATTGAAACTCACCATCAGCGCTCCCTCCTCGGTACCAATAGCTTCGCGAAATCCCAGCCGCGTCAATTCTGCACTTATCAGGCTTTGATAACTCTGTCGCTCAAGTCCAATAGGCTCGCCTTCTAAATGTACAAACCGAAAATGTTTTTCTCCGATATCGGTCGGCCAATGATGAAATGCGGTTACTTCGCTGCGGATTTTGCTGGCGCAACCCGTGATCAGCAGGCAAAAGGCGATGACGAAAAAGGTAATAACTTTCATGTTCTTTTGAATAATCTAGTGAATCTATGGGCAAATGTTGTCGCGCAGAAAATGGTGAGAAAAACTCCGAATTAATCAAAAAAGTAATCAGCAAATAAAAATGATGAAGTCACCATGTACTTGCTCTGTTTTGAAAACCCAAGTCCAAAAATACTTCAGCGTCAACTGTATGCTAGTTGGGTGGCTTCAGCAATTGCTGGACTAGAGGATGCTGAACTCGCTTTTCAGTACCGTGTCGTTATTTGGTTAGAATAAGACATAAAATAAATAAATTTAAAAAAAAGAACTGTGCCTTACCTATTAATATCTTGAAACGAAAACAAATGAACCATTTACAAAAACACATTGTTATAGCATTACTTATTAGCGGCTCGCTCTCAATACAAATTGTAAGAGCCCAGACTCTAAATGAAAAACAAGTTCAGCAGCCCATACCGTCTGCCAGTAATTTCCTAGGTATTGGTGCAGGTGCTTTTCCAAAAACTTCGGGCAGTAGTGAACTTCGCACGATGTTGCTGCCAGTCGTGCAATACAACTGGGGCGATATTGCTTACATCTCCGGGTTGAAGGCGGGTCTCTGGGGATTCACCACGGAAGACCGTTCACTGAGAATCGGTCTTTATGCCGAGCCACGTTTCGGATATGACGCTAGCGACAACAAACGTACTGCAGGTATGGCTGACCGTGAATTCGCAATCGACGCTGGCCCCAGCCTTCGCTGGACAACCCCACTAGGTGCATTAAATCTAGAGTATGGCTTTGACGTCACTGGTCGCAGCAACGGGCAGGTCGCACAGGTACAGTTCATTCGCCCACTGATCAGTGAACAAGGCTTTCGCTTAAATGGTATCGCTGGTGCTACCTGGCAAAACGCCGCAATGAACACCTATTACTGGGGTAAACGTGGTTCAGAGAGCGAGACAGGATCCGCGATCAATATCGGTGCAGGTACCGCGGTCTCAGTTGGACTGACAGGGTTTTACAAAATAAGTTCTGGCAGCGGCGCCCTCTTCTTTGGCACTAGCATCAATCGTCTGTCTGATCCGCAAGCCCACAGCCCCATCTCTGAGCGCCGATACACTCCGGTCATTTATCTAGGATATGGCTGGAAGCTATGACTTCGAAGAGCTAAGTCAGCACTAGCAACGGAACTGTGACCACCTCAAACAAGCATTTTATCAATCCGCCCATCATCAGGCGCTGGTTGGCGATCCTCAAAATCAAAGGCACTTTATATGTTTGATTGGCTTTATTCTCCCGAAGTATGGATTGCTTTGGGAACGCTTGTGGCACTTGAGGTGGTTCTTGGCGTCGACAACATCATCTTCATCAGCATCTTGGCGGGAAAACTGCCTGAGCATCAGCGTGCGAAAGCTCGGCAGATCGGTCTTGGTGTTGCTGCGATAAGTCGCCTTGGTCTCTTGTTTGCGATTGCATGGATTGTTTCGCTAACTCAGCCCGTTTTCAGTTTTTGGAATAACGATTTTTCATGGCGGGACCTGATTCTTATTGGTGGTGGCGTCTTTCTTATCGCTAAATCAGTGACTGAAATGCACAACAAGCTGGAGGGTCCGGACAGCTCTTCTGGGCCAGTCAAGCAAGCTGCATTTGCGGTTGTCATTTTGCAGATCATGGTTCTTGACATGGTGTTTGCACTGGACTCGATCATTACTGCGGTGGGTATGACGCCCTATGTCAGCATCATGGTGATTGCAATTTTGATCGCTACCGGTGTGATGGTGTTTCTCGCCAAAGCAATTCACGAGTTCGTGCAGAGGCATCCTACAGTCAAGATTCTGGCGTTGTCTTTCCTGCTGTTGATCGGCGTTGTGCTTATTGCTGATGGCATGGGCCAAGCAGTTCCCAAAGGTTACTTGTACTTCGCCATGGCTTTTGCAGTGTTTGTAGAAATCCTGAATATAAGGTTTAGGAAGATTAGTTCGCCCCCAGTGTCTTTGCATGAGGCCATTCGAGAACCTAAGGCTTGAGAATCCTCAGCTCGTTATACTGTGTTCGTCAGTCCACCCCAACGACTGATTCTAAACATATCCGTATGCGTGTAACTAGCTGCAAGAGACTGGAGAAAAAATCCACATGCGAAATTTTTTGATACTGCTGTTGCTTCTTCTTGCAGTCCCTCTTACGAAGGCTGAAGAAGTCTATGGGTCCGAGCTCGAGGGATTCAAATACCCATGGCCCGAGTTGCGGTTTTATTTCACGTCGCAGCGTCAGTCAGTGCAGATGGCTTATCTTGAGCTCATGCCAGAAAAGCCAAATGGCCGAACCGCAGTACTCTTGCATGGTAAAAATTTTTGCAGCGCTACGTGGGAGGGGACTCTTCGTTTTCTGCAACAGCAGGGCTATCGCGTGATTGCACCGGATCAAATAGGCTTTTGCAAATCTAGTCGCCCTACCGCTTACCAGTACAGTTTTCATCAACTCGCTCACAACACCAAAGCCCTGCTCGATTCACTAGGCATCGACAAAGTCACATTGGTAGGTCATTCCACCGGCGGGATGCTGGCCACGCGTTTTGCGCTGATGTTTCCCAATCGGGTCCAGCAGCTGGTGATGGTTAATCCGATTGGCCTTGAAGATTGGAAGGCCGAAGGCGTACCCGCGCTGTCTGTCGATGAATGGTACGCGCGTGAACGAAATGTGACAGCGACGATGATTCGCAATTACGAGCGCAGCACCTACTACGTGAATGAATGGCGACCCGAATATGAGACTTGGGTTCAAATGCTCGCTGGTATGTATCGCGGGCCGGGTGGGCTCACAGTAGCCTGGCACTCGGCGCTAATTTATGACATGATTTTTACGCAGCCAGTAATGTATGAATTTAAAAATCTGCGAGTGCCAACGCTGCTCTTGATCGGAGAAAAAGATAACACCGCGATTGGAAAGGATCTTGCACCGCCTGAAATCAAATCTCGTTTAGGTAATTATCCCGCACTGGCTCGCCGTACCGGTGCGGCGATTCCCGGTGCATCGCTAGTATTGTTTTCTGAGCTGGGGCATGCGCCACAGATGCAAGATCCGGAACGATTCCATCGCGCACTAATCGAGGGTTTAACTCATTGATTTAATAAAAATTTTACGATCCTGGATTTCACTTAATCCGCAGGTCTTTGATTCGAGTCTAGGTCGGTGAGCCAAAAAACGAAAGCCCGCACATTAAAGTTTGCGGGCTTTTTCGTTTCTAAGGTCCAATCGATAATTCATTCATCGCATAGTCATGAAAACAGACGTGGCGATTAAAACAAACCTACAACATTACCTTCGTCATCGACATCAATCTTTTCTGCGCTAGGTACTTTGGGTAAGCCCGGCATCGTCATAATATCGCCACAGATCATCACAATAAATTGTGCACCCGCAGCTAGTTTGACTTCGCGCACATTCACAATATGACCACTCGGTGCACCCCGCACCGTAGCGTCTGCACTAAACGATGACTGTGTCTTGGCAACACAAATAGGATAGCTGCCAT